>Ga0214471_10004033_pt1 | contig 11343 bp, 14 predicted proteins | sample RVTome_5_FD_207665 | JGI IMG/M metagenome (GOLD analysis project Ga0214471, IMG submission 207665) | Soil microbial communities from uranium-contaminated site in the Upper Colorado River Basin, Wyoming, United States - RVT142D155 | ecosystem: Environmental > Terrestrial > Soil > Contaminated >... | reverse complement strand
GCCGTGGCGAGGAGCTGGTTGCCGCGGTGTCTTCGGCTCGGCCACTCTTGGAGCACCGGATCGATCATGAGGTGGCCAAGTACGACCTGGCAGGCCCCGAGGGCCGGGCTCGGGCCTTGCACAGTGCGGTGACCCAGCTCCGCAAGGTCAATGACGGGATCGCTCGCCGGGAGTACATGCGTTACGTGGCGCGACGGGTGGGGGTCGATCTAGGCGATGTCGAAGCGGCAGTGGAGAGCGGCCGCCCCAAGGGATCGGGAGTCGGCCCGGCGACTGACAAGCCCTTTGACCGTATCGATGTCGAGCTCCTCCGGCTGGTCATGGCCAACAACGGCGGACTCTCCGATCTCACTCAAGCTGATTTTTGGGATCGGCGTCTCCGCGAGGCATTTGCCGTCTTGAAGCCTCGAATCGGTGCCACTCCTGAGGGCACTCCGCTCGACATTTCCGGCATGGAGCCGCTGTTGCAAGGGGTGCTTCTCTCCCTGGCCCTAGACGACCGCCCGCTGGCGTCTGTGGAGGAGATGACTGGTCGAGTACGCGAGCGCCGACTTGATGCTGAGATCGCCGGGTTGCAGGCCGAGATGAACCTGCTCACCCAGGGGAGCGAAGCTCACGCCGCAGTTCTGCAACGGATGATGGCCCTGCAGCGGGAGAAGCGGTCCGCACCGGAGGCCTGATCCTACGTTCCTGTTAACGGACCCTGTGGAACCGGGTAGCTTTATCGGCGGGAGAAGAGGTCCCCACCGAAGCCGTGAACGAAGAGCTGAGCACAGTCGTTGGTGCCCTGGTCAAAAGGGGCAAACATCGCGGGTTCCTGACGATGGCCGAGGTCCAGCAAGAGCTGGAGGATGCCGAGGCGTCGGGCGAGGCTTTCGAGAAGGTCGCTGATGCCCTTCGCGCCCAGGGGATGCGCCTCACCGAAGAGGGACCCGGGGTCACCGAGGAATTCATCGAGGTGAGCCAGATCTCAGTTTCCGACCCAGTCCGCCTGTATCTCAACGAGATCGGCCGTTATTCGCTGCTCACCGCCCAGCAAGAGGTCGAGCTGGCGATGCAGATGGAGGCCGGGCAACGCGCCCAGGCAAGGCTCGAGGAGGAAGGCCTCAACGAGGAGGACCGCTCATTTCTCCAGCATGAGATGGACATGGGCGACGCCGCTCATGACCAGCTGGTGCAGTCCAATCTTCGCCTGGTCGTCGCCCTCGCCCGTCGCTATGTGGGCCGGGGGATGGCGTTGCTGGATCTGATCCAGGAGGGCAATGTCGGTTTGATGCGCGCTGTGGAGCGCTTCGATTACCGACGTGGGTTCAAATTCTCCACCTACGCGACCTGGTGGATTCGCCAGGCGATCTCGCGGGCGATCGCCGACCAGGGTCGGACGATCCGGATGCCGATCCATGTCCTCGACTCGGTGAACAAGCTGACCCGGGCCCAGCGAGAGCTCACCCAACAGAGGGGTAGGGCGCCCTCCATCGACGAGCTGGCGTTCGAGTTGGACATCGACCCGAGCCGGGTGGCCGAGTTACAGCGGATCGCCCAGGACACGGTCTCGCTGGAGACGCCGGTGGGGGAGGACGACGACGGGACGTTGGGGGATCTCGTCGAGGATCACGACTCGGATCTTCCTGCCGATGCAGCCACGTTTGCCTCACTCCAGGATCAGCTCGCCCAGGCATTGGAAGGGCTCAATGATCGGGAGCGTGAGGTGTTGATCATGCGCTTCGGCCTGGCCGACGGCCGAATGCGGACCTTGGAGGAGGTCGGGTCCCATTTCAAGGTGACCCGGGAGCGGATCCGCCAGTTGGAGACCAAGGCGCTGGCCAAGCTGCGTCATCCCGACAAGTCGCACAAGCTGGAAGGATTTCTCGAGGGGTCCTGACCGACGCTGGGGGTTCTGTGAGATGCGACAATCGGTGCGATGACTTTCAGAACAGGCATTGTGGTGGGAGCGGCCTTTGGCTATGTGCTGGGGGCTCGGGCCGGGCGAGGGCGGTACGAGCAGATCAAGAGCCTTGCTCTGCAGGCGAGAAAGCATCCGGCGGTGGCGCAACTTGCCGATCAGGGTGTGGGCCTTCTCGACGCCGGCCGGTATGTCCTTTCGGCCGGATTGTCCGCTGGGTCCAAGGGTTTGCGCGCTCTGGAGGTCCGGAGCGAGTCAGTCTAGAAAGACCCCGCTGGTAGCCTTCCCGACGCCAGCCGGCACCCTTCCGCGGTAGCTCAATTGGTAGAGCAGTGGACTGTTAATCCATTGGTTGTAGGTTCGAGTCCTACCCGCGGAGCAAGTCTCTGACCTCGGCGATTGCCGAGAAACCGCTATACCAGCTGGAGAATCGGGCGACTCGCAGTCTCTCGTCATTTCGCGAGACTTCGCGCCCTTTGGGGTCCCGTGCTCAATCTCCCGTGGCCCAAAGGTGGCCCAAGATCGGGCCGCAGGGAGCTGTAAGGCGGCGCCTCTGCAAGGGCCTCACTCTGAGCGGTTGAAGCTCGAACGCTCACGCACGCTCGAAGTGCCGTTATGCGCTGTCCGCAATCTCGGCGAGGGCTGGAAGAAGGGTCCAAATCCTCTGGTGACGGCCGTCTTGCTGTCTGATATTCAACTCGAAAGGAGTCATCATGACGGTGCCTGGTGTTCACAGGACAGGTGGCCCGAGGTTTGCTCCGGAGTCCACCGCTGGTAAATGGTCGGTAGGACTGTTCCTCTTCTTTGCGGTGGCTACGGCAGTGTTTGCGGCGGTCGCGATCACCGGCGCAGGGACATGGGAGCCTGACTTCTTTGCGAATCTGGAAGCGACTATCCCGCTCCTGGTCTCTGCGGCCAGCGCACTGGGTTCGCTGGTGGTCGGTGTCGTGGCCATAGTGAAGGCAGGTGACCGCTCCACGGCTGTCATCCTGGTGACCGTTATCTCGGGGATGGTCACGTTCTTCTTCACTGGCGAACTGCTCTCCGTGATCGGAGTCTTGCCTCAGCATTGAGCAGAGGACTGAGCGGAGGGTAGGAATGGCGACGTTTCGCGGTCCCCAGGGGTCGAGAGCCAGACGTGAACTCATAGCCGGATGGGTCGCTGCCGTAATAGCTGTACTGGCTGTCGTTGGGCTATTTCAGGTCAGTGATCCTGGTTCTGGTTACGAGTACCTCATCTGGTATCTGGCTCCGGCCATGTTCCTTGCATCCGCATCGGCGGCCTGGTTTGGCTTGCGCGCTCGTCGCGACGGCGAGGAGGGCGGTCGCTGGCCGGCGCTAGTCGGGTTTGTCATGGGTGGATTCTTCGTGCTGATGTTGCTTCTCGCACTGGTGGGGTACCTGCTCGGGTTCGAGTAGGTGGCGTCTTATGGGGGTCTTGCTAGTCCGCCAGGGCCCGCCACATCCCTGTCGTTTGCCCTGCTAGAGGCTTCAGCCGATTCCTCAAATCGAATGAGGGCGGGCCGGCCAAGGATCCTCCGGGTTCGACATGTGACGTTGGCCTCTACCGGGCCGTAGCAGGGCCGAGTAGGGAGAGGGAGAGGATCGAAAGGTGTTGACAATGAGGCTGTCGGCTCCGATTTCATCGGAGTGGATGGGAACCGGACGCCGAGACGGAGCAGGAGGACACCCGCATGATTTCGTCGTTGCTCGGGCCGGGTTCCCCTATGCAAGTTGAAACAAGAAGCGGCCATCGCTACCTCCTCGCTGGTTCATCCGCTCCTTCCGGCACGGTCATCGCGCCCTGCTCTGTGTGAGCGGTGGCCGCGTCGGACTGTGGCGACCGAAGCCGAACAAGGGGGGGCAATGCGTCTCACCACCACCGGACGTCGCACCGGCCGGGCGCGCAGTGTGATCGTCGCCTACTTCGAGGACGGCCCCAATCTCGTCACGATGGCGATGAACGGTTGGGGCGAGGGCGAGCCGGCATGGTGGCTCAACCTGAAAGCTCACCCCAACGTCGAGGTCGAGCTGGTCAACGGGCACCGGCTCGTCACCGGGCGAGCGGCTGAAGGCGAGGAGCGGGCACGTCTCTGGGCCCGCTGGGAAGAGATCGACAAGAACCTGGACGCGTATGCGGCCCTTCGACCCACGGAGACTGCCGTTGTGGTCTTGGAACCACGGTCTGAGGCCGATGACGCATCGGGAGCATTGTGAAGAAGACGAAATCTCCCTCAGCATCCCGAGGTGGCGGTACGTCGCAACCGAGGACTCCATGGTGGCGAGGCGAGAAAAGGAGATAAGAATGGATTCGGATAGAAAGACCGGAATAGTCGTAGGAGCACTATTCATAGTTGCGACGGCTGCATCGATACTCGGGTCTGTCGCTCTCGGCTCGGTACTGGAGGGACCGGAGTATCTAATCAACGTTGCTGCTAGTGAGAGTCAGGTCATATTGGCTGTGTTGCTTTTTCTGGTTGCTGCCTCTTCTGCCTTCGCAACCGCTTTCATGCTGTTTCCAATACTTAGGAGACACGCCGAAGGCCTGGCCGCCGGGTACGTCGGAATCAGAGGTTTCGAGAACGTGTTCTATGTCGCCTCGGTCGTCGGTCTTCTCATCATGTTGACCGTGAGCCAGAACGATGCAGCCGGCGCTCCCGACCTTCCCCTCTTGGGCGCCGCTCTGCTGGCATTGCATGACTGGTCGGTGTTGATTGGGACGCTGATCTTCTTTGGTTTGGGGAGCTTGACTCTCAACTACGTGCTGTATCGGTCGCGCCTCGTCCCTCGATGGTTGTCTCTCTGGGGGATCGTCGGAGCTGTCTTGGTGTTCTCCTATGGGTTGCTCGGCATCTTCGGGGTGGACACGGGTCTGGGCTCCCCCTTTATGCTCCTGGCCATGCCGATTGCGCTGCAGGAGATGGTGTTCGCGGTCTGGCTTATCGCGAAAGGATTCAACTGGCCTGCAGTTCACTCGGACCAAACACCTGACCTTCGCGTAGCAGTGATGAACTGACCGGACATTGTCAGACGCCCGTCAACGGGGTTGTGGCAGTGGACGCTGTATTCTCGATTCATGGCGCTCCCGCCTCTTCTCTCTCGGTGGATTGCGTGGGCCAGCCTGATCGGGGCCATGGTGCTACTGCTGTGGCCGATTGCCCCTGATACCCCCTTGTGGGACATGCCGGGGGTGTTCGGAGGAGGGCGGCCCGGCGTCGAATCCGCCGACGTCATCACGCCGATCAGTGCGTTGATTTCTGGAGAGTCGGTAGGCGATGGAGGGGATCGACTCCAACTGGCAGGGGGCTTGTTTCTCCTCGGCCTCGCTGTTGGCGCCGGGCTGAGATCGGGTCATCGAAGGAGGATGCAAGCCGTGAGGGACGAATCCCCATTGGAGCCCCATGGCTTCTATCAGCCTTGACCATTTGGCAGTGGTCGTCGCGACCTGAACCCTCGAGATCCCCGAGAATCCCGCACATATCACCGTGACGGGGAACCAGTTGGATCGACTCCGAATCTTCGCGCTAACCGGCAATCCCGGACGCGTCTGTTTGGCACGGACGGTGGTCTGAGTGGCTTGGGAGCTACAGGTCGTGGCATCGTTCGTACTTGAGGGTTAACCGCGGGACAGGGCTCCGTTTCGACTGGCTTGGCTCTCGGTGGTGGACCTGTTTATGGGCTCCATCGTTCATGCAGCGTGAGAGGCTCTGGTGTAGCCATTTGTGTAGCCGTACGTAGCCGGACAGGGCGTCACCAGACAACACGACCGATCAGAATTCGTAGACAGGACCGCACCACACAAACACTCAATCGGACTGGACGGACGGTATGGGCGGGACTGTTAATCCATTGGTTGTAGGTTCGAGTCCTACCCGCGGAGCGGATTCCCCTGATCTGGCCTTTCTTCGGCTCGGCTCAGGTGAACGCGCCGGCCCAACGACCACGAACGATGCGCAATCAACTCGAACAGGGGTCATCGATAGGCCAGCTCGCGAAGTGCAGTTAGGTGCGGTTCAGGCCAGAGAGAATCTGGTCGGGCGCCGGTCGTTCGTCTACCCGTGTTGAGCGGCGGGCGTAGACGATTGAGCCCCCCTCGTCTACAACGATGGCGGCTGGCATGGATATGGCTTGTTTCTTGGCACCAAAGATGAGCCGGTCGTACCAGGGCGCCCCCCGCTCATCCCTGACTCCGATTTCATCCAGTAGCGAGTTGGGTACCCCACACAGGATGGTGATCTTGTCCCCCACACGATCCTGAACCGGTTGACTCTCCTCAGGGTTATCGACAGAACCGGCGTAGACCGAGAGTCCTGCCCCGGTGAGACGCTCATGTGCGGCGACGATTTCGTCCAGCTGTGCCTTGTGTGACGGGCACCACCAGCCCCGATACAGCACCAGCAGGGCTGGCGCGTTGGCGACGAGGTCTTGGTCTGTGACCTCTTGTCGATCTGTCGTCAATAGCCTGAACCCAGGTAGACGGTCGCCTAGCCGAATCTTGAGGTGATCCGAGCCTTTGAGCGCCAGTTCTCGTCTCGTCAGACCGAACCACACCAGCCCAGCCACAACTGCGGAGATGGTCACGGCAACAGAACCGCCGGCCACCAAGCCAACCCCCGCCAGGATCACCCCCAGAGAAACGACTCCATCAAACAACCACGTCTTATAGGTGAAGTCGTGAATCACGAACAACAAGACCAGGTAAGAGGCAACTGCAAGAAGCACTAGCCCTAGGCCCACCCATGTCAGCCAATCCATCAGCACACCCCAGAAAGGAAACGTGGCGATGGAAGCTACTCAACCACCGCCGAGTCGAAATAGACGCGGACCATGACTGCTTCACCCGATCTCAGCAGAAACTTGAGCGGACGATTCCGGTGATTCGGCTCAATCCAGTTAGTTGAAGGCAGGGTCGAACGAGATTGGTCGGTGCCTCGGGCGGGGTGGGTCGTGGTTGGGAAGTCTGGTGAGTCGTCGTCGGTGGGGCGGACTGCTGGGGTCGAGGAACATTCCCATCATGTGGATGGCGACGTGGTGGTGATACCAGCAGAGGCTTATCAGATTGTTCGGGTCGTGGTTCCCACCGGCCGAGCGTTGTCGGATGTGGTGGGGTTGGAGCCGGTAGCGGCTGCGGCACCCGTCGATCTGGCAGCGTCCTTGGTCGCGGTGCAGCACCCAGGAGCGAACCGCCGGCGGGATCGCTTCTCCCAGATCGGAGACCCCGATAGGTCGATGATCCTCGCCCTGGAGGATGACCCTGACTCTTCCGGTGCACAGGATTTCGTCGAGCGTGTTGGGCCCGACCCGGGGTCCAGAGGACAATGTGACTCCGGCTTCCCCGAACGATGGTGCGGCGAAGGCCGCGTCCACGAACACTTCGGCTACGGTCACCGCCCGCCCGGTGCTGTCCTCGCCAGTGCTGGTCAGGGAATCCATACAGAGAGAAGCGAGGGCGTCGACACGGCGTTGACCTTGGGACTGATCGGGGAGAGCGGGGAGTTGGCTTTCGCGGTGGGCCAACGCCTTCTCGATGGTGTGCCAGTCGACACCGTGGGTTTGACCCAAGAACCGGCCCGAAGCCTGATCCAAAGCGGGTTGGATGACCATGTAGCGGTCTTCGAACATCATCTGCTCGGTGAGAGCGTCGACGTGTCGAAGCCGGTCGATCAACCCGTAGAGATGTCCCAGGCTGTAACCCTCAGAGTTGGTGATCACCTCTTCGGGGCCATCCAACTCACGGAGCTGACAGAGGAAGGTGGCCCGATCCACCCCGTAGGCACCGGAAGCCATGTGGGCTTCGACGTCGGCCTGGTGGCTGCGGACGATCCGCATCATCCGCCCTGCGGTCTGCGGGGAGACATCCAGATTCGCCGAAACCCAGTCGGCCATCGTCCGCGCCCCATCAGCGGTATCGATCTGCAATACGTCCGCTCGACGCAACCGGGTGATCTGACGGGCTCGGATCCGGGATATCTCCGCCTCGTCAGCCAACAACCCCGCCCGCAACTCCTCGACCTCGACGAACTCGGGTGACCCGAAGTCCAGGGTGTCCCAAATCGAAGTGCCACTATCGAACATATGTTCGCAAACCTACCCACCCCGTGTGACAGAAACAAGATCCCCGAAAGCCGAAATCGAAGATTTCTTAGACGTGGGGCCAGGGCAGCTGACGGGCCTCGGCCTGCTCCTCGAAGTGCACCTGCAAAGCGGTGGCGTAGTCGTGGGCACCGGTGTTGCGGAGACGGATCGCAACTCTCTTGAAGAACTCGCCGAGCTTGGTCGGGTCGGCGTCGGTGGGCTCGAACCATTGGTCGCCGAGCACGTCTCCGCCGCCGTCTTGGCTGTTGCTGCGGATGAACAGGTGGATCCAGCCGTAGGAAGAACCGTCGATCACCCTGTGGGTGGTGGGGGATCGACGCTCATGAGAGCAGGCGTACATGAAGCGCTCCAGCTCTTCCGGGGGAAGGGCTACACCAGGCCGCTCGGGTGGTTGGCTCATATGACGCCTCGACCCATCAGCCTATCCGGTGCACCCCTCGCTATTGATCCTTGTCGGGGAGGTCTTTGGACTCATTTGGCTTTCGGCTCCACCAGATGAGCCCCAGCCCGATCACCGCTCCCAAGGTGCCGAGGACGACCCAGGTGGTCTCGCCGGTCATCGCGCCCTCCGGGACAAAGCCGGCGTCGAGGCCCTGAGCCGCCCAAACCGCGCCGATCAGAACGAGGATGATTCCAACGGAAAGGCGGGTCCGGTTCACTCCGGAAACGGTAGCTCTTGACACCAGCCTCTCCATCTGTGGATAATCGTTGCCACATGAAGGCGACTTCGACCCCGACCCTCCCGAGCGCTGCTCAGCGCTTCTTCGGGTTCGCCTACTTCTACTTCGGCGCCTAGCGCCGATTCACCCCCACCCCCGCGTTACTCCTGCCCCGAACTCTGACGCAACGCGTCCTGAACCAGTGAATGAGATGAGCACCAACAACGAACCACACGAAGACGACATAGCCCAAATACGAGACGACATCGACCGTGTCGATTCCGAGATCCTCAAGCTCCTCGCCGAGCGCAAGGCGTTCAGCCTTCGCATGGCCCGGGAGAAAGGGCTTCATGCCCGCCCCTCCAGGGACATGTCCCGCGAGGAGGACCTGATCTCAGACCGGATCAACTCCGGGATGAGCCACGACCTCGATTCCGGGCTGGTGAATCGGGTGTGGAGGGAGATCATCAACGACTCGGTCCGGGTGCAACAGGAGTTCCTGGGGCGCAGCGAGTCGACACCGGATGCGATCACGGTCGCCATCCAGGGGATCGACGGCTCCTACAGCCATCTCGCCTCCCAGCAGTACTTCGACGCCAAAGGGATCACCCCGAGCTATGTCCGCTCATCGACATTCGCCGAGGCGATTCGCGCCGTGCAGGAGGGAAACGCCGACGTCGCCGTCCTCCCCGTGGAGAACACGACTTCGGGGGCCATCTCGGAGGTGTATGACGCCCTCCTCGACAGCCAGCTCCACTTCGTTGGAGACGTCCGCTTCCGCGTCCGGCATTGCCTGCTCGGGGTCGCAGGCGCCTCAGTGGAAGGTTTGCGGCGCATCTACTGCCATCCCCAGGCGGTGACCCAATGCTCGGAGTTCCTTGCCGGCCTGGACCGGGTGGAACTGGTCTATTTCTCCGACACTGCCCTATCCGGCAAGAGGATCGGGGAGATGAACGATCCGACCGTGGCCGCCATCGCCAGCGAGGAGGCGGCCCGGCTCTACGGGCTCGACATCCTCAAGACAGGCATCGCCAACCAGGAGGAGAACTACACCCGTTTCGTCGTGGTGTCCGCGCAGCCGGCGCAGGTGCCCGAAGGGGTGGAGTCGAAGACCTCGATCGTCATGGCAGTCGGCAATCACCCCGGGGCCCTCATGGACGCCCTTGCGGTGTTCCGCGAAGCAGACATCAACCTCGTGATGCTGGAGTCGAGGCCGATTCCGCACAACCCGAGGGAGGAGCTGTTCTATCTCGACTTCGACGGGAACATCTCCGACCCGGTGGTCCAGTCGGTCTTCGATTCTCTCACCAAGCAACTCCGCTTCCTGAGGATCCTGGGGAGCTACCCCTCGAGGGACCTTCGGCCCCGTCCCTTGGAGCGCGACGTGGCCCGGGGAGAGCCGAAGGGCCTCTCGGCGGTCACCGCGGTCTCTCCTGCGACTGGCATCCCCAAGGGGTACAAGCTGGGGAGCAGGGTTCACAAGCCGCACAACACCGTGATCGAGGTAGCCGGTGTGAAGGTCGGCGGTGACGAGATGATCATGATTGCCGGTCCCTGCGCGGTGGAGTCCTGGGATCAGGTGATGGCGGCGGCCAAGGCGGTAAAGGAAGCCGGGGGATCGATCCTCCGGGGCGGCTGCTTCAAGCCTCGCTCGTCTCCCTACTCGTTCCAGGGCCTCGGTTATGAGGGTTTGGAGATGCTGGTGGAGGCCGGGAAGGCCTACGGGCTCCCGGTGGTCACCGAGGTGCTCTCACCCGAGGACGTGGACGGGGTGGCGAAGAAGGCCGACATCCTCCAGATCGGGGCTCGCAACATGCAGAACTTCTCGCTGCTCAACGCCGCCGGGCGAGCCCACCGTCCGGTCCTCCTCAAGAGAGGGATGAGCTCGTCGCTCGAGGAGTTGCTCCAGGCGGCCGAGTACATCCTGGCGGGGGGTAACCAACAAGTGATGCTCTGCGAGCGGGGGATACGCACCTTCGAGACCTCGACCCGGAACACATTGGACCTGAGTGCGGTCCCGGTGCTGCGCCGTCACACCCATCTGCCGATCATCGTCGACCCCTCCCACGCCGCCGGTGACCGGGATCTGGTGGCGCCGTTGGCACTCGCTGCCCAGGCGATCGGGGCGGATGGGATCATGGTGGAGATCCATCCCAATCCGGAAGAGGCGCTCAGTGACGGCCCGCAATCACTGCGATTGGACCAGTTCGAGAACCTGATGGGGGCCCTTGGATTCGCCCCATCGCCGGGTAAGGCAGGCTAAGCGGTAGGGCTCCCGGTGCTCACCGGGAGCCAGGCAGGCCTGTCCATCTCGTGACGGGTGATCGACTCCTCATGGGTGAGGGTCATCCCGATCCAGTCGAGGCCTTGCAGTAGCCGCTCCTTGGCCGAGGGGTCGAAGTCGAACGTCGTCTGCAGCCCTTCGCCGACCACCGTCTGCTTCTCGAGGTCGATGGTGATCGAGGCAGTGGGGTCCTGAGCCAGGTCCATCAATCGACGGACCTCGTCCTCGGGCAGTTCGACGATCAGCAGTCCGATATTGGCCGAGTTGTTGCGGAAGATGTCGGCGGTGGAAGGGGCGATCACCGCATCGAATCCCCAGTCTTGAAGTGCCCATGGGGCGTGTTCCCGCGACGAGCCGCAACCGAAATTGCGACCCGCCACCAGAATCCTGGCATGGCTGCG
>Ga0214471_10004032_pt1 | contig 11345 bp, 7 predicted proteins | sample RVTome_5_FD_207665 | JGI IMG/M metagenome (GOLD analysis project Ga0214471, IMG submission 207665) | Soil microbial communities from uranium-contaminated site in the Upper Colorado River Basin, Wyoming, United States - RVT142D155 | ecosystem: Environmental > Terrestrial > Soil > Contaminated >... | reverse complement strand
GCACGCCGCCTCTGTTGTCCCGGGAGGTGAACGCCGTTGGCATGCTCATCGCCCAGATGCTCGAGTCCCGGGGTATGCCGGGCGCCGTCCACATGGGCACGGGCTTCGATGCGTGGTACCCTGGCTACATCGACTACCTGCCCATGCTCCAGAACCAGGTGGCGTTCTGGACGGAGACGGCGCTGCACGGCTACGCCACGCCGGGCTTCTACACCCTGTCGGACTTCCCGGCGTCCCGCCGGGACCTGCGCACGGAGTCCCTCTACTCGAGCCCGTGGGAGGGAGGTTGGTGGCGGCTCAGGGATGCGGTGGAGTACATGGAGGTGGCGTCCCTGGCCACGCTGGATTACGCCGCCAAGTTCCGGGAGGATCTCCTCTTCAACCGGTACCAGTCGGGTCGGGACGTGATGCGGAAGTACCGGGAGGAGGGGCCCGTCTTCGCGTACTTCGTGCCGGCGGACCAGCCCGACCCGGTGGCCCCGGTGGAGCTGCTGCGGCGTCTGGCGTTCAACGGTGTGCGGGTCCGCCGTCTGACGCGCGCGGTCACCCACGAAGGCGTCGAGCACCCGGCGGGCACGTGGGTCATCCCCATGGACCAGCCTTACGCGGAGCTGGTGCGCCAGCTCCTGGAGATCCAGGAGTATCCGGACCTGCGGGAGTACCCCGAGGGCCCGCCCGAGCAGCCGTACGACGCCGCGGGTTGGACGCTGCCCATCCAGATGGGAGTGCGGGTGGTGGCGGCTGGGTCGCCGCTGTCACCCGAGGCGGCGGCGGCGCTGGAGGATGTGCGTGGGGAGGCCGTGGCCTGGGACGCCGACGTGGAGGACGCCGCGCCCTTCGACAGCCCGCCGGGCGTGGGCTTCGACACGAATCCGGTGGCGGCGGGCATCGTGCCGCGCGCGGGCCGAGTGATGGGCTCCGGGGGCGCCCTCCACGTCGATCCCGCCCAGAACAACGCCTTCCGGGCCGTGAACCGGGCGTGGGACCTCGGCGGAGAGGTCCGCTTCGATCCGGCCGACGGTCGCGGCGCCCGCTACGTCGTGTCCGGGCTCGACGAAGCCGCGATGGGAGCCTTGGTCACCGACCTCGCCCTCACGGCCGACCGCGGACCCGCCCGAGGGGTGCGCCTGGAACGGCCCCGCATCGGCCTGTACCGCCCGTGGTCTCCGAGCATGGACGAGGGGTGGACGCGCTGGCTCCTCGAGCGCTACGGCTTCGCCTTCGAGGGGGTGGCGGACGCGGCCGTGCGCTCGGGGAACCTGCGGGCGCGTTTCGACGTCATCCTCCTGCCTTCGGAGTCGTCCGGCTTCTTCGAGGCCGGCTTCGCGCCGGGAACCGTGCCGCCCCGCTACGCCGGGGGGATGGGAGGCGAGGGCGTCCGCGAGCTGGAGGCCTTCGTACGGGAGGGGGGCACGCTGGTGGCCGTCAACCGCTCCGTGGACTTCGTCGTGAACGCCTTCGGGTTGCCCGTGCGCAACGTGGCGGCGGGGCTGGCCCGCGACGAGTTCTTCTCCAGCGGCTCCCTTCTGGAGGCACGCGCGGACGTGTCCCACCCGCTGATGGCTGGGAGCCCCGAGAGGACCCGCATCTTCTTCGACCGCAGCCCCGTACTGGATGCGGAGGAGGGCTTCGGGGGACGGGAGCTTCTGACGTACGGAGAGGACGGCTCTCCTCTGGTCTCCGGATACCTGCTGGGTGAGGAGCACCTCCAGGGGAAGGCGGCGGCCCTGGAGGTCCCGCTCGGAGAGGGCCGGGTGATCCTCCTGGGGATGCGGCCCCAGTGGAGGGGGCAGTCCTTCGGTACGTTTCGGATCCTCTTCAACGCCGCGTTGTACACGAAGGAGATGGCCGAGGCCGTGGGGCCTGGGGCCGGGTAACGACGCGAGGGTCGGGAAGCGCGAATGTATGGAATGACGCCCTGGGTCAAGCGATTGCTCATCGCCAACGTGGTGATGTTCATCATCTCGTCCACGAGCCCCGGCCTGTACCGGGAGCTGGCCTTCTGGCCCTGGCTGCGGACGGGCCCCGAGACCCTCGTGCCGGGCATCCTGCTGAGGCCGTGGACGGCGGTGACGTACATGTTCCTCCACGCCGACCTCACGCACCTCCTCTTCAACATGATCGGGCTGTTCTTCTTCGGCCCCCGCCTGGAGCATCATCTGACCGGGCGCGACTTCTTGAAGCTCTACTTCCTGGCGGGCCTGGGCGGGGCGGTCTTCTCGTTCTTCTTCGGGCCGGGCAACCCCGTGGTGGGCGCGTCGGGCGCGGTCTACGGCGTCCTGTTGGGCTTCGCCATGATCTGGCCACGGGAGCGCATCTGGATCTGGATGATCCTCCCGGTGGAGGCCTGGCTCCTGGCGACGGTCCTCATCGCGGGGAGCCTGTGGTCCGGTCTGTCGGGCAGCTCCTCGGGCATCGCCCACTTCGCCCACCTGGGCGGCCTGGCGTTCGGCTTCGCCTACCTGAGGTTCCGGACCTGGCGGCAGGGGGCCGGCAAGCGCGAGTTCCAGCGCAAGCTCGAAGCGGGAACGGGGGGAGGGAGCGTGGCCCGGGCGCCCCTGGTGGGTGACCGCATCGCCGTGCAGCGCTGGCAGGCGATCGACGTCGAGGGCCTCCACGAGTTGAACCGCGAGGAGGTGATCCACCTCCTGGACAAGGTCAAGACCGTCGGCATCAAGGGCCTGACCCAGTCGGAGCGCCAGTTTCTGGATCGGATCGCCACGGCCAACGGGCTGTGACGGTCGCGGCCGCGCGGCGGATGACCCCCGGCTACCCGGTGCCCGCCCGCATCCACCGGGTGGAGGACGTCATCCTCCGGAGCCGCTTCATCACGACTCTCGGACACGCGCCGGACGCGGACGCCGCCCATGCGTTCGTCGAGCGGGTCCGGGGAGAGACGCCCGACGCCACGCACCACTGCTGGGCCTTCGTGGCGGGCCCCCCGGGGAGCACGACGTCCATGGGCATGAGCGACGACGGCGAACCTCATGGAACGGCGGGCCGGCCCATGCTCACGGCCCTGCTGCATTCGGGGGTGGGGGAGGTCGTGGCCGTATGCACCCGTTACTTCGGGGGCACGAAGCTGGGCACCGGGGGTCTCACCCGCGCGTACTCAGGCGGTGTCAAGCTGGCTCTGGAGGCGCTGCCCACGGAGCTGAAGGTCGCCAGGGTGGAGGTGGACGTGGTCGTCGGTTACGCCCACGTGGACGGCCTCCAGAGACTGGTGGGTGAAGGCGGCTCGGTGGTCCTGGACGAGGAGTACGGGGCCCGGGTCCGGTACCGGCTGGCGGTGCCGGGCGCCGACCTGGGCGCCTTCCGGCAAGCGGTGGCGGACCTGACCCGCGGCGAGGGTCGCGTGAGCGAGGCCTGATTCCCAACCCCTGGAGCGCTGGCATGTACCCGCTTCCAACCCGCACCGACGGACCCCGCAGGCACCCGGGCCGAGCGGCGGCCGCCGCCGCCCTCGTGGGCCTCGCCTTCGCCTGTTCGCCGAGCGGCGGAGCGGACGGCGACGCGCCGAGGTCATTCGGCCTGTCCCGGGCGGATCAGGCCAGCGGTACCCAGGCGCTCCTCCAGGCGGTCAGCGCCGTGTCTCCCCAGGTGGTGTGGGTGAGCGGGCACGAGGGCACGTGGGGCCGCACCCTGGACGGCGGCGGCACCTGGGTGACTTCGGTCATGGCCGGCGCCGATTCTCTCCAGTTCCGGGACGTCGACGCCTTCGACGAGCGAACGGCGTACCTGATGAGCGCTGGCGCCGGAGCGCTGTCCCGCATCTACAAAACCGTGGACGGCGGCGCTTCGTGGGAGCTCCAGTTCCTGAACGAGCACCCCGACGGGTTCCTGGACTGCATGTCGTTCTGGGACCAGGACAGGGGCCTCGCCTACGGGGACTCGGTCGACGGCGTCCTGTTCGTCCTGCGCACCGAAGACGGAGGCGAGAACTGGACCCTCGTCGAGGGCGACTCGCTCCCGCTGGCGCAGGAGGGAGAGGGGGGCTTCGCCGCGAGCGGCTCCTGTGTCGACACGGCCCCGGGTGGCGCGGCGTGGATCGCCACCGGCAACGCCGACGTGGCCCGCGTCCTGCGGACGGAGGACTACGGGCTTACCTGGAGTGTCGCCGAGGTTCCCGTGGACGGGGGTCCTGGCGGCGGGCTCACCACGGTGGGCTTTCCTGACGGCCACTGGGGGTTCGCGCTGGGGGGGATCATCGGGAACGACACCGTGCGGAGCCGCAACGTGGCCGCCAGCGGGGACGGTGGCCGGACCTGGCTCGAGGGTGGGCGCCTCGCGATGACCGGACCGGTCTACGGCGCGGCGTTGGTCCCCGACCTGCCTTTGCCCACGGTCTTCGCTGTGGGCCCCGGAGGGGCGGACTGGTCGCCCGACGGAGGACGCACGTGGCGGAGCGCGGACCCCCGGACGTTCTGGGCCGTCGCTTTCGCTTCCCAGGAAGCCGGGTGGGCCGTGGGCCCCGAGGGACGCATCACGCGCTTCGGCTTCCAGACCGGCGGTGGCTGACGGAAACCCCTATGCGGGGTTTCGCGTAGGACGCAGGACACGTTTCCCGAAGCTCACGAGGCGCGATGCTCTCGCTGCTGTGGCGCGGCCTGAAGGCCGCCATCAAGCTCATCCTGCACTGGCTCATCACGAAGATCTGAGCCGGGTCTCCCAAGGGAGGGACGTGTCAGTCACCGGGCCCCCCGGTGGACCCGCCTCCCATCTCCCGGGGCCAGGTGTTGTCCGAGGGGTCCCGGTCCGGAAAGCGGCCCCGCGGATCCAGCATGATCGCCTCGATGGCCCGCCCGCCGAAGTCGAGTTCCGCTTGGAAGGTGCGGCTTCCGGAGAACCACACGTCCACCGGCCAGGTCACCACGGCGATGCGGTCGTCCACCATCTCGGCGTTCGGCATGGGCCGGATGGCCGGCCCGGTCTCGGAGAAGCGAACGCCAAGGACCACCGGTGAAGGCATCTGTCCGTCCTGGCGCACCGTCACGGTGGTGGTGGGACCCGAAGTCGCCACGTTCGCGATGGACCCGTCTACGGACTCGGTCGTGAAGAGCCAGTAGTACCAGAACCAGTCCAGGTCCTCGCCCAGGGCGCGGTTCATGAAGAACATGTAGTCCCAGGGCGATGGATGCTTGAACTTCCAGGCGCGCGCGTACTCGCTCATGGCGCGCCATACCTCCTCGTCGCCCACGATGCCGCCGAGCATCGACAGCATGAGAGGTGCCTTCGAGTAGGCCTGGAAGGAGTACATGGGCCCACCGTAGTTGGCGTTCCACATGAGGGGCGCTTCTCTCTCGTCACCGCTCACCCGCCCGTAGGATTGGCCTCTTCCGTCCAGGTTGGGGGCCTCGCCGCTGCGCGCCGCGCCGGACAGGATGTTCATGTACTGGTTGAAGCCCTCGTCCATGAAGCCGTACCACGTCTCGTTTGTGCCCACCATCATGGGCCACCATTCGTGGCCGATCTCGTGGTCCTCCGCGCCCCGGGCGGACATGATGAACATGGGGTACTCCATGCCCGTGTCGGGCCCGTCGACCATGGTGAGGATCGGGAAGTCGTACGGCATCCACAGCTCCGAGTAGAACTGGAGCGCGTGGCGCCCGACGTCGTCGGCGCCCTCGAAACGGGCGGCGTTGCCAGGAAGGTACATCCAGTGGAAGGGGATGGTCTCGCCCCCCGGGATGGCCACCCGGGTGGCTTGCCACACGTACCGGTTGGACGTGGCCCAGGCGAAGTCGTTGACGTAGTCCGCCACGAAGCGCCAGACGAGGCGGTCGCCCGCGGCGGTGGCGCTCCCGGCCTCGTCCTCGCCCACGATGGTGAGCGTCTCGTCCGAGTCCAGGACCCCGGAGAGGCGCTCGCGGACCATCGGGCTCAGAACCTCTTCCGGGTTCCGCAGGAGGCCCGTGGCGCCCACGGTGTAGCCCGCGGGCACGTCGATGCTCACCTCGAAACGGCCGAAGTTGTTGTAGAACTCCGACGAGCCCAGATAGGGCTCGGTGTCCCAGCCGCGCAGGTCGTCGTAGACGGCCACCTGGGGATACCACTGGGCCACCTGGAAGAGGCTGTCGCCCCATGCGCCCATGCGCAGGCCCCGTCCTCCCTCGACGGCCGGGACGCGGAAGCGCCACTCCACGTCCAGGGTGCCCGACCCTCCCGCGGGGATGGGATCCTTCAGCGCGACGGCCGCGGGGGTCGAGCCCAACCCGGTGGCGAAGTTCTGCTCGGGGCTTTGCGGCGCCGCGCCACGACCGCCTCTCCCTCCCCCGGGAGGCTGATAGTCCAGGTCCACCGGCACGCCGTTGACGGCGATGGCCGTGACCTCCATGCCGTCCGTCAGGTCGGGGACGGCCCGAGCCCGCTGGGCCGTGGGGGAGTAGACGTTCTGGTGCAGGCGCAGCACGACGGCCCCCAGCGGGTCGGGGCCGTTGTTGTCGATCTCGATGGTCTCACGTCCCGTGAGCATGCCCGTCGCGACGTCCAGGCGAGCGTCGATGGTGTAGCTGACGTCGAGCTGCCAATAGGCGGGGCCGGGCGCGCCGGTGGAGTCACGGGTTCCAGCGGCGTGGGCACGCCGGATCATGTTGGTCATCGGAACGTCCCGGCGGATGGCCCGCTCCGGCCGGTCCGCCATCGTCTGGGCCAGGCCCGTGGCCGGCACTGCCGCGAGAGTGCCAAGCAGAATAAACGCGGCCGGAAGTCGAGGCATCGTGCAACGCTCCTGTGAGATCGACACGGCGGGTGGTCCGGCTGGACCCCCGCGGGTTCCCTGGAAACAGGCGGGACGGCCACGGGAACGGTAAGCCCCACGGCGCCGAGCGGGCAACCGCTCGCGATCGACCGCATTGCGGCCCGGAGCTTGCATACGTTACCGTCAATGGTACAGCGAGGCCCCCCCCAAATCCGCGGTGATATCAAATGACCCGTACTTGCTTGCGGGCCCCGATCCTGTTGTGCCTCTGGGCCCTCGTACCCGCGCTCTCCTGTCCCCTCCCCCTTTACGCGCAGACCGCGCAGCCGTACTCCGTCCAGGCGTCGGGCATCATGACGCTCCTCCTGGGGAATTACGAGGCGGAGTTCGACCCCGTGTTGGGTAATCAATACATCAACCTCGGAGGCGGCGCCGGCTTCGAGCTCCAGGTCCAACGCCGCATGGGCGTGTCCTCCGTGGGGCTGGGCCTTCAGTACACCCGCCACTCCGGGAGGGTGGAAGACGAGGGCGGGTTCAAGGTCCGCAACCTCGACGGAGACATCACGGTCTTCGGGGTCTTCATCGAGCCGCGCTGGCCCCTGCTGAGTTTCGCGACCGCGGGCGCGGCGCCCTACCTGGCCGCTCGGGCGGGCATCTCCAGGGTCAGCCTGCCGGAAGAGATCGGTACGGAGGCGACCGGCTACACGCTCAACGGTGGTGGGGGCGTGCTCGTTCGTCTGAGCAGGCAGGCGACACTGGACTTTGGCCTGACCGCCGGTCTTCGCAATTTCGGCGAGGAGCTTGGCGTGTTCGGCAACGCCCTCTTGCGTGTCGGCGTCTTCATCGGGATCCCGTCCGGTGGGGGAGGATCGTGACGAGGAGTCCCGCCGAGGCGGTGGGGAAGAGGGTCAGCGCGCACCTCTACCCGGGGGCGGTGGTGTGGGACGTCCTGGGTGAGGGCCGCTTCGGAGCCGTCTACCGGGTGTGGCAACACCCGCGCGAGGGAGACGACGGCCGGTGGCTCGCGGTAAAGGCGCCTTATTCGGAGGAGGCCCTGGCCCTCGCCCAGGACATGAGTGCCCTGGCGGCAGTCCGGCACGCCTCGCTCGCCAGGGTAGTGGGCTACGGGGTGGACGACGTGCCCCACGTGATGACCGAGCTGGTGGAGGGGGAGACGCTCGCGGAGCGGCTGGCCCGTGGCGAACGGGAGGACCTGGACTTCGTGTTCGCGGTGCTCAGGGCCGTGGGCGCCGGTCTGGCCGAGCTCCACGCGCGGGGCCTGTGCCATCGGGACGTCACGCCCCGGCACGTTATCCTGCCGGCGGACCGAGCGCCCGTTCTCGTGGACCCGGGGCTGGCGCTTCCCGAGGGGGACGCAGCCCTGGCGCGCTTCCTCGATCCGGCCAGGACGCTCCTCGCCAGCCCCGAGGCGCTGTCGGGCCTGTCGCTGACGCCAGCGAGCGACCAGTACTCGCTGGGGATGATGCTCCTCAGGATCCTGGGCAACCCCTCGCCCGACGACGACGGGACGTCGTGGGACTCGCGGGCGACGTTGGACTTCCTCAGCCGCACGCGGCCGGACTGCCCCCTGGGCGTTTACAGCGCCATCGCCCGCATGCTCAAGCACGAGCCCGAGGACCGCTGGCCGACGGTGGTCGACGCGATGAACGCTCTGGAGGGGGTGCTGGTGGGACGCTCCGTGCCGCGGGCGCCGTCGGGGTCGTCCACGTCGGTGGCGGCGGCGTCCGTTCCGGCGGTGCCGTCGCCGGCGGCGGTTCCCGTCACGCCGCCGGTTCCGGACGTCCCGCGCGCCGCGGCCGCCCGGGAGGATGCCGCATGGAAGCGGTGGGCCGTGCCCCTCGTGGCCCTCCTGGTCCTGGTGCCCGCCGGGATCTTCTTCTGGCCTTCCGGGGACGAAGGCGCCCAGGATCCGGAGAGCCGCCAGGACGCCCCTGTGGCGGAGGTGGCGGAGGGTCCCGCGTCGTCGGCGGCCGGGCAGCCCGCGGGCGCCACGCCGGACGAGGGATCGGCTGAGGCCCGGGGCGCGGCGGCGGACCGTACAGCGACCCGGGAGGCGGAGGCGCCGCCACCCGGGGCCGCGGACTCGGCGGCGGTCGAGCCTCCCCCGGCCCGACCCACGGCGGGACAGCCCGGGGCCACCGGCCCCGACTCCGCGCGCGCAGCCGCGGCGGCGAGGCAGGCGGCGGCGCCGCCCGCTCCGGAGCCCGAACCCGCCCCGCCCGCCGCCCGTGAGGAGGCCGCGACCCCGGAGGACCCCACGGTGGTGGTGGCCGTGGACGCTCCGGGCGGGCCCCTGGTGGAAGGGGACCGCCAGTCCCTCCAGGCCCGGGCACGCACGGCCGCCGGGGGACCCGCCACCGGGCTGCTCGTGTGGAGATCCCGGGACCCGTCGGTGGCGACGGTGGGCCCCGGTGGGACGGTCACGGCCGTGGCGCCGGGCGCGGCATGGGTGGTGGCCAGCGTCGGGGAGGCCCAGGACAGCGTCCAGGTGGAGGTGCGGGCCCGCCCCGCCACCATCCAGGTCCGGGCGCCCGCGTCGCCCCTGGCGCCTGGGGACTCCTTCACCCCGGAGGCAGTCGTACGAGACCGCCGGGGCGACATCCTCTCCGATACGCCGGTGTGGTCGTCCTCCGATCCCGACGTGGTGGGCGTGGTGGGCGGAGCGGTGCGGGCACGGCGGGACGGCACCGCGACCCTGGTGGCCACCCTGGGCGATGTTTCGGGCTCGGCCACGGTCACCGTGGCGTCACCGCCGCCGGTGCTCCCTGACCGGGGCGAGATCCTGGCCGCCCTGGCGCCGGTCCTCCAGGTGCTCGGGCGGGGTGACCCGGACGAAGTGGCGGCCCTCCCTCTGGTGGCCGCCAACCCCCGGGACCTGGCGCGGGTGCGTTCCTGGACCGACCAGGTGGAGGTCGCCGTCGCCCTCGTCCAGGAGGAGCTGACCTCCGTTCCCATGGCGGACCTGAGCCGGGCCTCGGTGGAACTGGGCCTGACCTTCGAGTGGAACTACTTCGCGGGAAGCCGCGTGACGGGAACGGCCCGGCTCCAGGCGATCTTCGTGCTGCGTGGCGACACGTGGATCGTCGACGCCCTCCAGGTGCTCCGGACCACGGAGGAGCGCTCTACCGCCGTGGCGATCACGACCTCGGCGCCGGGCTGACTGGGGACGCCTGGTGGGTCGCCGGCCGCGCGGCTCCCCGATTGCGGATCGGTTCCTCGGACACGCTACCCCTCGGTGGCGGAGGTGTCGTCAACTCGGAAAGGACGGCCTCTTCCGCCATCCTTGCCGGCTTCACGTCATATCGAGACGTCAACTCGACAGTGGACCTGGATGTGGCTCACGCGTGCAGCATTCACGTCGCATAGAGACGTCAAGTCGACAAGCGTGAGACGAAACGTGCCCACGGCTACGATCCTCCGTACAAGCCCGCGTTGGCCCACGTCGCGATCTCCCGAACGAGCTCCTCGAAGGCACCGAGGACGTTCTCTCCGGGAGCCAGTGCCGTTGGGGACAGCACTATCTGTGCTTGGCGGAGCTTTCGCGCGTGCTCGTCAAGAAGGTCCCGAGCGCGGCTGCCCGCGACGTAGGCAGTCCATCCCTTGCGCTCCTGCTCGAAGGACCAATCGATCACCTGAGCCAGAAAGACGAAGACTGCGGCCCAGAACCGCCAAGGCGGCAAGGTTCCTTCTCCGCTCCGTTTGCCGCCATCCAAACGACGCGATTGAAGCACGTTCGCCCACGCCCTCGGATCCGCGTAGAAGGAGGAGGGTCGCCCCTCAATCTCATGGATGAACCCGGCCAACGTCATCTCTTCGGTGGCCGTCCTCACCGCGCGTTCGGTGTAAGCTGTCGCCGCGGCGATCACCTTCAGGTCGGCGGCGGCGCCTCCGAAGCCGATGAGCAGGGAAAGGATGTCAGCCTTGGCATTCACTCCGAATCCGGCTCGGAGCCTCATTGTCAGCGCCGGTCCTTCGAGAAGACGGAGTTCGCCAAGGCCCTTGAGCCTTGGGACGTACTCTGCGGCGTTGTGACCGGTGGCCAGACGCTTCCAGCGTTTGTCCCCGGCTGAAGTCGCGGAGGCAGTGAAGATCCCGAGCCGCTCCTTCACGGCTCCCGGGAATCCAGCGGCAAGTGCACGCATTCGGTGCAAGCTTATCAGGTGAGCGGCTTCAGCAGCCCAGGACGCGACCATGTCGTCGAGTCGCCGTTCCCGGTGTCCAACCGTCAGGGAGGCGAGGACCAAAGCTTCCGGGTCCACGATCGTCCACGCGCGCCGGCGATCAGCAGGGATGGCCGCAGTGGTCAGAACAGACCACTGTGCCCAAGCCGCATCGAGCAGAGTCCGTTCTGCCAGCTCTCGGATCCTACTGCCGACTTCGTTCGACATGCTCGATCACCTCGTTGACGAGGGAAGGCCATTCCGGGGCGGCGTCCTGAATGAAAACCCAGGCTGCTGCTCCCTCCAATTCCTCTTCCGTCGGGTTGAGTGCAACGAGATCCTGCAGGTGAACGCTACGCGGGCCTCGATCTACCGCCGCGAAGAGCTTCAAGTTGATCAATGTGCGTCGACCCACGAGACCGACATCGAGTCCGCCACCATAGTTCCGCCAAGTGATGTCTTGCGGT
>Ga0214471_10004030_pt1 | contig 11349 bp, 6 predicted proteins | sample RVTome_5_FD_207665 | JGI IMG/M metagenome (GOLD analysis project Ga0214471, IMG submission 207665) | Soil microbial communities from uranium-contaminated site in the Upper Colorado River Basin, Wyoming, United States - RVT142D155 | ecosystem: Environmental > Terrestrial > Soil > Contaminated >... | reverse complement strand
CCGTCGAGCCGCCCTGGAGCTACTCGGTCAACGGCCGGACGCTGGCCCTCGACGTGCTTGGCCGCCGCCGCAGCCGCTTCGACCTCGCCCACGGCCCGTGAGGCGCTTCACAAGCCGTACTTCTCGACCCGGTAGTAGAACGTGGCGCTCGACATGTTGAGCAGCCGCGCCGCCTTGCTCTTGTTGCCCCCCGAGCGCTCCAGGGCCTGCTGCATGAGCGATTTCTCGACCTCGTCGAGGTCGATGCCGTCCTCGGGCAGGCGGAGGCCGACGGGCGAGGCCGCGGCCTGGCGCCGGCCCAGCAGCAGGCCGAGGTAGTCCTCGGCGATCTCGCCGCCGTCCTCGCTGGTCAACACCGAGCGCTCGATCACGTTGCGCAGCTCGCGCACGTTGCCCTTCCAGGGATAGTCGAGCATGACCTTGCGCGCCCCCTTCGAGAGCCCCGTCACGCGCTTGCGGAACTTCTGGTTGAAGTGCTCGAGGAAGCTGGCGGCGAGCACCAGCACGTCCTCGGGGCGCTCGCGCAGCGGCGCGACGTCGATCTGGAAGACGTTGAGGCGGAAGAAGAGGTCTTCGCGGAACTCCGCCGCCGCCACCATCTCGCCGAGGTCGCGGTGGGTGGCGGCGACGATCCGGGTGTCGACGCGCACCAGCTCGCTCGATCCCACGGGGTAGAACTCCTGCTCCTCGATGGCGCGCAGGAACTTCACCTGCGCCTCGAGGGGCAGCTCGCCGACCTCGTCGAGCAGGAGCGTGCCGCCGTGGGCCAGGCGCAGCTTGCCGGTCGCGCTCGACTGGGCGCCGGTGAACGCTCCTTTGCGGTGGCCGAAGAACTCGGCCTCGAACAGGTCGCCGGGGATGGCGCCGCAGTTGACCGCCACGAACGGGCCGCTCGCCCGCGGGCTGGCGGCGTGGATCGCCCGCGCCACCAGCTCCTTGCCGGTGCCGGTCTCGCCGACCACCAGCACCGTGGCGTCGGTGGGGCCCACGGTGGCGATCTCCCGCCGCACCCGCTCGATGGCGCCGCTGGTGCCGAGGATCGTGCCCTGGCGGTTGGCCTCCACCTGCAGGTCGCGGCGCCGCCGTACCTCCTCGCGCATCGCCGAGTGCTCGACCGCGTTCTCGATCGCCAGGATCAGCTCGTCGAAGCTGCACGGCTTGGTGAGGTAGTCGGCGGCCCCGGCGCGCATCGCCTGCACCACCTGGGAGACCCGGTCGACCGCGGTGAGCACGATCACCGGGATCTCGGCGGTGCGCTCCTTCATGGCCTCGAGCAGGTCCATGCCGCTCTCGCCCTGGAGCATCATGTCGAGGAGGATCACGTCGGGAGGGTCCTTGGAGACCACCTCGAGCGCCTCGGAGACCTTCACCACAGTGGCGGCGTCGTACTGGTCGTCGAGCACCCTGCGGACCGAGCGCGCGAAGAGCGCGTCGTCCTCGAGCATCAGTACCTTTCTGCGGGTGCCGCGCGCCATCGGGTCGTCTCCGTCGCCTCGGACTCTATCGGGTGTGGACGCCGGCGAGCTCGCCGGCCGCCGCGGCGCGCGGCGCGCCGGCCAGCGCGAAGTCGAGGAAGAAGCGGGTGCCGCCGCCCGGCTCGCTCTCGACCCGGTAGCGGCAGGCGTGCTGGTCGAAGATGCGGGCGGCGAGCGCCAGCCCGAGACCCACGCCGCCCTCGCGGCGGGTGAAGAAGGGCTCGAAGACGCGCTCCAGGTCGTCCTCGCGGATCCCCACGCCGGTGTCCTCGACGACCACCTCGATCCGGCCCGGCGCCGGGTGGCGCGTGCGCAGGGTGAGGGTGCCGCCGTCGGGCATCGCCCTGACGGCGTTGTCGAGCAGGTTCGAGAACGCCACCACCATGCGGCCGGCGTCCACCTCGACCACCGAGGCCTCGTGGCGGTAGTCCTCCACGAAGGCGACGCCCGAGAGCTGGGCGCGCCGGTCGAGGTCGAGGCGCGCCGAATCGATCACCGCGATCAGGTCTTCCTCGGCGAGCTGCAGCGAGCCGGGCCGCACGAAGCCGAGGATGCCGTCGACGAGCTTCTGCATGCGATCCACCGCGGCGTCGATGTCGGCCAGCGTGCGCAGGTTCTCCTCGTCGTCCTTGGGCAGGCGCTCGGCGAGGAAGAAGCTGTGCATCACGATCGCGGCGAGCGGGTTGCGGATCTCGTGCGCCAGAGCGGCGGAGAACTGGCCGAGCGAGGCCAGCCGCGCCGTGCGCTCGGATTCCTCCCGCTGGCGCTTGGCCACGGTCACGTCGCGAGCGATCGCCTGGACGGCCGGACGACCCAGGTAGGTCAGGCGCTGATACGTCACCTCGAGGTCCATCTCCTCGCCGCCGGCGTCCCTCACGCGGCACTCGGCCGGCACCTCGCCCCGCGTCCCCGGCCGCGTGCTCTCGAGCGGGTCGGGCGGCGGCGGGAAGCCGAGCGCGGCCAGCGAGCCCGGGCCGTCCGGGCCGGCGGCGCCGAGCTTCGCGACGCCGGCGGCGTTGGCGTAGGCGAGCGATCCGTCCTGCTCGATCAGGATGGCGTCGGGATGGCTTTCGATGAGCTGGCGGTAGCGCCGCTCGCTGAGGCGCAGGGCCTGCTCGGCCTCGCGCCGCTTGCCCTCCCGCCAGTGGCCGTGGACGAGGGCGAGGGCGCCGAAGAACACGAAGTAGAGGATCACCAGGCCCTGCTGGATGGTGCGGCTGGGCACCGTGAGCTGGCCGTTGAAATCGAGGATCAGGTGGAGCAGCGGAAAGGCGATCGCGTAGAAGGCGACCGGCTCCCATACCCGCGGCGTGAAGGGCTCGGCGTCGCGGCCGGCGGCCGGCTCCTCGCTCCCGTAACGGGCGAGGCGCGCCGCCACGATGATCGGCACCAGCGGCAGGTACCACAGCAGGTCCCACCGGGTGCCGACGTAGGGCGGCAGCAGGCTGCGCGCCGCCATGGCCTGGACCTGGAAGAGCAGGAGGGCCACCGAGAAGGCGTACGAGACCAGGAAGGCACGATAGACGAGCCGCCACCGCCGCGACGGCGTGACGCCCGCGAGGTAGGCGAAACGGATGAGGAAGAAGGCATCGAGACAGAGGTAGAGGAAGATCGACAGGCGGCCGGTCAGGTATTCCTCAGGGTTGCGCTGGCTGGGGATCACGGCGCAGTAGATCAGCAGCGCCAGGATGAACGACACGGTGCTGCCGCGCTGCAGCTCCTCTTCGCGGCCGCCCGCGCGGCCGGCAGGCGAGAGGTCGGGGCGGATCTCGGTGGCGAAGACGAGGGTGAGGTAGTAGCTGGCGTAGAGGCAGTCGACGAGCAGCGAGCCGCGCACGCCGTTGCGCAGCTCGGGCACCGCGGTCTCGACGCACGAGGCCACCAGGCGCAGGGCGAGGGCGGCGGTGACGTAGCTCCAGAACTGGCGGCCGGCGCCCGCCGGGAGCCGCCGCAGTCCGAGCTGGACGGCGGCGATGGCGGTGACGAGGAGGAGCGGGCCCCACAGGTAGGCGGCGAGCAGCTCGATCCGCTCGGGGGCGATCCCCGGCAGGAGATACGCCGCGCCGATGGCGAGGAAGACCAGGGCGGCGAGCTTCAGCGGAGCGTCGTGAAGGAAGGCCTCACGCAGAGCTGGCCGGTCCATGCCCCCGACTCTAGCACCGCGCCGGCCGTCAGCTTTCGCCGCCCGCCTCCTGCGCCGACGCTTCGCCGGGGGGCGCCGTCCCCACCCCCTGGATGCGGATGGGGTTGGCGCGCACCTGGAAGCTCGGCTCCCCGGCGAACCGGTAGACGTCGGGGAAGAGCGCCCGCATCGTCGTGGTGGTGCCCGGCGCCAGCGAGACCGCGCCCAGGAAGGCGTTGGCGGTGGCCACGGTGGCGCCGGCCTCGTCGAAGAGCGAGACCGTCACGCCGAGATCGGTGACGATCTCGCGCCCTTCGTTGCGCAGGGTGCCGAGGATCTCGAGGGCGCCGTCGCGGCCTTCGGCCGGACGCCAGGCGATCACGTTGACGGGCGGCGGCGGAGGCGGCGGGGGCGCGCCGCCTTCACCGCCGGCGCCTTCCGCCGCGGCCTTGGAGCCCTCCGCCTCTTCGGCAGGGCGCGGCGGCGGCGCCCGCCGCACCTGCTTCATGGTGATCTCGGCGACGGCCTCCCGCGGCTCGGGCTCCGGAGGCGGAGGCGGCGGGTTCCTGGCCTCCATGGTCGCCACGGCGCTGGCGTCGAGGTCGACCTCGGAGACGCGCAGCGACGACAGGGTGCCGTTCGGGAGGGTGAAGATCACCAGCGAGCCCTGGATCTTCCAGGGGCCTTTGGTCTCCACCAGGGCGCCGTCGCGGGTTTGCAGCCGGTCGGCGGCAGCCGGCCCGGCCGCCAGCAGGGCGGCCGGGAGGATCGCGAGCCATGTCGTGAGCGCTCGTCGCACGGACTACTCCTCGTTCCAGTCGATCGGACACATCGCCACCGGAATCGTAGCGTAGCGCACGTGCCCGGTATCGGAGCGGCTGGCGTTGACGGTGAACGAGTACGCCTTGTTGTACCGGCAGCCCTCGGGGAAGAACCGCATGAGAGCCTGGCGGATCGCCTCCTGCAACGCGACCTGGGTAGCGTCGTCCTCCGATTCGGTGGTCTTGCCGGAGGTGCCGGGGTTCTTGGTGCTGGTCTGGTCTACGTAGGGCGAGGTGGTGAAGTCGCCCTCGGTGAGGTAACGCTCGGTGCCCGCGGTCGAGGGATCGAGGTCGACGAAGGCGTTGGCGTTCTCCCCGTCGACCACGAAGATCCGGCTGTCGCCCGAGCGCGCGCAGGCGCCGGCCAGGGGGTCGGGGTCGGGATCGGGATCGAAGGAGGTGAAGACCATCACCCCGACCAGGGCGAAGGCCTGGGTGATCACCCGCTCGTCGACGCCGAGCCGCAGCACCCAGCCGCGCTCGCCCGGGTTGCGGTCGAGCAGGAAGCTGTCCGTGGTCTCGGGGTCGGTGTCGGCGACGGCCGCGTAGCTGGCCTCGGTCTTCGGCAGCCCGGCCGAGGCCGGGGTGTAGCTCTCGTCGACGATCACGTAGAAGCGCGCCTCGACGCCGTTGCGCGTCCACAGGTTGTGCCGGTTGCCGGTGCCCACGGCGAGGGCGAACTGCTCGAGGTCCGGCACCACGAACGCCGTGATCGTCATGTAGATCGGCCGCCCGTTGGTGGAGAAGATCTTGAAGGGCTTCCAGGCGGCGTCGGTGACGCGCTCCACCGTGGCGCTGTCGGCAGGGGCGAGCGGGCTGCCCACCAGGCGGGAGTTGTCGATGGTCACGGCAACGAGCCGCGGCACGCCGCCCGTCGAGTCGAGGGCGGTGAGGTCGACCTTGTAGATGAAGCCGAGGGTGGTGCCGATGTAGATCGTGTCGAAGTAGCCGTCGCGGTCGCCGTCGAGCACGGTCGGCGCGGCGGCGGCGGCGCCCTCGAGCTGGCGCTTGTAGATGGCGCGGCCGGTCTCCACGTCGACCATGTAGAGCCAGGCGCCGCGCAGCGAGCTGTTCGGGCTCTTGGGCTCGAGGCCGCCGCCGAAGATGGCCACGTAACGGTCCTCGATGTCGTTGGGGTCGGCGGCCGGGTCGCAGGTCACTCCGGTGCAGATGCGGATCCGCCCGACGATCGGCTTCGACCAGGTATCGCCCAGATCGCGCTCGTCGTTGCCGTCGGGGAGCCCGTCGCCGTTGGCGTCTTCCTCGTCGAGGTAGTAGGGGCCGCCGAGGGTGAACGGCGCCGCGTCGGTGAACGACCACAGCTCCATCGGGAAGCCGAAGTCCGCCCCCGCCGGCGTCGGGCAGGCGCTCGAGAGCGTTTGAATGCCGTCGGCGTCGAAGCCCAGGCAGGAGGGCACGAGCTGCCCGGCCGGCGTCGGACGCGGGCGCGGCTCCGGGTCGGCCGGCGACGGCGCCGGCGTGACCAGCACGTCCGGCTGGGTCACGTCGAGCGCGAAGTAGCCGCTGACGAAGCCCGGCGTGGGAGCGGATTGGCGGAACACGTCGCCGCCCTCGCGCAGGCCCGACACCAGGACGGCGCGCCAGCCGCGGTCGGCGGGGGTGTTGTTGGTGCCGTCGTGGAGCGGATCGATGAAGACGTCGGCGCCCGACAAGACGCCGTCGAGCGAATAGATGTGCTGGGGTCCGCCCGCCTGGTCGCGGACGATCGGCAGCACCAGCCGCGGGATGTAGGAGAAGAGCTCGGCGCCGGTACCGTCGGTGAACCTCTCCACGGTGACGCCGGCGAAGGGGTCGAAGACCTCGGTGCGGATGCCGGCGTCGAAGAAGTGGAGCTGGCCGTCGTTGGCCGCCACCGCCAGCATCTTGCGGCGCCAGAAGTGTTGCTCGGCGTAGTCCTGGTAGCCGTTCAGGTCGTCGCGGAAGTAGATCAGGTTGGTGGGGCCGCCGAGCACCTCCGGATCGGCGTGGAAGATGTCGCCGAGCACGTAGGTGAACTCCTGGGGCGGATTGTTGATGGGATCGTCGGGATCGGGAATGGACTCCTCCTTGATCCGCAAGGTCTCGCCGACGATCCGTTCGGCCTCGGTCCGCGCCGCCGCCTCCGACGCCGCGTCGCCGGGCATGTAGGCGAGGCCGAGCCCGTCCCACAGGTCGATTTCGTTGGCCGAGGCGGGCGAGGCCGCGGTCGGCGGCAGGAACAGTCGAAGGTCCGTGGGTACGGCTTCGTTGACCCGCCGCTGGCTGTAGAGCACCCGACGCTCGTCGGCGGCGTTGCCGATCTTGTAGTCCCCGCCGGCGACGTCGGTCGCCGTCGGCGCCTGGTTCAGAAGCTCCGCGCTGGCGTCCCACAGGTGGCAGGAGGCCTGCAACGACGTCAAGGGGCTCCCGGTATCGCACTTGCGGTCGAAGTCGGGCGTGTTGTCGTCTTTCAAGGGCAAGGGTTTGCGGAAGGCGTTGACCCGCCCCGGCCACACCGCGATGTCGGGCAGCGGCGTGAAGCTCGAGAGGTAGATCTTGTCGGAGGTCTCGTTCTGCACCGTGGGCACCGAGGCCGAAGCGAAGGAGCGCGCTGCGACCTTGATCTCGCCGAACAGCTCATTCAGGGCCGTGACCAGCTCCTCCTTGTTCTGCGGGTAGATCGGTTCGCCGGTGCCGCCGTTGTTCGCCATGCAGGTGAGCGTGTTGCCGTTGCCCTGCGCGACGCCGAAGGCGACCACGTAGGTCTTGATGCCCAACTGGGCTTGCAGGCTCGCCGTGCCCGTGCAGGCGGAGGGACCGGTGCAGGTGTTGTCTCCGTCGGTGAGCACGATCAGGAACTTCTTGCGGCAGTTGAAGTCGCGGTCGAAAACCACGGCGACGTCCTGCCAGCCGGTGGCGCCCGGGCAGGTGCCGATCCGGCAGCCGCTGTACCATTCGCGAAAGTCCGCAACGGCGCCGCCGAGAGGCGTCGCGCCCTCGGCGACCATCGGCCGCATCCGCTCGTCCTTGAGGCGCAGGAAGTCTTCGCCGCTCTGGTGCACGTCACGGAAGTAGCTCGCCACGCGGAAGTCCGGCGGCGCCGCCGGATTGACGCCCGTGTTGGGCGCCAGCCGCTCGAGCAGATCGACCTTGTGGTCGTCTTCCCAGTCGAAAGGGACCAGGTCGCCGACCGGGAAATCCTCGAGATCCAGGAAGCCGTCGCCGTCGGTGTCGAAACGCAGCGGCGGCGGGTCGGGATCGGTCGGCCATCGCAAGTTGTAGCCCGCGGAGTCCGGATACTTGTCGGCGTCGGCGTCGTCGTTGTGGTCGCCGCCGGTGCAGGTGTTGGTGGCGTCGGCGTCGCCGGCCGACGACTGGTTGAAGAAGCCCATGGTGCGCGGACCGCGGTCGGCGCCGTTGTCCCACGAGCCGTACTCGTCCACCAGGTCGTAGTAGACGACCTCCTTGTCCACGAAGCTCGAAGCGCAGTTGTCGTTGTCGTCGGTGCACTGGCGGACCTCGATCTCCACCGCCAGCTTCGAATTGCCGTACTTGTTGGCGCTGCCGTCGGGCAGCGTCGCCACCGGCCGGTAGATGAGCTTGTAGCGTCGGCCGTCGGCGTTGTTGCGCAGGTAGATCACGGTTTCCGGAATGTCGGGACGGAGCACCAGATTGTCGACCCGGAACTGCTCGTCGGAGCCGCGGAGCTCGTTCGCGACGCGGAACCGGATCTGCGTGTTGCTCGCGGCGTAGGCCGTCACGTCGTAGCTCCGGCTGCCGCCGGTGGGGTTGTTGAAGCCGGAGAATCGCTCGAGGATCGTCCAGGAGGAGCCGCCGTTGGACGAGATCTCGACCTCCACCGCGTCGTTGGTCTCGAGGCCGCCCACCACCTCCCAGTCGAACTCGAGCACGGCGCCGAGCCACGATCCGAGGTTCGCTTGGCGCGCCAGGCTCGACGGGACGGGCGGGCTGGTATTGTGGTCGAGACGCAGCTTGCCGCCCGAGATCTGCGCGTTGCCGGCCGTCGGCCCGGCGCCGCCGGAGTGATCGGACTCGATCCAGCCGCCCGACCAGCTCAGGCTGCCGTCGTCGTTGAGGAACGAGTCGGCGTCGAAGTCGTCCTGGTATTCGCCGCTGGCGATACCAGAGAAATCCGGGCCGCGGCCCAGCTTGGGCACGCGCTGGGCGCGGCGCAGCTCCCAGTCGTCGTTCATGTCCGCGATGCGGCTCGAGCTGCCATAGCAGCCCTTTCTCTGGTCGCCCGTGCCCTCGTCGCAATTCCAGCCGGCGCCGAAGACGTCTTCGTACTCGCAGGTGCCGCCGCGCGCGCCGCAGTCGGCGTCGGCGTTGCAGCCGGCGCCGGAGAGCGTGCAATGGCGGGCGATGGCGGGGAAGGCATCGCCGTTGACCAGCGTCAGCGAGGCGTTGGGCGTGACGCCGTCGGGCTGGGTGTCGCTGACCCGGTACAGGAAGTGCTTCTCGTGCACCCGGAGGCTGTCCTGGTTGTAGGTCATGAAGCCGTAGTTGATGCCCTCGAGCCCGCCGATCACCTCGTAGAGGGCCTCCTTGGCCTGGCGGAACTTCGACGCCGGATCGTCGCCGTTCATCGCTGCGAAACAGTCTCCCGTCGGGCACAGGAAGTCGCAGGTGCCGTCGTCGAACTGCTCCTGGGTACACTTCGGCGTCCAGTGCATCGAGCCGGAGGTGTCGAAGACGATGAAGACGTAAGGATTGGCTCCCGACTCGCGCAGCAGGTCGCGGTCGTCGGCGGCCGCTCCGCCAGCCAGCAAGGCGGCGAGGACGAAGGTCGTGAGCGCGAAACGTGAGGAGACGGCGTTGGGCTTGGACATCGGAGCCTCCGGCTTCTTATTGGTTTTTCGGCGTTCGCAGGCGGACCGGACCGGGTCGTCAGGGCACGGTCGGCGGAGGCGGGGGCGGCGGCGGCGCTCCGAAGCCCCGGTCGGTTTCGTCGCTGTAGGGCTGCTCGGGGCTCGGCGGCGTCCTCACCGGCGAGAGCAGGTAGCGCACCTCCAGGGTCTGCTGCGACTGGATGGTCACGTCGAGCTCGCGCAGGTCACCCTCGTCGTAGATCGGCACCTGCTCGGTCTGCGGCCAGCTCACGCGCTGGGCCGTGGAGCGCAGGAAGGTGGCGAAGGTGTGGTAGTCGTTCTCGCCCTCGTTGGCGATCGTCATCGGCGGAAGCTGCGGCGGTCCCACGGTGCGCACGCGGGTGGTGATCACGCGGGTGCCGAGCTGCCTGCCTGGGCCGCCGCCCGGTCCCTCCGGAAAGACGAGCTTCTCGCCCGCCCAGTTCTGGTTGGGCACGCCGGCCAGCGCCGCGTGGACGCCCGTCTCCGCCGCGAAGAAGGTCAGGTTCATCACCCTCTCGGTGCCGCCGAGCTGCATCTCGATCTCGGTGACGAAGACCAGGGAGAGCGCCACCGCGGTGAGGATCAGGAGGATCAGCAGCACCATGATGAACATGCTGCCGTGTTGGTTTCTCGCCAGGCCGTTCATGGCAGGTTCCTCGTTTCGACCGTGGTAGACACGAGCCGCTTGCGGATCTTCGCGTAACCGCCGGCGTTGAAGATCGACGGCGAAGCGACGTAGTCGTGGTCCTCGACGACGTCGACCACGGCGCCCGGGAAGGTGGGGTCGGTGCGGTCGCCCTGGACCACCGTGCTGATGCGCAGGAAACGCAGCCGCGAAGCCGGGCTCGCCCAGATCGAGGTGCCGATGCTCGCCAGGCCGTCGTCGTCGCCGGCGAAGTTGTAGAGGATCTCGTCGTCGTCGGCGGCCAGGCCGATCTCCAGGATCTGACCGTCGGGAATCCCGACCCCGGCGACCGGCTGGTCGACCGCCAGCGCCAGTTGCAGGTCGATCACGTTGTCGGCGAGGGCGAGGGCGCCCGCGGGATGGATCACGCCGGTGCCGGGATAGTACCGGGCGCGGGTGAGCACCGGCGCCAGACGGCTCTCGGGCACGCCGGGCAGCTCGTACTCCTTGCGCACGAAGAAACGGTACTCCTCGAGCAGGCCGATGGCGCCGATCTCTTCCGGAAGCTGGACCGTGAGCCCCCCCGGCAGAGTCCAGGCCTGGCCGGCGGCGCCCTGGAGCAGCGTGGTGCCCAACGCCATCTGCCCGTACTGGTTGCTGTAGGTCCCGCCGGGGCCCAGGGTCAGGCCGATGGTCATCGTCGGGGCGCCCAGGGCGCCGAGGACCGAGTTGCCGGGAACGTACTCGAGCACCGCGAAGGCATCGGGGTTGTAGCGGTCGTAGACGATGATGGCTTCCGTCCGCGGCGGGCTCACGTCGAGCGCCCGGCGCAACGGGTCGAGGTCCTGGGTGACCCCCACGTCGACGACGGTGCTCAGGGTGACGACCATGTTCCCCGTCCCCGGGCCGAGCGTGAGGGGCACCTGGGGCTCGATGTGGTAGACCGGCGTCGTGAAGACTCCGCGCAGGGTGAGCACGTCCGTGTCCCCCACCGTCAGCAACGCCGGGCCGCCGCCGCCGAGGTCGGTGTCTTCCGCCACGTTGTTGTCCATCGCCACCGCCAGGCCGTTGGGGAAGACGCCGGCGGTCCCGATGCCCGCGGCCTGGGCCACTGCCGGCGGGATGCCCTCGGGCAGACCGCCGACGCCCGCCATCGCCGCCATCCGCGCGATCTCGTGCTGGGAGACGCGCTGCGAAACCTGGAGCCCGGCGACCTGCACCTGCGAGCGGGCCAGACGGGTCGACATGTCGAAGAACGTCAGCGCGCCCACGACGGCCACGGCCATCACCACGAGGGTCACCATCAGCTCGGCCAGGCTGAAACCGGCGGAAGGGGGATTTCGTCGCATCACGTTCCACCTCCTCGTCAGTGGGTGCGCACGAGCCGGACGCGCATGGGCGGCACGCCGGCGCGCCGGCTGCTGACGGTCACGTCGTGCTCGCGGAAGTTGATCTG
>Ga0214471_10004028_pt1 | contig 11351 bp, 13 predicted proteins | sample RVTome_5_FD_207665 | JGI IMG/M metagenome (GOLD analysis project Ga0214471, IMG submission 207665) | Soil microbial communities from uranium-contaminated site in the Upper Colorado River Basin, Wyoming, United States - RVT142D155 | ecosystem: Environmental > Terrestrial > Soil > Contaminated >... | reverse complement strand
TCTCCTTGACGGCGTACAGCGGACTGGTGCCGATGTCGCCGTAGACGATGCCGAGCGCGAGAAGCGTCAGCGCCGCAGTGGAGGACCGTTCGGGCTGCAAGTCGTGCTAGCGCCGGTTCGGCGAGCGCGCGGCGCGCGCTTCCGCGGCCGCTGACTTGGCGGCCAGCACGGGCTTCGGCGGCGCGTTGCGCGTCGGGCTGAAATCCAGGTTGATCATGTCGCCGAGCGCGTCGGCGTAGGTCTCGCGCACCTTGCGCATCACCGGCAGCGCCTTGTCGAAGGCCGCGGCGAGCGAAGGATCGAACTGCTTGCCGAAGCCTTCCCGGATGAGCTTCGCCGCCTCGTCGAGGGTGAAGGGCTTCTGGCGGTAGAACTGCGTGGTGGTCATGGACTCGAAGGCATCGACCAGCGCCATGACGCGTCCCGGCCAGGGAATGTCGTTGCCCTGCAGCCGCTTCGGGTAGCCGGTGCCGTCCCAGCGTTCGTGGTGCGTGAGGGCGAGCGTGCGCGCGAGCGCGAGCACCGGGTCCCGGTGCTCGCCGATGATCTCGGCGCCGAGCTCGGGATGGCGCTGCATGCGCTCGAGGTCGGGCGCCGAGAGCTTGCCGGGCTTTCTGAGCACCTCCGAGGGCACGCCCAGCTTGCCGATGTCGTAGAGCGGCGAGGCCTTCTGCATCAGCTCGGCGATCTCGGGCTTGACGCCGGCGGCCTGCGCAAGGAGCTTCGCGTAGTGGCTCACGCGCGCCACGCGGTTGCCGGCGGCGGCGCTTTCGTGGAATTCCATGGCGCGGGCGAGCCTCCGGATGAGCTGCGAGCGCGCGTCCTCGAGCTGCGCGGTGCGCTCCTGCACCTCGCGCTCGAGCTCCGCCTGGCGCCCCGCGAGCGCGAGGTGGATGCGCACTCGCGCCAGCAGCAGCTTGGCGTTGATCGGCTTGGTGAGGTAGTCCACCGCGCCCAGGTCGAGCCCCTCGAGCTGCTCGGCCGGCTCGACGTGGCCGGTGAGGAAGATCACCGGGATGCGCGCCGTGGCCGGGTCTTCCTTGAGCAGCTGGCAGATTTCGTAGCCGGTGGCGCCCGGCATCTCCACGTCGAGCAGGATGAGGTCGGGCTGCGGCGCCGCGGCGGCGAGCGTCAGGGCGTCGCCGCCGTCGGCGGCGAGCTTCACCTGGTACTCGGTGGCGAGCGCCTTGCCGATCAGGGCCAGCAGGTCTTCCGCGTCGTCTACCGCGAGGATCACCGGCCGGGCGTCGCTCTGGCTCACCGCGGCAAGTCTACCCGCAGCTTCGCGGCCGCGCTTGACGCGAAACGCGTTCATGTATAATGCGCGCCGCTGGTTTCCTCAAGCAGTTCCGCAGGCTCTTGTCTTTCCCGCGTCTTCTACTTGGTGTTCCGGCAGTAGGCGAAAGCCCGTGACCCGTTAATTTTTTTGAAAGGCAATTCGACATGGCAACTGGAACAGTCAAGTGGTTCAACGACGCGAAGGGCTTCGGCTTCATCACCCCGGACGGCGGCGGCAAGGACCTGTTCGCGCATTTTTCGGCGATCCAGGGCTCGGGCTTCAAGAGCCTGAAGGACGGCCAGAAGGTCTCCTTCGACGTCACCACCGGACCGAAAGGCGACCAGGCGACGAACATCAAGCCGATGTAGTTTTTCGGCTCGACGCAGCAAACGAAAGGCCCGCGCAAGCGGGCCTTTTTGTTGGGGTCTGACCCCCTTTTACCCTTTTACCGCTAGAGTCGCGGCATGCGCACCTTCGTCAAGGTGGTGCTGTTCACCGATCGCGACGGCCGCGCGCGCTTTCGCGAAGAGGAAGTGCTCCTCGCCGAGGGCACGCCGCAGACGCTGCTCTCCCCAGTGTACCCGTGCGCCGGATACCAGCTGCGGCGCAGCCCCCCGGGCTTTCGCAGCGACTGGCACTGCACCAGCGCGCCCCAGTGGGTATTCATCCTGCAGGGCGAGATGGAGATCGGGCTGCGCGACGGCACTTCGCGCGTCTTGCGGCCCGGCGGGCATTTCCATGCCGCCGACACGCTGCCCGCGGGCGCCGTTTTCGACGCCGCGATGCACGGCCATCGGAGCGCGCAGCGCGGGCCCGATCCGCTCGTCACGCTGTTCGTCAAGGATTGAGGCGCATGGCCGGGCGCATCTACCGCCTGTCCACCTCGGGGCGGCGCGCGTGGGAAAAGGAGGATCCCTCGGTCCCCGCCGCCTTCCGCCGCATTCTCGGCATGCTGGAAACCGACACGCACGCCGACGTGGTGCGCGGCTACCTGCGCCGCTATTCCGACCAGCTGATTCTCGAGTGGCTGGCGGAGCTCGAGGAGCTCGGCCTGGTCGAGTCGCGCCCGGACCAGGCGGCGCACGACCTGGATTTCACCGGCAACTTCAAGCTGCCGCAGCTGATCGCCGAGGACCGGGCGCGGCTCGCGCAGGAATCGAAGGTCGCCGGCGGCGTCCTCGCGCGCCAGGGCGTGTATCTGGCGGCCGAGCGGCTGCAGCATCGGCAGGCCTCGCAGAAGGCGCCCGCGGAGACCATCGTGCTGATCGTGGAGGACGACCCCGACCAGCTCGCGCTCGCGCAACTGCGGGTCAGGATGGCCGGATTCGCCGCGCGCACGGCGGACTCGGCCGCCGCGCTGGAGGAAGCGCTGGTCAGGCACGAGCCGCCCGACGTGCTGCTGCTCGACATCATGCTGCCGGACGGGGACGGCTTCGACATCCTCGCCGGCCTGCGCAGCCACCCGGCGCACTCCCTGCTGCCGGTCGTGATGCTGACCGTCAAGGACGATCCCACGGACATCAAGCGCGGGCTCGGCCTGGGCGCCGACGGCTACATCACCAAGCCCTACAGCAAGAAGCTGCTCGAGGACGTGCTCTGGCAGGTGCTGCGGCTGGACGCGAGCGCCGGCTCGTGATCAGGACTTGAGCCTCACGCGCGCCAGCTGCTCGCGAGCCACGGCTGCTCGGCGCGCGGCAGGCCCGCCGGGCGGTAGTAGTGATGGAGCTCCGTGAAGCCGGCGCCGGTGGCGAATCCTTTCCAGGTATCCCAGTCCAGAAAACTGCCGTAGCGGCCGCGGCTCCAGCCCTCCTCGTTGCGGCCGTGCGGATTCGAGCAGAAGAGCACGCCCCGCGGCTTGAGGGCGTCCCTCAGTTCCCGGAGCACGCGCGGCAATTCCTGGGCGGGCACGTGAAACAGCGAGGCGTTGGCGAAGATGCCGTCGAAGCTCGCGGGCGGCAGGTCGAGCGCCAGGAAATCCTGCTCCAGCACCTCGCAGCCGCTCGCTTCGCGCGCCATGGCGGCGAACGCGGGCAGCCCCTCGAGGCCGACCGGCGCATGCCCCAAGCCCTTGAACGTCTTCAGGTCCCGGCCGGGCCCGCAGCCCAGATCGAGTAGGCGAAACGGCGGCGCGCCCTCGAGGTGGCGCAGCAATTCGGCGATGTTCTGGCGGACGTCGTGGTCCTGGGTGCCGCGCCGGTAATCGTTCGCACGCTCGCCGTAGTGCGCCAGCGTGACGGCGGCGATCTTCTCCAAGTCGTGCCGATCGAGCTTCATGCCGCGCTCATCTGTCGGATAATGCGCCACCTACAAGGAGTACTCGAATGCCCAAGGGAATGCAGCGCAGCAACCGCGAGAAAAGGAAGCCCAAGCAGCCGGTCAAGCCCGTCTCTCCGGCCAAGCCCGCGCGCCCGCAGCCCTGGAAGTAAGCCCCTGAAATGAAACGCCCCGGCCGGTTGCCCGGGCGGGGCGTTTGCTAAGGCATGGCCGGCTGGTCAGCTGGCGATGCTCCCTTGACCGCGAAATGATCCGGTTGCGGAGTCCAGCCTGCCGGTGCTGCCTTGGTCGTCTCTCACTGGATCACCTCCTTTCGTGGTTGCCAGCCCGCAGTGTAGCAGGACAGAATTCCGGCCATGAACATGACCGCCGAGGAAGTGAAGCAGTTCTGGCGCGGCTACTGCGAGCGCCGGAAGGTGGCGCAGGACCTCGTGCAGAAGGGCGAGGCCGAAATCGACAAGGATCCGGAGTTCTGGGCCGACCAGACGATGGACCAGCTGCTCGCGCTGGTGCAGCAGTGATCGAGCACGAGCGGGTGGAGTCGGATCGTACCCGCTAGCGCTGCTTTCGCGCCGCATCGCGCCGCTCGATGCGTCTCTGCGCGCCCGGCTTGCGCAACGGCGGCGCCTTGCGCACCCCCGGCGCGCGCTGCGGTTTGCGCACGAAGTCGCGCCGCGCCTCGCGGCGCTCCTTGAGGGTCCTGCGCACTTCGCGCGCGCGGCCCTCGAAGCGCCGCTCGAACCTCCCCGGCTTGAAGAACGGCGGCACCGAGGCGAGCAGCCGCGGGCGCGCGCCGCGCGCGTGCGCACGGAACACCGCGCGGTTCGCGGGCACCTCGACGATGCCTTCGGCGCCCTGCATGTAAGTCCTGCCCTCGTTCACCTTGTCGTAGCTGCCCGCCTCGCCGCGCGGGTCGCCCTCGGGGAGGTGCGACGGCTCGTGGTCCGTGCCGCGCACGCCGATGGTGACGAGCGGCGTGCGGATCTTGTAGTTCGCCCTGTTGTACTGCCCGATCCAGCCGGTGATCGAGCGCAGCGCCCCCCTGGCGAGCTCGATCAGGCTGCGGTCCTCGTCGCCGCCGTCGGCGACGTACTCGGCGATGGTGATCCTGGAGCTCTCGCGCACGATGAGCGAGGCGCCGTCGGCCATCTGCAGGTGGATCTCGCCCCTGGGGAAGGTGGTGACCGTGTCGCCCTCGAAGACGCTCTCGCCGTTGGCCGGCAGGCGGGTCTTGCCGTCCTTGCCTTCGAGGAGGACGTCGCCGTCGGTGAGCTCGATCGAGCCGGCGATGCGCGGCGCGTCCTGGGCGAAGGCGCCCGCCGCAGAGCCGGCGCTCAGGGCGCCCGCGAGGAATGCGCCAAGTAGGTAGCGGAGCATGGTCGGACGCCGGCGATTGTGGGGCAGCGGCAGCCGCGCGGCAAACGGACGATAATCGCCGCATGATCGAGCACGAGCGCTCGGGCCACCGCGGCGCATTCGTGTGGGTTCAGGACGGCAAGCGCCTCGCGGAGATGACCTACTCCGTGGCGGGCTCGCGCGTCATCATCGACCATACCCAGGTGGACGAGCTGCTGCGCGGCAAGAACGCGGGGGCGCAACTGGTGCGCGCGGCCGTGGAGTGGGCGCGCGCGGAGAACGTGAAGCTGCTGCCGCTCTGCCCCTTTGCGCGCTCGGTATTCGACAAGACGCCCGAGTACGCGGACGTGCTGGCGAAGTAGGCGCTAGGCCGGGTCCCTGAAGCTCGCCTCCCAGTGCGAGCCGTCGCAGAACGGCTTGTTCTTCGATGCGCCGCAGCGGCACAGCGTGTAGTGCTCCTGCGAGGCGCCTTCGCCGAATTCCACGCCCAGCAGCTCGATGCCGCCGGTGATCGCGTACGGACCGTGGTCGGTCACCGTCACCATCGGCGGCCGTTTCGGCGGCTCGGCCTCCACACCGTCGATGGCGTAGCTGAGCGCGCCCGAGGGGCATTTCCGGATCGTAGCGATGATCTTTTCGACTGCTGCGCCGTCAGGGTCGATCCAGGGCTGGTCGTGGTGGCGGAACACTTCGTTGAGATCGTCGGTGCAGAACGCCGCATGCGAGCACAGGGCGCGATTGTCGAGGATGGTGATTTTCTTCCCGGCGTAGGCTTTTCTCCTGTTCTTCGCCTGGTCGGCGGTGTTCGCGTCCCTGAAGCCGTTGGCGCTATGCGTGCCGTCGCAGAAGGGCTTGTTCTTCGAGCCGCCGCAGCGGCACAGCGCGACGCCGGTTGCGGTGATGCAGGGCTCGCCCGAGGCGCGCCGCAGGTTCGGGATGGGCGCCGGCTCGGGATTGTTCAGGAGGTAATAGGGCCCGTTCGGGAGGCAGGCGATCTTCGGGGCGGAGGCCATGCGGGCGATGGTAACGCGGGAACGATTCATCCACCCTGTCCCACAGCTCCTGCAGGAGCTTTACCTCCAATTTGAAAATTGGAGGTAAAGCCGGGGCTGAACGCCTGCGTTACCATGAACGCATGTCGGCAGTCCTCACCCCCTCGTCGCTCGTAGACCTTTCGGCCGCTTCGTTCGGCAACAGCTTCGTGCGCGAGCTTCCCGCCGACCCGGTGGCGGCGAATACCCGCCGGCAGGTGCCGAACGCGAGCTATACGTGCGTCGCGCCCACCCCCGTGTCGGCGCCCAAGCTGCTGGCATGGTCCGATGCGTTGGGCGAGGAGCTTGGCCTTGCGCGGCCCTCGCCGGCCGCCGTCGAGGCGCTGGCCGGCAACCGCGTATTCCCGGGCATGGAACCCTACGCCGCGCGCTACGGCGGCCACCAGTTCGGGGTGTGGGCGCGCCAGCTCGGCGACGGGCGCGCCATCACGCTGGGCGAGCTGTTGGCGCGCGACGGCTCGCGCCAGGAGCTGCAGCTGAAGGGCGCCGGCCCCACGCCCTACTCGCGCACCGCCGACGGGCGCGCGGTGCTGCGCTCGTCGCTGCGCGAGTTTCTTTGCAGCGAAGCGATGCATTTCCTCGGCGTGCCTACGACGCGCGCGCTGTCTTTGGTGGGTACGGGGGAACAGGTCATCCGCGACATGTTCTACGACGGCAATCCCGAGCCCGAGCCGGGGGCGGTGGTGTGCCGCGTCGCAACGTCTTTTTTGCGCTTCGGCAACTTCGAGATCCACGCGTCACTCGGGGAGGAGGAGTTGCTCAAGCGCCTGCTCAGCTTCGTCATCCGACACTACTACCCCGGGTTGTCCTACAAGGAGTGGTACCACGAAGTCTGCCGACGCACTGCTCGCTTGATGAGCGATTGGATGCGCCTCGGGTTCGTGCACGGCGTGATGAACACCGACAACATGTCCGTGCTCGGGCTGACCATCGACTACGGACCGTACGGGTGGCTCGAAGGCTACGACCCGACGTGGACGCCGAACACGACCGACGCCGAGACGCGCCGCTACTGCTACGGCAACCAGCCGCAGATCGGGCTGTGGAACCTGGCGCGTCTGGCCGAGGTGGTGCTGCCGATCATTCCGGAGCCGGAGCTGCAGGAGGGCCTGCAGCTCTACGGAGATACTTACCAGCAGAGCTTCGTTTCGGCGCTGGCCGCGAAGCTCGGGGTGACGTCGCTGGAAGGAGATGACGAGCTGCTCAAGGAAATGTTCCAGATACTGAATGGGGCGGAGACGGACTTCACCCTGTTCTTCCGGGGGCTGTCGTCGGTCGCCGAGTGCGATGATGCCGCCCTGGTCGCGCCGCTGCGACCCGCGTTCTATGCGGAGCCTTCAGCGGAGCACGCCGCCCGGCTGGCCGCGTGGCTGCGGCTGTATCTGGCGCGGGTCGGGCGTGACGGCGTGCCTGCCGCCGTGCGGGCGCAGCGGATGAACGGCGTCAACCCGAAATACGTGCCCAGGAACTATCTTGCGCAGCAGGCGATCGATGCGATGGCCGAAGGCGATGCCTCGGTGCTGGAGCGGTTGATGAAGGTGCTCGAGCGCCCGTACGACGAGCAGCCCGGGAACGCAGACCTCGCGGAGCGAAGGCCCGAGTGGGCGCGGTCCAAGCCGGGTTGCTCGGCGCTATCCTGTAGTTCCTGAATCCGGAGAACCCTTTCATGCCTGCGGCACCCTTCCTGCGCCTGGCGGCGCTCGGCCTCTTCCTGTGCAGCGGCGCCTTCGCCCAAACCTCCACCTACGAGCCCGCGTACGGCCAGGAGGGCAAAGACGTCGTCTGGGTGCCGACCTCGCAGGCCCTGCTGGAGAAGATGCTCGACATGGCGCACGTCACGCCCAAGGACTTCGTCATGGACCTGGGCTCCGGCGACGGCCGCACCGTCATCGCCGCCGCGAAGCGCGGCGCGCGGGCTCTGGGCGTCGAGTACGACGCGGACATGGTGGAGTTGTCCAGGCGGAACGCGAAGAAGGAAGGCGTCGCCGGCCGCGCTCAGTTCAGGAAGGCGGACCTGTTCGAGACCGATTTCTCCCAGGCCACCGTGATCACCATGTTCCTGCTGCCGTCGATCAACCTGAAACTGCGCCCGACGATCCTCGGCCTGAAGCCCGGCACGCGCGTCGTGTCGAACACTTTCACCATGGATGCGTGGGTGCCGGACGAGACCGCGACCCTGGACGCGGATTCGGATTGCGAGTCCTGGTGCACGGCGCTGCTTTGGATCGTGCCGGCGCGGGTCGCGGGGAGCTATTCCCTGCCGGTTGGGGAGCTGGTGCTGAAGCAGGAGTTCCAGATCCTCTCCGGGACTTTGCGTACCGAGGGGAAGACCTATGTGCTCGAAGGGGGGCGGGTGCGGGGCGAGGAGGTTTTGTTCCGGGCGGGCGGGCGCGAGTACCGCGGGCGGGTGAAGGGAAGGGCGCTCGAGCTGCGCTAGCTGCGCTGGTGAAGGGACGTGCCGGTTCTTAGCGCCTGGCCGCGTCCAGCACTTGCGCACGGGCGCCGAAAGCCTGCGCATCTCGTTCGAGCCGCAAAGACAATTGCCGCTCCACTTTGGGCGATGCGCTGACCGCCGCCGTCTCCGGCGCCCGCGACCCGTACTGAGTTCCGGCCGCGAACGCCGCCGCTAGCGCGAGGCCCGCCAGAAGCCATGCCTTCGGCCGCTGCGCGCCGCGCCTGATCCTTGCCGCGGCGAGCTCGGCCTCGAGCGCTTGGCGCTCGTTCGAGTCCTGCCCCGCGCGCGCCGTGTCGGCCTGCGTCTCTGCAACGAGCGCCTCCACCCGTGCCTCGGCAGCGAGGCGTGCGCGGCTGCGCTCGAGGGAGCGCGCTTCCGCCTTGGCGCGCGCCGCAGCCTGCTCGCGCGCACGCGCCTCCGCCTTCTGGCGAACCCGCGCCGCCCGCGCGGCCTGCTCCTCCGCATCGGCGCGCGCCAGCAATGCGCGTTCCAGCTCCGCATCGGTCTGGCGGCGCACCTCGGCCTCCTCGCGCCGCGCCGCTTCGGTCTGCGCGTGCGCCTCGGCCTGCGCCGTCGCCGCCTGCTCCGCCGCGAGCCGAGCCTCGGCCCCTTGCCGCGCCGCCTGTTCGGCCGCGTGCCGCGCGCTCACCGCGCTCAGCGCCTCGGCCTGCGCCGCCTGCCGCTCGCGCACAGCCTGCGCCAGCCCGGCATCGACCGCCTCGCGCTCGAGCGAGCGCTGCGCCGCCGCGGCCTCGGCCGCGGCGCGGGCCTGCGCCGCGCCGAGCGCCTCGCGCTCGGCTGCCGTGCGCACCTGCGCCGCCTCGGCCGCCTGCGACTCCGCCTGCGCGCGCTCGCGCGCCGCGGCTTCGGCCGAGCGGTCCCGGCGCTGCCGCTCCTCGGCGAGCGCCGCGGCCTTGCGTTCGCTCTGCTCGCGCTCGCGCGCCTGCGCCAGGGCGCGCTCTTCGGCCTCGCGCCGCTCCTCGGCGAGGCGCGCGGCGTCCTGCTCGGCCTGCGCACGCGCCTGCGCGCGATGCGCGGCCTGCGCGTCCTTCGCTTCGCGCTCGCGCGTGGCGAGCAGGGCGCGCTTGTCCGCCGCCGCGCGTTCCTGCGCCACGGCGCGTGCCGCCTCGCTCGCCTCGGCGCGCGCCGCCGCGGCCTGCGCCGCCTCGCCCTCGCGCCGCACGCGCTCTTCGGCGAGCGCCGCCGCCTTGCGCTCGGCTTCCGCGTTGCGGTTCGCCTGCTCCAGCGCGGCAGATTCGATCGCCGCACGCTCCTCGGCAAGGCGCGCGCCTTCCGCCTCCGCGGCGCTGCGCACCTCGATCTCGCGCTTGAGCTTTTTCTCCGCGGCCTCGCGCTCGCGCGCCGACTCGTGCGCGCGGCGCTCCGCGTCCGCGCGCGCGGCGACAGCGCGCCGGGTCTGCTCCTCCGCCGCCAGGCGCTCGCGCATCAGCTGCGCCGCCGCGGCCTCGGCTTCCGCGCGCTCGCGCGCGTGCTGGGCGGCGGCGTCCTCCTGGCGGCGTCGCGCCTCGGCAAGCTCGGCCGCGCGCCGCTCGGCCTGCTCCCGCGCGCGCGCCTCGGCGAGCGCCTGCGCCTCGGCCCGCTCGCGGTCGGCGATCAGCCGTGCCGCCTTGGTCTCCGCCTCGGCGCGGGCGTGCGCGATGCGCCGCAGCTCCGCCTCGGCGGCCTGGCGCTCGCGCGCCAGGTCGAGGCCGCGCTTTTCCTCGACGATCCTGGCCTGCTGGGTCTGCTCGGCGCCGCGCTCGCCCTCGATGCGCTCGCGCAGCTCCCCGGTCTGCTGCTGCAGCGCGGCCTGCTTGAGCTTGTCGAGGATACGGCTCATCGCGACCCTGCAACGCGCCGCTCAGCGCAGCGCGGCGTTGATCTTGTCGAGCATGCCCGAACCCGGGCACAGCTCCTTCTCCCCTAGCCGGTTGAACGGCGCCTCGCAGGTCGCCAGGTGCGCATGCAGGTCCTGTGCCTCCGGCGCCAGGTACAGCAGCCCCGTCAGCACCTCCCCTTTTTCCGCCGCCCGCGCGATCTGGGTGATCGCGCCGATCCTGTCGCTCGGATCGTACTCGGCGTCGAGCTTGCGCAGCTTGATGATCGATCCGTCGTGCTGCGGCACCTCGATGACGCCGCCTTCCGAATAATCCACCGTGATCGCCTCGCGGCTGGGCCAGAAATCCAGCCGGTTCACCGCCTCGTTGTGCTCGCGCACGTAGTCGTAGCTCTTGGTGGAGCCCGCGTGATTGTTGAACGCAACGCAGGGTGAAATCACGTCGATGAACGCGGCGCCCGGGTGTGCGATCGCCGCCTTGATGAGCGGCGTGAGCTGCGTCTTGTCGCCGGAGAAGCTGCGGGCGACGAACGTCGCGCCCATGAGGAGCGCCAGCGACACCGTGTCCACCGGCGCATCGGCATTGACCGCGCCCTTCTTCGCCTTCGACCCCTTATCGGCCGTCGCCGAGAACTGGCCCTTGGTCAATCCGTACACCCCGTTGTTCTCCAGGATGTAGGTCATGTTCACGCCGCGCCGCATGACGTGCGCGAACTGCCCGAGGCCGATCGACGCCGAGTCGCCGTCGCCGGACACCCCCAGATAGATCAGATCGCGATTCGCCAGATTCGCCCCGGTCAGCACCGACGGCATGCGCCCGTGCACCGTGTTGAAGCCGTGCGAATTTCCCAAAAAGTAATCCGGCGTTTTCGACGAGCACCCGATCCCCGAGAGCTTCGCCACCCGGTGGGGCTGGACGTCCAGTTCCCAGAACGCCTGGATCAGCGCGGCCGAGATCGAATCGTGACCGCAGCCGGCGCAAAGGGTGGACACGTTCCCTTCGTAATCCCTTCTCGTATAACCGACCTTGTTCTTGGCAAGCGTCGGATGGTGCAGCCTGGGCTTCGCTACGTAGGTCATGCGGCCTTGTCCCTCTTG
>Ga0214471_10004026_pt1 | contig 11353 bp, 4 predicted proteins | sample RVTome_5_FD_207665 | JGI IMG/M metagenome (GOLD analysis project Ga0214471, IMG submission 207665) | Soil microbial communities from uranium-contaminated site in the Upper Colorado River Basin, Wyoming, United States - RVT142D155 | ecosystem: Environmental > Terrestrial > Soil > Contaminated >... | reverse complement strand
CATCCGAGCTTCGCCATCATGTGCACACGTGTCGCAATCCTCATGCTGGCAAGTTTCATAGCGTCTTCGGTGGCCGGCGACCGCAAGGGTGGGCATCGGGTCTCAGCCGCGTCGATTGAGCTCAATGGTGTCGAGGTTCTGAAGACGAAGGGCTTCTCTCAAAAGCCAGACACGATCGACGGCACCGGGGCACGCCGATGGGCTACGTTCCGTCTGCCAGCAGCCGTGCGGCTTGCTCCGAATCGGTTGTCGCTGGTCGTCGGGGCCAGGGGAACGCTCACGGTAAGACTCGCGCCTGCGCCGGCAAGGCCCGGATTGTTGACTGTCACGAGTGCGGTGCCCCGCGTGGCGACAGTCCAGACGTCGATTCCCTTTGTTACCGGCCAAACGAGCATTTCAGTTTCAGTCGCGGCCATCAGGGCGGGACGCTCGGTCGTCACTGTCTCAGTCAAGGGTCGGCACGACCATGATAAGCCGTTCACCGCGTCTGCGACCGTGTTCGTGAGGAATCCATCGCCAGCGCCAAACCAGCCGCCAGGCGTTAGCGCCGGCGGGCCGTATATGGGGACTGTCGGACAGCCAGTCTCTTTCGCGGGCACCGCGTCAGATCCAGATGGTGACACGCCGGCGGTAGCGTGGGACTTCGGCGATGGCAGCACCGGCAGGGGTATGACTCCAACACACACATACGGCAGCAGCGGCGCCTTCACTGTGACCATCAAAGCGGTTGATCGCCGGGGCGGGCAGGCTACGGCGACAACGACTGTCACGATGGCCAATCCAACGCCACCGCCGAACGGCCCGCCAAGCGTTAGCGCGGGCGGACCATATACGGGGACCGTGGGGCAGGCGATCAATTTCGTGGCCACCGCATCAGATCCCGATGGCGATACGCTGTCGGTGACGTGGGACTTTGGCGATGGAACCACCGGTAACGGTGTCGCCCCAACGCACACATATGGGAGCAGCGGCCCGTTCACCGCGACCATCAAGGCGGTCGATGGCCGAGGCGAGCAGGCAACGGCGTCAGCGACGGTCACTGTGGCCAATCCACCGTTACCGCCGAATCATCCGCCTACCACGAGCGTGGGTGGACCGTACGTGGGCACGGTGGGACAAGCGGTCAGTTTCGTGGCCACCGCATCCGATCCAGATGGCGACACGCTGACCTTCACATGGGACTTCGGCGATGGCGGCACCGGGACGGGTGCAACGTCGAGCCACACTTACCAACAAGTGGCCCAGCTCACCGTCACCCTGACGGTCAGCGACGGCCACGGAGGAACACACACAGACGTGAGTACGGTCGCCATCGCGTCAGGTCCTGACAACGGTACTTTGCCGCCCGATCCTGCTACTGTGGCACCACCTCTTGACGCGACTGCTACCACCGGATTGGCGCGTAGCACTGAGTTCCTTTACACAGGCCTGGATCCGATACAGAAGGGAGTCGCGCCAGGCACCATCGACGCGAAGCGCGCGGCTGTCCTTCGCGGCCGAGTCCTGGATCGTGCCGGCAACCCGCTGTCTGGAGTATCGGTCTCGGTCCACGATCACCCAGAGTTTGGCGGCACCCTCACTCGCGCTGATGGGATGTTCGACATCGCGGTCAACGGCGGCGGGCAACTCACGATCCAGTACGAAAAGGGGGGGTTCCTCTCGGCACACCGTCGTTCGCAAGTACCGTGGCAGGACTTCGCGTTGGTGCCCAACGTGGTTCTCGTGCAGCTCGATCCGCAGGTGACGACCATCGAACTTAGTTCGGGGCCGGCGAGCGTGGCGCGAGGCAGCGTGGTGACCGACGCGGATGGCACGCGTCAGGCGACGCTCATCTTTGCGGAGGGAGGCACCACGGCCAACATGGAGCTCCCGGACGGAGCCGTCCTGCCTGCGCAGGCCAGGCTTCACGTCCGTGCGACAGAATACACAATCGGGCCCAATGGGCCGCGAGCAATGCCCGCCGACCTCCCGCCAACCAGCGGCTACACATACGCGATGGAGTTGACCGCCGATGAGGCGATCACCGCCGGTGCCACAAAGGTGACCTTCGATCCAGCGGTTATCTATTACGTCGAGAACTTCCTCGGCTTTCCCGTCGGCCTTATCGTACCGGTCGGCTTTTACGACCGTGTCAAAGCCGCCTGGATTCCGTCTGCCAATGGTCGTGTCATAAAGGTCCTCAGCGTGACGGGTGGCACGGCCGAACTCGACACCAACGGCGATGACGTCGCTGACGACGCCGCCATCCTGGGCGCATTGGGCGTCACCGATGCCGAGCGCCAGAAGCTGACGACGCTTTATGCCGCCGGGCAAACCCTGTGGCGCGTACCCATCACCCACTTCACGCCGTGGGATTGCAACTGGCCGTACGGGCCGCCACCGGACGCCGGACCGCCACCGGTCCCTGCGCCAGTCGGTCCGGACGGCCCGAATGGTCCCACTGATCCGGATTGCCAGCATGGCTCCATCATCGAGTGTCAGAACCAGGTTTTGGGAGAGTCAGTCGGCATCACGGGCACGCCGTTCAGTCTGAGCTACCGCAGTGATCGTGTCCCGGGTCGCAAAGCCGCCTACACGTTGGATATAGCGCTCAGCGGAGCCACTGTTCCCGCCAGCCTCCGCCGCATTGACCTGGAAATTTCAGTGGCTGGGCAGATGTTTACGCAAAGCTTCCCGGCGGCGCCCGATCAACGCCACTCGTTTTCCTGGGACGGCAAGGATGCGTATGGCCGTACGGTGCAAGGCGCCACGGCAGCGACGGTGCGCCTAGGCTATGTGTACGGTGCGGTGTATCAAACGCCGACACAGCTCGCTCAAAGCTTCGCCAACTTTTCCGGTGTTCCTCTCACCGGAAATCGGGCACGCCAGGAGATTACGCTCTGGCAAGAAACCCATCGCTCTCTCGGCACGCTCCGGGCCCGGGTCGGCGGCTGGAGCCTCAGCCCACATCATGCCTATGATCGCAGGGGCGCAGTACTTTATCGCGGTGACGGTTCGCGCCGCCATGCTCAGGCGGCGGTAGCCACAGTGATCACCGGCGTGGCGGGGCGCGGGCTTGGGTCATTCGACGGCGATGGCGGACCAGCCACTCAGGCTCTCATCGCATTTCCAAACGGAGTCGCGATGGCCTCGAATGGCAACCTCTACATCGCTGACACCCTCAACCAGCGTATTCGCCGGGTAGGCGCGGACGGGATCATCACCACCGTGGCGGGCAACGGGATAAAGGGCTTCAGTGGCGACGGCGGGCCGGCCAGTCAGGCCCATCTCGCAGATCCTTACGGGATCACGGTGGGTCCGGACGGCAGCCTCTACATCGCTGACACGAGCAATCAGCGCATCCGCCGGGTGGGCCCGGACGGGATCATCACCACCGTGGCGGGGAACGGGATACAAGGCTTCAGTGGCGACGGCGGACCAGCCACCCAGGCTGCTTTTTCTCCAAGCGCCGCCGTAGCGACGGCCCCGGATGGCAGCCTCTACATCGCTGACACGGGCAACCAGCGCATTCGCCGGGTGGGCCCGGATGGGATCATCACCACCGTGGCGGGGGACGGAATACAGGGCTTCAGCGGCGACGGCGGACCAGCCAGTCAGGCCCGTCTCGCAGATCCGTACGGGATCACGGTGGGTCCGGACGGCAGCCTCTACATCGCTGACCGTAGCAATAATCGCATCCGCCGAGTGGGATCGGACGGGATTATCTCTACGGCGGCAGGAAATGGGAACGGGGGTTTCGGTGGGGACGGCGGACCGGCCATCCAGGCTGCTCTTTATCATCCATACGGGGTCGCGGTGGCCCCTGAAGGTAGCCTATACATCGCTGACACAGCCAACCTGCGCATCCGTCGGCTGGAAGCGGACGGAATCATCACTTCCGTAGCGGGAAACGGGAACTACAGCTTCGACGGCGACGGCGGGCCGGCCACCCAGGCTGCACTGGCAAGCCCAACCGGGATAGCGGTAGCCCCTGACGGCAGCCTGTATATCGCCGACGTATTCAACCATCGTATCCGCCATCTCGGCTCCGCAGTGCCGAGCCTGGGCATCGGCGATATTACTATCGCCTCCGAGGATGGCGCGGAGATCTCTATTTTCACTGGCGGAGGCCGCCATCTGCGCACTCTCAACGCTCTGACCGGCAGCGTGCGCTACCAGTTCGGCTATGACAGCGCCGACCGGCTTGTCTCGATCACCGATGGGGACGGCAACGAGACAACCATCGAGCGGGACGGCAGTGGCGACCCCACCGCGATCGTGGCGCCCTTCGGTCAGCGCACCACACTGACGCTGAACGAGAATGGCTATCTCGCGAGCATTACCAACCCCGCCGGCGAGGCGCATCAAGCGGGTTATACGGCGGACGGTCTGTTGTCGACCTTCACCGATCCCAAAGGCAACAGCTCTATCATCACTTACGACACGCTGGGGCGTCTCATCAGGGACCAGAATGCCGCGGGTGGCTTCTGGGTCCTCAGCCGCATCGATCAGGTCACGGGCTACACCGTGACGGTGACCGCGGCGCTGGCTCGCACCATCGTGTACAAGACCGAATACCTGGCCACGGGGAATCGACGCCGGCTGACTATCGCTGCCGACGGGACATCTACCGAAACAGTCATCAAAACCGACGGGAGTCAGCGCATTACGTACCCGGACGGCACGGTGGACGTCGTCGTCCGTGGCCCCGACCCGCGGTGGGGAATGCAAGCGCCCGTGCTCACCTCGCTCGCACGCACCACGCCGGGAGGGCTTGTGCAGACGATCACGCACAGCCGTACTGCCACGCTCACGAACGGCGCCGACCCGCTCAGCCTGAAGACGCTGACCGAGACCTTCACGGTCAACGGCCGCACCTTCACCAGTATCTATGACGCTGCGACCAAGACAGCGATCAGCACGAGCGCCGCAGGTCATCAAGGTAAGCATGTTATTGACACCCTTGGCCGAGTGATACAGGCGGAGGTGCTAGGGCTGCTTCCTGCCTATATGACTTACGATGCCCGTGGGCGTCTGGCAAAGCTCACGCAAGGCACAGGTGTTGATGCTCGCACAGCCAATTTCAATTACAATTCCCAAGGCTACCTGGATAGGGTCACCGATCCATTGGGCAGGTCGCTGAGCTATGTCTACGATCCGGCAGGGCGCGGAACGCGACAGGCCTTGCCTGATGGGCGAGAGATTCTCTATGCCTACGACGGCAATGGCAACATGACGTCACTAACACCACCGGGACGGCCCGCGCATGTCTTCGATTACACAGCGGGAGATCAGACGGCGGAATATCGCCCGCCGCTTCTGGCGGCCGGCGGCAATACGCTCTATAGCTATGACCTCGACCAAAAGATCACCAGCATTACCCACCCCGGGGGACTACTCACCGCTTTCGGCTACGATGCCGGAGGGCGGTTGAGTACTGAGACCATTCCCACAGGCACGATCAGTTATGCGTACGACGCATCCACCGGTAAGCTCAACCGCATCACTGCCCCCGACGGCGGAAGATCGGACTTCACTTATAGCGATACGCTCCTGACCAAGACGACCGCCACGGGGACGGTTGCGGGCGAGATCCGCTATGCCTACAACAATGACCTCGAACTGAACAGCCTGACGGTCAACGGCACGGACGCTGTCACGTTCACCTACGATGCAAATGGCCTCCTGAATCAGGCGGGCGCGCTCGCACTCACCCGCAACGCCCAGAATGGCCTACTCACCGGGATTACGCTCGGAGTGGTGAACGAGACGCTCAGCTATAACAGCTTTGGAGAGCCACGGAGCTACACCGCTATGGTCAACGCAACCCAGACTCTCTCGACCCAGTTCACCCGCGATAGACTTGGGCGCATCACCCAGAACGTCGAAAGCGTCGGCGGCGTGTCTCATACCTACGACTATCGCTACGACCCCAGTGGGGGGGTTGCGGAAGTGCAGAAAGACGGAATCGTGACCGCGAGCTACACCTACGACAGCAACGGCAACCGGCTGACGGGTCCGAGCGTGAGTAACATCGCAACCTACGACCATCAAGACCGGCTACTGAGCTATGACGGCTCGACCTATACCTATACGGCCAACGGCGATCTGAGGACGAAAATCACAGGTGCTTCCGTCACGAACTACAACTACGACGTGCTCGGCAGTCTAAAGCTGATCACACTGCCGGGTGGCAACACCATCGACTATGTCATTGACGGGCGGAACCGCCGCGTCGGCAGGAAGGAAAACGGCGTCCTGAAGCAGGGCTTCCTTTATCAGAGCCAGCTCCAACCCATCGCCGAGCTTGATGGGACCAATACGGTCGTCAGCCGCTTCGTTTATGGCGTCAAGGCCAACGTCCCCGAGTACATGGTCAAGGGCGGTGTTATCTACCGCTTTGTTACGGACCACCTTGGCAGCCCGCGCCTGGTGATCAACACCGCAGACGGCACTATCGCCCAGCGCATAGACTACGACGAGTTCGGGCGAGTCACCGCAGACACCGCTCCCGGGTTTCAACCCTTTGGATTTGCGGGTGGACTCTATGACCGCGACACCAAGTTCGTGCGCTTCGGTGCAAGGGATTATGACCCGAGTGTGGGGAGATGGCTCAGTAAGGATGTTTCGCTTTTCGCGGGTGGTTGGAACCTCCTGACTTACTGTGCCAACGACCCAGTAAATTTGATCGACGTCGACGGTCGCAATCCTGCGGGTGTCGCCGCCGGTGGCGTCAGTGCGGGAGCGGTTGTTTTGGGCACGGCGGCGATAGTGGGGATCGGGCTTATTACCGCTGACTGTGTCTTCAACGCCTGCAATGGTGTGAAGGCCGCTGGCGACGCGCTTGCAAATCTCATGAAGCCGGGAGATGGTGAAACGTCTCGCCCAGATCCGTACCGAACCCCATCACCACGGCCCGAGTATCCAGATGACCCGAAGCCACGCCAACCGGAACCCGAAATCCCGGCCCCACCGAAACCTCCAGCCCCGCATCCGTTTGACCCGGCGCCTAAGCCAAATTACGCTCCCACCTATCCAGATTGTCCGGGCTGGTCGCCCAATTCACCCTATAGGTGAACTAAGGGGGCGTGGGCTATTTGTTTTCATCTTTGCAGGGTTTCAAAGGTTGAGCGTCGCGGTGGTGCCGCACGGAGACGTGGTGGCTCGCGCAGGCCGTGCGACGTTGTGCGCGCCGGTGGAGAGCCGAGACCGAAGGGAGATTGAAACCGGAGTGAATTCGGTGATCAGGGCGGGAGGAGGTCGGGACTACCCGAGAGCCAGGGCTAAGAGGAGAGGCCAAGTGGAGGAACGAAGCGCTCAGGGATAGGGGATTGCTTCCGGCGGTGCGAGGCTGGCGAGCCCGAGCGGTTGTCGAGAGCCGGGTGAAAAGGGGGGCGAAGCGGCTGCGAATGGGGCGAGCGGTCGCAAGACACGAGGGGGGACGGGCAGCTATCGGGGTAGTGCAGCAGGGGCGATCGCGGATCGGTGCGAGCACGCCGGGGATACAGCGGGAAAGGCTAGAGGTCGCCCAACCAGGCGCGCGCTGGTGGGCGGCCTGCCGGGGTCAGTGAGCGGGAGCGCCTGAGGCGGCGAGGCCCGGTGGTGGCGCGCGGCCCGAACCTGCCTGCTTGGCGGCGAGATGCGCGAGGATCTTGCGGATGGCGGCGGGCTCGAGCACGAAGGCGAGCACGCGCAGCCTTGCGCCGCACTGCTGGCAGAGCAGCGGATCGACCGGTGCGCTGCGCCCTGGCGACATTGGAGTAGTGACCGTAGTAGCGCACCTGGTGCAGGCGGGGCTCGGGCACGTGCTGCAGCAAGCGGGCGAGAAAGTCGGTTGCCTCGAAGGTCTCGACGCCGCTTCCCCGGCCTCCGCGGCCCTTGCGCTGGTAGCAGACCTCGGCTCCGGGCTCGAAGCTCAGGCGCTCGACGGCGACGGGCGCGCGCAGCAGGTAGCGGGCAAGCCGCTCGATGCTCGTGGTGTCTCCTGCGGCAACGGTGGTGGCGTTGTGCGCCGAGAACCCCGAGTGGCGCCACGACAGGAGCAGCTCGATGCGCTCCTGAGAGAGCAGGCCCTCGGCGCGGAGCAGGGCGATCACCCTGTGGCGGAACAGCCGCTCGGCGGCTGTGGGATCGACGAAGGGCACCGGAGTCCAGCGGCCGTGGCGGTCCCAGCCGCCACGAGAGGCAAGGGCGTGAACGTGAGGGTGCCAGGTCAGCAGATCGCCGGCGGTCTGCACCACCGCGACCATCCCCGGTTGAAAGCTGGGATCACCGACGGCCGTGGCCATCAGCTCGCGGACGACTTGCCACCCGGCGTGGCACAACCGGCCGAGAAGCTCGCGGTGGAACAAGAAATAGGGCCGCAGGCATCTTGGGCACGGCGTGCAAGGCTCGGGCAGGGGCACCGCTGCCTCCTGCCGAGCACAGACGGAGGTCCTGGCGGGGTTCCGCTGCGGCTGCTTCTTCAACCTCGTGGCCTCGACCCGCCTCGCCCCGGCCGGCGCGCGTCGGCAGGTGGCGCAGGCGCTGGCAGCCTTCGCGGCGCGCCGTGTCCCGTGCCGCTGGTGGGTGATGCCTTCGAGCGCGCCTCCCGACCTGGTGTCGCACCTGCTGGCCAACGGCATGCGGCTCCACTACGAGGCGCCGGCGATGGCGGCCGACCTCTCGCGCGCCTCCTGCCGGGTCCTTGAGCGGCCGCCCGACCTCGAGATCGAGCGGGTGCGGGACCTCGCCACGCTCGAAACCTGGGCGGCGACGCTGATGCCGCTCGTCGAGCTGGACCTCTCGAAGCTCCCCGACGGGGTGCCGCGCATCGCCGGCAGCGAGGTCAAGTGGGAGACGGGGAGCGCGGTCTACCGCAAGACCAAGTCGGCGCCGGCCAAGGACCTCGACGAGGAGATGACGGCCCAGATCCAGAAGACGGCGGTCGGGGTCTACCAGGCGCTCAAGCTGCGCGACTACGGGCGGGTGGACCTGCGGCTGACCGACGCGGGAGAGATCTACGTCATCGAGGCCAACCCCAATCCCTGGATCGCCTCGGGCGCGGAGTTCGCGATGGCGGCGCGCGAGTCCGGCCGCTCCTACACGCAGTTGATCGGCGAGATCGTCGAGCTGGCGCGGCAGCGGGCCTAGGCGTCTAGTCGAGCTTCGACCCGGTTGCGCAGCACCCCGACCCCGGGGATCTCCACTTCCACTTCGTCGCCGTCGGCGAGCGGGCCGACGCCGGCGGGCGTGCCGGTCAAGACGACGTCGCCCGATTCGAGCGTGAGGTACCGCGAGACGTAGACCAGCAAGTCGAGGATCCCCCAGCTCATCTGCCGCGTGTGGCCGCGCTGGCGCTCGGCGCCGTTGACCCGCGTCACCACCTCCAGGTCGTCGAGGTCCGGCCGCACCAGGATCGCCGGCCCGAGCGGGCAGAAAGTGTCGAACGACTTGGCGCGGACGAAGGTGGCGTCGCGGCGCTGGAGGTCGCGGGCGGTGACGTCGTTGGCGCAGGTGACGCCGAGGATGGCGCTCGCGGCCTCCTCGCGGTCGCCGCGCCGCAGCCGCTGGCGGAGGACGACGGCGATCTCCCCCTCGTGCTCGACCTGCGCGCTCTCCGGCGGCAGCAGAATCGTGGCGTTGGGGCCGACGACCGCCGACGGCGCCTTCAAAAAGACCAGCGGCTCGGCCGGCGGCTCGTTGCCCAGCTCGCGCGCGTGCTCGGCGTAGTTCCTGCCGATGCCGACGATCTTCCCGGGCAGGACCGGCGTCATCGGCCAGGCGGCGTCCGCCGGCACCGGCCGGCCCAGCTCCCAGCCCCCCGGCAGCGTCTCGAAGGGATCGGAGTAAAGGGTGCGCAGCGCGCCCGCCGGCTCGTCCTGGACGGCGTAGACGCCCTCGGGCCCGAGGCGGTAGAGCAGCACGGGGCGGGATTGTAGCGAGCGGCCGTAGAATGGCGGAGCGCTCGGCTCCCATCCCGCGCTGAGCTCCCTCAGCGCCTTCCCATCCCTGAAACCGGAGGGACTCGATGCTCCAGAAGATTCTGCTCGCCTTGCTGCTCCTCGTCGTCCTCGCCGTCGTCGTCCTCTTCCTCCTCGGCCGCCGGCCGAGCGCCGGGCGCATCGAGCACACGGTCGACTTGCCGGCGCCGCCCGACGCGGTCTGGCCCTGGATCAGCGAGCCGGAGCGGCTCAAGCAGTGGGTCGGCTGGCTGGTGGCGGTCGAGCCGCTCGCCCCCGGCGACGCCTCCGGCCTCGGCGCGCGCGAGCGCTTCGTGATGGACGACCCGAACATGAAGCAGCAGGTGACCATGGACGCGACGACGACCGAGATCGAGCGCCCGCGCCGGCTGGCGGTCGAGGTCACCGCACCGATGGGGTTCGACGGCACTGTGACCTACAGCCTGGTCGAGACGACGCCCGGCACGACGCGCTTGACCTACGACGGGCGCTTCCGCTACCACCACTGGTTCGCGGCGCTGATGGAGCCGGTGGTCACGCCGCAAGCGAGGAAGAAGCTGGTCGCCGACCTCGAGCGGCTGCGCGAGAAGGTCGCCGCGGCCGCGGCGTCCTGAGCCGGCTCAGAGGAGCGGCCGCTCGCGCCGGCGGGCGAGGAGGAGCCAGAGGAAGAAGGGGCCGCCGAGCAGAGCGGTGAAGACGCCGACCGGCAGCTCGGCCGGCGCCAGGAGCGTGCGGGCGCCGAGGTCGCAGAGGGCGAGGAAGGCGCCGCCGCCGAGGAGGCAGGCGGGCAGCAGTAGCAGGTGGTCGTGCCCCACCGGCCGGCGCAGGATGTGCGGCACCATGAGGCCGACGAAGCCGATCGGCCCCGCCACCGCCACCAGCGCGCCGAGCATCAGCGAGGTGGTGAGCAGGATCGCCAGGCGCACCCGCGGCACGTCGACGCCGCGGCTCGCCGCCAGCTCCTCGCCGGTCAGCAGCAGGTTCAAATCCCAGCGCAGCGCCAGCAGCACCGCCGCCCCGCCGAGCACCCAGGGCGCCGTCCACAGCACCTCGCGGTAGCCGACGACCGCGAGCCCGCCCATCATCCAGCGCACCATGCGGAAGGTCTGCGTCGAGTCGGCCAGGTACTGGAGGAAGAGGATCAGCGCGCCGCAGGAGAGCGACACCGCGACGCCGGCCAGCAGCAGGGTCGGGGTCTCGACCCGGCCGCCCTCGGCGGCGAGCGCGACGACCAGCGCCGTGGCGGCGAGCGCGCCGGCGAAGCTCGCCAACTCGACGAGCGGCAGCCAGGAGAGGCCGAGCGTCTCTTCGAAGCGCAAGGCGGCGACCGCGCCGAGCGCCGCGCCGCTGGCGATGCCGAGCGTGTAGGGCTCGGCCAGCGGGTTGCGGAAGAGGGTCTGGAGGGCCAGGCCGGCCAGCGCCAGCCCGCCGCC
>Ga0214471_10004025_pt1 | contig 11353 bp, 11 predicted proteins | sample RVTome_5_FD_207665 | JGI IMG/M metagenome (GOLD analysis project Ga0214471, IMG submission 207665) | Soil microbial communities from uranium-contaminated site in the Upper Colorado River Basin, Wyoming, United States - RVT142D155 | ecosystem: Environmental > Terrestrial > Soil > Contaminated >... | reverse complement strand
TTCCCCGGCGGCATCCCTGGCCACTCAGGCGCCGGCATCGCCGGGTGCGGTGGTGGCGGTGCCGCTTCCAGCCCTCTCGAGCCAATCGAATGACCGGGACGGCAATGGGCCGATCTCGCTGCTTCCCCCGGCCGATACGCCACCTGCCGATACGCCATCCGCCGGCACAACCGGCAATCCTGCGGCGGCGCCCCAAGCGGAGACCCAGTCGAAGCCCGGCTCGCAGCCCGAAAACGTGGCGGCGGTTGCTCGGGCACCTGTGCCGAAGGGCCGGCCGCTGCACCGGGTGCCGCCCGCGAAGCCCACGGCGCCGGGCGTGGCCGCGTCCACCGGGTCACCGGCTGCGCCCCCCGCAGCGCCGCCCGCCGTGCTCAAGAAGCCCGGTGTTTCGAGTGACGGCAACGTCATCGTCATTGATACGTCGACCTCGCCGGCGCGCAGCATCGACCATGAGACCCCCCCGCCACTTCGCTTCGACTGGCCCGAGGAGGTCGCGGCCGCCGCCTATCGGCGCGGCGCATCCCTGTGGCTAGTCTTCGACCGTCCACCGCCCCGGGACCTGACCATCGAGTTGGCCCGCCTGGTTCCGCAGTTCGGCCCCTATGAGCAGTTCGAGGCGGCGGGGGCGACACTCATTCGCATGGCGGCACCGCCGGTGCTGGTGCCGTCGCTCCGCAAGGAGGGGGCGGCCTGGATCGTCGATCTGTGGTCTGCCGACCGGGCTGCGACGCCGGATATCGAAACATCGGTGGACGGCGCCGCACAGTCGGCGACGGTGTCGTTCGCCATGCCCGATGCCGGCCGGTTGCTCTCGCTGCAAGACCCGGATCTGGGCGACCGGATTATCGTGGTGCCGGTCACCGGCGCTGGCCATGGCCTGTCGCAAAGCCGGGAGTACCCGCAGTTCCGTGCCATCGAAAGCTATCAAGGACTGATCGTTCAGCCGTTCTCGGAAGAGATCGAGGTCACCCTGGCCGATGGCGCCGCGCAGATCCGCGATGCCGGCGGTCTGGTCATTTCCTTTGGCGGAAATCTGGCACGGGTTGAATCCGATGTTTCGGTGCCGCCCACGGGCCCGCGTCTGCTCGACCCGGCGGCGTGGCGGCGCGGCGGCGGCGAGCAGTTCCTTAATGACAAGCAGGAGCTGCAGACCGCGTTGTCCAATGCGGTGCCCGAGCAGCTCGGTGTCGCGCGCATGGATTTGGCGCGGTTCTACTTTGCTCACGGCCTTTCAGCCGAGACCCTGGGTGTCTTGCGCTTGCGCCAGGACGCCGATGCGCGCCTGGGGATGGACCCGCAAAGCCGGCTGATGACCGGAGCGAGCGAATTTCTGATCGACGATTTCGAGAACGCCGCCAAGGACCTATTCGATCCGTCCCTGGAAGGGGAGTGGGAGGCGGAGCTTTGGCATGCGGCCTTCGCCGCGGCCAGTCATGATTGGGCCCTGGCGGCGCGCCGGTTTGCGCGGACCGAACCCCTGATCGCGGCCTACCCGCATGCCATCCGCACCCGGCTGCGCCTGTTGGCGGCCGAGGCGAACCTCGGCCTCGCCGACACCGTGGCGGCCGACCGCTATCTCGAACAAATCCGCGCAGATTCGCCAAGCCATGGGGAGGAGGCGCAAGTTGCCTATCTGGTGGGCCGCCGCCTGCAACTCGAAGGCGACATCGAAGACGCGGTCGCCATGTGGAATCGGGTGCTGGACAGCCGTCACCCGCCGTCCCAGACCCGGGCCCGCGTGGCCTTGCTCGACCTGGGCCTGGAGCAGGGCCTCGTCTCGCCGGAGCAGGCTTTACAAGAATTGGAACGGTTGCGGTTCGCTTGGCGCGGCGATCGCTTTGAGTTCGCGCTGCTGCAACGGCTGGGCGATCTGTACATCGCACAGCACGACTATCGGCAGGGATTGCGGGCGCTGCGCCAAGCGGCCTCCTACTTCCCCGATTCGGGAAGGGCCCAAGCGGTGGTGCAGCGGATGCGAGATGTTTTCGTCAATCTCTACCTGGGCAACGCCGCGACCGAACTACCGCCCTTGCGGGCCTTGGCCATGTACGAGGAATTCAAGGAGCTGACGCCACCCGGCGACCGCGGCGATCAAGTGGTCGGTACGTTGGTCGATCGTCTGGTCGAAGTGGATCTGCTCGATCGCGCCGCGGTCTTGCTCACGGCGCAAATCCGCTATCGCCTCACCGGCGCCGACAAGGCACGCGCGGGCAGCCGCCTGGCCATGATTCGCTTGCTCGATCGCAGCCCCGGCAAGGCTATCGATGCGATCGAAATCAGCGCCGAACCGAATCTGCCGGCGGAGCTGAATCGCGAGCGGCGGCACCTGCGGGTGCGGGCGCTTAGCCAGCTCGGCCGCTATGACGCGGCGATGAGCGAGCTGGGCAAGGATGACGATGCCGAGGCCATGCGCCTGCGGGCCGACATGCTGTGGGCGCAACGGGATTGGCCGGCGGCGGCCGTCGCCCTGGGACGGCTGGTGCCGGCGGCTCCGGACGCCGATAAGCCGCTGAGCGAGGCGGACAGCCGGGCGGTCTTGGACTTGGCGGTGGCGCTCACCCTGTCCGGCGAACGCGACAAGCTGGCGGCCCTGGGCAAGGCGTATGGCGAGGTCATGCGGACGCAACCGTCGGCGCTCACCTTCGCCATGCTGATCGGTAACCCGCAAGGCGGACAAAACAAATCCATTGCCGAGGAGTTGGCGCAAGTGGCTGAAGTCGAAGCCTTCATGGCCAACTACCGCGAACGCCTGCAGCAGCAACAGGCCGCGGCGCAGTAGCCTGGCGGCTCCTGCCTAGATCACATCGTCATCCCAGCCGCGGCGTTAGCCGCCGTAGCTTTGCACCAGGCTGCCGGCCACCAGATACCAGCCGTCGACCAGCACGAAGAAGATCAGCTTGAAGGGCAGGGAGATCATGATCGGCGGCAGCATCAGCATGCCCATGGACATGAGCACCGAGGCGACCACCATGTCGATGATGATAAACGGCAGGAACAGCAGAAAGCCGATTTCGAAGGCCCGGCGCAGCTCGCTGATCATGAAGGCGGGGATCAGGGAACGCAGCGGCGTTTCCTCGGGCGTGGCGATGGGGCCGGTCTTGGCCAGATCCATGAACAGCTTCAGGTCCTGCTCACGCACGTGACCCAGCATGAAGGTGCGCACCGGCGCCGCGGCCAGGTCCAGCGCTTCCAATTCGGTCACGTCCTCGGCGACCAGCGGCTGAATCGCCGTGTCATAGATGGTCTGCAGGGTCGGCATCATGATGAAGGCCGTCAGGAACAAGGCCAGGCTGATGAGCACCGAGTTCGGCGGCGTCTGTTGAATGCCGAGTGCGCTGCGCAGGAACGACAGAACCACGACAATGCGGGTGAACGAGGTGACCATGACCAGGATCGACGGCGCCAGGCTGAGCACCGTGATCAGTGCGACCAGCTGAATCAGCCGGTTGGCGGTCGATCCCGCGCCCTCGCCTAGATCGAGCTGCAGCGATTGCGCCCATGCCGGCTCCGCCATGGCCATGACCGCGACGATGGCCAGCAGAGAGGCGAATGCGGCGGCAATACGGCTCATGGCGTGGGCCTTGTGCCGGCGCCCGACGATTCGGCCGGGCGGATGGTGGCCGGCGGCGCTTGGGTGCCGCCTTCGAGAAGCACGTCCTGGCCGACGCCCAGCAGCACCAGGTACTCCCGATCGTCGCGGCGCAACAGCACCAGCTTGCGCCGCGGGTCCAGCGATTTCACCTCGACCACCGAAAGGCGCGGCGACTTGCCGGCATTGGGGGTGAGTTGACCGCCGAGGCCAAAGCGCCGGGCCAGCCAGGTCAATCCGGCGATGATCGCCAGGACCAGCAGCAGCGCCAGCAGGAACCGCAGATAAACGTCAAAATCCATCGGTGTGGTATCAGCCCTGGGTCGAGTGCGAGATCACCGGCTTGGCCCGGGTGCCTTGCCATAGGCCCGCAGTGCGTTCTGCCGGCCGCTGGTATCGCCCAACTCGCGTTTGAGTTCTTCGAGTCGCGTTTCGATCGCCTTGGACAGGTGCGCGAAATCATCCATCAGCGACAACAGCCGCGGGCGCAAGATACGCCCGTCGGAGGGCGACAAGGTAGTGGCCTGGGCGCACAACTCGCCCACCCCGGCCTCGATGGCTGTCATATCGATCAGGTTGCCCGAATCGAGTTCGGTGCGGGCGCGCACGATGACGTTGCTGAGGGCTTCGACCATGCCATCGAGTCCTTGCGCCCCGCTCATGGCCGCGGCTCCGTCGCCAGCTCGTTTTGCGTCCGATACACGTAGGAGAGAATTTCCGCGACCGCGGCCAGGGCTTCCAGCGGTACGATGCTGTCCACCTCGACGGCGGCCAGGATCTCCGCCAGGTCACCGTCCTGGCGAACCTTGATGCCCCGGTCGAAGGCGATTTGCAGGATCTGCTCGGCCACGGGCCCCCGCCCTATGGCGGTGACCCGCGGTGCCCGGCGCTGGACCGAATCGTTTTCGATCGCCACCGCCACCGGCGGCCGCTCGGGCGCCGGCACCCTGGCCGGCAAGTCTATGATGGAACGCGGTTTATCGGCCACGGCCAGGGGGTCCTCGCATACGGCTGTCGGCGGACGTCCGGCGGTCGATGACCGCACCGCGCCTGCGTTGACCTATCCTGGCCGAACATACTTAACGAAGTGTTGAACACCGAATACCGGCGCCTTGCGGCCCGGAGCGTCCCCCTCGACACCATGCACGGGACCCCCATGCCTTTTGGGGTCCCTAAACGATAGGATCGCCTGGAGGCCCAGGCAGACCCGTCTCAAACAGCCTTACGGCCCGGTTTTTCTTTGCGGGCGGTTCTTCATAGCATCGGCCAGCGCTTCGCTGCCTGCCGCCGCCGCCCGATTCTCCTCCTGAATCCGCTCGAATATCTCGCGGCGCAGGACCGTCGCAGTGGTCGGAAAGGTAAACCCAAGCTTAATCGACTTCCCCCGAATATCGATGACGGTTACCTCAATATCATCGTTGATGATGACCGACTCTCCGATCTTTCGTGTTAAGTAAAGCACATCCCGGCTCCTTCCTGTGCCGGTTCTCCCCCAACGGCCTATTCGAAGGCACCTTGAGCCTCCCTCGATTAGAGCGCATTTGCGGCAACCTTTAGCAGATTTTACCGATTTTTAACAAGCGGCCCTGTATCTTGGCCATTCTGGGCCGGATTTCTGCGGCCGTCGCGCCTGTTGGAGGGGCATGGAAGGCAAATTTAACATCTTCGATGTCATCGGCAAGCGCATGGATTGGCTCAATCAGCGCGAGCGGGTGCTGGCCAATAACATCGCCAATTCCGATACCCCCCAGTACGTTCCGCGCGACCTCGACGGCACGAAATTCGCCCGCCTGCTGCAAAGCCAGCTTGCCCCGGTGGAACCCGTGACGACCGACCGCGCCCATCTCAACGGAACGGTGGTTCGCGATGGTCCGGCCAAGTTGAATGTGCAGCACGAGACCTATGAAGCCTCGCCGACGGGCAATGCGGTGGTGCTGGAAGAGCAATTGATCAAGGTTTCCGAAACCCAATCGGCCTTTCAACTGATGACCAATTTGTACCGCAAGCATATGGACATGTTCCGTATCGCCTTGCGCGGACCGAATGGATAAAGGTGGCCTCCCGGCGCGCGGATCGAACGCGGCGCCAACGATGGGACACCGGAAGGAATAGAGAGGGAAGCGCATGTCGGATCTGATGAAGTCGATGAGCATCTCCGCTGCCGGTATGAAGGCGCAGGGGACGCGTCTGCGGATCATTTCCGAGAACATGGCGAATGCCGGATCCACGGCACTGACACCCGATGCCGATCCGTATCGCCGCAAGCTGGTCACGTTCGGAATCGTCCTCGATCGCGAGCTTGGCGTCCCACGAGTCGATGTGGCTCGCGTTTCGCGCGATTCCGCAGATTTTGGCGAATCGTATCAACCCGGCCACCCGGCCGCCAATGCCAGCGGCTATGTGAAGACCAGCAACGTCAACGCGCTGGTGGAAATGGCCGACATGCGCGAGGCGGAGCGGAGCTACGAAGCCAACTTGAAGGTCATGCAGGCCTCGCGCGGCATGCTGCAGCGGACCATCGATCTCTTGAGGTAAGCGCATCCTCAGTGCCGGCCGCCAGGAAGGCGGCCGGTTCATTCGCCAGGACGGCCAAAGGCGCGGGCGCAATGTCGCCCCAGGGAGATTCGCCATGGCCATCAACTTCGCCGCTGCCGTCAACGCGTATCAGAAAGTCGCGAGCAAGGATTCGCTGCCCGGCCTCGGCTCCAACAAGGCCAGCGGCGGCGACTTCGCCGATGTTCTGCGCAATGCCACCCAGGACGCCATTGGCGCCGTGCGCGAAGGCGAGCGGCAAAGCTTGGCCGCGGCGGCCGGAACGGCCGATCTGACCGACGTCGTCACCGCGGTCGGCAGGGCCGAGCTGACGCTGCAAACGGTCGTCTCCCTGCGTGACAGGGTCATTCAGGCGTATCAAGACGTCTTGCGCATGCCCATTTGACCGCAATCTCGCGGCGCGGCGGCTGGCACACTCGGGGTATCTGGAAGTAAGACGATGAACGCGACCGATGTGCTCGAGGTTTCCCGCGATGCGGTGCTGGTCACCCTGAAGATCGGCTCCCCGGTCCTTCTGCTGGCGTTGATCGTCGGCCTGACGATCTCGTTGTTCCAGGCCTTGACGCAAATTCAGGAAATGACCCTGACCTTCGTCCCCAAGGCGATCATCATTTTCCTGTCTCTGCTGCTCTTCATGCCGTTCATGCTTGGGACCCTGGTGACCTTCACCGAGGGTCTGATGGATCGCATCGTCGCGCTGGGCTGACCGGGCATGCTCCAGGAGCTTCTGCCCGCCCAGATCTTTGCCATTCTGCTGGTGTTCGTACGCCTCGGCACTACCATGCTGCTGATGCCGGGCATTGGCGATCCCTATGTGCCGCCGCGTACCCGGTTGATACTGGCATTGCTGATCGCGCTGGTCATCGCACCGATCCTGGGCAATACGCTGCCGGCCATGCCGGAAAGCGCGGCAGACCTGGTCGTCCTGATCGTCGGCGAGTTTTTAATAGGCGCTTTCTTCGGCACCATCACCCGGCTGTACATTTCGGCGCTGACCACCGCCGGCATGATCATCGCCTTCATGAGCAGCATGGCTAATGCCTTGACGCCCGATCCCAGTGCCGCGCAGCAGGGGTCGATCGCCGGTTCCTTCCTGGTGGTGGCCGCGGTCTTGACCATTTTCACCCTCGATCTGCACCATGCCATGCTGGCGGCGGTGATCGACAGCTATCAACTGTTCGTACCCGGCCAGGTACCGCCGGTCGCGGACTTCGCCGACATGATCTCGCGCGTCGTTGCCCAGACGTTTCTCTTATCCTTTCAAATCTCCGCACCCTTCATCGCCGTCGGCCTGATCTTCTTTCTCGGCCTCGGCCTGCTCGGCCGCCTCATGCCGCAGATGCAGGTCTTCTTCGTCGCCATGCCGCTGCAGATTGCGGCCGGCCTGGTGGTCCTGGTCCTGGTGTTGCCGGCGATCCTGCGTTGGTTCGTCGGCGCCTTCCAGGATTCGCTGCTGCCGTTCGTCGCCCTCTAGCGGCCGGGAGAGCAGGCGTTGGCCGAAGACCAAACAGACGACTCACAAAAAACCGAAGACCCGTCCCAACGGCGCCTGGAGCAGGCGCGGGAAAAGGGTCAGGTCGCCCGGTCGCAGGAGATCAATCACTGGTTCATGATCCTGGCGATGACCATCATCCTCGGGGTGTTTGGCCGATCCATCGTCACGGGCATCACCGACAGCCTGTACCTGTTCATCGAGCGGCCGCATACGATCCACCTGGATATGGGACAGCTCCAGGCCACCCTGGCGCAATTGGGGTGGAACTTGGGTCTGGTGGTTCTGGTCCCCATCGCGATCATGGTGTTGCTGGCGCTTCTTGCCGGCTTCTCCCAGAACGGTCTGCTGATCTCGTTCGAATCGATCAAGCCGAAGTTGGAAAAATTGTCGCCGATGAAGGGCCTCAAGCGCCTCTTTTCGAGCCGGTCCCTGGTCGATTTTGTCAAGGGCATCGCCAAGATTTCGATCGTCGCCGCGGTGGTTATGGTCCTGCTGTGGCCGGAATGGCGGATTCTGCCGAACCTGACATCGTTCGAGGGCGAGCAAGTGCTCAACCTGCTGCTGTCTTTGTCGATGCGTGTGTTGATCGGCGTGCTCTCGGTGATGACGGTGATCGCCGCGCTCGACTTTCTCTATCAACGGCAACAGCACACCAAGCAACTGCGCATGTCGCGGCAGGAATTGCGGGACGAGTACAAGCAGACCGAGGGAGACCCCATGATCAAGGCGCGCCTGCGCCAGATCCGCATGGAGCGGGCGCGCAAGCGCATGATGGCGGCAGTGCCCGAGGCCGACGTGGTCGTGACCAACCCGACCCATTTCGCCGTCGCCCTGAAATACGATCCGGAGCGCATGCAGGCACCGATCCTGGTCGCCAAGGGCGCCGATTCCATGGCCTTGCGCATCCGCGAGATTGCCAAGGAGCACAACGTGCCGATCGTTCAAAACCCGCCCTTGTCGCGGGCTCTCTACAATGGCGTCGATTTGGATCAGGAAGTGCCCGCCGAGCACTACAAGGCGGTGGCCGAGATCATTGGCTACGTCATGCGCCTCAAGGGCAAGCTGCCGCGCCGGCCGGTCGCGCCGGTACGGCACTAAACGGCGCCGGCTTGCCGTAACCGCCGGGCCTGTGGTTTAAGTGGTCTGCGACGAGTCGGCCGCAGAGGGGGATTCGATGAGGCGAGAGATCGGTTCGCCGGTCCGCCGGTGGGCGCCGTTCATCACGGCGCTGATCCCGATGCTCGCCTCCGCGCCGGCGATGGCGCAAGCTCAGGTGCCCGTGGAGACTTCCGGTGTCGGGGTGCTTTTGTATAGCGCCTTGGCGATCGCCGTGCTCGCCCTGGGGATCGCGGTGGTGTCCATGATTCGCCATCGCCGTGCCTATGCTCTGTTGCGGGACATCTTCGATGCGGTGCCGCAGCCGCGCCAGGTCATCGACCGCCGTGGCCGGATCGTGCTGGTCAACGATGCCTTCCGGAAGGTCTTCGCCGGTGCCGGCAAACCGATCACCGAGTTGTTGCGTGCCCAAGCCGCCGACGAGGATGCGCGGGCCCAGATCGAACGCCTGGCCGCCAACGCCCGGAACGGCACGGCGGGTTATGCCGAGTTGCGCGTGCGGCCCGCACCCGCCGCCGGGGAGCGGCCGGGCGGCGATTTCGCGGAGTGGCGGCACGTCGCCGCCTATCCGGTCGGTACCCGGCCGGGCACCATTTTCTGGCAGGTCGACGACATCACCCTGCGGCGGCAGCTGGAGCAGGTCATCAAGGAAGAGCAGAATCGTTTCGCCGATCTGCTCGAACATGCGCCGATCGGCTTTTATTCCGTCGACGAACAAGGGCGGTTTCTGTTCGCCAATCAGACCCTGTGCGATTGGCTGGGCCGTAGCCATGAAAGCCTGGAAAGCAGTGTCGTCAAACTGCATGACGTGCTGGCGGAGCCGCCGCCACCCGGAACCTTGCCCTACGATCCCTTCGGCGATGAAACGGCTGCCCGCGGCGAGGTTGCCTTGCAGGATGCGGCCGGCCGGGTTTTTCAGGTGTTCATCAGCCAGGATGTGGCCAAGGGCGAGGATGGGCGCGGGGTGCGCACCCGCTCGGTGGTGCGCCACCTGTCGCACGAGCGGGCCATGGCCGAGGCGTTGGAGCGTTCCGTGCAGCGTTTCGAGCGCTTCTTCCTCGAGGCGCCGGTGGGCATTGCCTTGCTCGATGTGGCCGGCCGCTTCACCGAGGCCAACCGCGCCTTCGGTGCGTTGGCGGGGCGGGATCCGGAGGCGCTGCCCGGCCGCTCTCTCCAGGATCTGGTGCCGGCCGAGCAGCGCGCCGTGATCGAAACGGCCATGCGTGGCACCGGCGGTCCCGTCGAGGTGCGCTTTCCCGGCGAGGCCGAGAAGGTCTGCACCATGTACATCACCGCCTTGGCGGACGGGGCGGGGGGGATCACCGGGTACATCGCCCATTTCATCGATTCGACCGAGCAGAAGAACCTGGAGCTGCAATTCTCGCAGTCGCAGAAGATGCAGGCGGTCGGCCAATTGGCCGGCGGCATCGCCCACGACTTCAACAATCTGCTCACGGCCATGATCGGTTTTTCCGATCTGCTGCTGCTGCGCCACCGGCCCGGCGACCAGTCGTTCGCGGACATCATGCAGATCAAGCAGAATGCCGCCCGCGCTGCCAACCTGGTGCGCCAGCTGCTCGCCTTTTCGCGCCAGCAAAGCCTGCAGCCACGCCTGCTCAACCTCACCGACATCCTCGCCGAGTTGTCGCACCTGCTGCGCCGCCTGCTCGGCGAGACCATCGATCTGGACATGGTCCATGGGCGCGATCTGGGCACCGTCAAGGCCGATATGGGGCAGCTCGAACAGGTGATCATCAATCTGGCCGTGAATGCGCGCGATGCCATGCACGGGCGTGGCAAGCTGAGCATCCGCACCAGCAACGCGGTCGTGGAGCGGGAAAAGAAGGTGCGCGGCGAGGTCATGCCGCCGGGCGAGTATGTCCTGCTGGAAGTCAGCGACACCGGGTGCGGCATTCCGGCCGAAAATTTGGACCGCATCTTCGATCCCTTCTTCTCCACCAAGGAGGTGGGGGCGGGCACCGGCCTGGGCCTGTCCACTGTTTACGGCATCGTCAAGCAATCCGGCGGCTTCGTCTTTGTCGAAAGCGCGGCGGACCAGGGCAGCACCTTCTCAATCTACCTGCCGCATCACGCCGGAACGGCCGGGGCCGTCGCCGCCGCCGGCGAGGGCGAGGTGCGCCGCGACCTGACCGGCAAGGGCACGATCCTGCTGGTCGAGGACGAGGAGGCGGTGCGCGCCTTCAGCGCCCGCGTGCTGCGCAACAAGGGCTATGAGGTGCTGGAGGCCGGCTCGGGCGAATCGGCCCTGGAGGTGTTCCGCGAGCACGCCGCGTCCATCGATCTGATCGTGACCGACGTGGTCATGCCCCGCATGGACGGGCCGACCCTGATCCGCCACCTGCGCGAACAGCGCCAGGACCTCAAGGTCATCTTCATTTCCGGCTATACCGAGGATGCTTTCCGCCAGCGCCTGGGCGAGGAAGCGGACATCCATTTCCTGCCCAAGCCCTTCAGCCTGAAGCAACTGGCCGCCAAGGTAAAAGACGTGATGGGCGGGGCGGGGGCCGCTGGCGGTGAGGCCCCGGGCGGCGAGGCCGGCACCGCGCCCGCCGTGCCCCGCGCCGCCGGCCCGTCGCCGG
>Ga0214471_10004024_pt1 | contig 11355 bp, 13 predicted proteins | sample RVTome_5_FD_207665 | JGI IMG/M metagenome (GOLD analysis project Ga0214471, IMG submission 207665) | Soil microbial communities from uranium-contaminated site in the Upper Colorado River Basin, Wyoming, United States - RVT142D155 | ecosystem: Environmental > Terrestrial > Soil > Contaminated >... | reverse complement strand
AGCTCCGTGGCCGCGACGTGCCCATTCCAGAGGGCGGGTATCACGGCGGGTATGTTCGCGAATTGGCGCAGGGTTACGTCGCTGAACATCCCGGCGATCCGGAGGGTGCCGACGGCGAAGCGGTCCGTCACTTCGCGGTTCACGCGCTGCGTCAGGAGCAGGACCGGGACCTCAAAGCGCTCGGCATCGCGTTTGACGTCTACTTCCTGGAGTCGTCGCTGTACTCCACCGGGAAGGTCGAGGACGCGGTGCGGCGCCTGACGGCCGCCGGCCACACCTACGAACGAGAGGGCGCGCTCTGGCTCAGGACCACCGACTTCGGCGACGACAAGGACCGGGTCATGCGGAAGCGGGCTGAGAAGGGTGGCGACTTCACCTACTTCCTGCCGGACGTGGCGTACCACCTCACCAAGTGGGAACGAGGCTTCACCCGGGCCATCAACGTGCAGGGCGCCGATCATCACGGCACGGTGAAACGCGTGCGCATCGGTCTCCAGGCCCTGGAGATGGACATCCCCGAGGGGTACCCCGAGTACGTGCTGCATCAGATGGTGACGGTCATGCGGCAGGGCGAAGAGGTGAAGATCTCCAAGCGCGCCGGGAGCTACGTGACCGTCCGGGACCTGGTGGACGAGGTAGGCGCCGACGCGGTCCGGTACTTCTTCCTCATGCGCAGGGGCGATTCGCACTTCGTCTTTGACCTCGATCTGGCCGCCAAGCAGACGGAGGAGAACCCGGTCTATTACGTGCAGTACGCCCACACCCGGATGGCGGGGATCTTCCGCACCGCCGGCATCCCGCCCGCAGAGGTGAGCGCGCAGCACGCCGACCTGACCGTGCTCTCGGAAGACGACGAGCAGGAACTGCTGAAACACCTGGCCGAATTTCCCACCGTGGTATCGCTGGCCGCGGAGCTGTTGGAGCCCCACCGCATCGTGGCCTATCTGGATTCGCTGGCGCGCCTCACCAACGGCTGGTACCATCGCCACCGCGTCATCGGCGTGGAGCGGGACCTGGAGCGCGCCCGGCTGGTGCTGGTCCGCGCCGCGCAGATCGCGCTCGCCAATGGGCTGAATCTGCTGGGCGTGAGTGCCCCGGAGCGAATGTGATCCCATGAGCCTGCTGGTGGTCGGGAGTATCGCCCTCGATTCCGTCGAAACCCCCTTCGGCTCCACCGCGGACGCGCTGGGTGGCTCGGCCGTATTCTTTTCCTGCGCCGCGTGTTTGTTACAGCCGGTGCAAATGGTGGGCGTGGTGGGACAAGACTATCCGTTCGACGCCCTGCAACGATTGGCCGAGCGCGGCGTGGACCTCACCGGGGTGGAACGCCGCCCGGGGGAGAGCTTCCGATGGAAGGGCAAGTACTCCTACGATCTGCAAAACCGCGAGACGCTGGATACCCGCCTGGGTGTCTTCGCGGAGTTCGTCCCGCGCATTCCGGAGGCGTTTCGCGAAGCGCGCTACGTGTTTCTGGGCAACATTGATCCGGAGCTCCAGCTCGGCGTCCTGGATCAGGTGCGCCAGGCGTCCTTCGTGGCGTGTGACACCATGAACTATTGGATCAATGGCAAGCGCGACGTGCTGCTGGAGCTCTTGCGGCACATTGACCTGCTCATGGTGAACGACGCCGAGGCCCGCGAGCTGTCCGGCGACTGGAACGTGTACCGCGCGGCCCGGTGGATTCTGGAGCGCGGTCCCCGCATGGTGGTCATCAAGCAAGGGGTCTACGGGGCGGTCCTGGTAAACGACGGGCGGGTGTTTTACGTGCCGGCCTTTCCCCTGGAGGAGGTCTTTGACCCCACCGGTGCGGGCGACGCGTTCGCGGGCGGCTTCATGGGGCATCTCGCGCGCACCGACGACCAGTCACCGGCCAACCTGCGCCGGGCCATGGTGTACGGCGCCGCGATGGGCTCCTTTGCGGTCGAGCGGTTCTCTACCCAACGGTTCGACGAGATCGGCGCCGCTGAAGTCACGGCGCGAGTGCGGGAATTCGGCGACCTGGTCCAGTTCGACATCGGTCCGGGTCACGAGCGGTGACCGATCGCTATCGGGCCGCCGGCGTGGACCTCGACGCCGCCGAGCGCGTCAAGGAACGCATCGGCGAGGCAGTAGCCACCACCCGCACGCCGTTGGCGCGGGGCCGGGTGGGCGCGTTTGGCGGCATGGTGCGCCTGCCCGGCGGCGTGAGCGACCCCACGCTGGTGCTGAGCACCGACGGCGTCGGCACCAAGGTGCTGGTGGCCGTCCGGGCGGGCCGGCACGACACCGTGGGGGAGGACCTCGTCAACCATTGCGTGGATGACATCCTGGTCCATGGGGCCACTCCGATCGCGTTCCTGGATTACATCGCCGGGTCAGGCGTGGATGACGCCACCATTCTCGCGGTGGTGGAGGGCGTGGCCCGCGGATGCCGCGCCCACACGGTGACGCTGGCAGGGGGCGAGACCGCGCAAATGCCGGACGTGTATCAGCCCGGCCACTATGATCTCGCGGGCACCATCATTGGCGTGGTGGCCGAAGCCGATGCCCTTCACGGGGACCAGGTGAAGCTGGGTGACCTCCTGATCGGATACGCCTCGAGCGGGCTGCACACCAACGGCTACACGTTGGCGCGACGCATTCTGTTCGGCGACCTGGGACTCGAGGTGGATGCTCTGATCCCGGACCTTGGCCGGACCGTGGCCGACGTGTTGCTGGCGGTGCATCGGAGCTACTGGAAGGCCATCCATCCGGTCCTGAAGCATATCCATGCCTTGGCGCACATCACCGGCGGCGGCATCCCTGGCAACCTTGGACGTTCCCTCCACCCTGGCTGCCAGGCCGCGGTGGAGCGGGGTGCGTGGCCCGTGCCGGCGCTGTTCGCGGTCCTGCGCGAGGCCGGCCACGTGGACGAGGACGAGATGTACCGGGTGTTCAATATGGGGATCGGCATGATCGCCGTGGTGCCTCCGGCGCGCGAAGCCAACGTGCGAGAGACGGCCACACGCGCGGGCGTGGACACCTGGATGGTGGGGGAGATCGTGGCCGGTGAGGGCGTGGTGCTCCGCTGAGCGGCGGGATGACCGAACAGGAAGCGATGCTGCGGGCACTGGCCCTGGCCGAACAAGGGTGGGGTCGGGTGGCGCCCAATCCACTGGTCGGCACCGTCCTCCTCCGGGATGGTGAAGTGATCGGCGCGGGCTTTCATGCCGAATTCGGGGGGGTGCACGCGGAAGCCGCGGCGCTCGCGGCGTGCGACGACCCCGCCGGAGCCACTTGCGTGGTGAACCTGGAGCCCTGCGCTCATCAAGGAAAGACGCCGCCCTGCGTCTCGGCGCTGATTGCGGCGGGAGTCCGTCGCGTGGTGGCGGCGCTCCCGGATCCCAACCCCACGGCCCGGGGGGGCGCCGCGGTACTCCGGGGGGCCGGCGTGGAGGTCGAGTTTGGAACGGGAGCCCAGGAAGCAGCGGCGCTCAACGCTCCGTTCCTTTGGACCCTCCGGCGTCCGGGCCGGCCCTTCGTGGCCCTGAAAGTGGCCACCTCCCTGGATGGTTTCCTGGCGGATGCCCACGGCCGCTCGCAATGGATCTCGGGAGCGGAGGCCCGCGACTTCGCCCACTGGCTACGGGCGGGGTTCGACGCCATCGCCGTGGGGCATGAGACCGCGGTGCGCGACGATCCCGAGTTGACCGTCCGCGGCTCCGTGACTCCCCGAGTTCCCCCCTGGCGGGTGGTGTTTGCCCGCCGGCGCGTTGAACCAGGGCTCAAGATGTTCGGCGATGAGGGGGCCGGTCGGACGGTCGTCCTGGTGGCCCCGGAAGCCCGTGACCCCACGGAAACGGTTCTGGCCGGGACCGGCGTGCGGGTGATCGCGGCCGACGGGCTCCAGGCCGGTGTCGAGGCGCTTGGGTCGCTGGGGATCCGGTCCCTCCTGGTCGAGGGCGGGGGTCGTCTGGCGACCGCATTCCTGGCGGCGGGCCTGGCCGATCGTGTCTACTGGGTCCAGGCGCCGGTGTGGCTTGGCGCGGGAGTGCCCGCCTTCGGGTCGCGGGACCCGGTGACCTTGGATGGCGCCCGGGCGTGGTCGGTCGTGGAGCGCCGGGGGCTGGGTCGGGATAGCTTACTGGTGGTGGACCGAGAACTGTGTTTGCCGGCATCGTGACCGCCTGTGGGCGCGTCTGTGCGGTGGATCGGGCGGATCCCGCGCATACGCTGTCCATCGAGTCGCCCTATGGGGATCTCGCGGTGGGCGAGAGCGTGGCGGTGAACGGGGCATGCCTCACGGTCGTGGCGGTCCACGGGACGCAGTTTACTGCGGACGTCATGGGACCCACGCGGGAACGCACTCGGTTGGCCGATCTGGCGGTGGGAGACCGAGTGAACCTGGAGCGCGCGCTCGCCGTGGGTGATCGCATCGGGGGTCATTTTATGCAAGGCCACGTGGACGGCGTGGGCCGGGTGACGGGCCTGCGGGACGAGGCTGACGCGTGGCTGGTGGACATCGCGGTCCCGCCGGAGGTGGCGCAGGTGACCGTGCTCCACGGGTCCATCGCCGTGGATGGTGTGAGCCTCACGGTGAACGGGGTGCCCCGGCCCGGTGAAGTGCAAGTGGGACTGATCCCGCACACCCGCGCCGCAACGACGTTGGGGGGACTGCAGGTCGGGGACCAGGTTCACGTGGAAGGAGACCTGATGGGCAAGCTGGTACGACAGCTCATGCAGCCGTGGCTGGTGGCCGCGCCGGAGAGGCGGTAAGCCCGCCATGCCGTTCGCCACCATCGAGCAGGCGGTCGAGGATGTCCGCGGCGGGCGGCTGATCGTGGTCGCGGACGACGAGGATCGCGAGAGCGAGGGCGACCTGGTGTGCGCCGCGGAGAAGATCACCCCCGAGATGATCAACTTCATGGTGCGGCACGGGCGGGGCCTCGTGTGCCTGACGCTCACGCCGGACCGGTGCCGGCAGCTCGCGCTGCCGCAAATGGCGGACGACAATACCGACGCCTACGGCACGGCCTTCACCGTCAGCATTGACGCGGCGCAGCGATTCGGGGTCACGACCGGGATCTCGGCCGCGGACCGGGCGCGCACCGTTCAAGTGGCGATCGCGCCGGAAACTCAGCCCGGCGACCTCCGGCGGCCGGGCCACGTGTTCCCGCTGCGCGCCCGCGGCGGCGGCGTCCTGCAGCGCGTGGGTCACACGGAGGCCAGCGTGGATCTTGCCCGCATGGCCGGCGGCGAGCCTGCGGGCGTGATCTGCGAAATCCTCTCCGAGGACGGCGCCATGATGCGCCGCCCCCAGTTGGAAGCCTTCGCGACGGAACACGGACTCACGCTGATCACGGTGGCGCAGCTCGTGGCCCACCGGTTGAAGACCGAGCGGCTGGTGCATCGAGTGGCGGAGGCGGAGCTGCCCACCCCATACGGGCCATTTCGGATCATTGGGTACGGCAACGACGTGGACGCGCGCGAGCACGTGGCGCTGGTGTATGGGGAGGTCGGCAGCCGGCCCAGCGTGTTGGTGCGGATGCACTCCAAGTGCCTCACCGGCGACGTGTTCGGGTCGCGGCGATGCGACTGCGGCTGGCAGCTCCAGAGCGCCATGCGGATGATCGCCGATGAAGGCGCCGGCGTCGTGGTGTACCTGGATCAGGAGGGGCGCGGGATCGGCCTGCTCAACAAGCTCAAGGCCTACGAGCTGCAAGACGCCGGTCACGACACCGTGGAGGCCAACCAGCGATTGGGGTTCGCGCCGGACCTCCGCGACTACGGCATCGGCGCCCAGATTTTGGTGGACCTTGGGCTGCGTGCCATCCGAGTGTTGACCAACAACCCCCGCAAGCTCGTGGGCCTGGATGGCTACGGACTGGAGCTCGCGGGACGGGTGCCCATTGTGCCTGATCCCCACGATCAGAACCGCGCCTATCTGGAGGTGAAGCGGGACAAGCTCGGTCACCTGCTGTCCCACTGAAATGGCGCGCCGCGGTCGGAACGGACCTCCCCGCGTGGTCGTGGTGGTGAGCCGGTTCAACGACGCAGTGACCCGGCGGCTGTTGGACGGCGCCCGCGCGACGCTGCGGACGGCCGGCTGGACGGCGGGTGCGGTGGACGTGGTGTGGGTGCCGGGCGCGTTCGAGTTGCCGCTGGCGGTGGACCGGGCGCTGGCTACCGGGCGCTACGGCTTGGCGGTTGCCCTGGGCGCGGTGATCCGCGGGGACACGGCACATTTTGAGTACGTGGCCGGTGCGGCGGCGACCGGACTAGAAGCGGCCGCGCGGCTGCGGGGCGTCCCGGTGGGTTTCGGCGTGCTCACGTGTGATACCGAAGAGCAGGCGCTGGCACGGGCCGGGGGCAGCGAAGGCAACAAGGGAGCGGACGCGGCGGCGGCGGCCCTCGAGATGCGCCGTGTGCTCGACGGGCTGGAGGACGGTGCTTCGGCCTGAAACGCGGGCGCGGGCACGAGCGCTTCAGTTGCTGTACGCGTGGGAGCTCCAGGGACGGCCGGACCTCGGGCCGGTGGCGAACGCCCTGGGCTCGGGAGGGCCCGGCGCGGACCAGCGGGCGGTCGCGCTGGCTCGCGCGGTGGCAGCGGACGCGGCGCGGCTCGACGCCGAGATCGCCGTCGCGGTCGAACACTGGCGCATGGAGCGGATCGGGGTGGTGGAGCGCGTCATCCTGCGCCTCGGCGTGCGCGAGTTGATGGACGGGGCCGTTCCCGCACCCGTGGCGATTAGCGAGGCGGTTCGCCTGGCGCATTGGTTTGCCGGACCGCGCGCGCCGGCTTTTATCAACGGCGTGCTGGATGCCATCGCGCGGCGGCTGGGGCGCCTGTGAGGATCCTGGCGGTCAACTGGCAGGATCGGGAGAACCCACAGGCTGGCGGCGCCGAGCTTCATTTCTTTGAAATCTTCCGACGCCTGGTCACACGGGGCCACACGGTGACGTTGGTGACTTCGGGCTTCGCCGGCGCGCTCCCCCGGGCCACGCTCGACGGCATCGCCGTGCGGCGCACTGCCGGGCGACACTCCTTCGCGCTCCACGGGCGGCGAGCCGTTCGCCGAGCTCTGGGTGAGGATGCCTGGGACCTGGTGGTGGAGGACATCAACAAGCTGCCGCTCTACCTGCCGACCCTCACCGGGCTTCCCGTGTACGTGATCGTTCCCCATCTGTTCGGCTTGACCGCCTTCCGGGAGGCGGCCTGGCCGATCGCGGCGGCAGTGTGGCTGGCAGAGCGGCCCATCCCTCGCTGGTATGGCCGGGCCGCCTTTCACGCCATTTCGCGGAGCACGCGGGATGATCTGGTGCGGCGGGGCGTGCCGGCGACGAGCATCCGGGTGATTTATCCCGGGGTCGACGCCACCTGGTTTACCCCTGATCCCGGGGTGGCGCGGGCGGTGGTGCCCACATTTCTGTACGTTGGCCGTCTCAAGCGTTATAAAGGAGTGGACGTCGCCATCCAGGCCGTGGCGCTGGCGCGGGAACGCGGCCAGGTGCTTCGACTCGACATCGCCGGGACCGGGGATGACCGTGCCCGGCTGGAACGCCACGTGCGGCGGGCCGGGCTGGAGGATCGGGTACGCTTCCTGGGATTCCTGGACGAGGCCGACAAGCGCGATGTGATGCGGCGGGCGTGGGCGGTGGTGTTCCCCTCGGCCAAGGAAGGCTGGGGCATCTCAAACGTCGAAGCCGCAGCGTGCGGCACGCCCGCGGTGGTTTCCGATTCCCCCGGCTTGAAGGAATCCGTGCGGCACGGCGAGACCGGGCTGCTGGTGCCGCACGGGGACCGCGACGCACTGGCGGACGCTCTGCTCCGCTTGGCCGGCGACCGAGCGCGGGTGGACCAATTGGGCCGCGGCGCTCGGCGCTTCGCCGAGGGTCTCACCTGGGACGCGGCGGCCGACGCCACGGAGGCGCATCTCAGCGACACGGTCAACGCCGCCTTGCGCGGCGAAAGGAGTCCCTCCTGAATGCAGACCACGATCACGGCGCGACACCGAGGCGAAGTGCCGGAGGACCTGCGAGCCCTGGCGCGGGATATTCTGGGTCGCTTGACCCGCGTCGGGTCACGCCCCCAGCGCGCGCAGGTCGTCTTCGACGCGGAGCACCATCGGAAGATCGTGGAGGTGCAGGTGTCGCTCCCGCGCGGGCAGGTGTGCGTGGCCTCCGCTGAAGCCGGCGACTTCCGGACCGCGCTGGACCGGGCCGCCGCCAAGCTCCGCCGCCAGTTGCGGAAATCCGCTGATCGCCGGCAGGATCGGAAAGCGCGGTAGCGCCGTGGCCCGCCTGAAGGTGAAGGATCTCATCGCCCAGAAGGGAGAGTCCCTCCAGCTCACCGTGCTGACAGGGGAGGTGGGGCTGGGCCGCGCGCTGACGGCGCCGGAGGCGTCCAGTCCCGGCCTGGTGCTGGCGGGATTCACCTCTCGCTTCATGGCCAAGCGGGTGCACGTGCTGGGGGAGACGGAAATCGCCTATCTCAAGTCCCTGGCGCCGAAGGCGCGGCGCACGGCCCTGCAACAGTTCTTTTCCTACGAGCTGCCGTGTGTGTTCGTGACCAAGGGTCAGACCCCTCCCCGGGCATTGTTGGCCCTGGCGCGGGAGCGTGGGATCGCGGTGATCCGCTCCGCCCTGAAGACGGCGGAGTTCTACCGCCGCATCACACCGTACCTCATGGAGGTCTTCGCGCCCGCCACCACGGTGCATGGATCGCTGGCGGACGTCTACGGGGTCGGCCTGCTGTTCGTGGGACGCTCAGGGATCGGCAAGAGTGAGTGCGTTCTGGACCTGGTCGAGCGGGGTCACCGCCTGGTGGCGGACGACGTGGTGCACATCACGCGGCGTGGGGCGGACGTGCTGATTGGCCGAGCCAATGAGCTGTCTTACCGCTACATGGAGATCCGCGGGATCGGGCTGGTGGACATTTCGGCGCTCTTTGGGATCCGGGCGGTCCGCCAGCAGAAGCGCATCGAGGTGGTGGTGGAACTGGCGGACTGGGACTCCGCTCGTGAGGTCGAGCGGACCGGCCTGGATGGCCGGCAGAAGACCATCCTCGGGGTGGGGCTGACCCACGTGATTGTGCCCTTGAATCCCGGGAAAAACATCACGGTGATCTCGGAGGTGGTGGCCATGAACCACCTCCAGCGCTTCAGCGGGGTCGACGCCGCGCAGGTGTTCAACGCGCGGCTGTTGCGGCGCATGGCGGAGCAGCGGGAACTGCGGGAGTACCTGACGGAAGACTATGAGTGAGCCGCTGCGCGGGATCATCGTCTCGCACGCGGCGGTGGCGCAGGCGCTGGTTGAGGCGGTGGGGCAAATCACGGGCGAACGGGATGCCCTGATCGCGGTCAGCAACGACGGATGCAGCCTGGGCATGCTGGGCGAGCAGGTGGGCAAGGCGGTGGGCACCGCGCCGGCCGTGGTGTTCGTGGATCTTCCCGGGGGCAGCTGCCTGCAGGCCACGGCGCAGTACATGCGCACCCATGCCAACGTCGCCGTGGTCACGGGTGTCAACCTGGCCATGTTGCTGGATTTCGTCTACCACCGTGATCTCGGGCCGGACGCGGCGGCGCGTCGCGCGGCCGAGAGCGGCATCCGTGCCACCCGGGTGTTCGGCCCATGACCCTGGTACTGGTGCGGGTGGACGACCGGTACGTGCACGGCCAGGTGGTGGTGGGATGGGGCCGGGCGCTGCGCGTGCAGCGGATCCTGTTGGTGGACGACGCCGTACGCGCCGGCACCTGGGAGCAGGATCTCTATCGCATCGGCGTACCGCCGGACGTCGAGCTCGAATTCGCCTCGGTCGCGGAAGCCGGGGCGCGCTTGGGGGCGCTGGACCAGTCGCCAGAGCGGGTGCTCGTGCTGATGGGCGACGTGGAGACGCTGGTCCGCGTGTGCGCCTACGCCCCGCCCATCACCCAGGTGACTATCGGTGGCTTGCATCAAACGCCGGGCCGCCGGGAGCGACTCACCTACGTGTTCCTCTCGGATGTCGAGGCAGCCAAGCTGCACGGCTTGAGCCGCGCCGGGATCAGCGTCACGGCCCAGGACGTTCCCACCGCGCGGCCGGTGCCGCTCGCGGAGTTCGGGTGATGGATCCGGCCGTGGGATGGCTGCTGCTCTGGGGCACCCTGGTCGGGCTCGATCTGATCACTTGGCCCCAGGCGATGATCGCGCGGCCCCTGGTGGCGGGAACGGTCGCGGGCTGGATCCTGGGTGACGTCGCCTCCGGCGCCGCGGTCGGCGTGATTCTGGAACTGTTCGCCCTGGATCTGTTGCCGGTCGGCGCGGCCCGGTACCCGGATTACGGGGTGGGGGCGGTGGGCGCGGCCTATGCCGCCACCGGCGCGCCGGACACGTTGAGTTGGGGCCTCGCCACGTTGCTCGGTCTTGGCATGGCCTACGCGGGCCAGACGGGCATACACCTGGTGCGGCGGCGCACGGCGGCCGATGTCCGTGACCTCGCGGAAGCGCTGGATGCCGGAGACCCGAACACGATTCGTGGGGTGCACGTGCGGGGGATAGCGCGGGATGCGGCGCGGGCGCTGGGCGTCACGGTCCTCGGGCTGGTCCTCGCGTCCGCCATTCGGGCCGGGCCGCTGATGACCTTGCAAGGCACGGCGTTGCTGCAAATGGCGACGCTGGGGGCGGCCCTCGGCGTCGGGGTCCTGGGCGCGGTGCGGCTGGCCGGCCGGGGTCCCGGCCGCGTGTGGCTGGGCGTCGGTCTGGTCGCCGGCGTGACCTGGGTGCTCCTCACGTGATCCGCCCACTCACCCAGGCCTGGCTCCGCTCGTTCTCGGTGCAGGGCTCGTTCAACTACGACCGGATGGTGGGCCTGGGGCTGGCGTACGTGATGGAGCCGTTGGTGCGCGACCTGCCCGGGGAGGACGCGCGTGGCGTCCGCTACCGCCGCGCACTGGCGCGGGCAGCCGCCTTCTTCAATGCGCACCCCTATTTCGTGCCGCTGGGCGCGGCCGCGCTGGCGCGCGCCGAGCGCGAGGCCGTGCCGGAGGCACAGGTCGAGCGCCTCAAGAACGCGCTGATTGCCTCACTCGGATCGATAGGCGACCGGCTGGTGTGGACCGGTTGGCTGCCGGCATGCTCCGCCGGTGGTCTCCTGGTGAGCGTCGCGGTTTCACCCCTGGCGGGCATTGCCGCTTTTCTCATCGCCTACAACGTCCTGCACCTGCTCCTCCGGTGGTGGGGCCTGCGCGCCGGGTGGCGGGACGGGGTGCACGTGGCGACCGCGCTGTCCGGTCCGGTCATGCGGCTGGCCCTGCGGGTGGTGGGCCGAGCGGCACCGTTGGCGGTGGGCGTCGCCATCCCGGTCGCCGCGGAATGGCTGGCGCGAGGTGCCCCACCCGCCGCGCTCCCGGGTGTCGCGGT
>Ga0214471_10004023_pt1 | contig 11357 bp, 12 predicted proteins | sample RVTome_5_FD_207665 | JGI IMG/M metagenome (GOLD analysis project Ga0214471, IMG submission 207665) | Soil microbial communities from uranium-contaminated site in the Upper Colorado River Basin, Wyoming, United States - RVT142D155 | ecosystem: Environmental > Terrestrial > Soil > Contaminated >... | reverse complement strand
GTCGAACTGCATGGCCCGTGCTCCCGGCGGAGCCGTGGCTCCACATGCGGTGGGCTGGTTTCGGAACGCCGTGTAGTCGGCCGAGGCGACCGGTGGGCCACCGGAGTCGCCGCCGCACGAGACGGCGACGACGCTGACGAGCGCTATGAGGCTGGTGGCGCGGCGCAACACGGAAGCGAGGTTACCGGCGCTCGGCGCCCGTCGATCGCATCGGTGGGTTGCACCGGGCTAGCCGGGTGGCGCCGGTACGCTCGTGCCGATGGCTCTCGTCGTTCAGAAATACGGCGGTACGTCGGTCGGCGACGTCGACCGGATCCGTGCGGTCGCCCGCAGGGTGGCGGATCGGCGACGCTCCGGCGACTCGGTGGTCGTCATCGTGTCGGCCATGGGGCACACCACCGACGAGCTGCTCGCCATGGCCCGCCAGGTGAGCGATAGTCCACACCCACGGGCGCTCGACATGCTGCTGACTGCGGGGGAGCGGATCTCGATGGCTCTGCTCGAGATGGCGATCCGCGACCAGGGCATCGAAGCGCTGAGCCTCACCGGCTCGCAGGCCGGCATCCTCACCGACATGTCGCACGGGCAGGCGAGGATCAAGGACATTCGACCGTTTCGCGTGGAAGAGGGGCTGGCCGACGGCAAGGTGATGATCGTCGCCGGCTTCCAGGGGGTGAATCCCGACACCAAGGAGATCACCACGCTGGGCCGAGGTGGCTCCGACGCCACCGCGGTCGCCTTCGCCGCCGCTCTCGGAGCCGACGAATGCGAGATCCTGACCGATGTCGCCGGGGTGTTCACCGCGGATCCCCGGTTGATCCCCGAGGCTCGCAAGCTCGATGAGATCTCGTACGAGGAGATGCTCGAGTTGGCGGCTTCCGGTGCTCAGGTACTGATGGGGAGGTCCGTAGAGTTCGGCATGAGGTACTCGGTTCCCATCCACGTCAGGTCGTCCTTCGACGACGGCGAGGGTACGTGGGTCAAGGAGATGACCATGGAACAGGCGTTGGTGAGCGGGGTAGCGCACGACACCACGCTGTCCAAGGTGACGCTGCGCGCCGTGCCCGACAAGCCGGGAGTCGCCGCCATCCTGTTCGGGGCCCTGGCGGCGGCCGGAGTCTCGGTGGATACGATCCTGCAGAACCAGTCGAGTGCGGGTGTGGCGGACATCTCGTTCACCGTGCCTCGCCGGGAGATGGCGACCGTCCGGCCGGTCCTCGACGGCGTCGCCGCGGAGATATCACCGGCCGGGGTGGAGGTCGACGACCGGGTGGCCAAGGTGTCGATCGTTGGCGCCGGGATGCGCTCGCACCCTCAGGTGGTCGCCGATATGTTCCGCATCCTCGGTGACGCCGGTATCAACATCGACATGATCACGACGTCGTCGATCAGGGTGTCGTGCCTGATCGACGAGGACGACGCTCCCAAAGCGGTCCGTTTGCTCCACGACGCCTTCCAGCCGCCGACGATGGGCGACGCCTCGTGACCACCGTCGCCGTCGTTGGAGCCACGGGCGCAGTTGGTCGCGAGATGCTCGCCACGCTCGAACGACGCGCCTTCCCCGTGGACCGGCTCCGTCTGATGGCCTCGGAGCGATCGGCCGGTAGCACCGTCGAGACCGCGTGGGGTCAGGTCGTAGTCGAGGGTCTCACCGAGGCCGATCCCGCCGGGTTGGGCGTCGCTCTTTTCTCAGCGGGTGCCGAGCGGGCGCGCCTCCATGCCCGTCGGTTCGCCGAGGCCGGCGCGTTGGTGGTCGACAACTCCTCGGCATGGCGGATGGACCCCGGTGTCCCTCTGGTCGTCGCCGGCGTCAACGACGATGCGATCGCCACCCATCACGGGATCGTCGCCAACCCCAATTGCACCACGATGGTGTTGATGATGGCCATGGCGCCCCTGCACCGGGCCGCGGGCCTCCAGCAGTTGGTGGCGACGTCGTACCAGTCGGTGTCGGGGTCGGGGCAGAAGGGGGTGGACACGCTGATCGAGCAGGCCGCGCATCTCGGTGCCGATCCGGATGCTCTCCGAACGGGGAGCTGGACCGAGCCACCCGAGGGCATATACACCCGGCCGATCGGCTGGAACGTGGTGCCGTTCGCCGGCGGAGCGGTCGAAGGCGGCTACACCGACGAGGAGATGAAGCTCGTGAATGAGACCCGCAAGATCCTCGACGCGCCGTCGGTGATGGTGGAACCCACCTGCGTTCGCGTTCCCGTGATCGCCGGTCACGGTGTGGCGGCCACCGCATGGTTCTCGCGGCCCGTAGATCCCGTGGAGGCGGTCGGCCTGATCGCCGCCACCGCCGGTATCGAAGTGTGGCACGACAAGGTGCCGACCCCTCTGGACGCGGCCGGCATCGACGAGGTGCTCGTGGGTCGGGTCCGGGCCACCCTGGGTCGTCCGGGCGGCGTGTCGCTGTGGGTCGTGGGAGACAACCTGCGCAAGGGAGCGGCCCTCAACGCGGTGCAGATAGCTGAGTTGGCTATTAGCAATTAGCTATTGGCTATTGGCCAGAGCCGAGATTCGCGTTATCCCTGCGGGGGAGGAAGTCTTGCTAATTGCTAATTGCCAAGGCGCCCGCCGAAGGGCGGGCGCCTCTTGAGGTCGGGACGGCCGGATTTGAACCGGCGACCTCATCGTCCCGAACGATGCGCGCTACCAAGCTGCGCCACGTCCCGTTAGGACCGGAAGCGTAGTGCTTCCCAACTGCCGTTCCGCTCACGGCGTCCGGTCCGATCCCGACCGAGGACTTCGCCTGCCGGTGAGCTAGGTGGGGGTGCCGGCGCCAACGGCGGCGTCGATGGCGGCGCGGAGCGCGTCTGACGAGAAGGGCTTGCGGACTGCGGCGACCGCGCCGGAGCGTCCTGCCAGGAACGCATCGGCGTCACGGTCGAGCAACAGGATCACCGGCGGTGCGTCGTCCCCGGTGGCCCTGACCTCGCGACATACGGCCATGCCACCCATCGACCCGATCTGAAGGTCGACCAGGACGGCGTCGGGCCTGTCGGCGGCTAACCGGTCGATGATCTTCCGGGGGTCGTCCAGGTGGGTGATCTGATACGACCGGTCGGCGAGGCTCGCCAGCACATCGTTGACGATCCACGGGGCGTCGGCGACGAGCAGGATGGACGGCATCGGGGGTCAGGGTAGCGACCTGCCCTCGCCGCTCGACACCGCTCGTACCATGGGGGCATGCTGCGTCGGCTGCTCCTGTTCATCGTCGTGTGTGCTGTCGGTCTGCTCACGGTCCCGGCGAGCGCGGGTACCGACTCGGGGGTCGATGTGGTCGTGGTTCGTGGCAACCTCGATGCTCGGGCGATCGACTTCGTGGTGGATGCGGTGCTCGAATCCGATGCCCTCCTCGTCGTCCTTCAGATGGCTCCGGGCGTCGTGTTGTCCGATGACATCGCCCGCCTGCTCCAGGTCGTGTCCGATCCGCCGGTTCCTCTCGCCGTGTGGTTGGGGCCGGCACCCGCCTCAGCACGCGGGGGCACTGCGGTCGTGGTGTCGGCCGCTCCGGTGAGTGGTGCCGCGCCCGGCACGGTGATCGGTCCTGCTGTGCCGTCGGTCGTGAGCGGCGGGGACGATCGGTCGCTCCTGGAGGCCTGGGCGCCGGACTTCCCCGACCAGGCGGTGGAGGCGGGGATCGTCGTCGGGGACCAACCGATTCCCGGACTGGTCGACCTCGTCGTCCCATCGATCGGCCAGTTCGTGGTCGGGCTTCACGGCATGGAGGTGGTGGTCGACGGTGAGATCGTGACCCTCGAGACCGCGCGCATGGAGGTGGTGGATGGTGTGGCGTCGATCGTGCCGCTCCATCGAGTGCGGTTCATCGAACCAGGTCTGGTCGATAGGGTGCTCGCCGTCGCAACCCAGCCGGCGACCGTTTTCGCCTTCCTCGTATTCGGGCTGGCGCTCATCGTCTTCGAGTTCTACGCAGCCGGCCCGGGCATCGTGGCCGCCATCGCGGCGACCATGCTGCTCCTGGCCGGACACGGGATGGCGACCCTGCCGGTGTGGTGGCCGGCCGTCGGCGCAGCGGTGTTGGCGGTTGTGTTGTACGTCATCGAGTTCCAGCGCAATGATCTGGGCTGGAAGAGCGTCCTCGGCACGCTCCTGCTCGGGTTCGGCGGTTTTCGCTTCGTCGGCGGTGACGAGACCCTCACCCCCTCCTGGTGGACCGTGGTGTTGATGGTCCTAACCACGGCCGCCTTCTTCGGGATCGCCTTGACGACGGTTGCCCGAAGCCGTTTCGCCACGCAGACCATTGGTCGGGACCACCTGATCGGCCGGACGGGCACGGCGGTGGGTGCCCTCGACCCGGAGGGTCTGGTGGATCTCGACGGCGCCCGCTGGAAGGCCCGGGCCACCAGGGCGGCGGGCATCGATGACGGCGATGGGGTGACGGTGGTCGCGGTTCGCGGGGTGGTGCTCCTCGTCGATCCGAACTGACCTGACAACGTCGGGTCGGGAAAGGCCCAGGCATTTGTTCCCTGGCCCTGACGAGCACCCCCTGCTAGCGTCGCCGCCGCTGGCGGCTGCGGGATCGAGGAGGCGGTAGTGCTCGAAATTGGAGCGATGGATCGTTCATGGCAGGTGGACGGTCTGTGTAGGGGCAACCACTCGTACTTGTTCTTCCCACCGAGCGCGGTGGAACGCAAGGATGACCGGGAGCGTCGTGAGGAGCGGGCCAAGGCGATATGCCGGGTCTGTCCCGTCCAGGGGCCGTGTCTCGAGTTCGCGGTGGAGATTCGCGAGCCCTACGGCATTTGGGGGGGCCTCACCGAGTTGGAGCGCCGGCAGGTGGTCTCGCGTCGCCTCGCGGCCACCTCCGCCGACTAGGTCGGCACCACCCCCGCATTTGCCGGGGGTGTTCACAACCCGGGAACGGACCTATATTCGGTTCGTGTCCCCCGCAGACTCTGCTGTCGTCCGCCCACGCCCGGCTTCCACCGTCATCGCGATTCGTCCCGCCGTCGACGGTGTGCAGACCTTGCTGGTGCGGCGTGATCGGTCTGCCCGCTTCATGGCCGGGGCAAGGGTGTTCCCCGGTGGTTCCGTGGACGACGCCGATCGCGGTGCTGGGGCAGCCCGGGTCGTGCTCTGGAGCGGGGACGCCGAAGAGCTCCCTTGGAGGGCCGCTGCGTTGCGCGAGCTGTCCGAAGAGGCCGGGATCACAATCACTCGACCGGAGATGGAGGGGCCTGTGCCGGAGGGGGAGGCGTTGTTCTTCGCTCTCGCCGCGCGCGGGGCGATGCTCGATGCGGACAGGTTGCATTACCTGAGCAATTGGATCACTCCGGCCGGCCTCCCCAAGCGATTCGACACCCGGTTCTTCGTCGCCGCGGTCGCGGCCGGCGCAGCGGCGCGCACCGACGACGTCGAAGTGTTCGAACCCGAGTGGGTTCGGCCGTCAGTCGCCCTCGATCGCGCCGCGGCCGGTGCGTGGTTGATCGAGCTTCCCACCCGTGTCCACCTGGAGTTGCTGGCCGACCTGGGCGATGTCGACGCGATCCTGTCCCATGCCGAAGCGGCGGACCCGAAGCCCGTCGAACCGGTCCTGGTCTCAGATCCGGACGGCACCATTCGGGTCGTCGTGCCGGGTTCAACCTCGCGATCCGAGACCGTCGTTGGCCGTTGAACGCATCCTGGCGCCGAATCCGGGTCTGATGACCGGTCCGGGAACCAACACGTGGCTCGTGGATGATGGAGGAGAGGTCGCCGTCATCGATCCGGGGCCCCGCTTGGAGGAGCACGGCGATGCCATCCGCGCCGCGGTGGCGGGCTTCCGTCCGGTGGCGGTGCTGGTGACCCACGCACACCCCGACCACGCACCGGCTGCGAACTCGCTCGCCGAGGAGTTCGGGGTCCCGGCGGTCGGATTCGGTGACGGCCCGGACTTCGCCGCTGATCGAACGGTGACTGATGGCGACGAGATCGTGGTCGGTGATCGGTCGCTACTCGTGGTGGAGACGCCGGGCCACACTCCCGACTCCATCTGCTTCCGGCTCGGTGATGACCTGTTCACGGGGGACCACGTGATGGGTGGGTCGACGGTCGTGGTCGAGGACATGGGCGCCTACATGGCTTCCCTCGAGCGACTCGTCGGCACCGGGCTGCGTCGGCTGTACCCGGGTCATGGCCCGGTGATCGACCAGCCCGAGGAGGTGCTGGCCACCTACCTGGCGCACCGACTCGATCGGGACCAACAGATCGTGCGCGCCCTTCATGGTGGGGCGACATCGGTCGATGAGATCGTGGCCATGGTGTATCAGGACGTCGATCCGGCACTTCATCCGGTCGCTGCCGTCTCGGTTGCGGCCCACCTCCGCGCGCTCGTAGCGGATGGTCGCGCCGATGCGGCCGTTCTCGATGGGTACTCGTCGCCGCTCCCTGAGGACTTTTCATGAGGCGCTGGCTGCCGTTCGCCGTCGCCCTCCTCGTCGGGCTCCCGGTGATTCCGGTGGGAGCCGAGGTCACACCCGCCGATGTGGACACGGCGCGTCAGGAGTTGCGGGAGGTGTCCGACACGCTGCTGAGCCAGACCGCCCGCTACGACGAGGCGGTGGCTCAAGAGGCGGTGCTGCGCGACCGCCTCGACCGGATGTTGGTGGAGCTGACCACCAGGGAACGGGACCTCGATCGAGCGCGGCGGGCTGCCCTCGACCACGCCGCCGAGATGTACATGACGGCCGGTGCCACGCGCTCGGCATTGGTGTCGGTCGCCGACGTCGGCGCGTTCCCGGCCCGGCTCGTCTACTACGACTCGGTTGCCACCACCGACCGGCAGGCGGTGAACACCCTCGAGGCGTCGCGACGCGACTACGAACAGCAGCGCGAACTCGTCGACACATCGCTCGCCGAGCAGGCCGAGCTGCTCGTCGAGATGGAGGCCCTGATCGAAGAGATCTACACCCGTTTGGAGGACGCCAACGACCGCTATCAGACGGTCAAGTCGGCGTGGGATGCGCAGGAGGCCGAGCGCATTCGACGGGAGCAAGAGGAGGAGCGTCGGCGGCAGGAACTCCTGGCCCTGGCGACGACCACGACCACGACTCCCTCGTCCGGCGGCCCGCCGCCCACCACGGGCGCTCCTCCCACGACCGTGGCGGCTCCACCGTCGGCACCATCCCAGCCTTCAGGAACCCGGGTGTGTCCGGTGGACGGCGCACACTCGTTCACCGACACCTGGGGCGCCCCGCGGAGTGGAGGGCGCACCCACTCCGGCCAGGATTTGATGGCACCCAACGGAACCCCTCTGGTCGCCATCGAGGCCGGACAGGTGTATCAGGTGAATTGGCATGGCTCCGGCGGCAACCAGCTGTACATCCTGGGCGAGAGTGGCGGGCTGTGGTACTACGCGCACATGGCCTCACCGGCGATCGTGTCGTCGGGTTCCAGGGTCGAGGCGGGGCAGCGGGTTGGGTATGTGGGTGCCACCGGCAATGCGAGCACTCCCCACCTCCACTTCGGTTGGTACCCGGGCGGCAGCCTCTTCGGTGCCCTTGCCAACCCGTATTCGATCCTCGTGTCCGTGTGCTGATGGCCCCCGCAATTCCCCTGCGCCGGTAACCTCGCCGTTCGTATGGCCGAGTTGTCTGCTGCCCCTCTCTCGTCCCGGCGACGGTTTGTCATCGTCGCCGTGGTTCTCGCCGCGGTGATCGGCCGGACGGTCGACGCCTCCGCCGAGGTGACCCGCGCCCAACTCGACGAGGCGCGTGGTCTGGTCAACGCCAAGCAGGGCGAGGTGGACGAGCGTCTCGTTCAGTTGGACTTCATCGCCTCGCAGCAGGATCACACGCTGGCGCGGATCGAGCGGATCGAAGCCGACATCGCCGATCGTGACCGCGAGATCGCCCTCGCCGCGCTGGCCGCCAAGGAGCGCGCGCTCGACATGTACCTCAACTTTGGCTCGGGCACGTCGGCGACCTCAGCGATGAGCCCCGAATCGATCGGCATCCTCGGCGCCCGGAGTGCCTATCTCGATGCTCTCGTCGACGAGGATCTCGACGCGGTCAACGTTCTCGTCTCACTTCAGGAGGATCGGTCGCGTCTCACCGGTGAACTCGAACAGCTGTTGGTGGAACAGGCGGAACAGGCGGCGGAAATCCAGCTGCAGATGAACGCCCTGCTCGAGGAGCTCGACGAGATCAACACGGACTACCGCGCCCTCGCCGAGCAGTGGGAGCGCGAGGAGGCGGTGCGGGAGCGAGCGCGCCAGGCAGAGCGAGATGCGGCTCAGCGCGCTGCGGCCGCCCGGGGCGGCTTCGCCACCAGTGCCCATATCGACCCGAGCGGGAGAACCTGCCCGATCCCGCCGGGATACGGCAACACCTTTCGCGACTCATGGGGGGAGCCCCGCGCCTATCGAAACGGTGTCCACCATGGCACGGACATCGTCGCCGCCACCGGCACTCCGCTGGTCGCGATGGAGAACGGGACGATCGTCAACGGGAGCCCTTCCTGGCACTGGGCCGGGGGCAACCAGCTGTACATCAGGGGGGACAGCGGTGACATCTACTACTACGCACATCTCAACGGATTCGCCTCCGGCATCTCGTCGGGCAGCCGGGTGGGGGTAGCCCAGATCGTCGGCTACCTGGGGAGCACCGGCGCGTCCGCCATGCCGCACCTGCACCTCGGCCTCCAACCGGGAGGCGGCCCGTTGACCAACCCGTATCAGCTGTTGCTGAAGCTGTGTAGGTGAGCCAGGCGCAATTCGCGATTCGCAATTCGCGATTCGCCAGAGGCCGCCAGTCCACTCGCTACTCGCTACTTGCTACTCGCTACTCGCTACTCGCTCCAGCTGTTCCATGAGGACGGCGATTCTTGCCGTGCAAGTCTCTTCGGCGGCGGGGGGCACGAGCTCGACGATTCGCGCCGCGGCGGCGATGATCGCCTGGGCCGATGGAGCATCCGGATGGGCGACCACTACCGGGTTCCCGCCGTCGCCGCCTTCGACGACGAAGGGGTCGAGCGGCACCCGGCTGATCAACGGCACGCCGAGGTCGTCGGCGAGTTCCAGCCCACCGCCGGACCCGAACAGGTCATAGGTGTGCCCGTCGTCGGCGGTGAAACCGGACATGTTCTCGATGACCCCGACCACCGGCATGTACGAGCGGCGTGCCATGTCGGCGACTCTGGCCGCAACCTTTTGCGCTGCCTTTTGTGGGGTAGTGACCACGACCATTTCCGCCTGCGGGAGGAGCCGGGACAGCGCCATCTGGATGTCGCCGGTACCCGGCGGCATGTCGAGGACCAGGTAGTCGAGGTCGCGGTCCCAGGCGACGTCGGTGAGGAACTGCTCGAGAGCCTTGGAGAGCATGAGACCCCGCCACATGAGAGCGGTCTCCTCCCGGTCGACGAGGAGACCGGTCGAGACCAGTTGAACGCCGTGAGCCTCCTGGGGCAGCATCTGCCCTTCGTCGTTCGCCTGGATCCGACCGGTGGCACCGAGCATCCGGGGCACGGAGAACCCCCAGATGTCGGCGTCGAGCAGACCGACCCGAAAGCCGGCGACGCGCAGGGCCACGGCCAGGTTGACCGCGATCGACGACTTACCGACCCCGCCCTTGCCCGATCCGACGGCGATCACCCGGGTGGTGGGCGAGACCATCGTCGGTGTGGCCCCCTCACGGGCCTTGCGTCGGGCCACCGACATGAGTTCTGACCTCTGTTTCTGGGTCATCGCCGTCACCTGCACGACCACCTCGTCGATCGCATCGAGCGCCTTCACCTTGCGGATGACGTCATTCTCGATCTGGTCCCGCATCGGGCAGGCGGCGATGGTGAGCGCGATCGAGATCGTGGCGACGCCGCCGTCCAGCGAGATGTCGCGGACCATGCCGAGTTCGACGACGTCGCCGCCAAGTTCAGGGTCGACGACCCCGCGCAGCGCCGCCTCTATGTGTTCGACGGTGCGGGTCGTGGTCATGAGGTGAAGGTAGTGGGTATTTGCGATTCGCAATTCGCGATTCGCGATTCGCGGAACATCGCAGACCTATTGGACGGCCACAGCCCGGTCTTGCGAATAGCGAAGAGCGAATCGCGAATCACGACTGGCCCCGCACCAGGGTCGGCTTATACTCCTCCACATGCAGACCATTTCGATTACGCCGCGCGGGGCCGAGCCCAAGGTGACGCTGACTTCGTCGGCGGTGGCCAAGGTCGCCGAACTGATGGCCCGCGAGGACGAGCAGGGTCTCGCCCTCCGTATTGGCGTCCGCCCCGGCGGCTGCTCCGGGTTCTCGTACGAGATGTATTTCGATGCGGCGGTCGACGAGGGCGATGTGATCAGCGACTACGAGGGTGGCGTCAAGCTGGTCGTCGACGCGCAGAGCCTCGACATGCTCAACGGCGCCGAGGTCGACTACCAGGACGGGCTGTCCGGTGCCGGATTCCACATCAACAACCCGAACGTGACCCGTTCGTGTGGGTGCGGCAACTCGTTCTCGTAGGGAATTCGCAATTCGCTGAGCGCTGAGCGCCCATCATCCGTTGGGGTTTGCGGGCCGGGCTACCCTTCCACTCCACACGACTTCCGAGGAGCCTCCCGATGCCCAAGTCGCTTCCCGAGACGCCCAGTGGACCGAAGGCCCTCGGCCCGTACTCGATGGCCGCCGAAGCCAACGGCTTGGTTTTCCTCGCCGGCCAGGTCGCCCTCGACCCGGCCACCGGTCAGAAGGTCGATGGCGACGTGACCGCCCAGGCGGAGCGGGTCCTCGACAACATCGGGGCCATTCTGGGTGACCTCGGCCTGGGGTTTCCGGACGTGGTGAAGGCATCCGTGTTCCTCGCCGACATCGGCGACTTCGCCGCGGTCAACGAGGTGTACGGCCGGTATTTCGACACCGACCCGCCCGCCCGATCGACGTTCCAGGCGGGCTCCCTCCCCGGTGGCTACCTCGTCGAGATCGAAGTCATCGCCGCACGTTGAAGGAGTGCCCATGAATCGTGACGACATCTTCGAGGCGCTCGGCCTCACCGATTCCAGCCCGGGAGCCTACGCCGGGAGTTGGTTGCAGACTGGCGGCTCCGATCTCGCCGTGGAGAACCCGACCACGACGGAGACGATCGGCTCGGTGACGCAGGCGAACGCGGACGACTACGACGCGGTTGTGCGGTCGAGCCAGGGGACCTTCGCCGAGTGGCGAATGCTGCCCGCACCCAAGCGCGGCGAGTACGTGCGGCTGATCGGAAACGCGCTTCGGGACAAGAAGGAGGCCCTGGGGGCTCTGGTGTCCCTGGAGATGGGGAAGATCGCCGCCGAGGGTCAGGGTGAGGTCCAGGAGATGATCGACATGGCCGACTTCGCCGTCGGTCTCTCCCGGCAGCTCTACGGCCTCACCATGGCATCG
>Ga0214471_10004022_pt1 | contig 11358 bp, 7 predicted proteins | sample RVTome_5_FD_207665 | JGI IMG/M metagenome (GOLD analysis project Ga0214471, IMG submission 207665) | Soil microbial communities from uranium-contaminated site in the Upper Colorado River Basin, Wyoming, United States - RVT142D155 | ecosystem: Environmental > Terrestrial > Soil > Contaminated >... | reverse complement strand
TACGCGGCTGGTGACGCTGGACACGGTGACGCGCCGCGATGCGGCCTCCGACTTTTTCGGCGAGGACAACGTCCCGCGCGAAGCGATCACCATGGGCATCGCAACGATCCTGGCGGCTCGGGAGATTGCCATCCTGGCGACCGGCGAGCACAAGGCTCCCATCGTCAGGCGTGCGGTAGAGGGAGACGTGGACCACCAGGTCGCGGCCACGTTTCTCCAGCGTCATCCGCGGACGACATTCTGGCTGGACCGGCCTGCCGCCGCGGACCTTACACGGGTGGCGACGCCATGGCTGGTTGGCGAGGTGCGCTGGACGGACGACCTCGCGGAGCGGGCAGTCGTCTGGCTCAGCCTGGCCATCGATCGCGCGATCCTCAAGCTGACGCAGCGCGACTATGCCGAGCACCATCTGTCGTCGCTCCTGGCGCAGTACGGCGGCGCCGGCGAACTCAATGGCATGGTCTTCAATCGACTGGGCTCCCGGATTCGCGGCCGGTCGCGTCTTCCCCGGGAGCGCCGCATTGTCTGCTTCTCGCCGCATCCCGACGATGACGTCATTTCGATGGGCGGCATCCTGCGGAAGCTGATCCTGAACGAGAACCGCATCACCGTGGCGTACATGACCAGCGGTAACGTGGCGGTGTTCGACCACGATGTGCGCCGTTACGTGGACTGGCTGTCCCGCATGGCGTCGGGGACCCTGCACGACCTGGATCCGTCGTCGGTGATGGCGCTTCGCGACCACGTCCTCACCGCGTTGGCCGCCAAGGCGCCGGGCGACGTCGATACGCCCGAGGTGCTCGATCTGAAGAAAGCGATCCGGGAGTCGGAGGCCATCAGCGGACTGGAATCGGTGGGGCTCTCGCACCGCGAGGCGCGATTCCTGGACCTGCCGTTCTACCGCACCGGCCGGGTGCGGAAGGATCCCATCGGTCCCGCCGACGTCGATATCGTGAGGCGGCTTCTGGAGGAAACGGAACCGGACCTGATCTTCGTCGCGGGCGACCTGTCGGATCCCCACGGAACGCATCGCTTGTGCAGGGCGGCGATCGAGCGTGCCCTGGCGCTGCTGCCGCGGCGGCCGGAGGTGTGGCTGTATCGCGGCGCGTGGCAGGAGTGGTCAGTCACCGATGCCACGTGGCTGGTCCCGCTCTCGCAGGATGAGCTGCGCCTCAAGATCCAGGCGATTTTCAAGCACCAGTCACAGAAGGATTCCGCACCCTTCCCCGGTCTCGACGATCGGGAGTTCTGGCAACGCGTGGAAGCGAGGAACAAGGAGACGGCGGGGGTGCTGGACCGCCTCGGGCTGGCGGAGTACTTCGCGATGGAAGCGTATGTCGTCGCCTGACGAGACCCGGTGAGCGGCTTCACGCTGCTGGACGCGATCGTCCTCGTCGCCTACCTCGCCGGTACGACGGCGCTGGGCGTGTGGGCAGGGCGCCGCCAGCGGGGAACGCGCGACTACTTCGTCGCCGGCCGGCAGATCCCGTGGTGGGCGGTGCTGTTCTCGATCGTGGCGACCGAGACCAGCGCGCTCACCTTCATCAGCATACCGGGCCTAGCCTACACCGGCAACCTCGGCTTCCTGCAGGTCGTTGCGGGGTACATTCTGGGCCGCATCGGCGTCGCACTGCTGCTGCTGCCGCGCTACTACGAGGGCGAGATCGTCACGGTGTACACGCTGCTGCAGCAGCGCTTCGGCCTCGCGACGCGGCGCCTGACGAGCATCGTGTTCATGGTGACGCGGGCGCTGGCGGACAGCGTGCGGATCTTCGCCACGGCGATTCCCGTCGCCATCATCATCGGCGACCGGGTGCCCCGGGCCTGGGCCATGCCGTCGGCCATCCTGATTCTCGGGATGCTCACGATCATCTATACCTGGCGCGGCGGCATGCGCGCCGTCGTCTGGACGGAGCTGCTGCAGGCAGGCGTGTACCTGCTGGGAGGCGTCTCCGCGCTGGTGGTCCTCGCCGGTGCGGTGCCCGGCGGCTGGACCGCGATTCTGGATCAGGCCGCCGCCGCCGGGAAACTGGACGCGCTCGACTTCTCCTTCGATATCAGCCGGCCGCACACGGTGTGGGCCGGCCTGATCGGTGGCGGATTCCTCTCCATGGCCTCGCATGGCGCTGATCAACTGATCGTTCAGCGGCTGCTGTCGTCGAAGAACCTGCGGGAGGCGCGACGGGCGATCATCGGCAGCGGGATCGTCGTGTTCGGCCAGATGGCCCTCTTCCTGTTCGTGGGGATCGGGCTATGGGTGCACTTCGGCGCACAGCCCTTCACGACGCCGGACAGCATCTTTCCACGCTTCATCGTGGAGCAGATGCCGGTCGGCCTGACGGGGCTCCTGGTGGCTGCCATCGTGGCGGCGATGATGAGCACCCAGAGCGCCACGATCAACTCGCTGGCGGCCGCGTCTACCCACGACATCTACCTGCCCATCACCGGCCGCAGCGCGGACGATCCGCGGACGTTTCAGGTGGGACGGCGGTTCGCACTGGCGTGGGGCGTGGCGCTCACCGGCGGAGCCCTGCTCTTCCGGGAACAGGGCACCCCGGTGGTAGTCGTGGCGCTCGGGATCGCGTCTTTCACGTATGGTGGATTGCTCGGGGTGTTCTTCCTCGGCAACTTCTGGCCGCGCGCCCGGCAGCGCGACGCCATCATTGGACTTTCAATCGGGATCTCGACCATGACCTTCGTGGTGTTCGCGCGGCAACTGACGGCGGCGTTCCCGGGAATGGGGGAAGCGCTCGGTCCGTTCGCGCGGATCGCCTGGCCGTGGTACGTTCTGATCGGTACCACGATCACAATTACCGTCGGCGTGGCCACTTCCCTTCTCTTTCCGGCGCGGACGGGCACTCCCCCCACACCTTCCACATGAGCGCACTCTTCGCGGGCGTCGACGCAGGCGGCACGCATACACGCGTTCTGGTGACCGATGACCAGGGAACAGAACTCGCTACAGCTGACGGTGCCGGGAGCGCCATCCAGCCCGGCTCGGCTTCGCATTCGGCCGCGGTGATTCGCGACGCCGTCCGTCGCGCCACGGTCGGGCACGAGCAGCCGCTCCGTGGCCTGTGCGTCGGCGTGGCCGGCGCCGGGCGAGACGAGGAGCGCGACACCCTCGCTGCCGCGCTGGAGGCAGACCGGGTGGCGGGTACCGTCCTTGTCGTCACCGACGCGGAGATCGCGCTGGAGGATGCGTTCGGTGCGGGCCCGGGGATCCTGCTCGTGGCGGGGACCGGTTCCATCGCCTGGGGCAAGGGACCTACCGGCGTGATGGGCCGGTGCGGCGGCTGGGGGCCGGTCATCGGCGATGAGGGGAGCGGCGCGTGGATCGGCCGAAGGGCGTTAGGCGTCGCCACGGCGAGCGCCGACGGCCGCGAGCCGGAAACGGGACTGACCACTGCACTGATCGCGGCGACGCACGCCGGAAGCGCGGACGGGCTCATTCCATGGGCGGCAAAGGCCACGCCGGCCGATCTCGGCAACCTGGCGCCCGCCGTACTCGAGGTGGCCGCCATGGGCGACCTCCGCGCGAATTCGCTGGTCACGCTCGCGGTGGAAGAACTGGCGCTGCACGTTCGCACGCTCGCTCGTCAGCTCTTTGCCGACGAACGCGTGGCATTCCGGCTCGCACTGCATGGCGGGTTGCTCGCCCGCGGCTCGTTGCTGCGCCGACGAGTCGAGCAGCGGCTGAAGACCATGACGCCGGGTGCCGTCCTTCTGGGCGAGACCGTTCGCCCCGAGCGAGGCGCGGTCAAGCTCGCCATGCGTGAGGCGGGGCTGGTCCGCTCCGCATAGCGGCGCGCACGCCTGTTGGCGCAACACGCAGACTGCGGTAGCATCCGCCATGGCCAATCCGGCTCACCTGACATCGGGGCGCCACGTCCGGTATATGTCGCGGGCCCTGTGGCTCGTCCTGCTGGTGGCCGCCCTGATCGTTCTGGCGCTGTCGCCCGCGACGCATGCCTGGTTGCTGTCCGCGTTCGAACAGGCAAGCGAGCTGATCGAGAGTCACCCTGTGACCGGTGCGATGTCGTTCGTCGGCCTGGCGGCCGTGTCCGCCATGCTGGCGTTCTTTTCGAGTTCGCTCCTCGTTGCGCCCGCCGTCTACGCCTGGGGGCCCACCGCAACGGTCGCCCTGCTCTGGCTGGGCTGGATGCTTGGCGGCGTGGCGTCGTACAGCCTGGCGCGCTGGATCGGCCGGCCGGCCCTTTCCGTTCTCCTGCGCCGGCGTTCCCTGGACCGTCTCGAGGCTCAGGTCGGCCCGACCACTCCGTTCCTGGCCGTGTTCCTGTTCCAGGTGGCGCTGCCCTCGGAAATCCCCGGCTGTGTGCTGGGGATCGTCCGGCATCCGATGGGGCGATATCTCGCCGCCCTCGCTCTGGCCGAGCTACCCTGGGCGGTGGGCACCGTGTTGCTGGGCGAGAGCTTCGTTGAACGCCGGATCGGGACGCTCGTTGCGCTCGGCGTCGCCGCACTGGCGGCGAGCCTGCTGGTGGCGCGTCTTGTCCGGCGCCACCTGACCGGTCCGGCGAGCCTGGGACCGCGTTAGGCCGCCTTCGCGTCCATCCCCTCCACCGGGGGCACCATGGACGCATCCCATAACCCTTCGGACTTCGCCACGAACGCGGTCGCGGTAAGATCGCCCCAGACGTTTACCGTGGTGCGCGACATGTCGAGGATACGATCGATGCCCAGGACGATGGCGATCCCCTCGGCCGGAACGCCGAACATGGTGAGGATGCCAACCAGCAGCGGGATCGAGCCGCCCGGGACACCAGCCGCTCCAATTGCCGTGACGACCGCCATGATCATGACGATGATCATCTGACCGAACGAGAGATCGACACCGAAGACCTGGCAGAGGAAAATGACCGTCACGCCCTCGAAGAGCGCCGTTCCGTTCAGGCACATCGTGCTCCCGAGGGGCAGCACAAAGCCCGCGATCTGGGGAGGTATCCCGAGGTTCTGCTCGGCGACGGCCAGTGCCGTCGGCAGCGTTCCGCTGCTGGAGCTGGTGGAGAACGCGGTCACCAGCGCGTTGCGAATCCGCGAGAAGAACAGCCGTGGCGAGATGCCAATGAGGAACCGCTGGATCAGCGAGAGGTTGACCAGCGCGTGTACCAGGAGCGCCCCGATCACTACCGCCACGTAGGCCGCCAGCGGCTTGAGCAGATGAAAGCCGAACCGGGACGTTTGGACGAAGATGAGGCCTGCCACGCCGTAGGGCCCGAGCCGCATCGCGAAGCCAACGATCCGGATGACGATGCCATTCAGCCCTTCGAGAAACCCCAGGATGGTCGACTTGCCGCGCCCGTCGGCGATCTGCGTGAGTGCCGCGCCGAACAGCAGGGCGAAGACGATAATGCCCAGCAGATCGAGGTCGGCAGCGGACCTGATCGGATTGCGCGTGAACAGGTTCACGAAGGTGTCGATGCCGAAGTTCGTCTGTGCGGCGGCCTCCACCCGGCTCGACGCGTCGCTGGCGTACGACGCCAGAAGGCTCTCCCGGATCGCGGGGTCGAGACTCTCTCCGGGACGCACGACCCACACGGCGATCAGGCCGAGCGTCGCCGCCAGCGCTGTCGAGGCCACGAAGTACCCCACTGCCTTCCCGCCCACCCGACCCACACGCCCCAGATCGCCCATGCCGGAAACACCCAGCGCGATCGAGGCGAAAACCAGCGGGATCACGATCATGAACAGCATCCGCAGGAAGATCTGACCCACCGGTCCGGCCAGGTACTTGTTCACCCATTCCACCGCCACGTGCCCGGCGCCCAGCAGTTGATTGGCCGCAATCCCCAGTACGGCTCCCGCGAGGAGTCCGAGCAGGATCTTGGTATGCAGCTTCATACCGGTGCCGGTGTTACCGATGGATTCAGACATTGGGTGAGATCAGAGGGCGGAAGGCATGGGGTAGGGTCAAGGGTCAAGGGTAAGGGCTGGGAGTGAAGCGAAGGCGTTACCCGACTCGCCAGAGTCCTATTCCCTGTTCCCCGATCCCTGATCCCTGTTCCGAAGCACCGAGTTCCGGTAACCGTACAGGAAGTAGATCACGAGACCGATCGCCAGCCAGATCCCGAAACGGATCCAGGTGATGTACGGCAGTTGCAGCATCAGGTACAGGCACGCCACGATCGAGATCATGGGCGTGATTGGCACCCACGGTACCCGGAATGGTCTGGGCCGATCCGGCTCGGCGCGACGCAGGAAGATTACTCCCGCCGATACCAGCACGAACGCGAACAATGTGCCGATGTTGGTGAGGTCCACCACTTCGGCGATGTTGGCGAACGCCGCGAACGTCGCGACAAACGTCCCCGTGATCAGCGTCCCGATCCAAGGCGTGCGATAGCGGGGGTGCAAGCGCGAGAAGAACTTCGGCAGCAGTCCGTCCCGCGACATGGAGAAGAAGATCCGCGGCTGGCCGAGTTGGAACACGAGCAGGACGCTGCCCATGGCGATGACCGCACCCAGCGCGATAATGAACCGCGAAAAGGTCAGCAGGCCGGGTGGTCCGTCGGCCAGCTGCAGGGCCGTGATCATGGGCTCCGGTGTGCCAAGCTGCTGCCACGGCGCCATGCCGGTCAGCACGGCGGAAAGCGCGACGTACAGCACCGTGCAGATCAACAGGCTCATGATGATGCCGAACGGCATGTCCTTCGCCGGATTCTTCGTCTCCTCCGCGGCCGTCGATACGGCATCGAAGCCGATGTACGCGAAGAAGATGATGGCTGCCGCGGCACTCACGCCCTTGAATCCGTTCGGCGCGAACCCTCCCGTCACGGGATTGTTCCAGTTCTCCGGGTCGATCAGGAAAACGCCGATGGCAAGGAAGAACAGGATGATCCCTACCTTCAGGATCACCATGGCGTTGTTGGTGTTGGCCGATTCCCGGATCCCTATCACCAGGATCGCCGTGATCACGAGCACAGCGGCGGCGGCGGGCAGGTTGATGATCAGCGGAATGCCGAACAGGTGGGGCGCCGCCGTCCACGCTGACCCGAGGAACTGCGTCCCCGCGTCCGAGGCTCCTGCGCTGAGCGCGTTGAACGCGTCGTGCGCCGAGCGGTAATCGGTGCTCAGCCATGCGGGCAGGTTGAGACCAAAATGACTGAGCAGCTCGCGAAAATGCCCCGACCAGCCGATCGCCACCCCGATGTTGCCCACGGCGTACTCGATGATCAGGTCCCAGCCGATGATCCAGGCGACAAACTCGCCCAGGGCAGCATACGAGTACGTGTACGCCGATCCCGCGATAGGCACCATCGCCGCGAACTCGGCGTAGCACAAGGCGGCGAACCCGCAAGCCACCGCCGTGAGGAGGAACGAGAATATGATGGCGGGGCCGGCGCCGGGACGGAGCGGATCCCCGACGATCGCAGTACCCGTGGTGGCAAAGATGCCCGCTCCGATCGTGGCGCCCACCCCGAGCGCGGTGAGGTGCCACTTGCCGAGCGTTCTCTTCAGCCCGCCGCCGAACGAGAGGTCGGCCTCGAAATCGGCGACGGACTTGCGGGTAAAGATTCCCCTGGCCATGAGGCCCCCCGGTCTCAGGCGGTGACGGGCTGTCCCGATTCGATGCGCATCCCGTAGAACGAACGCCACACGAACAACGTCGACAGCACGAAGAAGACCACCGCCAGGCCGCGGCTCAGCCCCGCCCCACGCTCCACCGCCAGGTAGACGCCCAGCTCCACTGCCAGCAGGCCGAACAGCGTGGTGAACTTGATGACCGGGTTCATCGCCACCGAGGAGGTGTCCTTGAAGGGATCGCCAACGGTGTCACCCACCACGGACGCGTCGTGAAGCTCGGTCCCCTTCATCTTGAGCTCAGTCTCCACGATCTTCTTGGCGTTGTCCCACGCACCGCCGGCGTTGGCCATGAAGATCGCCTGGAACAGTCCGAACAGCGCGATGGAGATCAGGTATCCGATGAAGAAAAACGGCTCCACGAAGGCGAAGGCCAGGGTGGAGAAGAAGACTGCCAGGAAGATGTTGAACATGCCCTTCTGCGCGTACTGGGTGCAGATCTCCACCACTTTCCGCGAATCCTCGACCGATGCCCTGGTCACGCCCTCCAGGCGGATATTGGCCTTGATGAACTCCACCGCCCGATAGGCGCCGGTCGTCACCGCCTGCATCGAGGCACCGGTGAACCAGTAGATCACGGCGCCGCCCGTCAGCAGGCCAAGCAGGAATGGCGGGTGCAGGATGGACAGCTTTTCGATGTCCACGGTGAGGCCTCCGGTGAGCGCCATGATGATCGAGAAGATCATGGTCGTCGCTCCGACCACGGCGGTCCCGATGAGCACCGGCTTCGCCGTCGCCTTGAACGTGTTGCCCGCGCCGTCATTCTCCTCGAGCAGCTCCTTCGCGACCGTGAAATCCGGGGTGAATCCGAAGTTCTTCTTCACGTCGTCCTCGATGCCCGGCAGTGTTTCGATGGTGGACAGTTCGTAGATCGACTGCGCGTTGTCCGTCACCGGACCGTACGAGTCCACCGCGATGGTCACCGGACCCATGCCGAGGAATCCGAAGGCAACGAGCCCGAAGGCGAAGATGGCCGGGGCGCTCATCAGCGCGCCCAGGCCCATGGTGCTCACCCAGGCCGCGATCGCCATCAGGCCCATGATCGCCATGCCTAACCAGTAGGCCGAGAAGTTGCCTGCGACCAGGCCGGACAGGATGTTCAGCGACGCCCCGCCCTCGCGCGACGACGTGACGACCTCGCGGACATGCTTCGAGTGGGTGGACGTGAAGATCTTCACGAGCTCCGGGATGATCGCGCCCGCGAGCGTCCCGCAGGTGATGACCGTCGAGAGTTGCCACCACAGGTCGCCGTTCCCGCCCAGCATGGGAATCGTCAGATACGACAGCACATAGGTGAGCCCCACCGATACGATCGACGTCACCCACACCAGCTGCGTCAGAGGGATCTCGAAGTTCATCTTGGTCGCCGATGCGAACTGATAGCGGGACACCGCGTTGCTCACCAGGTACGACAGGCCCGACGCCAGGACCATCATGATGCGCATCAGGAAGATCCAGACGAGCAGCGTCGCCTGAACTGATGTGTCGGCCACCGCGAGCACGATGAACGAGATCAACGCCACGCCGGTCACGCCGTAGGTCTCGAAGCCGTCCGCCGTCGGGCCGACCGAGTCGCCGGCGTTGTCGCCGGTGCAGTCGGCGATCACGCCCGGGTTCCGCGCATCGTCCTCCTTGATCTTGAAGACAACCTTCATGAGGTCGGACCCGATGTCGGCAATCTTCGTGAAAATGCCGCCGGCGATACGCAGCGCGGCGGCACCCAGCGACTCACCGATCGCGAAGCCGAGAAAACATGCTCCGGCCACATCTGCCGGAATGAAGAGCAGGATGCCGAGCATGAAGAGCAGCTCGACCGAGATCAGCATCATGCCGACGCTCATGCCGGCGCGGAGCGGGATCTCGCACACGGGATACGCCTTGCCGGCCAGGCTGGCAAACGCGGTGCGTGAATTGGCGAGTGTGTTGATCCGGATGCCGAAAGCCGCCACGCCATAGCTGCCGCCCATGCCGATCAGCCCGAAGAGCAGGATGATCATGATCTTGGGAAAGGCGAGTCCCGTCAGCCAGAAATAGAAGACGATGACGGAACCGATGAAGCCGAACAGGATGAGCAGGAACTTCCCCTGCTGCCGGAGATACGCCTTGCAGGTTTCGTAGATCAGTTCGGAGATCTCAGCCATCGATCGGTGCACGGGGAGTTTCTTCACCGCGGTGTAGCTGGCCATTCCGAACAGCAGGCCCAGCACGCAGACCACCAGGCCGAACAGGAGGATCGTGTGGCCGGTCATCCCGAAGAAGTCGCCCTGGTTCAGGTCCGGGAGGAGGATGTTGACTTCACCGCCGGGGCGGTGCTCCACCTGCCCTGCCTCCACGGGGTTCTGGACTGCGGCGACGGCGGGTGCGCCTGGCAACTGGCGTGCTTCCGCCCCCGGAGCCAGGAGGGAGGCCGCTGCACCAACGAAGGCCACCGCAAGGAAACCGAAGACAAGCCGCGGGAACAGCCGTTTCATCTCTCACTCTCTGCGAATAGGGAAGTCGCCAGCGCCCGGTCCACTTTGCCGACGGGCAACGGCCAACGCACGGCCCCGGTTGACCCGGGCGGGCGTGACTGGCTGCCGCAACGTGGAGTGGAGGGTCGCCGGCGGGCGCGACAGCCGGGACGGGGTGAAAACCGGCGACAAGATATGCTGGCCACCCCTGAATGGCCAGAGTCTTGCGGCTGTTGGCTTTACATCGCTTCCGCCGTCACGATGGCGATGGCGGTGACGGGTCGCCCCTCGGCGGTCACTGCAGGCCGGAAACGGATTTCCATGAGCATCTGGCGGATGCGCCGGTTGTAACCAGCGTCGCGCGACGGATTGAAGTCGATGAGCCGCGCTTCGCCCGTGGTATCGACTTCAAACTGGGCGATCATCTTGTAGGGGCGGACTTTCGCCGGAATCGGGAGTGGCAGGATCGGTAGCGCCACTACGGTGGGCGGGTAGATCGTTCCTGACCCGCCCCCCGATCCCGGTCCGGTGCCCGAACCCCTTCCCGTGCCCACACCGGACCCCACGCCGCCGCCTCGCCCCGGTCCGTCACCCGCGCTACCGTCGCGCCCCGATCCACGCCCGGAACCGGCCAGGTCGGGCCCTGTGGAATCGGCAGCCACAAGCGGAGCGGCGGCCTTTTCGGCAGCGGGCTCCTCCGGCGGTGTTGGAGGGGGCGGCTTGGCCTCCTCCGGCTTCGGCTTCACGGTCTCGGGCCTGGGCTTCAAGGGCTCGTCAGTCTGCACCTTCACGAATCCGACGCGCTCGGGGACGTACTTGATGCGCCCCGGGAACGAGCGATTTCCACCACCGCCGCCGCCGACCGGTCCCGGCCCACCGGCACCGACCGGGAAGACACCGATCAGTTCCCTTCCGGCGATGACCGCGGGAGCGAGGAGCAGCAGCGCGAGCAGAACGTGGAAAGCGATGGCGGCAGCAGTCGCCGGCGCCCGGGGCTCCCGTGCCCCCGGAATCCCGATCGGTGGCCGGTAGGGCCGTCGAATGTCAGGTGCGGATGGTTCGGTCATTCACGTCTCACGACACGGGGCTGGCAGCGTAACCCCTGTGTTCCGGAAAATAGTACGGCGGGTGAACCGTGAAGGTCCACCCGCCAGTACCTGTGAGGCTCCGAGCGATCAGGGCGTCGCTTTCGGAGGAATACCGATGATCTTGACGCCACCGCCGCGCGACACGTCCATCGACCAGATGATCTCCTGGTACTTCACAGTGGGATCACCCTTGATGAACAGGATCTTGTCCGGACGCG
>Ga0214471_10004021_pt1 | contig 11358 bp, 6 predicted proteins | sample RVTome_5_FD_207665 | JGI IMG/M metagenome (GOLD analysis project Ga0214471, IMG submission 207665) | Soil microbial communities from uranium-contaminated site in the Upper Colorado River Basin, Wyoming, United States - RVT142D155 | ecosystem: Environmental > Terrestrial > Soil > Contaminated >... | reverse complement strand
GGCGGAGCCATGACGCCGCTCGCCCTGGTGGTCGGCGGGAGCGCGCTGATCGGGTTCATCGCCGTCGAACGGCTCGTGGCGCACCCGATGCTGCCGCTGTCGGTCTTCCGCTCGACGCAGTTCAGCGCCACCAACCTCGCCACGCTCGCGGTGTACGTCGGTCTGGGCGGGGCGTTCTTCCTCGTCGTGCTCCGCCTGCAGCTCTCGCTGGGCTACAGCGCGCTCGAGGCCGGCAGCGCGCTCGTGCCGTTCACGATCCTGATGCTGTTGCTCTCCCCGGCTGCAGGGCAGCTCGGCCAGCGCCTCGGTGCACGGATCCCCCTCACGGTGGGCCCGCTCGTCGCGGCGACCGGGATCCTCGGGATGAGCGGAATCGAGCCCGGTGACCGGTACCTGAGCGCGGTGCTCCCCGGCGTGGCGGTGTTCGGCTTGGGCATGGCCGTCACCGTCGCCCCGCTCACCGCTGCGGTCCTGGGCAGCGTCGAGGACGACCTCGCCGGCACCGCATCCGGCGTCAACAACGCCGTCGCACGCCTGGCCGGGCTGCTGGCCGTGGCCACGCTCCCCGCGCTGACCGGCATCGCCGGCGCGACCTCGTTGGACCACGCGCTGGACCACGGGTACACCAGCGCGCTCCAGGTCGCTGCTGCAGTGACCGCGACAGGTGGGCTGATCGCGCTGGCCCTGGTCCGCCGCACCGCGACCGTCACACCCACCGTGCAGCCGTCCATCCTGCACTCCTGCAACGACCCGACCCTCGCCCGCCAGGACCCGGTGTCTACACCTCAAGGCTGATCATCGCTCACGGGCGTGAACGCCCACAGCGAAACGGGACAGTGCGCGAGTCGCGGGACATCCGTGCACGATGTCCCGCGACATCACATGGTGGCGGGGGCCCGAGCTGCGCGTTGACTACAACGTTTAAGCTGGGACGATGACGGCGCCCCGCCGATGGGAAAACCCACTTCAGTGAGCGACTCAGCGCACGATGCTCGAGAAGTCCGACCGGATGGCTGGGAGCACGAACCGGCGAACACGCTCATGAACATCAGGGGATGGATTGCGGACCAGCACCGCGGGGCGCTTCGTCCCGCGCTGCACGCCAGCTCGCAGGAGTGTGCGGATCTCGGTGTCATCAGCTGGCATCGAGTAACCCACGATGTGCAACTCCTTCGCCATGCTCAGAGCCGAGTACGCGTCGCGCCACACCTGCTCTAGCGGGCCGAGATCGTCAATCTTGCCGGTTGCCATCGTCACGATGTGCGGCGTGTCCGCACGAGCCTTGATGCGCTGCCAGGCTGTATTCAGGTCCCATGAGACGCGGATGATGTCCTCGGCATCGGTGGAGAGCTTGCCGACGTTGTCGGTCTTCGTGGTGAGAGTCGTAAGAGGCCGGTAGTCCTCGTCAACCGCCTTCGGCTTCCGATCTGCAACCCGGAGCCAATCGACGGATCCATGGAGCTTCAGCAGGGTTAGTTCGTTGCCTCGCTCCTTTCTTGTGGTAGGCAGCGCACGCCGTAGCGGCACGTTCTTCGCGCGCGCGACGGCTTCGACGAGGGGGTCCCAGTTGGAGGTGATCACGATCACGCCGGGGTGCACTACCTTGTCGAGTTCCTTCGACTTGAGTACGGACTCGAACTCATCGCGAGTCCGATCGATCAAGATCCGCGCGATACCGAGCTTGAGCAGGCGGAGGAACGCCGCGGGGTTGCCGCCCGGGAAGCTGGTGCTGTTGAACGATCGGCTTAGATCAACGTACGTCGACAACGACGCGAAGAAGTCCACAACCGACGGGCGGAAGCCATTGTGTTCCCCGTCCGGGTAGAAGGACTTGAACACAGCCTTCAGCCGAACGGAGAGTTGCTGACCCTCGTTTAGGAACTTGCCTTCGGACCGGTCCGCTAACTCTTCCAGGCACTGCAAGAGCTCAGACGTCAGCGGAAGACCAAAGCCCTTGGAGAATCCCGCACCGAGGAAGTACACCGGGTGCGAGCGGGTCGGAGCCTTGCCCATGACATCAGCCTCGACTTTCCGTCGACGAGCGAGAGTTGCCCCGAACCCAACGTCGCTCTGGACTCCGCTCGAAGTGTGCTCCAGCAGATGCGGACTGTTTCATTGGTCAGTGCCTCCGAACTCGATCGAGTGCATGAGGTCCGATAGGTCGTTGAGGCATTGGCCGAGACCACGAGCCACGGCGTCGAACGCATCCCACGTAGCCATCCCTTGGATGCCGAGACGCGCCATCGCCTTGGCCCGACCGGTGCCGGCGAGATGGGCGACTCCGCCTTTCGATCGGAACTCCTGGAGGGCGCGGAGCGGCTCAAGGTGGGAAGTCGATCCTCCGATGCGATCCGCGAATCGCTCTAGCAGGCTGAGGCTGAGTTCCCCCTTGGCTGCGTCGTCCAGGTAGCCCTTGAGCGGTGCTGGGTCGATTCCATCGACGAGCACCTTGGTCAGCAGGAGTAGGCACGGACCGAGTGCGGTCGGGTCGTCACTCAGGGGACCCACGAGCGACTGCCATTGAGCTTCGGTGTCCTCGTCGAGATCGCGCCAGATCGGGCCGCCGAGTACACGACTTGAGATCCCCGCGGCTCGGTTCCTCGCCCAACGCAGGTCTTCTGGCGGGTCAGCGGACGAGGCCCACTGGTTGAGGAAATCCCGCCGGAACCGCCCCTCATCCATCTTCCCCTCGGGAGGAACGTTGTATGACAACCAGTGGCCCCACTCGTCCGACGGAAGGCGCTGGCCGAGATCTCCGAGGTATGCCTCGACGAGCCCAGCGGTGTTGATCGACAGGTCGAGGCCCCACAAATCGAGGCATGAGAGCCGTGTTCGGCCGAGCCGATAGCGGTGAGGTTCTGCCGCGTACGGCTGAAGGACCTCGCGACGGAAGTTGACCGGGGTGAGGAAGTGAAGTCGGCTGTTGTCCTTGTCGAAGTAGGTACCCAAGGTCGATGGGTCGCACGAGTGCCGCAGCGGGTGGCCAGCCGCTGAATCCGTCCCGTAGATGAAAGACGCATAGGCCCGGTCTTCATCGCGCTCCTCGAACCGCGGGAGCGCGGCGGTACGCACGCCTCGAATCACGTACTGGCCAAGTAGGCGGGAGAACGTGGGGCGGTCGCCCATCAGCCGGTCAGACGTCGCAACGAAGTCAAAGTGAGCCCAGTCTGATTGGAACTCCGAGTCAACCCGTTCGAAGTCCGACGCCGCGGTCTTCGGCACGCAGTCGACCTGAACGAGGGCGTCTCGGCCGCAAGCGGAGAGGAACTGGCGGAACTCGAGTGCCCGGACCTCGACCCTCCAGTGCTCACGGCCGACCGTGAACCGGAGGAGGTCCCGTTCGCGGCCCGCGTGGTTGAGGTACCGCCAGCCGTCCGCGACCGGGAACGCGTCCCAGTACCAGAGGAACGGATGCGAGACGTCGACCGTGGGAAGTCGCGCTCCGGTCGGCATCCGCGCCTGTACGAAGAACTCCAGCCGGGGACTATCGGTAGCGAGCCCGGCGTCGAAACCCTGGTCGTCCGCGCTCTCCCAGATCGACGCTGTGCCGAGATCGTCGCCAGCCCAGGTGACCTCGGCAAGAGCAGCGTCTCGGTCGTCGGGGTGAACAAGCACGCAGCCGATCCCGCCATGCTCCTCAGGCGTGAAGAAGTGCTCCGACACGGCAAGCCAGCCGATCGGATCGGGCAGGATCTCGCGCAGCGCCTTTGCCGGCCACAGTTCATCAGGGAAGGGACCTGCTGGGCGTTCCCAGAGGTCTTCCAACGAGGCAGGACGGCCTGTCTCGATATAGCCGGGGATGTTCGGAATGCTCACGAGTCCCGATGGCTCTCAGCGAAATCGTCCGCCTCGGCCGGCAGCGACGCCGCCAGCTCGGTGAACTGGGCGAGAGCGGCTTCGAGTTCCTCGACGATCTCGGCTGCGAGCACTCCTGGCGCCGGGAGCGAGCTGGCGTCGTCAAGGGACTCGTCTCGCAGCCAGGTGATGTCGAGGTTGGCCTTGTCACGAGCGATCAAGTCGTCGTAGCTGAAGCGCCGGAAACGCTCGGTCTCGACCCGCTTGGCCCGGGCGCCGGGTCGGTAGCACTCGACGAAGTCGGCGAGATCGTCCGACCGAAGCGGGTTCGTCTTCAGCGTGAAGTGCATGTTGGTGCGCAGGTCGTAGACCCACGTCTCGGTGGTCCACGGATCGGCGGCCGCGGGCTTGCGTTCGAAGAACCCGACGTTGGCCTTGACGCCCTGGGCGTAGAAGATTCCGGTCGGCAGGCGCAGGATCGTGTGCAGGTCGCACTCCGCGAGCAAGCGCCGGCGGATCGTCTCGCCGGCACCCGCCTCGAACAGCACGTTGTCGGGAAGCACCACGGCGGCCCGGCCGCCGATCTTGAGCATGCCCTTGATGTGCTGGAGAAAGTTGAGTTGCTTGTTCGACGTCGGCGCCCAGAAGTCGTCGCGGACGATCACGAGGTCCTCGCGCTCGGCCTCACCAGCCTCGTTGACCATGGTCATCGACGACTTTCGCCCGAAGGGTGGGTTGGCGGCGATCACGTCGACACGGATGCCGGGATCGGCTCGCAACGCGTCGGCCACGGTCACGAGGCTCGGGCCGGTCGGGGTGCCGATGCCGTGTAGCAGCAGGTTCATCGCGCACAGGCGGGCCGTGCCGTCGACGATCTCCCACCCGTGCACGGCCTCGTCGCGCAGGAACCGCTTGTCGTCGGCGTCCATCTCGGCGATGTGGTGATCGACGATCCACTCGTGTGCAGCGAGCAGGAACCCACCTGTACCACACGCCGGGTCGCCGACGGTCTCGCCGGGCCGGGGTTGCAGGCAGGCGATCATCGCCCGGGTCAGCGCCCGGGGAGTGAAGTACTGGCCGGCGCCGGACTTCGTGTCCTCGGCGCCCTTTTGCAGCAGACCCTCGTAGGCGTCGCCCTTGAGGTCGGCGTCCACCGACGTCCACGTCTCTTCGTTGATCAGGTTCACCACCAGCCGACGAAGCTTGGCCGGGTCCTGGATCCGGTTCTGAGCCTTGCGGAAGATCGTGCCCAACGTTCCGGGCTGGCGGCCCAGGGATTCGAGGAGGTGCCGGTAGTGGACCTCGAGCTCATCGCCGTCACGGTCGAGCAGCGACTGCCAGTCGAGCCCGAGGGGCACGACCTCGCCCAGGCCGGCCTTCTGACGCTCGTCGGCCATCTTGAGGAACAGCAGGTAGGTGAGCTGCTCGACGTACTCGATCGTCGACACGCCGTCGTCGCGCAGCACGTTGCAGAAGTTCCACAGCTTCTGCACCAGCTGGTTCGAGTTGCTCATCGGTCTTCCTCATCCTCGTGGCCGTAGGGGACCTCCGGCGGCTCGGCCTCGTACGGCGGAACTTCCCCGGCCGTCATCTCGCCCACCGCCTCAGGGCCGAACAGGCTGTCCTGGCCGGAGCGAGTAACGCGGCGACGTTCGTAGGCCTCCGCACGCATCTCCTCGAACCGCTGAGCCGCCGCCGCGTACACGTCGCGCATGATGCGGTTGCCAGTGTCGTTGTCGGTCGCGAACACGAGGTCGTAGAGGTATGCCCCGGACGTGTTCTTGACCTCGAAGGAGTGCGTGCAGCGGTAGCCGAGACCCCTCTCCAGCCGCCAACGCAGCAGGTTCGTGTACTCCCGGCGAGCGACGTCGGGCGTGAGGTCCCCTCGCTCACGCGCCTCAGCGATCGGAATCCAGAAGTCGCCACCAAAGGTCTGCCGGAGGAGGGCGGCGTTCGCCGGGCTCTGCCCGAGCACGCGAGGGATGTCCGAGCCGTAGAACAGCAGCCACTGCTCAACCTTGTACTTCCGGTCGCGCTTGAAGTCTGCGAGCTGGGCAATCGTGTCCCATCGAAGAGTCGCAGTGCTGTACGGGTCCACGAAGGCGAACGATGGTGCCCAGTCGACGCTGAGCGTCTTGAGCTGATCGAGGACGCTGCCGAGCGTGACGTTGCAGTCGCCCGGCACGACCGCGACTGTCGACCTGGGAATCGGGGACGGAGCTCGCTCTCCAGTTCGGCCGCGACCCTGTCGAGTTCGAACAGGTAGATCCGGGCGTAATCGGGGAGTGTTTCCAGAGCCCGAATGGACGATCCGCGGATGTCGCGGTCGACATCGCGCCGCTGATTCGAGGCATTGCCTGCGAACAGGTCGAGGTAGATCAGCTCGCCCGGCGCCTTCTTGCTCCCCGCCGCCGCGAGGGCAGGCAGGTACGCCGAGAGGATGTCCAGCTTTGCCTCAGTCCAGAACCCCCAGCCGCGCGGTGCCATGCCTATCTCACCACCTCCTTGAGGGCAGGCATCTCGTCCCACGTCCGACCGTCGAGTTCGCGGCCGCCAGCCTTCGGCGTGCGGCCCCCCCCACTGCTTGAAGAAGAACTTGACCCCCTGGGCCGTGCTGGCGTCGCGGAGCGCCCGGACCCATACCGCATCGATTGGTCGCGCCCGTTGACCCGACTCGCCACCCACGATCAGCCACTCGATACTGGCCAGATCGAGGACCAGAGGCCCGAGCAAAGGCTCGGCAGAGACGAAGCGAATCGCGGCGGGGACATCGCGCAGGTGACCGAGCCGAAACGAGTAGCGCTGGGTCTCCACCGACACGCCCATCCAGACGTTCGGCGGCCAGGGCAGGTCGCTGGCCAGACGAGTCAACCGCTTCGAACGCTTGGTGAGCACCTGGTACTGGTGCTGCGGCGTCTCGACCATCACGTCGAACACGTCGCGAATGAACCCGAGTGGAACGTCCTCATGAAACAGGTCGCTCATCGAATTGACGAACACCGTCCGAGACCCAGGCCAGTGCCGTGGGGCATCTACCACCTCAGGATGCAGTGTCAGCCTGAAGCCGGGCCCGCTCGTCCTCGGGTCGCCGTCGTTCTGGTACTTCGCCTGTCCCATCGCCTGCAACCGCTTCGCCAACGTGAGCGCGTAGCAGTTGTCGCATCCAGGCGACGTGCGGTCGCAGCCCGTCGACGGGTTCCAGGTGACCTCGGTCCACTCGATCGCTGACTCGGCCACGCTCATGCCTCCGACGATAGAAACGGGGTGTGACACGCTCGGCTGTCCTTGAGCGGGTAAGCCATCACATGACCCCGAGCCGCTGGGCCAGCTCGTCGAAGGTGGACTCCTTCTTCACGTCGAGCAGCCGGAAGGCTCGCGTGTACGGGGTGCGACCCTCCTTCGCGCTCGCGATCAGCGCACTCGCGAACCGTCTGCTCACCTGCACCGGCTTTGTGTTGTAGTAGTTCCCGCCACCACCGCGATCGGCAAGGAACTCCGCGACACGCTCGCGTTCCACGTCGAGCTCGACGAGGTACTCGTCCCATGTCAGTGCGCTGGCCTCGCGGAGGCGGCCGAGGATGACCTGAGCGCTGACGCGGAAGTGCTCGGCGAGCGGCCGCAGCTGAACCCGAAGATCCGCGCTCTGATCGAATCGGCTGCGGAACTCGGCCACCGGCACCAGGAGCTCGGCAGCGACCTGGTTGCACCACCGCTCGACATCGTTGGCCCGAATGGACCGCGGGTCGAGATCGGACAGCGCCGTCTCACCCAGCCAGAGGTGGGCCAACTCGTGCACGAGCGTGAACACCTGCGCTGCCGTGCTGTCCGCACCGTTGACGAACACGAGGGCGGCGTACCGGTCGGCGAGCGCGAAGCCCCGGAAGTCGTGAGGGTCGAGGGTGCGATGCGTGTTGGAGCCGACGATGCCGCTGATCATCACCAGGACCCCAGCTGCTTCGGCGTGCTCACGCAGCCATGTCAACGCGCCATCGGACCCACGACAGGTGGCACGGCTCTGCGCCGTCCAGTCGAGGACGGCTCGCATCTGGTCGGCGACGTCATCGACGGCATCGATCGTGCTCCCCACCCCGACGAAGGGCAGCGGAGGTTCGCCCTCGAGAATCTGATTGTCCCGGTACCACTCCTGACGACGCTCGCACGCGTAGATCACATCCAGCAGGTCGGCGGACACGAGATCGCTGGCCCCGACGGGCCGATCGCCGACGGTTCGAAAATCCGGGATCGGCACCGCCTCGACCGGCGGCTCGTCGAGGAACAGGAACCCCACGGGCGTGTGGGTCTTGCGGGCGAAGTCCTCGAGCTGCTTCAGCGTCGGAGCGGTCTCACCCTCGAGCCAGGCCTCGTACCGCGGGAACCGTGTCACCCAAGTCTCGTCGTTGATGCCCGAGCGCGTGCGGGCCCACTCGAGCACGCTCGGCCGCACCTCGACCCTGACGCTCATGAACTGGCACCTTCCCGACGCGCCCCGACCGGGCGTCCGCTCGACCGTACCCGGGGGGTGTGACGGCCCCTCACGCCGTTCTCCTCGACCGACGAACCGTTCTCGGCGCCGCCGCCCGTTCAGCGCCGATCCGTTCCAGGAGCGCCGACGCCGGCTCATCGGTCGGATCCTGCTCCACCAGCCGGCCCTCGAATGCCGCCTTCAGGACCGTCCGGCGGAGCGCCGCCGACCGCTCAAGCCCGGCGTCAATCGTCCGCTCGCAGGCGTTCAGGAAGGACATCTGCCGGTCGACCTCGGCGACGATCCGCTGTTGCTCCTCGACCGGGGCGACGGGAACGACGATCGACCGCAGGTCCCGGAGGTAGAGGTGTGGTTGCGCCGTGGATCCCGAGGCTTCCGCCATCCAGTTCTGGATCGCGGGTGAACCGAGCACGAGTTTGGCGAACTGGGGCTCGACGACGGGCCTCAGCCGTACCGCCGCGAGATTGCGATCTGCACTGAAGGTCAATCCCTCCGGGACGACCGCAACTCTGCCGATGGTTCCAACACAGGTCACGATTACGTCGCCGGCGATCGGCTCGTACCGGCTTCGAGTCTGCGCGAAGCCCGCGTCATCAACGAAAGAGCACCCGGTCAGATCGAACCGACCACCACGGACGTTCTTCGCGGTCAAGTGAGGAATGCCCGATGGCACCCGCTTTGGGGGGCGGTGGTCGCCATCCGTAACGAGATTCGCCAACTCCGCCAGCCGAGCAGATGCCCACGCGGCTGGTACGTGCTCGTCAATCACGGGCTCGACACCGAGGTCAGCGAGGAGTTTGGTGGCGGGGGTGTCGGTGGGGTCTTGGGGGAGAAGGCGGCCGGTGACGGCGGCGGCGAGGATGGCGTCTCGCATGCGCTTGAGGAGTTGGCGGACGGTGCGGAGTCCGGCTTCGCCGGCGTCGAGCTTGGAGAACGCTTCCTCGATCGCTGCGACGATCCGCTCCTGCTCAGCGCACGGCGCCAGGGGTATCGGCCACGGCTTCAGGACCGTCTGACTGATGTTCGACTGTGTTCCGCCCTTCCCGGCTGCCAAGAGGTGCTTTCGCTGTGATCTCAGCCACCAGAACAACCACTCTCGGGTGATCGCGCTGCTGGGGGCTGCACATGCGATCGCCTGATTGGTGGCCATTGGAACCTGGGCGATCCCGAGCTTGCCAATAGAGCCGTACATGGCGACCAAGACGGTCCCCGCCTCGACAACCTTGGCGCTGCTGTTGTCGAGGCCGGCCACGGTGATCGTTGACGCGGTGCTGAACACCCGACCGTCGTTTAGGTCACCAATGACCGCCCACAGCACGTCGCCGCCGTAGTACTCGGGAGTGCCGGACCTTGGAGTGCCTCCGCTCGACCAGTCGGCAACCTCGGCCAGCGTTGAGCCCACCCATCCGCTCGGTAGCTCCGTCATGCGACGAGTTCCTGGGTGAGCTCGTCGAGGAGCGGGGCGAGCTGGCCCGAGAATGCACCGTTGGCGCGGCCGTAGCCGCCGTGCCCGACGAAGGGTTCGAGCTCGAAGTCGTCGGGGGCGATGGCGAGGCTGGTGGCGAGGTGGTCCTTGATCCTCGTGAGCCAGACCATTTGCTCGTCGGCGAACGTCGTGCCGGCCTGTTGTTGTTGGGCGAGCCAGCTCTGGAAGCGTTCGTCGACGGTGAGCGGGTAGGCGACAAGATCGCGGTCGGGGTCGAGCGCCTTGCGCACGAGGGAGATGAGGTTGGTGAACTGCTTGCCGGCCGAGCCCCGCACCCGTGACGCTTCGAGGGCTTCGTAGGCGGCCCAGAGGCGTTCGGGGGTCCAGTTGTGCGGCGGTCGGCTGATGGTGGCGGCCAGCTCCTTGATGGACTTTAGGGTGAGCCGCTTGTCGTAGGGCCTGGAGTAGAGGATCTGGAGGGCGTCGATGTCGTCGCGGTGCTCGGCCACGAACGCCTGCCATGACTCGATGGTCTGGCGGGCCCGGTCGGTGGCGTCGCGGGAGAAGGCGGCGTCGATCACCTCGTCCTTCGAGGTCTCGTCGAGCACCTGGGTGTAGCTGCGACGGACCTCGACCAGCTTGGTGCGCAACGTGGGACGCTCGGCCAGGATGCGGCACGCCCGCTCGATCAGCTCGGCGCGGTTCTCCTGCAGCTGCTCGTCGGTGGGATCGGCGCCGCCGTTGGCAGCCGCGGCGCGTTCCCAGGCCTTGTCGATGTCGACGGCATCGGTCAGCACCCGGACGAGGTCGGTCAGTCCCGCACCGTCGGCGGCCTCCGCGAGCACGGCGCGGTCCTCGCTGGAGATGACACGGTCGAGGCGGGCGAGACGGCCGGCGATCGTCGACACGACGTCAGGGTCGCGCACACCGGCGGCGACCTGGTCGAGGAGCTTCTTGAGCGACTCGGTCTTGCGGCGCTCCAGCGGGCTGGTGTCGTTGAACTCGGCCTCGGTTACGCCGACGGCATCGACGATCACGAAGTGCGTCTTGGCGGTGGCATCGGCGGAGACAGCCTGCAAGTCGTTGGGGTCGATGACCCGTACACCGCGGCCCTTCATCTGCTCGAAGAAGTTCCGCGACCGCACCTGGCGCATGAACATCACGCACTCCAGGGGTCGCACGTCGGTACCGGTGGCGATCATGTCGACGGTGACGGCGATGCGCGGGTTGAAGCTGTTGCGGAACTGGTTGAGCAGGTCCTCGGGCTTCACGCCGGTGGTGCGGTAGGTGATCTTCACGGCGAAGTCGTTGCCGCGGCCGAACTCCTCCCGACAGATGCGCACGATGTCATCGGCGTGGCTGTCGTCCTTGGCGAAGATCAGCGTCTTGGGGACCTCGCTGCGACCGGGGAAGATCCCGCCCTGGTCGAGCGGCTTGAACAGGTTGTCGCGAAAGGCGCGGATCACGGTCCGGATCTGGTCCAGGGCAACCACGTCGCGGTCGAGTTGCGTGGCCTCGTAGACGACGTCCTCGTCGAGCTTCTCGAGCCGGACCCTGCGGGTCTCGCGCTCGCGGAACTTGGTGACCAGCCCGGCTTCGACGGTGGAGCCCTGCTCGCTGATCTTGGTGCGGATCCGGTAGACGTCGAAGTCGA
>Ga0214471_10004018_pt1 | contig 11363 bp, 12 predicted proteins | sample RVTome_5_FD_207665 | JGI IMG/M metagenome (GOLD analysis project Ga0214471, IMG submission 207665) | Soil microbial communities from uranium-contaminated site in the Upper Colorado River Basin, Wyoming, United States - RVT142D155 | ecosystem: Environmental > Terrestrial > Soil > Contaminated >... | reverse complement strand
TATGGCCGGGTAAAATATCAAACGGACCGGTACCGTTTAGAGCCGATACGCTGGCGGCTTTGTTGTCGTAATAAATCCGAAACGGGGAGTATACTTTAACCTGTTTTAAAACGCTGTTATCTTCTTTGCTGCCTTTAAATAAATCCTTTAAGGCCTTTTCAGCTGTCGGATCGATTGCCCCTTCCTTGACCTTGAGTTCGTCCTGCTTGTCGTCAGTTCCCTCTAACTGGTTGGTTTCGTCCGCCGGCTGGGCTTCGTCGCTCATACGATAATCTCTTCGACCCCTTTTAGCATGTCCTCTCGTTTGACGTACTCGCCTTTCTTGCCGGTCATGACCTCCATCACATTCATGTTTTGCGAGAAATATTCGATAAGCTTCTTAGCTTTGGCGTAATCGGCTCGGTCGGCCGGACTGAGCTCGTTTTCACCGATGATAGCGATGATACTTTTAAGGCTTTCGTATTTTTGCATCAATCCTTGGACTTGGACGCTCAAGACATAGTGGCGATCGCCCACCACGTCGGGCGACAGCAAACTAGAACTAGTACGAATTAGGTCGACTGCCGGCCGGATGCCCTGCTCCGCGACTTTACGACTAAGCACTAACACCGAGTCCAGCTCGTGCTGAATCATCTGCACGGCCGGGTCGGAAATATCATCGGCCGGGACGTAAATCGTCTGCATGGCGGTAATTGATCCATTTTCATTGCTGGTCAACCGATCCTGAAGCGTTTTAATATCAGAAAAAATAGTCGGCTGGTAACCACCCTCGGCGGGAATTTGATCAAGTATGGTCGACAGCTCGTTAATAGCTTGGACAAAACGATAAGCATTGTCGGCAAAAAACAGGATGTTTTTCTTTTCTTCGTCCCGGAAATACTCGGCCAACGTGACCGCGCTTTGGGCGATCAGCGCCCGCTGAACGGGGTTTTCATTCATCTGGCCAAAGAACATACAGGTATTTTTAAGCAAGTCGCGTTCTTTGAGTGTCATATAAAGCTCGTGGCCCTCGCGGATACGCTCACCAATCCCGGCAAAAAAGGCCATTCCCGACCCGCCTTTGGCAATGTTATTGATGAGTTCCATCGTCAATACCGTTTTACCCACACCAGCGCCGCCGATAATACCTACCTTGCGCCCCTTAACGATTGGCGTAAAGAAGTCGATAACCTTAATGCCGGTTTCCAATATTTCCGGCTTGGCTGGCTTGAAGGTCACGCTCCGCTGGCGTTCGGCATCGATGCTGCGGAATTGCTCCGCTTTGACCTCGCCGGATAAATCGAGCGGTCGCCCCAAGGCGTCCAACACTCGCCCGACCGTCGGCGCCCCAACTGGAATCTCGATCCCCTTGCCGGTCCGCTCGACCGCCATCCCCCGGCTCATCTCCCGGTTCGAATCCAAATTAAGACAAGCGGCCGTCATGTCGCTGACAAACGAATGGACGACTAATGGTGATTTTTGGGAGTTGTTGACCCGAAGAACCTCGCCTAAGACAGGCTGATCCTCGACAAAATCGACCTTAACCACCAAATCCCGGATCGACCTGATTACACCTTGGCTCATGCGCGAACCGCCTTTTTAATACCGGCCACGATTTCTTTCAGCCGCTCATCGGCCGCCGCTCGTTTAGCGCGGTTGTAAAGCAATCTGAGATCGTCGGTCGAATCCTTCGCTCGGTCGTTGGCGGCTGACATCGCTCTGAACCGGCTGGCGTATTGGGCCAGTTTAGACTCCAAAATCAGTTGAGACACCATGATGGAAAGCATTGACCGCTCAAGGTGGTCGACCACGGCGTAGGTACTGGGCTCAAAAATGTAATTTTGCTCAGAGATAACGTCTTTAATTTCTTTGCCTTTGGCCGGGCCGGCTTGTTCCAGCCGAGTTTTACCCTGTTCCTGAACGGCGGTCTGTAAGCTGATTCGTTTGACGTCTTGAACCATCAACGAAACATATGTCTGATAGTAAACCGTGCTGCTCTTGTACTTTTGGACCTCCGATGTAATCGGCTCGACGTTGATATTTCTGTCTTTGGACGGCAGCTTGAAGTATTTTTTGACCGACACCCCCCGTTGGGATAGCTGGATAGCACCGTGGTGGCCGATAACAATAATGTCGTTTTTATCCGGTTTGTATTGCGTTAACATCCATTCGATCAATTTCTGATCGATTTCTCCGCTGAAGCCGCCTTCGGCCGTGATAACGATATAGAGTTCTTTGCCGATCACCTCGCCGCCAGACGTTTGCCGGCCAAAGTGGAAAATCGAGTCGACTCTGATTTGGGTATAAATATCCCACAATTCGTGAAAAAATTGCTGGGACTGAAGCACCTGATTTTTGACCTGGGCAATCCTAAGCGAGGCAATTCCTCGGAAGATTCCGGTCAACTCCTCGATGGTTTTGACCTGGTCTAAATCTTTTTCGATTTCCTGTGGTCGTTGCATGGTTATTTCTTAAGCTCGATTAAGCTTTGTTTTAACAGTTCTTGCCGGACCAATTCAAAACTTTCGTCGGAGTCCACTTTAACCTTAGCGGAGTGTTCATTGGCCAGGCTCTTCATCTTGTTAATATCGATCACACTTCCGTCTTTAAGCGACAGGATATTCTCGTACACCAACTGTTGAGCAAGCAGGTTATGGCCTTGTCCGGGAGCCTGCGTAAAAGCCTCCCTCAAACGTTTGCCGATTTCTAAATCGCGCTTGGCCTCCAGCGCCAATTCCGAACCAAAGTGAGAAAATTCCGCCGCTTGGCTGTAGGCGGCCAGCTGTTTAAAAATCCGCTGACTGATGCTTTTTTGCCGGTCGTTATGACCCACGCCGCCGACGCGTGAGACCGACAAGCCAGTGCTAACCGGTGGCCGGACACCGTCTCGGAACAAATCCATATCCATGATGTATTGGCCGTCGGTAATAGACATTATGTTGGTCGGCAAATACGTCGTAATGTCGCCGCCGGGTACGTGGACTACCGGAAACACCGTGAAGGTTTTGCCGCTGGAATCGAGCCGTCCGGCCCGCTCCAGCAAACTCGAGTGAGCGTAGAACATATCGCCCGGAAAACTCTCCCGGCCGGGGCTGACTCCAGCCAGCAGGGATACCTCCCGATAAACATGGGCGTGGTTGGTCAAATCGTCGTACACCACCATGACGTCCTGGTCTTTCTTTTGCCAGAGGTACTCGGCCATAGCGCAAGCCACGTACGGCGCGATGTAGCTGGTAATTAACGAGTCGAACATGGTGCTGACCACGACGATAGTGTTTTTCATGGCGTCGTTTTCTTCGAGCTTGGTCAACAGCGCGTCGACGTCCGTCCGGCGCTTGGCGATTAAAGCGTAGACCACAATCACATCGTTATTTTTTTGGTTGATAGCCATCTGCGTAACCATGGTCGACTTACCCGATTTAGCGTCGCCGATAACGGCTAAACGCTGGCCATAAACCACCGGAAACAACAAATCAATTACCGCTACACCGGTTTCCAGCTGGGTTTCCAGCTCGCGCCGGCCGATTAGCGGCGGCGCCGGATTGTAAACCGGCCAGACGTCGTCCGGCGCTATCGGACCCTTGCCGTCAAGCGGTTCGCCGGTTACGGAAATCACCCGGCCGATGTATTCGGTGCCAACCTTGGCTACCAACTCCTGGTGCTGCAGTACTACCGGCACGCCGACGCTGAGCTCCTGGGCACCGAGGTGCATAATCGACACGTAACCATCAGTAATTTCCCGAATAATGCCTTTGCTGCCGTCGCCAAACATGACTAGCGCGTTGGGGTAAACCCCGCTCAAGCCCGAGGTTCTCACCAGATAACGGTCGACCGCTATGACTTCGCCGACCGGCGCACCTTTTTCCACCAGATAGTGAAAATGCTTCTCACTCACTGATCCCCACCCGCCGTTTGGGCCGCCGGAACGGGCGCCGGCAGAATTTTAGCTAATGACTTGGCAAATACCGCGCCGCTGCTTAATAACCGAGAACGCAAGCTGAAGTCGTAACGCTTGCCCGGGGTATACATCAGGCAACCGGCGGCAATCGTCGGCTGGATGCCAAAACGGATAATGACAAATTGGCCGGTTTGTGTCCTCAGCCAATCGACCAGACGGGCTATAAACTCCTCGTCGGGATCGCTAGCAAACGTGAACCGCACCACCGGCGCGTGCTGGTTAAGGTGTTCTAACCACTCAGCTAACGATTTGAGTACCTCCACGCTGACGGCTAACTTGTTCTCGGCGATAAGTTTGGCCAGGTTGCTGGTGACGTCCGGCCGCGAACTGAAGTCGACGCCCTCCTGCTGGCGAATCCGGTTCTCGACGTAATTATCGAGTACAACCTCGACGTTACGTAAAACCGCCACCAGATCCGATTTGGTCGCAATTGAGCTCGGCAACTTAAGCTGAGCCACTGCGAATATCCTCGATAATGGCCGGTTTGTTGTCCTCCAGGTGGCGGTAGATGAAGTCTAACTGGTCACTTAAGTCGACCTCGTTACCGATAGCTTCAAGTAAATAATGATTGACCACCTGGCTCATGTTGTCGGAAAAGGCCTTAAGTAACCGTTCCTTTTCCTTCCTGGCCTCTTCGCTGATCTGGGCTTGCATCGCCCGGCGCTGTTCGTCGAGCGCGGTTTGAGTTTTATTTATGGCTTCGACTGCGATCTGCTTGGCGCTCTCAATTGATTCCTCGTATTTGGCAAACTCTTCTTTTAAGACTTTCTTGATCTGGTCCTGCATGTATTTATTGAGGTCAGAGGCCGTCAGCTGCAGGTCTTGCTTTAAAAACATGGCGTTATCGGAAATAATTTTTTCAAAGTGCAGCCGGCCGCGGTTTCTTAGTTCTTCCCGAAAATCGTCCGAAAAGATCCGCTCGACTTCCTGGTTAGCGGCCTTGACGAAATCATCACTGCCGCCTTTTTTATGCCCTGGACCTTTTATCGTCAACACCAGCCAGACAAAAGACCCGGCGGCGGCTAGAACCGAAACGATTATGAAAATAAACCAGAGCTCACTCAAACTTAAGCCCACCCTATAATTTCAAGATTAAATATACCGCAAAACCACCAACTATGAAAATGATTAAGCTTATGGCCGTAACCTGCAAAAAACCCCTGAGAACCGAGCCCTTGCTCAGCGGATTACGGCCAATGGCGATGATACTGGTTCTGACACCGGCATAAAATATTACACTGCCGGTTATAAACGACAACACCAACACGCCGAGCGCCCCCCAAATCCGAGTTACCGACACCGGGCCGCCGGCAATGCTCTCGCCCAGTTTGATTAAAACTTCCGGGGCTAACACGCCGGCTAACGGGTTACTTCTAATGTCCAAATCGGCCAAAACCCGACCAACCGCGACAGTTCGCGCCTGTCCGTCGTTCGCGGTCACCGTTCTGGTAGCTAGAACTTGGTTAGGATCAGACGTATCAAAACTTTGTAGCGCCCGCCCGAGAGTTTTATCCTGGCGTTCATCGGCCCGCATCGCCACGCCCTTTAGGGCCGAGGACGTCAGGTAATCGCCTTCTTTGACCTCACCGTTAATGTTGCTGATCAGCATTTCGTAGCGTCCAGAAGTGGCCACCAACACCCCGGCCGGATCGACCGTCAGGCTGACGGCCGTTTCATTTGAGCGAACGACCACGCCATAAAGTCGCTCGAGGTTCGATAAAACCGCTCCGACCACCTTGGAGTCATCATTCTCCACCCGGTCGACGATCGCTCCGCGTAGGAGCTTTTCATCTGCCCTGAAGCCCTGAGTAAACTCTTGGCCAAATACCGGTACAAACAACCCTACGATCAGTAGCGTCGCTAAAATTAATCTGCTGCCAAACCGTCTGCTCATGTTTGTTTACTGGCTCACTTTTTAAGGCCAGTATAGCGTTTATGTTTACCGCTGTAAACTGACCGTTAGCCTAGAGTGGCGGCGATAATACTGGCCGCCCGTTTGAGCTGGCTAAGCCTAGTCGGCCGGCCAAAGCTAAGTCGAAGGCTGCCATTAGCCTCACGGCGGCTTAACCCGATCGCCTCGAGCACATGGGACGGAACATGGTTGCTCGCGCTACAAGCCGCGCCTGTCGCCGTCATTAACCCGGCTTCGTCGAGCTCCATTACCAATCTTTCCCCATCTTCATATGGAGTAATCAGCGTGACAATATTTGGCAGCTGCCGCTTGATAGGTAGTACTCTGGTTGTCGGCGCCAATCGTCCCAGCTGGTCAATAAACTCCCGTTTTAGCCCCGACAGCCGAGCGGCTTCTTGCTCCCTCATAGCGCTGGCTATCGTTAGAGCCGTGCTAAATCCGATAATCAGCGTCAAGCTTTCCGTCCCGCTCCTTAAGCCGCCCTCTTGGCCCCCGCCGTAAAACAGCGGCTGCAGCTTGACGCCGTGCTTGGCATAAAGACAGCCAGCTTGTTTTGGCCCATAAATTTTGCCAGCGCTGAGCGTCAACAAATCCACCCCCAGCCTATTAACGCTCAAATCTAAATAATTTGCCGCTTGCGAGGCGTCGCTATGCAAATACAGCGGACAAGTGTTGCCAGCCTTGGCCCGCCGTTGTTTGATTTGATCAATTACTGGCTTTAGGCGCCGAAACGACTGGATGGTACCGAGCTCATTATTAGCGTAGCCAATGGAAACCAGCACGGTTTTTACGGTAATCGACGCTCGAAGTTCAGCCGGCTGGACTAATCCATTTAGGTCCACCTTAATCAGCCGGCTGCCCGGCTGCCTAGTGGCGACTTTCAGCGCTGCGGCGTGCTCGATAGCACTGACCGCGACGGTGGTGCTGGGGTGAGCCCGCAAAACCCCGCCAATCGCTAGGTTATTGCTTTCGGTGGCACCGGAAGTGAAGTAAATCTCGCTCGGTTTAGCCCCCAGGATTTTTGCGACCGATTTGCGGCTGGCTTCGATTTGCCGCCTGCTGGCTTGGGCTGATAAGTAAATGGCCGATGGGTTATAAAAATCGGCTGCCGCCTTAGACATGGCAGCGGCTACTGTCTTATCCAGCGGCGTGGCGGCCGCATAATCTAAATAAATCGGTTTCACAGCACTAATTTTACTAAACGGCGCGGTTGTAGATTTCCCGCATAACGCGTTGATAATACAGTTTGATCGCGCCCAAAAGATTGGTTTCTTCTTGCGGATCAACATAATGGTAGGTGTTATTGCCTTGGGTCTTTAATATGCCCGTCGGCCGAATTTCATAACGCGTAGTTAGAGTTCGGCGCTGACCGGTATGATCTGTCCATTCTTCATACCAAACGCAAGAATGCTCATCAAGACAGAAAAATTGACGCTTGCCGCCAGCTGGAACCGGCCCGAACAGTTGGCCGCCAATAGCGGCTTCTTGGCGTAACAACTCACGAATCTTAACCGCTTTGAGTGACGCGACATCCTTTGGTTTAGCTCTAAACATATTCTTAAACATGGTCTAGGCCGCCATCCGACGATTAGCTTCATCGTCTCTTGTCCGTGTAAGCGACTCTAGCATATCGCTGGCTTCCGCTCGTTGGCGGTGCCTTTCCAGCGAACTAATTTCTGGAAACTCCTCCGCTTTCTGACTTTGGTCAATGATTTTTTCGGCCGCGGTCAAACCTATGCGCTCGGCCATGGTTTGCTGGTGCAAACCTTCGATAAAACTACCATTACTGTAGGCTACGCTCCGTGGTTCCATCTCATCGACTAAATCAATATTAGCCGGATTTGCCGCCGGTTGTTCGTTGCCGTTTTGGCTGGTTGGAAACTGGAATATATTGTCGTCGCTCATGGCTGTTCTACCTCGAGTTTAAATAGCTCGGCAGCGTTTTTTGTGGTCGATTTTTGGACGTCTTCCACTGCTTCTTGGCGTAAATTCGCCAAAAACTCTGCCACTAGAGCCACATACCTCGGTTCGTTAACTTTACCACGATGTGGGACAGGAGTCAAGAAGGGAGCGTCGGTTTCTAGCACCAGTCTATCAAGCGGTACGGCCCGGGCGGCCGTTAGCTGATCCTGATCGCTTGAGAACGTCATGATGCCGTTTAGGCCGACCATCAAGCCGCGGCTTAATATTTGTTCCAGCTCCGTTAAGCCGGCGCTAAAACTATGGACTACCCCTCTAACTCCGGAATACGAATCAAAGATCGGCCAAAAATCGGCAAAGGCCGATCGAATATGAAAAATCAGTGGCAATTTGTGTTTAAGCGCCAGTTCAATTTGGTTTCTTAATGCCGTTTCCTGTTCATTTTTCGGCGAGTGCTGGTAGTAATAATCCAAACCGCACTCGCCGATTGCTACCACTTTTGGCCGGGCGGCCAAAGCGGCAATTAATTTCAGCGATTTCGGCCCCGATTTGGCGTCATGCGGGTGCAGGCCAACGCTCGCCCGACAACTAGGCTTATCGGCTACAAACGCCACTGCTCGCTGGCTATCGGCCGCGTCGGTACCGACACAAATCATCTGCTCAACACCGGCCGCCCCGGCTGATTGGATAACCGCGTCTGGTGCCAGCTGATAATTTGCCATATGGATGTGACAGTGTGTGTCGATCAGTCCCATCGGGTCAAAATTATGATTTAGCCAAGCTCATTTAGCAAACCGCTTGTAACGATTAATTAGCAGTGCTTTAATAAGTTATTCCGATTTCCAGAGGTGGGGGATGAACATTCTGACATTGGTCGGGCTAACCGGCGCGGCCATGGTAATAATCTTGCTTTGGGCGACGTGGGCGGACTGGAACCCTTGGCTCGATCGCTTTAGTCTCTTGATCCTGGTCAGCTTGTTCTTGCTCACGGTGGTGGCTAGCTTCCAGGTTGTGGTCGAGTACTCCAACATCGGCTCGGGACCAGATCGGGTAGAACAACGCGTTAAGCAGGCTTCGGCTGCGCTGACCGAACAAGGCTGGCTCCAGATCAGACCGGTCAACGAACGGCAGTTGGTTTTTGTCTCTAGTCTGTCCGGTTGTCGCATCGGTCTTAAGGCCACGCCAAACGGCGAGGTAGTAGCCGTTGCCAGTAACCAGCTCGATCCAACCAAGATTTTTCGGGCGCCGATTAGGCCCGATGATCTGCTCCAGCATTTGCACTGGAGTTGTTTCCAGGGCAACCAGACCGGTCCCTGCGGTTGGTTGATGTCTGGTTCGCTCAATGGCCACCAGCCAACCGTGGTTTACGAGCGTCGAATCGGCACCAACTGCCAATCCTAAGGAGTCTCTCCGGCCGCACTCCTTGGGAGAGCAATCAACTAGCGGCCGCTAACCGGAGGCTTCAATCAATTTTTAAGCTTCCGGTTGGCTGGGTGAAAGTTCAATCCGCGGAAATAGCGGCCCGTCGTAATTCTTAACCACTCCGCCGCTGAAGATATCGGCGATGGCCTGTCCGGTCCGCGGCAAAAAAGGCTCGATCAACGAACCAATTTGCAGCAAACTGCCAGTGCTGTACGCCAACACTTCTTTTAAATGCTCTTTGTCCTGTTTGGCAATCTCCCACGGCTTTTCTTCGTCTATGTACTGATTTTGTCCCCTTATCATGGTAAAAACATAATCCAGCGCCTTATCAAACCGGAAGGCGGACAGGCTGTCGTAGTACGGCCCGGTGTCGTGTTCACCCGGGGGGATTTCGCCGATTACGCCGTCTTGGTAGCGATTTAGCATGCTGGCTATCCGCTGTACCAGGTTGCCGAGTTCATTGCCGAGCTCACCATTGTAGGCCTGCTCCATTTTGTCCCAGCTAAAATCTCCATCGTCGTAGCTCGGGATGTGGCGCAGGAAGTAGTAGCGCATGGCGTCCGAACCGAACTTACTGATCACTTCAAGCGGCGACACGGTATTGCCGATGCTTTTACTCATTTTTTGGTTAGCCACGGTAACAAAGCCGTGAACGTAGAGATTTTTGGGCAAATCCAGCTTTAGCGCCAGTAACATGGCCGGCCAGATCGCGGCGTGAAACCGCAAAATATCCTTGCCGATAACCTGTACGTCAGCTGGCCAATATTTCTTCAGGTCGTCGGCCTTGGGGTAGGCCAATACGGTTATATAATTCATCAAGGCTTCAAACCAAACGTAAATGGTTTGATCGGGGTCGTCCGGCACCGGTATGCCCCAACCAACTTTTGATTTTGGCCGGGAGATGCTGATATCCTCCAGGCCATCCTTTAGTAGGCTTAGTATTTCGTGCTTGCGGGTGGCTGGAACGATATTAAACCGGCCGTCATTAATGGCTTTGGCTATTTGGTCGTTGAATCCGCTAAGTTTAAAGAAATAATTTTCTTCGGTCGTCTTTTGCAACCGCGCATAGCGTTCCGGCTCGTGCTGTTTTATCTCACGAGCCCGCTCGTTGGTAATAAATTCTTCTTCCTTTTGGTCATACATTCCCGCATACTTACCCCTGTAAATATGTGGTTTTAGTTTTTTCCAAATAGCTTTGGCTCCGGCCACGTGTTGTTGATCGGTCGTCCTAATAAACCGATCATAGCTGATGTCCAGGGCTTGGGCAAAGTTTTTGAAGTTTTCGCTCAAGTTATCGACATATTTTTTCGGGGTCAGGTTAACCTTAGCCGCGGCTTCGGCGTTTTTGCCGCCATGCTCATCGGTCCCGGTGCTAAAGACCACGTCATCGCCCCGCTGTCGATGGTACCGGGCTAATACGTCGGCACACGTAAAGTCAATGGCGTTGCCGACGTGGGGTGGGGCGTTAACGTAAGGAATCGCGGTAGTGACATAAAATTTTGCCAATTAATACTCCTCTGGCGGCAAGTGTTGACCTTGTTGACAGAGATTATTGTATCAGTTTTGGCGGCCGGTGAGATTTTGTCTCAGGTTGCGTTGTCCCAGTCGGCGCGGGCAACGAGTCGGGTAGGCGCACGAGGTTTTCCGATTCAATATCGCCCCCGACGGCCTCGTCGTGCAACGTCAGGGCTTCGTGGCTACGTTTTAGCCGGCGGCCGCCTGAGCGGTGTTTTTTAAACCTAATTAACAACCAAACTATGGCCGCTAAGCCCAGTTCAATTATTAGGGGCAAGTAGCTTGTTGACGAAACCGTCTGGGTGGCCGGTTCATCGCTACCGGCAATCGACAGCGCCACGTCCTGGTTCTTTATAGCCGCTGAGCCGAATACTAGCCGCCGGCTGGTTGCTAACTGCAACGGGGCCATGGAGCCTAATACCCAGCTGTTGCCGTCGGTACTAATGGTAACGCCGTCGACAATATTGCCGAGTCCCAAGTGAGTATTTACGCTAAATACGCTAACAAACGGCAAGAACATGAATTTTCTGGCAGTCACGGTCAGTTCGTTGGACTGCTCGCCACTACCGGTGGCCGTAAATTCCAAACTGGCCGAATCCAGCTCCACCGGCGGGCGGTCATCTGCCAGCCCCCACAATGCCAAGGCTACCCGCACCG
>Ga0214471_10004017_pt1 | contig 11364 bp, 15 predicted proteins | sample RVTome_5_FD_207665 | JGI IMG/M metagenome (GOLD analysis project Ga0214471, IMG submission 207665) | Soil microbial communities from uranium-contaminated site in the Upper Colorado River Basin, Wyoming, United States - RVT142D155 | ecosystem: Environmental > Terrestrial > Soil > Contaminated >... | reverse complement strand
CGGCGAGGAGCGGTTTCCCATCTTGTCGAGTTCCTTGCCGACTTCGAACCCTTCGGTCGGCGGTTCGACGATGAAGCAGGACATGCGGCTGCCGCTGGCCGCGTCGGGATCGGTGACCGCGACGACGCTGATCACGTCGGCGACCGGCCCGTTGGTGATGAAGGTCTTCGATCCGTTCAGGATCCAGCCGTCGCCGTCGCGGCGCGCGGTGGTCTTGATGCCGGCCGCGTCCGAGCCTGCGTCGGGCTCGGTGATCGCGAACGCGCCGATCCACTCGCCGCTGCACAGCTTCGGAAGGTAGGCACGCTTCTGCTCGTCGGTGCCGTGCAGCCAGATCGGCGCCGCCCCGATGCACACGTGCGCGCCGAGCGAGAGCAGCAGCCCCGAGTCGCGGCCGCCCTCTTCGAGCGCTTCGAACGCGAGGTTGGTCGTGACGATGTCGGCTCCGGAGCCGCCGTATTCCTCGGGAATGGGGAGACCGCAGAGACCGAATTCGCCGACGGCGTTCCACACGTCGCGGTCGAAGCGGCCGTCGCGGTCGCGCTGGTCGGAGCCGGGCGCGACGACCTTCTGGGCGAACTCTTTGACCGACTGCTTGAACGCGAGTTGCTCGTCGGTGAAGCCGAAGTCGAGCGGCATCGCTAGCGCCGCGAGGAGCGCAGCCGCTGCAGGAAGGCCTTCGCTCCGCGCGGCTCGACGATCCGAACGACGACGACCATGCCGATCACGCCGGCCAGCCCCAGCATGCCGACGAGCAACACGATGAACGAAATCTCCAGTAGCGCGACGGCCACGATGTTCGGTCCTCCCCGGTCGAAGTCGGTCGCCGATTAGGCTATCAGCCCGGCCTCGGCTACACCCTTGAGGTTGCTAAGCGTCTGTCGCATCCCAGCTCGAATCGTGGCCACACGGTCCGTGCTGTCGAAGAAGTTCGTCAGATCCTCAGCGCCGACCCTTGGCTCAACGACTCGGAATGCATGCTCCACGAGCGTCCCGCGGTCATGGGGCGAGAGACGAAACCACCACGTCACGTGCGGCACGGATTCGGGTTCACCATCAATGATGGGCGGCGGCGCCGAACTCCAAGAGAACTCGCGCGGAGGATCGAAGACAAGCACTTCGGATCGCGCCACGAACGGCTCGTCGAGCTTCGGCACACGAATGTCCGCATCCCAGGTGGACCCCACGGTGACCGGGCCATCAACGCGAATGGAAAGGATCTCACCGCTCCCGGCCAGCTCAGCGTGACGCGCGACATCGGTGACGATTGTCCAGACCGCATCAACCGAAGCAGCGACGACGACGTGTTCCGTCCCTTCCCACACAGTCTCTTCCTTTGTGAGCCGTCGACTTGTAGGTTCAATATCGATAGATCGCCGCGACTCCGGTCTCGGTCGGCATCCGTTCAGTGGGGACGACGACAACGTGTCCGCCCATCTTCATGGCCAGCACCCCTAGGTCGTCGAGCACGTCATCAACCTCCGGGTGCGCCAAGTCGTCAAACTCGACGTCGCTGGTCGAGGCATTGATCTGCACCTCCCCACGCGTTCCCGCTGGGTTCCCGACGGCCATGCCGCCGAAGGTTTGGCGGGTTCGGCGACTTGGAGCCATCATAGAAGATTGGTAAGCCCCGCTCTACTCTTCAGTCGATGCATGAAGCCCCAAAGTTCGCGGTCGACGCCACGGCCCAGTATCCGAGTTGAAGACATCCAGTCCAGAACAGGAGGCGGCCGGCATTGAAGATGAGCGGCTGGTCCGACCGTCGGTTGACCACTCGGGCCGTCAAGGCTGCAGCGAGCGTCATGAGCGCGACGAGGAGCAGCGCCGACCCCGACCACTCGCCACAACTGCCCTTCGTCCAAGGCATCGAACGCCAAATGCCGTCGTGGAATCTGTCCGCGTTCGAAAAACCGATTGCAACTGCGCTCGCGACATTCAACAAGAGGGAAACCACCAGGAGCCCGAGCAGGAATGGCGGCGCGCCTCCTGCCGGCCCGGCGGCCGACGGACCCTTAACGTCCATCGTACCCGGACACATCGAGTTGCCCTAGGCCGTACCCCTCAACGGCGCCGTTTGACGCGCCGCATTCAACCGCATCGGTCTGGAGCGTCGCAACGAGGCGGTAGCGCGCCGGAGCGACACGACTTCCCTGCTCGTCACGCCCGTCCCACGTGACTTCATAGATGCGACGACCCTCCCGCAGCACTGTTTCATCCCGCCGCAGAACACGCGCAGTCTGGCCACTGGGACCCTCCGCCTTCTCAACAGCGAATTCAGTCAGGCATATGACCCGGTCCGATTCATGCGTCATCGAAATGACGAGCCGGACCTCTTCGCCGACGGGCAAGACCCATTCGTTCCCGGGAAGGTTTTCACCATCGTGGCGAACAGCGAAGCTCGCAGCCAGAGACGGAGGAGGTCCCTTTGTGATCGGGGTGTCCATGGCAGACGCTCCGCCAGCTGGGTTCACCGACTCGTCCGACGCGGTGGAACCAGCGTCTCTCCCGAAACAAGCCGTCAGCGCCAAAAGTGCGGCGACCCCCACATGAACCGTGGCTCGCGACATTGCTGGTCCCTTCGCCCGGCTAACCCGATCTAACTTCTAATGGACCGGCCGAGAGAACTTCAACGATTTCGCCCGAGTCATCACGTCGGAGCACCGCGAGAATGAAGTCCCAGACATCGTCTGGACGCTCATGAGTCATCTCATCGACTGGGTCAAATGCCGCCGCAAACAGCCGATCGTAATCCTCGGAGTCCGGAGATGCGTGCTGAAGAGCAATCCAGTTCTCGACGAGGGAGACATCAAGTCCCATATTTCCACCCACGCGCATACCTACAACTCCGTGCGTTCGCTGCGACGCGAAGCAAATGATCGCCCACCTCCGAATAGGTGTGCGAGGCAGGCGAATCTTCGCACACCCAAATCGCAGCACCAAATGGACGAGCCGTCCGCAGTTACAATTCCAGGTCAAAGGAGTAACGGAGATCCCCCTGACACTTGCAGATGCCCAGGCCCACAAGCGGCGAACCCGCCGACTGCTGATCCAGACTGCGTTCATCCTTGCAGCAGTCCTGATCGGGGCAGGCACGAACACCACCCGACTTGTCGAAATCGCGATCGTCGTAGGAATCTTTCAACAAGTCCGGCTCACGGTGTTTCTCATGGACGACCTCAGGGCCCGCGGAGCGAACCCCGCTTGGGCCATCGCCCCCGGATTCTCATTACTCGTCTGGTTCGTGTGGCGACACTGGCATCCCATCCAAACGACCCGAGGACCTGTCCAGTAGCGCCTGCCGGCTGCGACCGAAATCGCGAAGTCCAATGCAAGATCCCGCACGACCACGAAGCGGGCATGCGGTAACGCCTAGTCAAGAGTCCGCTGCAATCGGTTGTTAGACGCCAACGCCTGTGTTCTCAACTCTTACGTTCCATGGGATTCTCTCTGGAAGCCTGCTGCCCGAGCTCTTGGGCGAGCCCGATGAGAATTCCTTCAGGACCCCGGATGTAGCAGAGCCGGTAGATGTCTTCGTAATTGACGACTTCATCGACCACCGTCGCACCGAGCCTGCTGAGCCGGGCGAGGGTGTCGTCGATGTCCTCGACGGTGAACATGACGCGCAGGTATCCCAACGAGTTCACGGGGGCTGTGCGGTGATCGGACGCGATAGCGGGGGCGTCGAAGCGTGAGAGCTCAATACGGCCGTGGCCGTCGGGGGTGCGCATCATGGCTATCTCGACGCGCTGGCCGCGCACTCCGGTGACGCGGCCGGCCCATTCGCCATTGATGGGCATGCGGCCTTCGAGGGCAAGGCCGAGTTCGGTGAAGAACTCAACGGCGGCATCGATGTCTTCCACCACGATGCCGACGTTGTCCATACGCTTGACTGTCATGACTGATGTCTCCTTGGCGTCTAACGGTTTGGGATCTCAGCAGCGAGCATTCGCCTCGCTCCATGAAACCTACGCTCCGAACGCAACGGCGAATGATCGTCTGCTGCAGCGACGAGTTAGGCGGCTCGCGCCCAAGTCAGCCGATGAAGCGGCCCCAGAAAGGGATGCGCTCCGCCACAGACCAGTATCCTCAGGCGCGTCCCTCACCCCCGATCGGCCGGCGAGCCGACCTCCGAGCTCCCTGCTCCACCAATCCGAAACGCACGCCGCGCACTCGGCGTCAACAACAGGACAACGATAGCCAGAGTGGTACTAACGACTTGGAACCGACCACCAGCCGCGCTCAATAGCCAGCTCCCACCCCCCAAGACGAGCCCACCGAAGTACCCCCAGGGAGCCAACCGCCACAACCCGACACCGACGCCGACATAACCAACCGCCCACGCGAATCCCGGCACTTGAATACTCAGAACACCAACCAGCGCGTTGATCCCGCAGAAAACGATCGCCGCAATGACCGTGCCGGGAACACTTGGCGAAGCACGCTCGCCCTCAAACATCAGACCACCGCCCGAGTCATGCGTCCGTCTCACCGTCCAGAAGAAGACTGAGTCTCTCGAGGAAGTCCTCAGGGTAGATGGTTTCGTGCGTAGCCTCCAGCTCCCGTCGCGGCCACCAACGATGCTCCACGATATTTTCGGGAGAAGAGTTGTGCACCGGCGGAACGATCAAACGTCGGGCGCGCTCGCGGTCGGTTCCGGCCGCACGTTGAACGGGCGGTGACCTGTTGCGCTAGGACCTCGCCGCAAGGACGACAAGGATGACTCCCCCGATCAAAGTGATGCCGAGAATAGCGTAGAAGATTATTCGTCCACGTGGAGACAGTGGGGCATCGCGTGTCGGGCGTGGGTCTTCGCCATAACGCAAGTGGCGGGTGTAGGGCGATCCACCCTTCCCGCCCCCTGTGGGATCGATCCCCATCGCACGTCTCCTCCTTCAGGATGTCCGTTCAACTCTTGCTTGCACGGCCCTGGTTAACACCAACAGCCGCGAAGCAGCGGCCGTTGCACGCGCGAGTGATGCGGATCTTCGATCAAGGCCACGGGAAGATCGGGACTCCGACGCCCGGCTCGTATACGCGCGTGTAGCTGATCGTCGCCGAGTAACGCTCGGTGATCGGTCCGGCGAACGAACCCGTGATGGTTGCCGCACGGTTGATCGTGATCGCGATCGAGCCGCCAGGGGCCGGTGTGGTGATCGGCGCGGTCGAGACGCTGAAGCCGGCTAGACCGTGAGACGTCAGTTGTATCGTCCCCGCGCAGCCCGGCACAGTAGAGGTGAGCGTCGCGCTGCTTGCGAACTCATCGACGGTGAGTGACCAGCCGGGTGTGTTTTCCGAAAGCGAGCAGGTGACGTCCCCATCCTTCTCGAGCGTGAGCCAGGACCCGCCACGGCCGTTGGGCTCGGCCGTCAGGTACGGTGGCTCGTCTTGGAGCGAGATGGCCGGACCGACCACGTTCTGGGCTCCGGCCTCGATCCGAGATCGGTCGTCGAGGGAGATCTCGATGCCGTACACGTACCCGTACTCCAACCCCATGATCACGAGTTCGTGCGCCGAGGCCGGACCCGATCCGATGACGGCAAGCAGCAGGACGATGAATGCGGTTCGCAAGCGCAGACGCATGGCGATCCTCCTCGAAGCAACTGATTCCTACCCGAAGGTTCGCCGCCCGGGCAGCCATACCCTGCCGAAGGCCAGATTAGAAGACTTGATCGACTGATTCGGGGTGGGGGCGACCGGCCCATTCGGGGCCGAGCAATGCTTTCATGATGGCGTCTTCGCTTGGGACGCCGCTCGCGCGCCACACGATCTTGAGGTCGTCGTCGGTGACGAACATGGTCGGGATGCGCTTGACGTTGTAGCGGTCGGCCAAGTCCAGTCGCTCGCCGGCATCGACCTTGATGATCTTCAGATCGCACACGGTTTCGGCGATCTTCTCCAAGCGCTCTTCGACAACTTTGCAGGGCGCGCAATGGTCGGCGTAGAACTCGACGATCGCGGCGCAAGGCTTGTCCAACTGCGAGATGCCAAGCGATGCGCGGTCGAAGCGCCCGTCGGCTTCGGTGAAACGGCCTTCGCGGCGTCGCCACCACCACGTGAACGCGGCCACGGCGGCGATCAGCGCGAGCGCAATCAGAATACGAATCATCTCAGCCGGCCTTGGCGGTCATGCGCTTGCCGATCAGGTACATCTCGCACCCGACGCAGATGCCGGTGATCCCCAGCAGCGCCTGCAACGCGACGACCATCAGGATCGGGATCCACGCCGCCGAACCCCACGCGAACGAGGAGAAGCCGAGCGTTCCGATCGCCATGAAGATCATGCCCATGGTCTGCGCGAATCGCGGCGGCGCTTCCTCTTCCGGCACCACGGCCACGTTCAGCTTGAAGATCTTCTTCAGGGCTCGATAGGTCACGCCCATCGGCGAGGAGCGCAAGCCGAAGATCACGCCGATCGCGAAGACGGCGGTCATGACCGGCGCGACCGGACGCCAGTCGGCGATGTAGGCGATCAGCAGACCGACGGCAGACAGCGCTGCGCCGAACCGGTGGCCGTTGCGGTCGATCATTCGTTGCGACACGATCGTCACACCTCTTCCTAGCTCACAAGCGGGCCGCGGACGCGCACGACTTCACGGCATGACGGGTCGCCCCACGCAACGCTGGTGACCATCTCGACGATCGCGTCGGCGCCGAGTGCGCGCATCACGCCGGTCTTCAAGGACTTGTCGAGCGAGCAGGCAAGTTCGGGATGCGCGGCGGCGATGCCCTTGAACGGACAGTCCACGTCTTCGAACTCGACCCAGTCGTCGCCGCGGTCGGCGATGCGCACGCCGCCGGACACCTCGCCAAGCGCGCGCAGCAACGCGGCAATCTGATCGTCGAAGGTCAACGGCGTGTCGCCTTCGCGGGCGCGACGCCCCAGGCGCTCGCCGGTCTGCTCGGCGATGCGGCGCGCAGGCTCAGGCTGATGGCCGGTCTCTTCGATCAACGCGGCGAGCATCTCGGCGACGAGCGTCGTGCCTTCTTCGACGTGTGCGGGAACCGCCTCATAGGCCTTCGCGGGACGGCCACCCGCCGGGTTGCGCCGCCACGAGTGCTGCGCCAATCCGGCTTCGACGAGCATGTCGAGATGCCCACGGGCCACGTTCGGATGCACGCCGGCGCGTTCGGCGACCTCCTTGGCGGTCAGCGGGCCGATCTCGCGAAGCCGGTCGAGGATCGCGGCGCGGGTCGGCGCCGATAACGCTCGCGCGACTCGCGAATCGGATTGTCCCAAAGCCATCGGGTCTGCTCCTCACCACTCCCAGGGTTTCTACGGTTCCTACCATAGAAACCCCCGGGCACTCCGGTCAATTCCCGGTTCCGAAACATTCGCATCGGATATTTCAGGACGAGCCCGACAAGTCGAGCGTGGCGTTCCGCATTGTGGCGATCAGAACGACCCGGTCCTTTCGAAGGTCGACCGAGGTGATCCTGGCCCCGCCGGGCAGAAGCGGCAGGTCCACTTGAAAGGTGAGCGCCTCGCGGGCGTCGGTCAGCGCGACACCCGAGAGCGACTTTCCGTTGACGGCAACGGTGTCGGGCACGAACCGCAGCAACCGGCCGGTCAGCTTCGGCACCCCTTCGGCGACGCCGGTCGCGCCGCGCACCGGGCCGGTCACGCGCATCGTGCCGGGCAGGACCACCACGGTGACCTTGTAATCGCGGCTGCGCACGAACGCCGTGACGGCCTCGGAGGTCACTTCGGCCTGAGCGAGGCCGCGCTGCACGCCGATCGGCTTGCCGGCCGTCACGTCCGACAGGCTGGCCTTGATGCCCTCCAATTCGATCCGCAGGACGGCAACGCGCAGATCCTGAACCGTCAGATCGCGGCCTTCCAGAAAAGCGCTGGGAATCGTCCCTTGCAGGATGTTCACGATGAGCGGGAACCCGCCGAGCGAGACGATCGGCGGTTCGGCGGTTCCGAACGACTTCTGCGCTTGCGCGGCGATCCGTCCTTCGGCGACGCGTTCGACGGCGACGTTCGCGCCGAGGAACAGCGACCCGCCGATCGCGGCGGTGATCAGCAGCCGTCTGGTGAGTCGCATTGCTATCGAACCATCGCGCGGTAGGCGAAATAGAAGATCGGCGCAGCGAACAAGAGCCCGTCGATGCGGTCGAGCACGCCGCCGCGGCCGAAGAAGCCGGCGCTTCGCGGCGGAGGCCCGTCCCGCACGATCATCGCGCCGGAAAGATCGCCGAGCGGCAGCGCGACGGCAACGAGCACGCCGAGCATCATCGCGCGCGACATCGTGATCGGCGCCTGAATCGACGCGCCGGCAACAGCAGCGGCAATCATCACGCCGGCCGTGCCGCCGGCCAGTCCCCCCCACGTCTTGTCCGGGCCGATCGAGGGCGCGAGCGGCCTCGAGCCGAAGCGTCGTCCGGCGAGGGACGCCGCAACATCGCCGGCCGCGACCATCAGCGCAAATGTCAGCGCGACGCGGAACCCCGACTCGACCTGGCGGATGGTGACGACGAACGAGCCGAGCACGCCGACGACGAGCGCAACCGCAACGGTGCTCGCCGCGCCGGCAAGCGCGCCGTCCACGCGGCGAAGCGCGATCATCGCAACCAGCGAGACGCCGGCCACAGCGGCCGCAACGGCGGGAATGCCGCCGAGCAGCGCGTCCGGGCCGTGATAGGCGAGCGCGAAGACGCCACCGATCGCGGCGAAGCCGGCCAGCGGAATCGGCCGGGCCCCTGCGCGCCGAACGCTTCGATACAACTCGCCGGCCGACGCGATGCACAGAGCCAGCATCAAGGCGAACAGCGTGACCGGTGACAGGATCAACGCGGTCGCGGCAACGCCGGCGAACATCAACGAGAAGGCGACCGTCCGCGCATCGGGAAACCCTCGCGACGCGCGAGCATCGCCGGGATCATCGCCGGGATCCGGGGCGTCGGGATCGAAGACGGCGGCGGGCTCGTTCATCGCGTGAATCGTACCCGGTACCGGCGCGTCACTTCGCCCAAGCGCGGCGGCTCGGCCACCAATTGTGGCGGCCGAGCAGAATCGCGATCGACGGAACCATCAAGCTTCGCACGACGAACGTATCCAGCAAGACACCGACGCTGACGGCAAAGCCGAACTGCTGCATGCTGCGCAGCGGCGCGAGCATCAGGGCCGCGAACGTTCCGGCGAGGATCAATCCAGCCGACGTGATCACGTGTCCGGTCGCGGCAAGACCGACCGCCGTCGCGTCGGCGGTCGTGCGACGCTTCGACTCTTCGCGGATCCGCGACATCAAGAAGATGTTGTAGTCCGCGCCGAGCGCGACCAGCATGACGAACAGGAACGGCGGTAGCCACCAGGACACGCCGGGATGGCCCAGCAACCCTTGGAACACCAGCGTCGTCAAGCCGAGCGTCGCAAGCAGCGACAACACGACGGTTGCGATCAGATATAGAGGAGCGATGATGCTGCGAAGCAGCAGGATCAGCACGAACAGGATGCCCAGCAGCACGGCCGCGATGATGATCGGCATGTCGGCTTTCGACAGCACGCGGATGTCGTCGAAGAAGGAGGCGGCGCCGCCGACTAGGACCGGCAGACCTTCCAGCGGCGTGTCGTTGAGCGACTGCGGCCCGGTCCGTTCGATCTCGGTGACTGCGTCGAGCGAGTCGGGATGATACGGCTCGTTCTCCAACGTGACGAACAATCGGGTGGTTCGCCGGTCATCGTCGACGAAGAACCCGAGTTGTTCGGCGAGCCCGGGAACCGAATCGACCAGCGCGGGCGTCAACCCGAGGTTGCCGGCCGTCTCGATGTTGCCGAAGCCGGCGCTGCGGAACCGGGCGGCGCCTTCCGCCAGGCCCGCGCGCAATCGTTGCAGTCCGGGGATGATCCGGTCGAGGCCGCCGACCATCTGCTCGATCCCGGCAACCGCATCGGCGACGCCGGCGGATGCGCGTCGCAGGCCGGGACCGAGCTCGGCGAGCCCGTCGTCGATCTGGACGAGCCCGGCGTCGATGCGGCGGAGGCCGTCCACGGCCTCGCGAAGGCCGCTCGCGATCCGGCGCAGCGACCCTTCGACGCCCCCCGCATCGTAGAGACGCTTGATGTCGTCGTCGCGTCCGGGATTCGACGGGTCGCTCGCCGGCTTCGACGGATCGATCGGATCGCGGCCGGTGAGCTGCGCGTAGGCGCGGCCGGTGCGAATGATCGCGTCCTGCACGGCCGGGTCGGCCTGCGACGTGGGAAGCGCATCGTGATAGAGGTCGTCGAACGCGGTCTTCGAGTCGGTCGCCGCGCCGGCCGCGAGATCGGCGAGGTCGTTGCCGGCTCCCGCCTGATCGAGCGCCTCCGCAGCCTCGTCCAAACCGTCACGCATCCGGCGGACGCCGTCGCGCATCTGCCTGATCCCGCCGCGCATCGCGACGGTTCCGTCGGCGCCCGCGGCCAGCCCCCGGCGAAGCTCGGGAAGGCGATCGCCCATCTCCCGAAGGCCATCTCGGATCAGCGTCAGACCGCCGATGATCTCGCCGGCTCCGTCGGCCCCCTCTTGAAGCCGATCGGGGAAGGCGAGCAGATCGCCGAGTCCGGCTTCGGCGAGATCCTCGGCCGTGAACATGCCGCCGGTCGGTTGCGTGAGCGACCGGACGACCGACACGCCGGGAATCTTCGACAGCGCGACGGTCAGGTCGTTGATCGCGCGAAATCCCGCGTCGGTCCACAGCGACGACCGGCCCCGCACCACGACGACGACGGGCGCGATCTCGCCCTGATCGAAATGACCGGCGAGCGCCTCGTAGCCGCGCACCGAATCCGCCGAGACGGGAAGGGCTCGCAGTTCGTTGTAGGACAGGCGGGTCTTGGTCGTGGCCGCAGCCGGCGGGACGAGCAACAACAGCGACACGACGAGGACCGGAATGGGATGCACGCGCACGAACCGCGCGAGCCGTCGCCATCTCATGCCGTCACCTTCACCGACTCGGCGCGAGCGTCGAGCGGTGTCTCAGCTTCGGGATGCGCCGGCCAGAACAGCGTTCGGCCGAACAGGCGCATCAGCGCCGGCGTCAGAGTCAAGCCGGCCGCGAGCGTGATCAGCACGCTGATCGCCATCGCCGGCCCGGTCGTTCGAAACATCCCGAACCGCGCGACCCCCTGTGCGGTGAAACCGACGACGACCGTCGCGGCCGACGATGCGATCACGGCGCCGACGATCGCGACGGTCCCGATCATGGTGCGGCGATATTCGTGCGAGCGAGTGATGTCCTCGCGGAATCGCGACACGATGAACAGGCAATAGTCGGTGCCGGCGCCGAACACGATCACGATCATGAACTGCTGAACCAGCGACGACACTTGCATGCCGGCCTTGGCAAGCAGCGCCACGATTCCTTGCGCGACCACGAACGCGA
>Ga0214471_10004015_pt1 | contig 11365 bp, 10 predicted proteins | sample RVTome_5_FD_207665 | JGI IMG/M metagenome (GOLD analysis project Ga0214471, IMG submission 207665) | Soil microbial communities from uranium-contaminated site in the Upper Colorado River Basin, Wyoming, United States - RVT142D155 | ecosystem: Environmental > Terrestrial > Soil > Contaminated >... | reverse complement strand
ACAGCATGGTGGTCACCACCGATGCCATGGTCGAAGGGGTGCATTTCCTCGCCGATGATACGGCCGATCTTGTGGCCCGCAAGCTGCTGCGGGTGAATCTCTCGGACTTGGCCGCCATGGGCGCCCGGCCGGCCGGGTATGTGCTGACTCTGGCCCTGCCGCCGCATCTGGACGAGCCCTGGATCGCCGCGTTTGCCGAAGGTTTGCGGGCCGACCAGGATGCCTTCGGCATTGTCCTCCTCGGCGGCGATACGGTCCGCACGCCCGGCGCTCTGACCATGACCCTGACCGCCCTGGGCCAGATGCCCATGGGGACGGCTTTGACCCGGACCGGCGCGCAGGCGGGGGATCTGGTCTATGTCTCCGGCACCATTGGCGATGGCGCCCTTGGCCTGATGGCCTTGCGCGGCGAATTGAGCGGGATCGGGGAGGCGGACCGGGTGGCCCTGGTGGAACGTTACCACTTGCCCCGGCCGCGTCTGGCCCTGGGCCAGGCCCTGGCGGCTCGGCGGCTGGCCACGGCGGCCCTGGACGTCTCCGACGGCCTGGTCGCCGATCTGGGCCACATCGCCACCGGGTCCGGCCTGGCGGCCCGGATAGAGGCCGTGGCGGTACCGCTCTCGGCGGCGGCCAGATCGGCCCTGGACCGGAACCAGGGCCTGCGGGAGGCCATCCTGACCGGCGGCGACGACTATGAGCTGCTGTTCACCGCTCCGCCGGCCCAGGCGCCGGTGATCGCGGCGCTGGCTGGCTCCCTGGACCTGCCGCTGACCCGGATCGGTGTCCTGGCCGCTGGCGCCGGGGTTCTGGCGGTTGATGAGACGGGGGCCGCAATCCACCTGACCAAGGCCGGTTGGACCCACATCTAGCGTCCACAAAGCCTTGCCGCCAAAGGCTTAATCGCTTGTTCACCATAACCGGGCTATGACCTTGGGGCGGATAACCCCATGCAGAGCACCCCCCACCGGCCATGAAGCGTTTGGTCATTCTCCTTGTCATCGTTCTGCTGTTCGCCGGCGGTGCCGGCGCGGCGTGGTGGTTCCTGTTGCGCGAAGCCCCGGTCGACGCGACGGTCGAAGCCGACCCGGAAGCGGCGCTCGAGAGCGAGGACAAGGACAAGGCCCGCCTGCGCTTTATCGAGTTCGAGCCGTTGGTCCTGCCGATCATTCGCGAAGGGCAGGTGACCTTGCATCTGACGGTGGGACTGGCGGTCGAGCTGGTGGAACCGATGCCCGCCATCGAGATCGTCAAGATGCAGCGGCCGTTGCGGGATGCCCTCTTGAGCGCCCTGCATGCGATCTATGCCTTGCGCTACATTCAGGAACAGGGTTTCGAACATCCCCTGGTCCGGCAGCATATGATGCAGGCCAGCGAAGATGTTCTCGGCCCGGGCAGCGTCAAGGGCATCCTGTTGCGTCACATTCGAATCCAGCCGCCGGTTACCGGCTGACGCCGATCAACGTTCATCCGGTGCATCCAGTCGGCCGCGGCGTGTTCCAGCGGTTGCCTTCCCCAGACTGATCTGGCATTTTCCGCCCGGCTTTTCGCGCCCGCGAAGGCCCAGAGATCGAGGGTTGGGGGAATTGGGATCCTGCGCCTGGTCATTGTGCCATGGTGGGATCGCCACTCGTCACCGAAACAGGGGAAGTCTGAATGTCGACGCAGTTGTTGTTTGTCCTGGTCTGCGCCGGGGTGGCGCTTGGGTATGGGGTTTGGGCGTCGCGCTCGGTGATCTCGGCCAGCGCCGGTTCGGAGCGCATGCGCACCATCGCCGCGGCCATCCAGGAAGGCGCCAGCGCCTACCTCAATCGCCAATACCGGACCATCGCCATGGTCGGGTTGGTGATCTTCGTGATCATCTCCCTGGTGCTGACCATTGAGGTCGGTATCGGCTTCCTGATCGGCGCCGTTCTGTCCGGTGCGACCGGCTATATCGGCATGAATGTCTCGGTCCGTGCCAATGTGCGCACGGCCGAAGCGGCACGAAAGGGCTTGGCCGCGGGGCTGGCGTTGGCGTTCCGCGCCGGCGCCGTGACCGGCATGCTGGTGGCCGGCCTGGCGCTTCTAGCCGTGGCCGGCTACTACGCCATTCTGCTGAATATGGGCGCCAGCGGCCGCGAATTGACCGATCCGCTGGTCGGCTTGGGCTTCGGCGCCTCGCTGATCTCCATCTTCGCCCGACTGGGCGGCGGCATCTTCACCAAGGGCGCCGACGTGGGCGCCGATCTGGTCGGCAAGGTCGAAGCCGGCATTCCCGAGGACGATCCCCGCAACCCGGCGGTCATCGCCGACAACGTCGGCGACAACGTGGGCGATTGCGCCGGCATGGCCGCCGACCTGTTCGAAACCTATGCGGTGACGGTGGTCGCCACCATGTTGCTCGCCTCGATCTTTTTCGCCGGAAACGTCATTGCCGAACAGGCAATGCTGTATCCCCTGGTGATCGGCGGCGCGTGCATCCTGACCTCGGTGATCGGCACCTTCTTCGTGCGCCTGGGCGCCAACGGCAGCATCATGGGCGCGCTTTACAAGGGCTTCATCGCCACCGCCGTGCTGTCGGCCATCCTGCTGTGGCCGGTGACCGAGTGGGTCCTGGGCACGGAGACGGTCATGACCGTCGGGGAGCGCAGCTTCACCGGCCGCTCCCTGTACTACTGCGGCCTGATCGGCTTGGTGGTGACCGGCGCCCTGATCTGGGTGACCGAGTATTACACCAGCACCGAATACCGTCCGGTGCGCAGCATCGCCCTGGCGTCGACCACCGGGCACGGCACCAACGTCATTCAGGGTTTGGCTATCTCCCTGGAGGCGACGGCCATTCCGGCGTTGATCATCGTCGCCGGCATCATCGCCACGAACCTGCTGGCGGGCCTGTTCGGCATCGCCATCGCCGTGACTACCATGCTGGCCTTGGCCGGGATGGTGGTGGCGCTCGATGCGTATGGGCCGGTGACCGACAACGCCGGCGGCATCGCCGAGATGGCGGACATGGAGCCGGAGGTGCGCAAGACCACCGATGCCCTGGATGCGGTGGGCAACACCACCAAGGCGGTGACCAAGGGCTATGCCATCGGCTCCGCCGGTTTGGGCGCCCTGGTTCTGTTCGCGGCCTATACCTCGGATCTGGATCACTTTGTCCAGCAAGGCATGATTGCCACGGGCGAGAGCATCAACTTCGCCCTGTCCAACCCGTATGTGGTGGTCGGTCTGTTGATCGGCGGACTGCTGCCCTATCTCTTCGGCGCCATGGGCATGACCGCGGTCGGCCGCGCCGCCGGTTCGGTGGTGATCGAGGTGCGCCGCCAGTTCAAGGAGATCCCGGGCATCATGGAGGGCACCGGCAAGCCGGAGTATGGCCGCTGCGTCGATCTGCTGACCAAGGCGGCGATCAAGGAGATGATCATTCCGTCGATGCTGCCCGTGCTCTCGCCGATCATGCTCTATTGGGTGATCCTGTGGATCGCCGGACAGGCGGCTGCCTTGGCGGCGTTGGGGGCAATGCTGTTGGGTGTCATCGTCAATGGCCTGTTCGTGGCCGTTTCGATGACAGCCGGCGGCGGCGCCTGGGACAACGCCAAGAAGTACATCGAGGACGGCCACTATGGCGGCAAGGGCTCGGAAGCCCACAAGGCCGCGGTGACCGGCGATACGGTCGGCGATCCCTACAAGGATACGGCCGGCCCGGCGGTCAACCCGATGATCAAGATCACCAACATCGTGGCGTTGCTGATCCTGGCCACCTTGGCAGCCTGACGACGAAACGTTGGATCACATTTTAGCGTCCCGGAGGGCCCGGCCCTTCGGGACGTTTCCTTTTGAGCTGGGACTTACTTCGTGCCGGCGGAGGGGAAGCGGCCGACGTTGCCGAGGATTTGCTGCAGGACGGTCAACTCGCGCCCCTCGGTCGGGGTAATACGGTCGACGGTGTTGATCTCTTGGGCGTCGTCCAGGGTGTAAATCTTGGATTCGGCGACCTTGCCGGTAGGGTCGAAGGTGACCTCGATGATCTTCCGCTCCAGAACCTCCGGCGCGAAAAAGGCGAACTGGGTCGATTTCTGGCCGATGTAGTACCACTTGCTGTCTTGGAACGAGGAGATCGTCGAGGGCGAGCCGAGCAAACTGGCCACATCCTCCCGGGTATCGACGCCGGGGCTGATCTTCGAGACGATCTCCGGATCGGGCAGGTTGCCGCGCACATTGATGCTTTGCGCGCAGGCGGCCAGGGCCAACGGCAGAATAGCGGCCAAAACCAACCGCTTGGCTCGGCCCGTTATGGCCGGCTGCCGTGAAGTCCCCAGCGCAGGCATTGACGATCCTATCCCTTGCGTTCGTCTCAACCCATTGAATAGACCGGCCCGGGGCGGTATTTCAAGCCTCATCATCCGGCCGGGACGGGGTGACTGGGCAATAGCGGAGCGTATGAACGGCCATGGCTATGGGAATCGGCAAGCGTCTTCAGAGTCTGTTCAGTGACGACCCGATGGCGGCACCGGCGCGATCGGTCTACCAGAGCATCGTCGATCAGGCGCGGCAGCCGGCGTTCTATGCCGAGCACGGGGTGCCGGATAGTCTCGACGGCCGCTTCGAACTGTTGACGTTGCACACCTTCCTCGTGTTGCGCCGGCTGCGGCGGGGCGGGGAACAGGCCACGGGCCTGTCGCAGGCTCTGGTGGATGGGCTGATCCTGGACATGGACCACTGCCTGCGGGAGATGGGGGCGGGCGATCTGGGCGTGGGCAAGCGGGTGAAGACCATGGCCAGGGGTTTTTACGGCCGCATTGCCGCCTACGAGGCCGGTTTGGACGGCGGTGACGATATGTTGGGCGCTGCTCTGGAACGCAATCTCTACGGCACCACCCACGCGGCCCCGGCCGTGGCGGCCGTCATGGCCGCCTACATGCGGCGGGAAGCGGCGGCGTTGGACGATCAAACCTTGCCGGACCTGGTGGCGGGCCGGGTGGTGTTCGGGCCGCCGCCGGGACCACATGGGGGAGACGGCACATGAGCATGAGCCACGATGAGGTGCCCGAGTTCTGCCGCCCGATGGCGGTGGATCACTTGGGCGAGGCCGCCGTACTGAAGGAAATCACCGCCACCGCGGAGGAGCGGGCGGCGCTGGCCTGCCGGTTCGACCTGCTGGCCCTGGATCGGCTGGACGCCAATCTGAGTATCGAGCGCCTGCCGGGCAAAGGGGTCATCCGGGTCGGCGGCCGCTTCGAGGCGGATGTGACCCAAGCCTGCGTGGTCAGCCTGGAGCCTGTCCCGACCCATATCAGCCAGGACTTCACCCAGCTGTATGCCCTGGCGCCGGAAACCCCCGTGGCGCGGGAACATGTGATCGACGCCGAGGCGGATGATCTGCCGGAAGCGCTTGGTCCCGGCGGCCTGGACCTAGGCGAGGCGGTGGTTCAGCAGTTCGCCCTGGCCCTGGACCCCTATCCGCGGGCGCCCGAGGCCCGGCCGCCGTGGGCACCGGACCGGGGGGCCCCGCCGCCAGCCGATGCCGGCGGGCCTTTCGCCATCCTCAAAGCCTTGAAGACACGGGACTAGGCGCCCCAGGCGCCGTCGGGGGCCTGTTGCCGGGCTTGCCGCAAGGGTAGAATTTGGCTAAGAAACCGAACTTAATAGACACTGGTTTGCATGAGAAAGTTATCAGATGGCCGTTCCAAAGAAAAAGAAGTCCAAATCCCGCCGCGACATGCGCCGGGCGCATGACGCCTTGGGCCCCAACCCGCACCACGAATGTCCCAATTGTGGCGAGATCAAGCGGCCGCACCATCTGTGCAAAGCTTGCGGTCACTACGATGGCCGCGAGGTCGTCGAGATCGCAGGGGCCTGACGCGCCATTTTGGCGCCGCCGGGCGATCCTGAAATGTCACATGACAGGACGCGGCATTAGGTGAGCGGTCGCCTGACCATAGCCCTGGACGCCATGGGCGGTGATTCGGCGCCGCGCATGGTGGTCAGCGGTGCCAACATCGCCCGCCGCCGGCACCCGCAAGTCCACTACCTGATGTTCGGCCGCGAGGCCGATGTGGCGCCCTTGCTGAGCAAGATGCCACGGCTGAAAGCGGTGACTACCTTGGTCCATACCGACGAGGTGGTGGGGGCCGATGACAAGCCGTCGGTGGCGCTGCGCTCGGGGCGCGGCTCCAGCATGCGGCTGGCCATCGATGCGGTCCGCGACGGTGCCGCCGCGGGCGTGGTCTCGGCCGGCAATACGGGGGCCTTGATGGCCATGTCGAAGTTCGTGCTCAAGACCTTGCCCGGGGTTAGCCGGCCGGCCATGGCAGCGTTCTTTCCCACCTTGCGTGGCGAGTCCCTGATGCTCGATCTGGGCGCCAATCTGGTGTGCGACGCGCGCAACCTGGTGGAGTTCGCGGTCATGGGCAATGCCTTTGCGCGCACGGTGCTGGGTGTCGAGCGGCCGACCTATGGCATTCTCAACGTTGGCTCCGAGGAGTTGAAGGGCCATGAATCCCTGCAGGAAGCGAGCGCGATCCTGCGCGAGGCCAATCTGCCCGGAGACTTCGCCGGATTCGTCGAGGGCGACGATATCGCCAAGGGCACGGTGGATGTGATCGTCACCGATGGGTTTACCGGTAACGTCGCCCTGAAGGCGGCGGAAGGCACGGCCAAGCTGGTCAGCGAATACATGCGGCGCACGTTCCGAAGCTCCCTAGTGGCCAGCCTGGGCTATCTGCTGGCGCGTCCGTCCCTGCGCAAATTGCGCGAGCGCCTGGATCCGCGGCGGTACAACGGTGCCGTGTTCCTGGGCCTGAACGGCGTGGCGGTGAAAAGCCATGGCGGCTCCGACTCCCTGGCCTTTGCCAATGCCATCGGGGTCGCCATCGACATGGCGCGCCATGGCATCATCGAAAAGACCCGGGCCGACTTCGCCGCACTGACTCATAAGGCAGCGGGACCATCGGAAGCGGCGGCCGGATAATGATCCGCCGTTCCCAAGTCGTGAGCTGTGGTGCCTATTTGCCTGCCCGCGTCCTGACCAATGACGAGCTGGCCAAGACCGTCGACACGTCGGACGAGTGGATCGTCAAACGCACCGGCATCCGCGAGCGCCGGGTGGCGGCCGAGGGGGAGTTCACCTCGGATCTGGCGGTCGAGGCGGCGCGGGCGGCCTTGAGCAAGGCCGGCATGGCCGTCGACGACATCGACATCATTGTCTGCGCCACATCGACCCCGGATGAGACCTTCCCGGCCACCGCGACCCGGGTGCAAGCCAAGCTTGGCATGACCGGCGGCGCCGCCTTCGACGTGCAGGCGGTCTGTTCCGGGTTCATCTACGGCCTGGCGGTGGCCGACAACTTCATCCGCGTCGGGCAGGCCCGCACGGCCCTGGTTATCGGCGCCGAGACGTTCTCGCGCATCCTCGACTGGCATGACCGGTCCACCTGCGTGCTCTTTGGCGATGGCGCCGGGGCCGTGGTTCTGCAGGGCGCCGAGGGGAACGGCGGTCCTAAGCAGCGGGGCATTCTATCCACCCATATCTATTCCGACGGCCGGCATCACGATGCCCTGTACGTGGACGGCGGGCCGTCCACCACCGGCACGGTCGGCCATTTGCGCATGGACGGGCGCGAGGTGTTTCGCCACGCGGTGGTGCGCATGGCCGAGGCCATCGATACCGCCTTGCAGGCCAACGGCTTGACCCCTGGAGACATCGACTGGCTGGTGCCGCACCAGGCCAACCGGCGCATCATCGACGCCATGGCCAAGCGCCTGAATCTGCCGGATGACCGGGTGGTGGTCACCGTGGACCGGCACGCCAATACCTCGGCGGCCTCGATCCCCTTGGCGCTCTGCCAGGCGGTTGAGGACGAGCGCATTCGCTCCGGCGATCTGATCTTGATGGAGGCCATGGGCGGCGGCTTCACCTGGGGGTCGGCGCTGTTGCGCTGGTAGATGAAGGCGATGGCCCGGGGGGCCGATGTCCGGGGGCGAATATCCGGGGGCAAACGCCTGGGGGCGAAGCAAAATTCTCTTCCTCTGCTAGGTGTTGACTGTTTGACCCTTCGCACCGGTTGAGGTAAAATTTCGTAATAATAAGAATTGTAACAGGGGGACTGCATGGCCGATCGGACAATGACTCGGGCTGACCTGAGCGAGGCCGTCTATCAAGAAGTCGGCCTTTCGCGAAATGAGTCGGCCGATCTGGTTGAATCGGTGTTAGGCGAAATTTCCGGTGCGCTGGTTCGTGGCGAGATGGTGAAGGTCTCGTCTTTCGGCAGCTTTTGCGTGCGTAAAAAGGGGCGCCGTGTCGGGCGCAATCCGAAAACTGGTGAAGAGGTTCCGATTCTCCCGCGTCGGGTTCTTGTCTTTCGGGCCTCGCACGTACTAAAGAATCGGATCGATAAATCACTCAGCCGGTCCCGTGGTTGAATGCGTGACGGCGCGGGCCGCTGCCATGGAGCACTAGCCGCACAATGACCACGAATCATTCGGAACCAACGAATCATTCGGGTGCAGGGAGTCGTTCGGGATTGAAGTCGGCGGCCGCCTTTCGCACCATCAGCGAAGTGGCCCAGGAGCTGGAGGTGCCGCAGCATGTCCTCCGTTTCTGGGAGTCGAAGTTCACACCGGTCCGGCCGCTGAAACGGGGCGGCGGGCGCCGCTACTACCGGCCGGAGGATGTCGACCTGCTTCGGCGCATCCGGACCCTGTTGTATTCGGACGGCTATACGATCAAGGGGGTTCAGAAGCTGCTGCGCGAAGGGCAGGGCAAGCTCAATGCCGCCGTGGCCGGGCCACCGATCGCCATGGAACGCAGGGACCTGCGCGTCATCGTTGAGGAATTGAGCGAACTTCGCGATATCCTGCGCAAGGCCGTCCGCTAGCACCGGGCCGGTCCGGCGCCAAGTTCATTGCCTGGCCCGCCGCCCTAGCGGTATAACCGGCGCGGCGGGCGAAGAGCACCCGCCCACCGGGCATCATGGCCCGGTTCGACCCATAACGGAGCGTGGCGCAGTCTGGTAGCGCACTTGGCTGGGGGCCAAGGGGTCGCAGGTTCAAATCCTGCCGCTCCGACCATCCTTTTCAATAAGTTAGCGCGGCACACTCCAATATTGCGAGTGCTCATGTGTGTTGAGCGCGCCAGACCACATGGTCTCGCCGCAGAGATATGGCCTCATTCGATGGGCGGAAGGCTTCTGCCCTGTGCGGTCAGGCGGCGCCAGCCTGTGGTTCCACCGTATCGGACGCATCTTGCCGGGCAAGAGCGCGCTCCGGTGGGAAGCAAACGGAAACCTTGGTTCCGACGCTGGGCTCGCTTTCGATCCTAAGGGTGGCGCCGTGTAGAACTGCATACGCCGAAACCAAGCATAACCCCAGGCCAGTCCCTTCGTGCATGCGCGCCAATGTGCCATCCACCTGGTAGAACGGTTTGGTCAAGTACGGGATCACCGAAGGCTCGATTCCGATGCCGCTGTCTTCGATCTCGATCGTCGGAGAGCCGTTCTCGGCGACAAAAACCCGAAGCATAATTCGGTCACCCGGCTCGGAGTATTTGACAGCGTTACTTAGCAGGTTAATCAGAATCTGCTTAATCAGTCGCGGATCGGCAGACAGATCAGGCAATTCCGGTGCTATCTCAGTCTCGAACGTCCGCTTTGCGCTGTCCGGCCAGCCGGCCATCCGTCGCCGGCTGTCCTCCACCATCGCTTTCAGGTCGACGGTATCCTCATTGAGCTGGATCTGGCCAAGGTCGATCTTGGAGACTTCCAGGATGTCGTTGATGATCTCAAGCAGGTGCTGCCCGGAATTATTGATATCCTGGATGTAAGATAGATACTGGGGCGGTGTGACCGGGCCAAAGACTTCGCTCTTGATCATGTCGGAAAAGCCGATGATGGCGTTGAGCGGCGTACGCAGCTCGTGGCTCATGTTGGCGAGGAATTCCGATTTCGTGCGACTCGCTGCCAGCGCCTGCTCCGCGGCGGCCCGCTCGGCGTCGCGGACCCGCTTGCGTTCAGTGATGTTGCGGAACGTAAACGTATAGTTCTGCCGCTCGACGGTACGCCGCCGCCTGGGGTCGCGGCTGTGGCGGCTCAAAAACCGACTGATCACAAGCTCGATAGCAATCTGAGTGCCATCAGGCTGATCGATCATGCACTCGTGCGGCCCAGAATGATCGGCGGTAGCCTCATGGCCAGCCGTAGTCGGCACCGTCGCCATCTGATGCATGAATCCCGCTGCTACAGGAAGCACCTCCTGGAGGGGGCGACCGATAACCTCCTGGATTCCGCAGCCCAGTATCTCCACGGCCGTCCTGTTGAATATCTCGATATTTCCTTGGAAGTCCGTGATAACGATGCCGTCAAAACTATCCTGGACAACACGATTCATGAGGGCTCGGCGATAAGCCATCGCCATGCGTTGCCGGAAGAGCAGCAAATCTTGCACGGTCACGGTGCGGAAGACACTTTGCGCGAATCCCAGGGCGAAAATGACCAACCAAGGTGTTGTGTTCAAACTGAACGGCACGCTGACCTGCACGGCAAGCGCAGCAGCTTCCATGCCCAAAGCACCCACGCCAGTAACCAGCGCCGCGCGCTGCCAGGTGATGCTGACAACGTACGGTCCCAGAAGTAGGGCCAGGATGACACCGATCAGCAGCGTGACCGGCGCCCCATTTGTGCGAATAGCTCGATTTTGAACCAGGCTTTCGTATGCAAGGACCTGCAAGATCGGGCCCGGCAGGCTGCGGTAAATCGGCACGGAAAGGTGGTCGCCAAGTTCAGTCGCGCTGGCGCCTATGATGACCCGCTTTCCAGCCAGGCGGTCCAGCGCCGCAGTCCCGCGAAGCACGTCCACGTATGACAGCCGCGGAATGGTCAAGGGGTCGATACTGTAGTCAATCAGGAAAGTGTCGATATCAAGATATGCCGGACCGGCCAGCAGGGTGAACATGGATGGGTGGATCATGCCCTCGATGGTGATGCTGTTCAGGGCCCGGCGGACCAAACCGTCCGATTCGACGGCCATGTTGACGCCGCCGATTTGCGCATACTCTCGCAACGCCTTCAGCGGTGTTGTATCAAGGAGTTCGTTGTTTCTCGTTCCCGGCGCGGCCCGTTGCCGAAAAACCGGCAGGATGACCTGACCGTCGTGCTTTTCCAACACGCGCGCGAAGGCGCTATCAGCATCTGGAGTGGAGGAGGCGCTGAGATCGACGTCGAGAGCAACTTCGAGGACGCCGGCGGCGAAAAGCCGATCGATCAGGTTGGCGTGAAACTCTCGCGGCCAGGGCCACACGCTGAGTTCCCGAAGGCTTCGCGCGTCAATCTGAACGACGACGAGATCACCCGTGGCTTCCCGCTGGAACAGGCTGAAGCGGAAGTCCATCAAC
>Ga0214471_10004014_pt1 | contig 11366 bp, 14 predicted proteins | sample RVTome_5_FD_207665 | JGI IMG/M metagenome (GOLD analysis project Ga0214471, IMG submission 207665) | Soil microbial communities from uranium-contaminated site in the Upper Colorado River Basin, Wyoming, United States - RVT142D155 | ecosystem: Environmental > Terrestrial > Soil > Contaminated >... | reverse complement strand
GGAACGAGGTATACCAGACCATCGCCCACCCATTATGGAAGGGCATCCCGACCGCAAGCCGGTTCTACTTCGTGCACAGTTATTACGTCGAACCGGCCGATCCGCAACTGACCGCAGGTTATACCCTCTATCCGTCGTCGTTCGCGTCTGCGGTCGCCAGCGAGAATGTTTTTGCGGTGCAGTTTCATCCGGAAAAAAGCCAGGCTGCAGGCCTGCGGCTGCTGACCAACTTTGTTGCGTGGCAACCGGTGCGTTACATGGCGCAGACCGCGGGCCGCAGCCGGTCTTCCGTACTATGAGACAATCCTCAACGTTGTGTATATACCTGCTGGCGATACCGACCTTGTCTTCCTGTCCGAATCCCGCCGCGATGGTGTTTTCATCGGCTGCGGCTTGACGGAGTTCCTACACCCGCCCGCCGCCGTAAACCGTTTTCCCCGCTATGCTGATCATCCCCGCCATTGACCTCAAGGACGGCAAGTGCGTGCGCCTTAAACGGGGCGTCATGGAGGATGCCACGGTATTTTCCGACGATCCGGCGGCGACGGCCGCGCATTGGCTTGCCGAGGGGGCGCGGCGCCTTCACGTCGTCGACCTCAATGGCGCCGCCGCCGGAAGGCCGAAGAACGAACAGGCGATCAAGTCGATCACCGCCGCGGTCGGTGAAAAGATACCGATCCAGCTCGGCGGGGGTATCCGCGATCTCGATACCATCGAGAGGTATCTCGATGCCGGCGTGAGTTATGTCATCATCGGCACCGCGGCGGTGAAAACCCCGGGATTTCTGCACGATGCCTGCAGTGCGTTTACGGGGCACGTGATGGTGGCGCTGGACGCGAAGGACGGGAAAGTGGCCGTCGACGGCTGGTCGAAGATGACCCGGCACGATGTGGTCGATCTCGCCAAGAAGTTCGAGGACTACGGCGTCGAGGCGGTCATCTACACCGACATCGGGCGCGACGGCATGCTGACCGGTATCAACATCAAGGCGACCGTCGCGCTTGCGCGCGAACTCACTGCGCCGGTGATTGCAAGCGGTGGCATCACGAATCTCGACGACATCAGGGCATTGTGTCAGGTGCAGTCCGAAGGCATCGTCGGCGCCATCACGGGCCGGGCGGTGTACCAGGGCACGCTCAGTTTTGCCGAAGCGCAGAAGCTGGCCGACAAGTTGAGCAGGAAGGACTAGGCCACAGAGTACACAGAGCACACGGCGGAAGAGCGAAATCATCATCAAGGTCAGCGTTTCTACGTCCTCTGCGCTCCCCTGTGACTGGATTTTTTCATGGGACTAGCGAAGCGCGTCATCCCGTGTCTTGACGTGACCGCCGGACGGGTGGTCAAAGGCGTCAAATTCCTCGGGCTGCGCGACGCCGGTGATCCGGTCGAGATCGCGCGCCGTTATGACGAGCAGGGCGCTGACGAACTCGCTTTTCTTGACATCACGGCGAGCAGCGACGAGCGCGGCATGATCCTGCACATCGTGGAGAACGTCGCGGCACGGGTGTTCATTCCGCTTACGGTAGGCGGCGGCGTGCGAAGCGTCGAGGATGTGCGCCGGCTGCTCAACGCCGGGGCGGACAAGGTGAGCATCAACACAGCGGCAGTGGAGAACCCGCAAGTTGTCGCCGATGCCAGCGCCCGCTACGGTTCGCAGTGCATCGTCGTGGCGATCGACGCGAAGCGCATCGACGCGCGACCGCCTTCAGAAGGCGCGCTGCCGCGCTGGGAGGTGTTCACGCACGGCGGTCGCCGACCCTCCGGCCTTGACGCGCTGGAGTGGGGACGCAGGATGCAGTTGCTGGGAGCGGGGGAGATACTGCTCACCAGCATGGACCGGGACGGCACCCGCAATGGCTTTGACCTCGAGTTGACGCGCGCTTTTTCCGACGCGCTCGATATCCCCGTTATTGCAAGTGGCGGGGTCGGGAACCTCGATCACCTGGTCGACGGCATCGTTCAGGGACGGGCAGACGCGGTCCTCGCTGCCAGTGTGTTTCACTACGGTGAATACACGGTGCGGCAGGCAAAAGAGCACATGGCGCGCCGCGGTGTTGAGGTGCGAATGCAGGATCCGGCGGCGGGCATTGAGGATTGACCGGAAAACGACGAGAATCCCGAATGCGCCGGCAGAAACCGGCTCAATCCCGAATCCTTGATCCCCGGCCCGGCTTACTTATGAAAGATGGTTGGCTCAACAAGGTGAACTGGGCGCAGGACGGCCTGGTGCCGGCGGTCGCACAGGAAACGGGGTCGGGGCGCGTTCTCACGGTGGCGTGGATGAACCGCGAGGCGCTGAAGAAGACGATTCAGACCGGCGAAGTCCACTACTGGTCGCGTTCGCGCAAGAAGCTCTGGCACAAGGGCGAGGAGTCCGGTCACGTGCAGAAGGTCAAATCGATCCGCCTGGACTGCGACGAGGACGCGATTCTGATCGAGGTAGAGCAGGCGGGCGGCATCGCCTGTCATACCGGGCGGCATAGTTGTTTCTTCCAGAAACTCGAGAGCGAAAACTGGGTCACGACCGACCCGGTGCTCAAAGATCCCAGGGACATCTACAGAACATGATCGACGCCGATATTCTGCGACGGCTGGGAGAGGTCATCGCTGCGCGCAAACAGGCCGATCCGGCAGGTTCCTATGTCGCGAGTCTGCTCGCGAAAGGACAGGACGCGGTGCTCAGGAAAGTGGCGGAGGAGGCGGCCGAAACGCTGCTCGCATCCAAGGACGGTGATAAACTTCATATCGTTCGAGAAACCGCCGATTTGTGGTTTCACTGCCTGATCCTGCTCGCGTGGCACGGGCTCGGGCCGGACGATGTGCTGGCCGAATTGCGGCGGCGTGAAGGCATCTCCGGAATCGATGAGAAAAATGCCCGCGAGTGAGTGGGGTTGTTCGGGCTCCGATGCCGGGAACGGGAACCCGTGCGGTGCAGCCTAATTTGAAAGGCTTCGTTCGAGCGCACGGAAGCGCCGGACTTTATGCTGTAATGCCGAGCGGCAGCTACAGCGAGGAGTAAGGATATGGGTTCATTCAGTATCTGGCACTGGCTGATCGTATTGCTGGTCGTGGTTCTGGTATTCGGCACCAAGAAGCTGCGCAACCTGGGCACGGACCTCGGAACCGCCGTCAAAGGATTCCGGGATGGCATGAAATCCGAGGAAGACAAGTCCGCTCAGGCAAAAGCGGAGATCCCGCCGAATACTGGGCAAACGATCGAGGGCGAAGCCAGGAAAGAAAGCCAGCCGAAGGCATAGTCGAACAACGGCAGGCTCCAGGGAAGGGGAGCGGCATAACGCCGGTTCGACCTGGACCGCCGGCCGATCAACGCCGCCCGCCGCTTTTCTGTCTCCCCTCGACCTATGTTCGATATCGGTTTCTCCGAGCTTATCCTTATCGCCGTCGTGGCGTTGTTGGTGATCGGCCCGGAGCGGCTCCCCAAGGCGGCGCGCACGCTCGGCCACCTGTTCGGGCGCATGCAGCGTTACGTGAACGATGTCAAGGCCGACATCAGCCGCGAGATGGAACTCGACGAGTTGAGGAAACTGCAGGCGACCATGCGGGATGCCGCGCAATCGTTCGAGCGGTCCGTGTCGAAGGAAATCAGCGAAACCGAGTCTGAACTGCAGAAGATCACGGAGGCGGACTCTTCTTCTTCCCGGCATGACGAGCAGCCGCGGGAGCAGGCCCCCCCGCCTGCCGCTTCGAACCAGCTCGAGCTCGGGATCGATGCGCCACCGCCGACGCCGGAACGCAAGCAAGTCTGACGCGGCGCCGGCCCCCGCATGAGCGAAGATACTTTCATTTCCCACCTGGTGGAGCTGCGCGACCGCCTCATCCGGGCCCTGCTCGCGGTTGGCGCGGTCACGATCGTGCTGTCGATATGGCCGGGAATCGGCGGCGTGTACGACCTGCTGGCGCGGCCCATGACTCAGGCGCTGCCCGAAGGCACGCGCATGATTGCGACCGGCGTCGTGTCTCCCGTGTTCGTCCCGCTCAAGGTGACGATCCTGGCCGCCTTAATGATCGCGCTGCCATACGTGCTCTATCAGCTGTGGGCGTTTGTCGCACCGGGATTGTACGCCCACGAGAAACGCGTGGCGCTGCCGCTCGTGATCAGCAGCACGGCGCTGTTTTTTCTGGGGGTGGCTTACTGCTATTTCGTCGTTTTCGGCCTGGTCTTTCACGCGATCCAGTCGTTTGCCCCGCAGGCAATCACGCCGGCTCCGGATATCGAAGCGTATCTGACGTTCGTGATCACGATGTTCCTCGCGTTTGGCATCACGTTCGAGATTCCGCTGGTTCAGCTCGTGCTTGTGCGCACCGGTGCGCTCACGGTCAAGAAACTGAAGGACGTTCGCGCCTTCGTGATCGTCGGTGCCTTCGTGGTGGCGGCGATTGTCACGCCGCCCGATGTCCTGTCGCAGCTCTTGCTCGCCATTCCGATGTGCCTGCTCTACGAACTCGGTATATTTGCCTCGGGCTTCGTGAGACCGCAGCAGACGGAGGAGTCCGACGCCGCGGCAGAGGGCGAACTCGACAAGGTGGAAGCGGAGGAAAAGGGCCGCTGAGCGTTCGCGGCGGCGGGTTTATTCCTGCTGGGCCTGTGCCGGCCGGGGGCGGCGGCCGACCGTCACGAGGAGCGCCGTTTCGCGGCGGTCACGGATGACTTTGAGCTGCGCTTGCTGTCCGGGCTGCAGCGCCGAAATCAGGGTGAGCATGGCGGCGGAATCGGTAACCGACCGGCCATTCACCGCGATCAGGATGTCGCCGGGCTTGACCCCGCCCTTGTCGGCAGGGCTGCCGTTCAGTACTTCCGAAATCAGCGCCCCTCTCGCGCCGGTCAGCTTGAACGACTCCGCGATCTCGTTGGTGATGTCCTGCGCGGCGACGCCGATCCAGCCGCGTGTTACCGCACCGTGTTGAACGATCTGTTCGAGGACGCCTTTTGCCACGGTCGCCGGGATCGCGAAGCTGATGCCCACGTAGCTTCCCGTGCTCGAATATATCGAAGAATTGATGCCGAGCAGGTTGCCGCTGATATCGACCAGCGCGCCGCCCGAATTGCCGGGGTTGACTGCGGCATCGGTCTGGATGTAATTCTGAAAAGGAATATTGATCGGCAGATTAGAGCGCCCCAGCGCGCTCACGATGCCCAGCGTGACCGTGGAGCCGAAGCCGTAGGGATTTCCGATGGCGAGCACCACGTCGCCCACGCGCGCTTGTTCGGGATGCCCGAATGTGATGGCCGGAAGACGCGGCAGATCGACCTTCAGTACGGCGAGATCGGTATCGGGATCGGAACCCACCACGCGGGCACGCGCGCGGCGCGCATCGGACAGCGCGACTTCGATCTCGTCTGCGGCTTCGACGACATGGCTATTGGTCAGGATGTATCCTTTTTCGCTCACGATGACACCGGAGCCCAGATTCGTGCTCTTCTGCGTCTGGGCGCCGAGCTGGTCGCCGAAGAAATAGCGGAATACCGGATCTTCCATCAGCGGATGCCGGGAGAGTTTGACTTCCTTGGTGGTGGAAATATTGACCACCGCCGGCATTGCCTTCTGTGCCGCTTCGCTGAACGACGCGACCCGGTTCGTCGCGGGCTCGGCCTGCGGCTCCTTGATCGTTACAACGGTACCGCGCGCGTTCCATCCCAGCAGATCCGGCCGCAGAGTGGATACGACGAATAGCGCCGCCAGGCACACCGTCGCGGTCTGTGCGAATACAAGCCAGAATTTGCGCATGGCGCGGTGAGTGACGGGTTCGGTCAGAATGGATTTTTATGACGGCATCAACGGCTTCTGCACCGCGATGAATTGGGTGCGCGCCCGAACCGGTTTCCAGGGAGTTGTGTCCAAGTTCAAGGATTATTCCCCAAACGGGCAGCAGGGGGAAGGGCGGACCGATTTGCCAAGAGTGCCTAACATGATGACGCAGGTGCGCGTTGCGAGCCAGAATTGGGGATGACGCGAAAGGCGGCGCCGCTCATATCGCGAATATGAGCAAGCCGCCCGGCAAAGTGTCCGCGCAGGGCGGAGCAGGTTCCGACGGCTTCATCGTTTGGATGCGACCCTCCGGCGGGACGGTAGCGCGCCATCATACGCGGGACTTGTGGGCCGTGTTACTGCATCGGTTGCGTTTGCTCCAGGTTGTGGCAGAAGCCGGCGCTCCTTTTCCCGCCGACTTTCAACCTATTGATCCAAAGTGATTTTTTCGTAATTTACTTAAGTTTCGACGCGGCTTTGTGTACAATACGCGTTTTTTTTGGCATGGGCGGGGACCGCATCGCATATGGCTGACCAGGAATTGAACAGGAGCAAGCGACGGTTTCTGGTCGCGGCAACCGGCGTTGCGGGTGGCGTGGCGAGTGGCGCGGTCGCGGTGCCGTTCGTCGCGAGCATGCTGCCCTCAGAGCGCGCGAAGGCGGCCGGTGCCCCGGTGGAGGCGGATGTCGGCGCGCTCGAACCCGGCCAGATGATGGTGGTCGAATGGCGCGGCAAGCCGGTGTGGATCCTGCATCGGACGAAGGAAATGCTCGCCGCGGTGAAATCGAACGACGACAAGGTCGCCGATCCCGAAAGCAAACGCAGCGATCAGCCGAAGTACGCGGCAAACGAATTCCGCGCCGTCAAGCCCGAATACCTGGTGGTGGTCGGCATCTGCACGCACCTCGGCTGCTCGCCGGTGGACAAATTCCGCGCCCAGCCCGAACCCTTCGAGTCCGACTGGAAAGGCGGCTTCTACTGCCCCTGTCACGGCTCGCTGTTCGACCTGGCCGGTCGCGTCTACAAGAATAAACCGGCGCCCGACAACCTGCCCGTGCCGCCGTACAAGTTTGCCGGCGACACGAAAATCGTGATCGGTGAAGACGGCAAAGGATGAGCGATGGCCGCCACTGAAAAATCTCCGGTCACCGGGGCCGGGCCGTTCAATGGCGTGCTGACCTGGGTCGATCAGCGCTTTCCGCTGATGCAACTGTGGCGCGACCATCTCGCCGAGTACTACGCGCCAAAAAACTTCAACTTTTGGTATTACTTCGGCTCGCTCGCGATGCTGGTGCTGGTGATCCAGATCGTGACCGGCATTTTCCTGACGATGCACTACAAACCCGACGCCGCGCAGGCTTTCGCCTCGGTCGAATACATCATGCGGGACGTGCCGGGCGGCTGGTTTATCCGCTACATGCACTCAACCGGCGCTTCGGCATTTTTCATCGTCATTTACCTGCACATGTTCCGCGGGCTGCTGTACGGTTCCTACCGGCGCCCGCGCGAACTGGTGTGGATCTTCGGCATGCTGATCTACCTCTGCCTCATGGCGGAGGCGTTTTTCGGTTATCTCCTGCCGTGGGGGCAGATGTCGTACTGGGGGGCGCAGGTGATCGTCAACCTGTTCGATGCCATCCCGCTGATCGGGCCGGATCTCGCCCGCTGGATCCGCGGCGACTTCGTGGTTTCGGATGCGACCCTCAACCGCTTTTTCGCGTTTCACGTGATCGCCATCCCGCTGGTGCTGCTGGGGCTGGTCGCCGCGCACATCATGGCGTTGCACGAAGTCGGCTCCAATAATCCTGACGGCGTGGAGATCAAGGACCGCAAAGACCCGACTACCGGCCATCCGCTCGACGGCATTCCGTTCCACCCTTATTACACCGTCAAGGATACGCTGGGCGTGGCGGTATTCCTGATCGTGTTTTCCGTCATCCTGTTCTTCATGCCGGAATTTGGCGGCTATTTCCTCGAGTACAACAACTTCATTCCGGCCGACTCGCTGAAAACGCCGCAGCACATCGCGCCGGTGTGGTACTTCACGCCGTATTACTCGATCCTGCGTGCCACTACGGAGAACTTCATGTGGGTGCTGTCCGCGGGCTTGATCGCGTTCGCGGTGCTCATTGCGTTCAGCGCGAGGAACACGCGGGTCTGGATCGGTGTGGCGGTCGGCACGGCGCTGCTGCTGGCGGGCTTTTTCGGCATCGCGCCCAAGGTTTGGGGCGTCGTGCTGATGGGCGCGTCAGTCGTGATTTTTTTCTTCCTGCCGTGGCTTGACCGCAGCCCGGTGAAATCGATTCGCTACAAAGGGCCGCTCTACAAGGTCGCACTCGCCATATTCGTCGTCGCGTTTTTCGTCCTCGGCTACCTCGGCACCCAGCCGGTGTCCGACGCACGGACCGTGCTCGCGCAGATCGGAACCGTGATCTACTTCTTGTTCTTCGCGCTGATGCCGTGGTACTCGAGGATGGACAAGACGAGGCCGGTACCCGACCGGGTGACGCGGTAAGGACGGCGCGGGTGATAACCATAAGAAAAATCCTGTTTGCACTGCTGGTCATCCCGCTGGTTGTTCTGGCGGCGGAGGAGGCCAGGCTCGACCGCGCGCCGATCGACGGCCAGGATCTGATCTCGCTGCAAAGGGGCGCCCACGCATTCGTGAATTACTGCCTCGGGTGTCACAGTGCAAACTACATGCGCTACAACCGGCTTGAGGATCTCGGGCTCACGGAACAGCAAATCCGCGACAACCTTGTCTTTACCGGGGTCAAGGCCGGAGACCTCATGAAGACCGCGATGGAGCCGAGGGACGCCAAGGAATGGTTCGGCACGGCGCCGCCCGATCTCACGGTAATCGCGCGTTCCCGTTCGTCACACGCCGGTTCCGGAGCCGACTGGATTTACACCTACATGCGCGGCTTTTACCGTGATCCGAGCCGGCCGACCGGCTGGAACAACGTTGTCTACGCGAACGTTGCCATGCCGCATGTGCTCTACGAACTGCAGGGCGAGCAGGTGCTCAAGACCGAACGCGTGATGCGGCCGGAGGGCTATCCTGTCGACGTGCAGAAGCTCGTCCTTGAAAGGAAGGGGACGTTGACGCCGCCCGAGTACGATCGCCTCGTTGCCGACCTTGTCAACTACCTTGATTACATGGCGGAGCCCGCGAGCGCCGGGCGCAGGACGGCAGGCATCTACGTGCTGCTGTTTCTCGGCCTGTTCTGGGTGCTCGCCTACGCGCTCAAGAAAGAGTTCTGGAAGGACGTGCATTGATGAGCAGGCGCTCGGCGATAAACGGCGGGCGGCAGCAGCGGTTTGCCGCCCGCGACCTATCACTTACGGCTGCCGGATGGTTGCTATCGGCTGATCCAATATGATGACTCTATACTCGGGCACCAGTTGCCCTTTCAGCCAGCGTTGCCGCATCGTGCTCTACGAGAAGGGCATGGACTTCCAGATCGTCGACGTCGATCTTTACAACAAACCGGAAGACCTCGCGGTGATGAATCCCTACAACCAGGTGCCGGTGCTGGTCGAGCGCGATCTCATCCTCTACGAATCGAACATCATCAACGAATATATCGATGACCGGTTCCCGCACCCGCAGTTGATGCCGGCCGATCCGGTGATGCGCGCGAGGGCGCGGCTTTTCCTGTTTCGTTTCGAACAGGAGATGTTCAGTCACATCGAGGCGATCGAGAAAGGCACCCAGAAGCAGGCGGAAAAGGCCCGCGCCATCATCCGCGACAACCTCACCCAGATCGCGCCGGTATTCACCAAGCAGAAATTCATGCTGGGCGAGGAGTTCTCGATGCTCGACGTGGCTATCGCCCCGCTCCTGTGGCGCCTCGACTTCTACGGTATCCAGCTGCCCAAGCAGTGCGCGCCGCTCATGAAGTACGCCGAGCGCCTGTTCAGCCGTCCGGCCTTCATCGACGCGCTGACGGCCTCGGAAAAGGTGATGCGGAAATGAAGCGCTGCCGGAATGTCGGCCGCAGAGTGTAGAATGCCCGCTGCAGATCGTTCCAAGTTCACTTTTTGCTACGTTGACCAATTGAACTACCCATGGCAGAGCGTTCCACCAAGCCGTACCTGATCCGCGCCATCCATGAATGGTGTTCCGACAGCAACCTGACGCCGTATATCTCGGTCCGGGTGGACGCCAATACGCGGGTGCCGATGGAATCCGTGAAGAACGGCGAGATCGTGCTAAACGTGGGTTACGACGCGACGCACAAGCTGACGATCGGCAACGATTTCATCCAGTTCAGCGCCCGCTTCAGCGGCGTGTCGCGCGAGTGCTCGATTCCGATGGACGCCGTGCTGGGCATCTTCGCGCGTGAGAACGGGCAGGGTCTGTTTTTTGCGCAGGAAGGTGCGTCGGCAGAGGCTGCTGCCTCCGGCGCCCCGAGCGGTCCCGATCCGTCTTCTCCCAACGGCGGCAAGCCCCGGCTCCAGGTTGTAAAGTAGCCGCAAGGGCGTTGAAGTCCCGTCGAGCCCCTGCCCCGGGCGAATTCAGCCCGCCCCACCGCACCGAATGCATCGCGATCGTTGTTACTTGCGCCCGCCCTGGAAAGGCTCGCCCCCTAGCCGCATACGGGCGGAGTGTGCGGGGCTATTGCAGGTATAATGGCGGCCCAAGCCGGCATAGCTCAGTGGTAGAGCAACCGCCTTGTAAGCGGTAGGTCGTCTGTTCGAGTCAGACTGTCGGCACCAGCAGGGCCGCGGACCTGAGAGAAACGGCGTGCGGCCGTCGGCACGAAGCTCAAAAAATTGGCGAAAAAACAGGTAGTTTTCGCGCGCCTTCGGAACTCGTGTCGGGTGCGCGGTCAAATAGCGCAGCCTGCGTCGTTGGCGCCGGCTGTTGAAATATCCGTTGGCAGACCCATCTAGTGCCACAGAAAAAGGGCGCCACACTCGTTGCCGTGGAGCGTGATGTGATGGAGGGATCACAGTGATCAAAGTTGAGCATTTGAGCAAGTCGTTCGGGCTCAAGCTCGCAGTAAATGACGTCTCGTTCACCGTGGAGCGCGGCGAGGTGCTGGGTTTTCTCGGACCGAACGGCGCCGGCAAGTCGACCACCATGCGCATGGTCACCGGTTTCATTCCGCCGACCGCGGGCAGGATCAGCATCGGCGGCCACGACGTGCTGCAGGATCCGATTCCGGCCAAGCGCCTGATCGGCTACCTGCCGGAGAACGCGCCGGGTTATGCCGATATGACGGTGCAGGGATTTCTCCGGTTCACGGCCGAACTGCGGGGGTTGCACGGCGAGGCCCGCAAGCGGGCGGTCGATCGCGCGGTCGAACTGTGCTTTCTCGAGAATGTCCGGTACCAGAGCATCGATACGCTGTCGAAGGGGTACAAGCACCGCACCTGCCTTGCGCAAGCGCTCATCCACGATCCCGCCATCCTCATCATGGACGAGCCGACCGACGGGCTCGATCCCAACCAGAAGCACGAAGTGAGAAACCTCATCAAGCGCATGGGCCAGAACAAGGCCATCATTTTCTCGACCCATATTCTGGAAGAAGTCGAAGCGGTGTGCTCGCGCGTGATCATCATCGACCGCGGCAGGATAGTCGCCAACGG
>Ga0214471_10004013_pt1 | contig 11372 bp, 12 predicted proteins | sample RVTome_5_FD_207665 | JGI IMG/M metagenome (GOLD analysis project Ga0214471, IMG submission 207665) | Soil microbial communities from uranium-contaminated site in the Upper Colorado River Basin, Wyoming, United States - RVT142D155 | ecosystem: Environmental > Terrestrial > Soil > Contaminated >... | reverse complement strand
GGCTTCGTCCTCGCCGCCGCGCTTGCAACCGTGGGCGTCGCACAGCGCGCCGGACATACCGTCACGATCGATGAGCCCCAATCTTCCGATCAGTATCTTGCTGCGAGCATCGTCCGCGTCGTCGCATCGGTTGAGGGCGACGTGGTCGCCGCAGGCCGGTTGCTGATCGTCGATGCCGCGATCGACGGCGACGTGATCGCCGCCGGCGAGTCCGTGGAGATTCGCAACACCGTCGGCGATGATTTGCGCGCCGCCGGTAGAACCGTCGCCGTCTCCGGCAGAGTGGACGGGCACGTCGTCGCCGCCGGTGAGCAAGTTCGTCTGGAGTCGGGCAGCTCCGTCGGCGACTGGGCTTGGATCGCCGGCCGCAATGTGGTCATCGCCGGGCAAGTCGGCGGGGAACTCAGAGCGGCGGGGCAAGCTGTCGCGGTGTCGGGCAACATCGGCGGCGATGCCATCCTCGTCGGCGAGACGATTCGCGTCGAATCCGGCGCGATGATCGGCGGCGATCTCATCGTGCAGAGCGACAACGAAGCCGAGATCGCCGCAGGCGCAACCGTCGCGGGCGAGATCATCCGGCAGGACCTGCCCGATGGGTTCGGCCGCATGGAAGGCTTCGGTATTCTCGGCGGCGTCGGCGGCACGCTGTTCCTCGGCATCGCGCTGGCGATCGCCGTGATTGCCGTATTCTTCCTGTTCCCGCTCTTCTCGGAGTCGACGGCCCGGCGAGTCCGCACGCTGCCGTTGAGAACACTCGCCATGGGTCTCGGGATCGCGATTCTGACGCCGTTCCTGTTTATCGTTCTGTTCGTGACCGGCATCGGCACGATCGCAGGCTTCGGCGTGCTCGGCACCTACCTGTTGCTGCTGTTCTTCGCGATGCTGTTCGGTGTCGCCGCCTTGGGCCAGCTCGGGCTGGAGCTGGGCCTGAGGGGGCGATCCGCCGGGCGGGCCGTTCAAGTCCTCGCGATGCTGCTGGCGAGCGTCGCGCTGCTATTCCTGGCTCTGATCCCGTTGCTCGGGCCGATCCTGTTGCTGCTGGTGTGTATCTCCGGCCTCGGTGCCGTCGCCAGCGAGCTCTGGCAACGCCTCCGATCGCCGCGGGCCGCATGAGCAACGCGAAGAACTGATTGCCCGCGTCCATCGTGGCGCACGCTCGTGGGCCTCATCAAGAGACATTTGGGCCTACGCCCGGTCGCGAGCCTCCCGAAGCCGATCGATGTCGAGCTTCTTCATTTGCAGCATCGCCTGCATCACTCGCTCTGACTTTTTCGGATCCGGCTCGCCGAGCAACTCGATCAGCCCCTTGGGAACGATCTGCCACGAGACGCCGTACTTGTCCTTGAGCCAGCCGCAGGGCTGTTGCTTTCCTCCGGCGGTCAGCTTTTCCCACAGCTCGTCGACCTCGGCCTGCGTGTCGCAGTCGACGACGAAAGAAATGGCTTCGGTGAACTTGAACTGCGGCCCGCCGTTCAAAGCCGTGAATTTCTGGCCGTCGAGCTCAAAGGCAACGGTCATCACGCTGCCCTGAGCCCTTCCGGAAACCTCCGCTCCAGCACCTCCATAACGGGCAACATGACCGATCTTCGAATTCTTGAAGATCGACACATAGAACCTCGCGGCCTCTTCGGCCTGGTTATCGAACCATAGAAATGGGCTTATCTTCTGCTTCTGCGACACTAGTCGTCTCCTTCATTCAGATACATTCGACATATGCGAGCGCGCCATACCGGTCGCGCCGGCATCCCTTCTCAGGCTAGTCGAACGCGGCTCGGCGATTTCGACACTATGGACGTATTTCCTGGGGCGATGCGCGAAAGGCGTGCTCGATCGGCTCAACAGTGTCGATCTGGGGACCCGCCGAACGACAACGGAAGAAACCAGCAGCAAACGGCCCCACGGCCACTAAGAAGGAGATGGAGAATGAGTACCACAGCCGCGAGCGATCAAGCACAGACGACCCAGCAAGATCCCGAGGTTCTCCGCGATCCTTTCGGCGTTCTCTGGTCGATCGGCGGTCCCGCGGACACGGATTGAGCCCTGTACGGCGCGAACCCGAGTAACGCGGTTATCATAGCCGTCCCCTGTCGGCTTTCGGCCGGAGACGGAAGCAGTGAACGAGATACGCGACACGGTCGATGCCGTCTACCGCGAAGAGTCGCGCCGTGTCCTCGCAACCCTCATCCGCGTGCTCGGCGACTTCGATCTGGCCGAGGAAGCGCTTCACGACGCCTTTCGCGCGGCGGTCGAGCAATGGCCGCGCGACGGCGTGCCTGCAAACCCGCGCGCATGGCTGGTCTCGGCCGGGCGCTTCAAGGCAATCGACCGGATTCGCAAGCTTGCGCGCTTCGACCCGCTCGCGGACGATTTCGATGAGCGCCTGCCCGATGAGGCGAGCCCAAACCTCGACGCCATGCTAGACGAGGACCTCGAGGACGATCGCCTGCGGCTGATCTTCACCTGCTGCCACCCCGCCTTGCCGTCGGACGCGCAGGTCGCTTTGACTTTGCGCGAAGTCTGCGGGCTCACGACCGAGGAAATCGCGCGAGCTTTTCTGGCCGCTCCGCCGACCTTGGCGCAACGGATCGTGCGGGCGAAGAACAAGATCAAAGTCGCATGCATTCCGTACGAAGTGCCGGAGCGCGATGCGCTGCCGGAGCGGCTCGACAGCGTGCTGCGCGTGATCTATCTCGTGTTCAACGAAGGTTACGCCGCCTCTTCGGGAGCTTCGCTTACGCGTCACGATCTTTCCGCGGAGGCGATTCGGCTGGGCCGCTTGCTGGTGGAGTTGCTGCCCGAGCCCGAAGCGACGGGCCTGCTCGCGCTCATGCTGCTCCAGGAATCCCGCCGCGCCGCGCGCGCCTCCGCGGAGGGGGAAATCATTCTGCTGGAGGCTCAGGATCGCTCGCTTTGGGACCGCACGATGATTGCCGAGGGTGAGGTGCTGGTGACCCGGGCGCTCGCTTCGCGCCGCTTCGGCCCGTACACCTTGCAGGCGGCGATCGCGGCCGTTCACACCGAGGCCGTGGAGCCCGAGGCGACCGACTGGGCCGAGATCGTCGGCTTGTACGACGTGCTGCTCAGGGTCGATCCTTCGCCCGTCATCGAGCTCAACCGCGCGGTCGCGGTGGCGATGTGCGACGGGCCGGCCGCCGGCCTCGAGCTGGTCGACGCGCTGCTCGCACGCGGCGATCTCGCGGACTACCACCTGGCGCATGCCGCACGCGCCGACTTGTGCCGCCGGCTCGGCAAGGCGAATGAGGCCCGCGGCGCCTACGAGCGGGCGCTGGCGCTGACCCGGCTCGAGCCCGAGCGGCGCTTTCTCGAAGGGCGCCTGCGCGAGCTCTCCGGCTGAGGCCTCACCACATGAAACATTGGAGTACCACATGAAATATCTGTGTCTCGTCTACTACCAGGAGTCGGATATCAATGCCATGTCCCAGAACGATTGGGACACGCTCAACGGCGAGTGCATGGCTTTCGGCGAATCGATCGTCGAAAGCGGCCATCGCCTCGGCGGCGACGCGCTCGAGCCCACTCACACCGCCACCACCGTGCGCGTGCGCAACGGCAAGGTCACGACGACCGACGGGCCGTTCGCCGAGACCAAGGAGCAGCTGGCCGGTTTCTACGCGCTCGAAGCCAAGGATCTGAACGACGCCATCCAGGTGGCATCGAGAATCCCGCCTGCCCGCTTCGGCAGCATCGAGATCCGCCCGGTGCGGCAGCTCGTGCCCGAGGACAACACGCGCTAGCGCGCCGGGCGATGTCGATTCCCGCTCCGCCCGAACGACTGCTGAATGGGTGTAGTTGGAGTCGGAGCCCTCATGAAGTACGTGTGCCTGGTTTATTTCGATGAAAGAGAGCTCAATGCGTTGCCGAAGAAAGAGATCGACGCGCTGCACGCCGAAGCTGAAGCTTACGTGACCGAGATGCGCCGGCGCGAGGGATTCCTGGCCGCCGACGCGCTGGAGCCCACGGATTCCGCGGTGACATTGCGCAGGCGCCGCGGCGCGGTATCCGTGAGTGACGGGCCTTTTGCCGAGACCAAGGAGCAGCTCGGCGAAGTCGTGCTGATCGACGCGCCCAATCTCGACGAGGCGATCAAGGTCGCCGCACGCGTGCCGTCCGCGCGCTTCGGCAGCGTCGAGATACGTCCTGTAAGAGTTAGCGCAGCGCCCAGATGAACGCCGCCGCGGCCAGCAGCGGCGACACGATCGCAAGACCGTGAAATCGACAGCCATTGTCGAATACCGGTCCGGTCGAACGACTATGAGGCAAGCGCAACCTCTCAAAAAGGCCCTCGGATGATACAAGTGCACGATGTCATTGACTGGACCGGGACGCTATCGTCGCAGCGCATCGAGATCGAGAGCATCGATCGAGTCCAGCTGGTTACGCCCGATCTTCAGCGGTCTGTCGGTTTCTACACGCGCGCGTTCGGTTTTCGCTCCGTGGGTACGCCGGAAAAAAGGCCCCAGCGCTCCGCCGTGTTGATCTCAGCCGCCTCCTCCGCCGAGCTCGTGATACACGAGACAATCGAGTCAGGCGCGCCGATGCGCAATGTGCTGCAACGCTGGGGGTTCGTGGTGGTGGATATCGACTGGGTGCGGCGAGCCGTCTGGGATCTAGGAATCGGCATCGCCAAGGACAACGGAGAGCCCGATCAGATCTACCGGTGGGAGAACGGCCGCACGCTCTACATCCTCGATCCTGACGCCAACGTCATCGAGCTGGTCGATCTCGACCGCGAATATGCGACCGCTCGCGCCCGTGCGGGTAACGGCTGACGTATGGTGACACTATTCCTTATCTTCGCGATTGCGAAACAGCTCCGGCTCGAGCGCGTGTTTGCGCAGCAGCTTATAGAACTCCGAGCGGTTCCGCTCGGCGAGGCGCGCGGCCTGCGCCACATTTCCCTCGGTCATCTCCAACAACTGCGTCAAATACCCGAACTCGAAACGATCGCGAGCTTCGGCAAACGGGAGTAGCGCCTTCTCCTTGAGCCTGAGGGCGCGCTCGACGAGGCTGGCGGGAATCAAAGGCGACGTCGTGAGCACGACGCATTGATCGACCACGTTCTGCAGTTGTCGTATGTTGCCCGGCCATGACGCGGACATCATCATTTCCATCGCTTGCCGGGAAAAACCGCTCACCCCCACGGCCGCGTTGGATGACCGCTCCCTGGCACGATGCAGGAAAAACTCGGCGAGCAGAGGGATGTCCTCTCTGCGCTTGTCCAGCGGAGGGATCTCTAGGGTCACGACGTTGAGGCGGTAATAAAGATCATCGCGAAAGGTTTTGTCCGCGATGGCATTCTCGAGATTCTGGTGGGTCGCCGAGATGACCCGGATATCGACCGCGAGAGCTTCCGTGGAGCCGACCGGGCGGATCTCGCGCTCCTGGAGCATGCGCAATAGCTTCGCCTGGAAGGGCAAGGGCATGTCGCCGATCTCATCCAGGAAAAGCGTTCCGTGGTCCGCGGACCGGATCAGCCCCTTGCGGGCCTCGGCCGCGCCCGTAAACGCGCCCTTGGTGTGACCGAAAAGCTCGGCTTCGAAGAGTTGATCGGGGATCGCGGTGCAGTTCACGGCGACCATGGGTTTTTCCCTACGCTCGCTCGCATTGTGAATGGCACGCGCGAGCAGCTCCTTGCCGGTTCCGCTCTCGCCGCGAATCAGCACCGCAGTGTCGCTCCGCGCGACCATCCAGGCTTCCCGAAACAAAGCTTCCATGGCGGCGCTTCTGGTAACGATCGCGTCGCGCCACTCGGTGTTCTCGGGCTTGCGCTCGGAGTCGCCGAACATCGTGACCGCCCGCTCGATGATCTCGATTAGTTGCTGTCGGTCGAAGGGCTTCGTCAGGTAGGCGAAAACGCCCCTCTGCGTGGCGTCGACGGCATCCGGAATCGTGCCATGGGCCGTCAGGACCACGACGGGCAAGGTCGGCTCGCTCTCGTGGATGGCCTCGAACAACATCATCCCGTTCATGCCTTCCATGCGCATGTCCGTGATCACGAGCTGCGGCCGAAATCCCGGCAGAGATGCGAGCGCCCTGATACCGCTGTCTGCAGTCTGAATTTCGTAGCCCTCGCGCTCGAGACGAATCGAAAGGACCTTCAGCAGATCAGCATCGTCATCGACCACCAATATTCTGGATTTCTCAGCCATATGCAGCGCTAGTTAGCGGGATTCAGGTTCCCGGAATTGATTTCCTGTTCCAGAGCCCTGAGAGCGTTCAGCTGGGCCTGCAGCATTTCGCGGAACTGGCGCTCGGTGCTCAGGGCCGATCTGGCTTCGACGAGCTCCTCATCGATGCGTGCATTTCTCGACCGTTCTTCGTTCAACATCTCCGCAAGAGCTCCGTCATTGGCGGCGACGCATGAACGCTCGCTCAACAGATTGTAAAGAAAGCGCGTGAGCTCCAGGTTGGGAGGCTCGTTCTCCTCGAAACCCAGAGTCGTTTCACCGAGCAGGCGAATCGCTCGGTCGATATCGTAGAACGAGGCGCCGGGACGGCTGAGGAGCAGCGATAGCCTGACCGCCGATTCTCCGGTCGGAGTCGTGGCGTATTCTGCAACCAAATCGCGGTACTCTTGCTCGAGCGCAGCGGACTCGAGGCGCCGCACTTCGTTACCGTAACGAATCAGCTCGCTCTCGTCGCCGGACGTGCCGCTACGGCCGGGTCCGAGGCCCTGACATCCGCTCAACGCAGCCGCGCTCCACAGCCAGGCCACGGCGCTAAGTGTCCTGCCCGTTCGGGCCGGCCACCGGAAGCACGACTCGAAAATGCGCACCGCCTCCCGAGTCCACGACCTCGATGCAACCATCATGCGTCTCCACATATTCCTTTGCGATTGCCAGCCCGAGGCCGGTGCCTTTCACGCTTGACTGGTACTCGGCTTGCCCACGATGAAACGGCTCGAAAATCGCCTGCCTCTCCGTATCCAAGACGCCCGGCCCGGAATCGCGCACATCGATGACGACGTCGTTTCCGCGCTTCTCCAGCGAGATCGAAACACGACCGTTCACGGGCGTGTACTTGACGGCGTTGTTGAGCAAGTTCTCGATCACTATTCTAAGCTTATTTCCATCTCCGCGAACGCGTGCGTCGGATAGATCTTCCGCGAGAGTGATGTTTTTCGAGCCTATGGCTAGGGCTTGAGTCGATACGGCTGCGCGCAGGACTGCCCCCAGGTCCACCTGCGTAATCTTCAAGTCGGAGATCAATTCCTGCGTCTTACCGAACTGCAGGAGATCCTCGATCAGCTTCTGTAAACGCAAGCTGCTGGAACGCATGATGCTCGACAGCTCCGCATCTTCCGGGGCGCCGTCCGAGAGGCTCTCCGCCAACAGCTCCGCGCCTTCACGAATCGTCGCGAGCGGCGTTTTCAGCTCATGCGAGATGTGCCTCAGAAACGTGATCTGCTGATGCTCCAGCTCCTTGATGCGGCGCCGCAACCAATCGAGCTCCTTGCCCAGCTCGGCGAGGTCGTCCGGCCCGCGCACCTCGATGACCTCGTCGAGCTCCCTGGCGCCGAGGCGCTGGATCGCTTTGGCGATCTCGCGCGTCGGGCGTGTAATCAGCACCACGAACACACCGGCAAGCACGAACGTGACGGGAACGACCGCCGCGGCCTGCAAGAGCAGCAGCCGCTGTAGGCGGTCGGCTGCGTCGGTGGCGTAGTTGGCTTGAGTTTCTATCAACTGACTGCTATCCGAAAGAACCTCGCGGGCGCGATCGATGAGGATTCTCCAAAGCTGCGCGGTATCAGTCGCCGAGTGCGTGCTCTGATCCCCGGTGTCCCCTCCGCTCAGAACACTGAACAGCACGGCTTCCTCACGCTCTATCGCCGTCAACTGTTGGATTGCCCGCTCAGGCAGCGCGAGACCGAGCAGATTGTCGACTGCATTCCGGAAGATAGCCCGCCGTTCCACGTAGTTTTGGTAGAGCTCCGTGTCGCCGAGCACACGGAATTGCCCAAAGGCTCGCTGCATCTCCGTGAGCTGCTCGATCAGGGAACGACTTTGCTGGGTGGCGGTCTCCGCTTCGAGAACGGCCGCCCGGCCCGCCTCGGAGAGCCGGTCGACCTGTACGACCGCCGTGACGACCGCTGCCGTCATGGGCGCAAGCACCACGGCAAACCCGACGAGAATCAGCCTCAGGATCGATCGCGAACGGTACACGCGCCTCCCCCCGCGAGGTCCCTTGCCCTCGCATCCATGATTGTAGACTCACGGCAATCGAAGGATAAGGGCCAGCCGACCTACCGCAAAGCCGTAGCACCCTGAAGATATTCGGATGCCGACAGCTCACCGTCACGATCCGCATCCACCATGGCGAAACGTCTCGCTAAAACGGAGTCCGCCTGCGCTTCCTGCTCGCTGATCCTCCCGTCCCCGTTCGCATCGACGTCTGAAAACGACGCGGCATTCTCCTGCGAACAGCCATATGCAGCGACGACGGTCAATAAGGTCAATAGCGTTCTCATTGCCTGCCAGGTAATACTTTTAGGGAAGCCGCTCATGTCCACTCCGTTGCAAGTCGTGTGCCAGGGGCATTCCAGGTGGTTCCCCGCCGACTCAGTGTCGCCGATCGACACCACTCCGGCATTCCCCTTGTGGGGTGGGCGCAATGCTATAACTCATAAGGCGCTGATTTCGGGCCGCATGCCCAGGATGGCACGCCTCTTGCTTGAGTGTGGCTGGCCTCTAACAATTTTTTTAGACAGGAGTAGCAACATGAGGACGATTTTGACGGCCTTCCTGGTGGCAATCGGGTTTTCGACGTCTGCGCTCGCGCAAGAGCTCCCCGCGTTCGAGGAAGTCGACCAGAACAGCGACGGCTTGATCGATCAAGCGGAAGCCAGCGTCGTCGAGGCAATCCAGTTCGATACGGCCGATGCCAATCAAGACGGGTCGATCGATCGTGAAGAATACGCGCAATTGTCGCAGTAAGGTCTTCACTTCGATTTGGATAGCGAGCTAGGCCAATCCCAGCGAAAGTACCCCCTACTTTCCTTGTTTTGTGGCCAATTTGAGCCCGGCTTAGGCCGGGCTCTTTTTTTGGTCTTACGGAGGATGCCCGAGAAAGGGCTCTAGTTCAGGTGATCTCGCACTCGCGCCGCAACGGCTGCGCGCTCGACGTCCGTTTCGCGAGTCTCGCCACGCGCGATCGCCTGGTACTTCGTGCAGTTCCGGCCGCTGTTTTTCGCCTGGTACAGTGCGGCATCGGCTGCACGAAATACGTCCGAGGGCAGGCACGGTGTAGTCGAATGAAAGGACGTAACACCGATGCTGATCGTAACCCCGGGCACAGCTCCACGCTGCAACGGCAATCGTTCGACGGCGTGCCGGAGCCGTTCCGCGACCGCGAGTGATTCCGCCGGACCGATGCCCGGCAACAGCAGCGCGAACTCCTCGCCTCCATAGCGGGCGGCGGCGTCACCCGCGCGACGACAACCCATGCACAAAATCTCGCTCAACAGGCACAGCACGGCATCGCCGTACTGGTGACCAAAGGTGTCGTTGAACCGCTTGAAGTGGTCCACGTCGCAAAGAATGAGCGCCAGCGGCGTCGCAGACCGACAGGCACGCCGAATCTCGAGGCTCAGCGTCAAGTCGAAGAAGCGGCGGTTGCCCAGCCCGGTCAAGCCGTCGACGTATGCGAGCCGCTTGAGGTGGCGAACCGTGAGCTGTAGTCGCTGGTTCTGCTGCTCCAAAGCTCGGGCTCTTTCGGCAATATCGGGCTCGTGCGTGCCCTCCTCCCAAGGAGCCCGCTCCGCGCATCGTCTTGAATCCGTTACCGCCACTTTTACAACCACTTGCAATGCCCTAGCTGTCGCGAAGTCCCTTGCATCGTAAGGAGTCAACGCATGAGCTCCACCAACGAATACACAGCAAGATCCATGCCACGCCAATCACCTCGACCAACCCTCCAGGATCCTGAAACATCAGATCTCTGAATCGCGCGAAATCTGTCACCCGCAGGCAACACTCGGCGCGCATGACGAATAATCATTCGTCACTTCGGCACTTCCTCGTGTCGCTGCCTTGCGACAAACCTACAAATAAAGCAAGGGCAGGACAACGGACAAGATGGCCCAGGTGATGAGCTGTAGCGGCACACCGATGCGCACGAAATCGGAGAACTTGTATCCGCCCGCCGTGAACACCAGCAAGTTGGTCTGATAGCCGATCGGCGTGATGTAGCCGGCATTGGCGCCGAACAGCACCGCAAGCACGAACGGCAGGGCCGGCACGCCGAGCTGCTCCGCGATGCTCACCGCAATCGGCGTCCCGATCACGGCGACGGCGTTGTTGCTCAAAAGCTCATTGAGCAGGGCAATCATCAACAGGAAGGTGCTCAGCATGACAGGCGCCGGCAAGCCTTCGGCAGCGTCGACGAAGCGCTCCGCGATATAGGCCGTCGCCCCCGTGCCCGTCAGGGCCGTGCCGAGCGCCAGACAGGTGACGATCACCAGCGCGAGACGCTTGTCGATCGCCCGCCAGGCCTCATCCCAATGCAGGCAGCGCGTGAACAGCATCAAGCTGACGGCGCATAGAGCGCTCACGACGATCGGCACCAAGCCGAGTGCCGCCGCCAGCAGAGTCGAACCCAGAATGAGCGTCGCGCGCCCGGCGGTCGCGGTCCGCGGCACGTGGATCGTTCTGTCGAGCACGAGGTACTCGCGCGCGGCCTTGAGCGCGCTGACGTCCTGCATGCGCCCCTGAAGCAACAGCACATCGCCGACGCCCAAGCGCGGATCACCGGCTTCTTCGATGGGCGTGATCGACGCCGAGGCGGGGCTGCGAATGCCGATCGCGATCAGCTCTCCGAGCGCACCGTCGCGAAGCTGGCTGAAACGCTTCCCATAGAGCGCCGATGTGCGCGTGACGACGATCTCGACCAGCCTCTGGTCGGCCCCGCGCTCCAGGCGCTCGGCTGCCAATTCTCCGCCCAGCGACCCCTGCAAACGCTTGATCGCATCCGCGGGTCCGCGCAGGTGCAGCTTGTCGCCGCTGCGAAGAGACAGCGACGGCAAGCGCACGAGATCCAGATCGCCGCGCTGGACGCGCTCGATTCGCGTCCGGCCTTCGAAGCCTCGCGTCAGCTCGCCGAGCGTTCTGCCGGTGAACGGGCTGTCGTCGCGCACCTCGATGACGGCATAGAAGATGCGGGGTGTCGCCTCAGTGAGCGCCGTAGGCCGATCTACCAGCCAGCGCGGCGCAAGAAGCCAGAGGTAGAGAATCCCGCCGATCAATGCGATGCCCGCCGGTACTACGAAGTCGAACATGCCGATTCTCGGCAGACCGAGGTCCGCTGCGACATTGACCACGAGCAAATTCGTCGACGAGCCTATAGTCGTCGTC
>Ga0214471_10004012_pt1 | contig 11373 bp, 10 predicted proteins | sample RVTome_5_FD_207665 | JGI IMG/M metagenome (GOLD analysis project Ga0214471, IMG submission 207665) | Soil microbial communities from uranium-contaminated site in the Upper Colorado River Basin, Wyoming, United States - RVT142D155 | ecosystem: Environmental > Terrestrial > Soil > Contaminated >... | reverse complement strand
GGTGCCGCGATGGCCGCCGGCCTCGAAGCCCTGGGCAATGATGGCGTCGACGCCGGCCGCCTCCAACACCTTGGCCTCTGCGACGGTGGTTGCCGAGCCGATAATCAGGGCGCCTTGGTCCTTCAGCGCCTTCAGCGCCTTCTTATCCGGCAGCCCGAAGTGGAAGCTGACCACCGGCGGCTTCTCATTGATCAGCACCTCGAGCCGCGGCGGATCGAAGGTCGGGATCGGCCGCGGGTCGGCCGGTACATCGCCCAAGGCGAACTCGTCGTAATAGGGCTGCAGCATCGCCCGCATCGCGGCGACGGCCTTGGCGTCTGCCCTCGGTTCCTCGTGGACGAAGAAATTGACGTTGTAGGTGCCATTGGTGGCGGCGCGCATGGCGCGGCATTGTTCCCGCACCTCGTCGGCGCTCATCATCGCGCAGCCGAGCGAGCCAAGACCGCCGGCGTTGGTCACCGCCGCCGCCAGCTTCGCGGTCGCGGCGCTGGCCATCGGCGCCTGCACAATCGGCAGGCGGATACCGAGGCGTTCGGTCAGCGCGTTGGTCTTCCACGAGGCCAAGAAGGTCTCCCCGTCGTCGTCGCGCCGAAGTCTGGCAGCGGCGACGGCGGTTTGCAACGGCCGGCGGCCGGTCATACCATGCGCCGGCCGCGCCGGAGCCATGCGCGGCGGGGCGGACGAAGGGGGAGACGGGATTGGCCCTGCAACTGCATCTGGTGTTGCTGGTGCTGCTGGCGGCGCTGCTGCACGCCATCTGGAACGCCGTCGTCAAGGCGGCCGGCGACCGCTTCCTGACCTTCACCGCCGTGCGCGGCACTGGCACCGTGGTCGCGATTTGTCTGCTGCCGCTGGTGCCGGTGCCGGAGCCGCAGGCGTGGCCGTACCTGATCGCCAGCATCGCCATCCACAACTTCTATTACGTGGTGCTGCTGCAGGCTTACCGGTTCGGGGATTTGAGCCACGTGTACCCGTTGGCGCGCGGCATCGCGCCGCTGACGGTGGCGGTGCTGGCGGGGGCGTTGGCCGGCGAGGTGCCGACGGCGGGCGGCGCCTTCGGCATCGCGCTGGTGTCGGCCGGCCTGGTGAGCCTTATGTTCGCCGGCGGCCGGCCGCCGGTGCTGGGAAGAGAAGGTGACGGCGCCAAGGCGGTCGGGTTCGCCGTCGCCACCGGGCTGTTCATAGCCTTCTACACCGTCGTCGACGGGCTCGGCATCCGCGTCAGCGGCACGGCGTTCGGCTACATCGTGTGGCTGAACGTCGGCGAGGGCATCCCATTCATGGCCGCGGCGATCGCGACGCGGCCGAAGGAAGTGGCGCCGTTCCTGAAGGCCAACTGGCGGCGCACCACCTCCACCGGTCTTTTGGCGATGGCGGCCTACGCGCTGGTGCTGTTCGCACTCAGCCAGGGCGCCATGGCCCACGTCTCGGCGCTGCGCGAGACCTCGGTGCTGTTCGCCGCCGCCATCGGCGCCTTGTTTCTGAAGGAGTCGTTCGGCCGCATCCGCTTCGCCGCAGCGGCGGTGATCGTCGCCGGCGTGGTGATGATGCAGACGCTGGGTTAGGTCAGTTTCGACAAGTCGGGCGTCTTGCCGGTGTAGCCTGTTTCGCGCTCGTACGCCCGGGCGGCGCGATAGAGGGTCGCCTCGTCGAACGGCCGCCCGACCAGCTGGAACGACGACGGCAGGCCGTTCCCGGTGAAGCCCATCGGTACGCTCAGCCCCGGCAGGCCCAGATAGTTGAACGGCCGCGTCGCGTGGCCCATGGCGAAGATGGTCTGCGCGAACCCCGGGTTGGCGCCGACGTCGGATTCGGCGATCGTCGGTACCGGTCCCATCATCACCGGCGTCACCAGCACGTCGGCGTCCTCGAACACCGCCGCCATGAACTCGGCCAGCACGGCGGGGCGCCGGTTGAGCGCCTCGATGTAGGTGGTCGCCGGCGTCAGCGCACCGGCCACCAGCCGGCCGAGGGTCTGGCGGCCGTAGTCACCGGGCCGCTCGCGCATCCAGCGGGCGTGCAGCGCCGCGCCCTCGGTGGTGGTGATCATGGTGGTCATGCCGTTCGTCACGGCGATGCTGTCGGGCACCCGCACGGCGACGATCTCGGCGCCGAGGCGGCGAAACACCTCGATCGCGGCCTCGATCAGCTTCCGCACCTCGGGCGTCAGCGGCTCGAGGAAATGGTTCTCGGGCACGCCGAGGCGGAGCCCGCGGGCGCCGTCCTCGATCGTCGCCAGGTAGTCGGGCACCTCGAGCCGGCTGGTCGCCGGATCGCGCGCATCGAACCCGGCGATGACGCTCAGCATCAGCGCGTTGTCCGTGACCGTTCGGGTCAGTGGCCCGATAGTGTCCAGCGAATATGAAAGCGGCATGGCGCCGAAGCGACTGACCCGACCGTAGGTGGTCTTCATGCCGACGATGCCGCAGCAGGCGGCCGGAAAGCGGATCGAGCCGCCGGTATCGGAGCCGAGCGCGCCGTAGGCCAGTCCGGCCGCGACGGCGACGCCGGAGCCCGACGATGAGCCGCCGGTGACGAAATCCGGGTTCCACGGGTTGCGCGGCGTGCCGGCGACCGGGTTGTGGCCGGTGACGCCGAGCGCGAACTCGGCCATGTTGAGGCGCGCGATGTCGAGGGCGCCGGCCGAGTCCAGGCGCTCGAGTGGGGCGGCCGTGCGGTCGGGAACGAAACCGGCGCGGATGCGCGAGCCGCAGGCGCTGACGCGTCCCTGGCGGTAGAACATGTCCTTGTGCGCCAGCGGCACGCCGAGCAACGACGCGTCGCCACGCCCGGTCGGCCGGCGGCGGGCGATCGCCGCGTCGGCGGCGCGGGCTTGGTTGAGCGCGCGCTCGGGCTCGCAGCCGGCGATGGCGACGAGCGTGCCGCCATAGCGCTCGATGCGAACGAGGCAGGCGCGGGTGACTTCTTCCGACGACAGCTTGCGTCGGGCGATCAGGCGGGCGACCTCGACCAGGCTCAAACCCGTGACGTCAGCGGCGGCATCAACCATCGTCACGATCCCCGGCCAGCGCCGCCGGCGCAAACGATTCGAGGGCGTCGGTGAAGCGGCCGGGGGCGTCGTCGAACGGCAGCGGCGGCATGAGACGGCGCATCGCCTGGCCGACGCGGCTGGCGGCGCGCGCCGGGTCGACCAGCGCCTCGACGTCGAAAGCCATGTCCTGGAACTGCCGCATCCACGCCTTGGTGGCCATGAAGTCGTTGTTTTGCATGGTGCGGTTCGTCCGTCGCGGCGCTCGTGATGTGGATAGGTACTGTTACGGACTGTGACGGCGGGGCCGGCAAATGTCAAAGCCGGGCAACGGGTTGGCCGCCGCCCGCCGAGGCCGCGCCGGGGCCGAAAATCGTCGGCTAAAAAGGCGTTGATTCACGCAACCTGCGGGCTACATCATCATGGATAGGAGCCCGCCGCCCGCTGGACCGGTTGCCGGAGTGCGGGCAGGCCGGGCGCAACGGTTTCAATTTCAACCACGGTGCCCCCATGACCACCCTCGCCAAAGCAATTGCCGCCGCCGTCCTCGTCGCGGGTTCGCTCGCCGCGTGCGCGGATTTGCCCTTCCGGTTGCCGGGAGAACGCGCCGCGATACTCAAGCCCGAACAGGGCTCGATCCTGTTCAGGACCGACACCGTCGGCAATCACCCGGCGCAGCGGGTCCTCTATTCGGACAACGACCAGCGGGTCGAATACGCGCTCTACAAAGGCAAGGGCGCGCAGGCCGAATTCATCTACATGGAACGGCCCTACGTGGAGAAGGTCGCTTTCAACTACGCCTACACCGTCGCCGATACCGTACGGAGATGGAACTACAGCAAGGGCCAGCCGACCGACTGGGACAAGGCGGTCGGGATCCGTACCACCGTCGGCGACCTGTTCTACCGGTCTTACCGGCTGACCGCCAGGAACCAGAACTGCTTCGGCATCAATGGCGAATGGGACCGGGCGGTGGACGACCCGAGGCAGCGCAACACGCGCATCATGTTCGGGTATTACTGCGCGCCGGCCGGCCAAGCGTTGTCGCAGGAGAAGACACTGGCGTTGATCGACGCCATCGGGCTTAAGGGCATCACCGAGCGGTCCCTCGACTACGCCGACACGATCTACGGCTTCCATAAGGACGTCGTCGCCAACTTCGCCGGCAAGGAAGGGACCCAGAAGGCGATCGCGCTGGCGCAATTCGGCGCCGACGCCGCCGCCGGGATCGCCGAATACCCATTCCGCTTCGCCGAGCACTACATGATCAGCGACGGCAACAACGATATGCAGTAGCCGCGCGCGAGCGCATCCGGAAAGTGTCGCCGGCCCGCAAGGTCGAACGGGGGGAGCAACGCGCATGAAAGCCATCGACAGGGGATTGTCGCCGCTGGTGGCCGTCGCGGCTGTGGGCGCGCTCGCCGCGTGCGCCGATCTTTCTTACGGGCCACCGTATGAGCGTACCGCCGAGCTGCCTCCCGACAAGGGTTTGATCCTGTTCAAGGCCGACCACGTCGGCGAGCGGCCGGCACGCCGCATCCAGTATTCGGACAACGAACAGCGCGTCGAATACACTCTCTACAGGGGCGGCGGCGCGCAAGCCGAATTCGTCTACATGGAGCGGCCCTACAACCTGAACGTCGCCTTCAATTTCCCTTACACCATCGCCGACCGAGTGGGGTCGTGGAACTACAGCAAGGGTCAGGCGGTCCAGTGGGAGCGTGCAACGCGCATCGACACTAGGCTCGGTGAGATGTTCTACCGACCTTATCGGATGACAGCCAGGAACCAGACTTGCATCGGAGTTTCGGGCGAATGGGACCGCGACCCGAGGGACTGGAGGCAGCGCCATACCCGGATCATGTTCGGATACTACTGTGCGCCGGCTGGGCAGGAGCTTTCCAGGGACCGGATGGTGTCGTTGATCGGCGGCCTCGGACTCAAGGGCGTCACCGAACGATCGGACGATTATGCCGATACCGTCTACAACTTCCATCGCGACGTTGCCGCCAACTTCGCCGGCCCGGACGGCAGTTTGAAGGCGACTGAAATCGCTCGCAATGGTGCCGGCGATTCCGCCGGCGTTGCCGACTATCCGTTCCGCCTCGCCCAGTATTACAACCCGTACTACGGGCGCGGCGGAAACTAGCCGGTAGCCGACCGGCTGTCCGCCCGCGCAGGGAAAGTGACGCCGGCCCCTAGGGGCCGGCGTTGCAGTTGGGGGGAGGGAGAAAACGCCTTAAAGAATCGTCGTCACACCCGGATATTGAGATAGAAGCCGCGCGGCACGTCGCGACGGAGCGGCCGATTCTGCCCCAGGATGCGGTTGAGGCGTGTCAGCCCCTCGCGCTCCTCGGGCGTGGTGTCCTGGCGCACGGCGGCCGCCCGCGCCCGAACCTCGTGCACTGCTTCCGCTTGGTAGGCTCCCGGCCGCCCGCCCGGCAGCAATGCGTTCGAATTGGTGAAGTCGACCCCGTCCGTCATGGGGTCAGGCTAGGCACAAAAGGTTAAGGGAATCTCAAAATCCGGGGCCCCGGAAACGGGTTTGCAGGGATAGTCCCGAAGCCTGCAATCTTCGGGTGTCAGCGCAGCCGTGGCGCCGTTTCGGGGGCCTCGGCGATGCCGGGGCCGAGGCCCTGATGGAAGCGCTCGAGCGCCCAGGTGACGGACGGGAACGCCAGCGCCTGCCACGGGATGTCGTCCCAGGCGGCGAGCGTCACTTCGTCGCTCTCCGGGCCGGCGGCTATATCAGGCGAGATCAGCTCGGCCCGGTGCATGACGTAGACCTGGCTGATGCGCGGAATCTCGTAGATGCCGATCAGGCCGACGATCTTGATGCGGGCGCGCGCCTCCTCCCACGCCTCGCGCTTCGCCCCTTCGGCGGTGGTCTCGCCGATCTCCAGATAGCCGGCGGGGACCGTCCAGAAGCCCTTGCGTGGCGGAATGGCGCGGCGGCAGATCAGGAACTTCTGCCGCCACGCGCAGACGGCGCCGACGATCACCCGCGGGTTGTCGTAGGCGACGTAGCCGCAGTCGGGGCAGACCAGCCGCTCGCGGTCGTCGCCCGGTGGTACCGCCCTGACCGACGGCCCGGCTTTGCTGTTATCGGCCATGTCCGAAGTGTGGCGCGCGGCTCAAGCCGCGGCAAGGCTGCCGTGACTGACGTCGCAACTCACGTCGCCAGGAGACGCACCTGTGCCGCGTCGACGACCAACGACACCTTATCGCCGACGGCAAAACTCGGCCGCCCCGCCTGATGGGTGTCGTCGACCAGGATGACGTGGCCGCCAACGGCGACAGCATAACGGATCAGGTGACCCAGGAACTCGCGGCTCTCGACCCTGCCGGCCAGCGCCGCGTTGTCACCGGGCGCGTCCAAGACTTCGCCGGCACCGCGGATGCTCAAGTGCTGCGGCCGGAACATCGCCGTCGCCGGGCCTTCGGCGTGGTCGGCCGCGGCGAGCGCAATGACGGTGCCGTCGTCGGTCCGGAACACCGCTCGGCCGCCCGCGCTCTCGACCCGTCCGTCGAGCAGGTTGGCGGTACCGAGGAAGGCGGCGACGAAGCGGTTAACCGGGTTGTCGTAGAGCGTCATCGGCGAGCCGACCTGCTGGATGACGCCCTGGTCGAGCACGGCGATGCGGTCCGAGGTGGTGTTCGCCTCCTCCTGGTCGTGGGTGACGAAGATGGTGGTGAGCTTGAGCTTTCGTTGCAGGGCCAGGATGTCGCGCCGCATCTGGATGCGCAGGTTGGCGTCGAGGTTCGATAGCGGCTCGTCGAGCAGCAGCACCCGGGGCTCGACGACGATGGTTCGCGCCAGCGCCACGCGCTGCTGCTGGCCGCCGGAGAGCTGCGACGGTCGCCGGCCGGCGAGCTCCTTGAGCCCGACCAGATCAAGCGCCGCCGCCACCCGCCGCTTGATCTGGTCCGCCGGCAAGCGCCGCTCTTCGAGGCCGAAGGCGACGTTCCTGCGCACCGTCATGTGCGGCCACAGGGCATAGGACTGGAACACCATGCCGACGTTGCGCTTCCACGGCGGCAGCCGGGTCACGTCGTCGCCGCCGATGGCGATACGGCCAGCGGGCGGCGGACCGAAGCCGGCGATGGCGCGCAACAGCGTCGACTTGCCCGAGCCGGAGGGGCCGAGGAAGGTGAAGAACTCGCCCGGCTTGATCTTGAGGCTGACGCCCTTCAGCACCTCGGTCGAGCCGAACGCCAGGCTTACGTCCTCGAGCGTCACGCCGACGGCGTCGGGGCGGATGTCGCCGCTCATCGCCTCACGCTCCCGCCGCCGCGGCGATGGCGGCTCCGGCCTGGCGCTTCGCCTCGCCCTTCTCGATGATCCGGTGCGAGACGTAGGTGGCGATGCCGACGATGACCACGGCGATGATGCCGAGCGCCGCACCCGGCCCGCGCCCTGCCGACGATTGCATGAACTCGTAGATGCCGAACGCCAAGGGCGCGTCCGATTGCTGCGACACCAGCATGATGGTCGCCGACAGTTCCACCGCCGCGGTGGCGAAGCTGGTGACGAAGCCGGCGAGGATGCCGCCCGACATCAGCGGCACCACCACCCGCCACACGGTGCGCGACTTGGTGGCGCCGAGGTTTTCGGCCGCCTCCTCGAGCATGATGCTGACCTGCTGCAGCCCGGCGACGCAGGCTCGCAGCGCGTACGGCAGCCGCCGGATGGAGAGTGCGACGACGATGATCACCCACCACTGAGCCAGCGGTTTGTCCACGAAAGGCACCTCGAAATCGAGAAAGGTCCTGAGATACCCGATACCGAGCACGACGCCTGGGATGGCGACCGCGCCCATGGCGACGTAGTCCAGCCACTGCCGGCCAGGAAGACCGGTGCGCCACACCACGTAGGCGATGGCGGTACCGAGCACTACGTCGATGAGGGCGGCGAACCCGGCGTAGAGCAGGGTGTTGGTGATGTACTGGGTGGCGGTGCGGAACACGTTCTCATAATGGGCGAAGGTGAAGGCGTCCGGTAGCACGCTGAACGACCACACCGTGCCGAAGCTCAGGAGTGCCAGCCCGATGTGCGGCGACAGCACCATCAGCAGGATCAGGATGACGACCGCGTAGCAGCCGACCTTTTCCCACCGCCTGAGGTCGCGCCGCATCAGCCCGCCACCGCCTTTCTGCACGGTGGCGTAGTCCTTGCCCCCGAGCGCCAGGAACGACACCCACAGCGAGAACAGCGAGAAAGCCACCAGGATCACCGAGATCACGTAGCCCATCGGGTCATTGATGCCGACCGCGGTGACCCGCAGATAGGCCTGCGGCGCCAGCATGTTGTTGATGTTGAGTAAAAGCGGCGTGCCCAGGTCGTCGAACGTCTTCAAGAAAACCAGCGACGCACCCGCCACGTAGCCCGGCATGGCCAGCGGGAAGACGATGCGGCGGAACAGCCGCACGCCGCTGGCGCCCAGGTTCTGCGCCGATTCCTCCATGGAGCGGTCGATGTTGAGCAGCGCCGCCGACAGGTTGATCAGGATGAACGGGAAATAGTGGATGCTCTCGACCAGGATGACGCCATTGAGCCCGCGCATGAACGGGATGGTGAAGCCGAACCAGTCGTCGATCAGCAGGTTTACCGAGCCGTTGTCGCCGAACAGCAGCAGCATGGCCACGGCGCCGACGAACGGCGGCATGATCAGCGGCACGATGCCGAGCGTCTGGATCAGCACCGCGCCGCCGAAATTGAACCGCGTGGTGAAATACGCGAGCGGCATCGCGATCGCCGACGACAGCAGCACCGACATGCCGGCGACGTAGAAGGAATTGACGAACGATTCCCGGAACAGCGAATTGTGGAAGAAGTCGACGAAATTGATCAGCGTCAGCGCCCCGGTATTGGGATCCTGGAAGGCGACGTAGATGACCTTGGCGACGGGGACGCCCAGGAACACCAGCAGGAACAGACTTAGGCAAAGGGCCAGTGCCCCCGGCCCCCAGTGGCTCTGCGACAGCGACTTCACCGTTGCTCCTTGGGCTCAAGCACGCGTGCCGACGGGACCCGGCCGGCGGTCGGCCGCCGGGCCCCGTCCGCGGTTTCAGGCTAGAGCTTGGCAGCGGCCTTGTCGGCCAGCTCCTTGGCCTTGGCGTAGTTGGCCTTGACCATGGTGTCCCACTCGCGCTCGATCTCGGCTTGCCGGCCCTTGGCGACGTCCTTCGCCTTCTTGCGCTTGGTCTTGAAGACGGCGTTGAATTCCTTTTCGCCGGCCTGCTTCTCGGTGACCGGCACCTTGCCGATCAGCGCGCGGGCCTCGGCGATCAGCTTCTTCGCCTCGGCGTTGGACTTGCCGGCGAGCTTGGTTTCGGCGGCGTGAATCGCCTGGGTGGCGGCGCGCAGATCGTCGAGCCGGTAGGTGATCATCACGTCGAACAAGGCGTTGACCACATTGTAGTGGCTCTTCGACTTCTTGAGGTCGAACTTCACCGCCGCGCCGATGGATTTGTCCTTGAACGGGTTGGGGAAGCCGGCTGGCGCCTTGGCATAGGTCGCCGGGTTGACCGGCAGGCGCATGATCTTCGGATCGAGCAGCACCTCCTGGCCTTCCGCCGACAACAGGTATTCGATGAACTGCGCCGCGGCCTTCGGATGCGGGGCGTTCTTGACGATGGCGATGTTGGCCGGTACCAGCGTTGTCACCGGCGGATAGATGAAATCGACCGGGAAGCCGGACGCTTTCGACGAGTAGGCGAAGAAGTCGATGACGATGCCAAGGCCGACCTGACCGGAGTTGACCGCGTCGGGAACGCCGAAGCTGCGCTCGGTGACGGTCTTGAAGTTGCCGGCGATCTCCTTCCACAGCGCCCAGCCCTTGTCCCAGCCTTCGCCCTGCAGGATCGTCTCGACGGTCAGGTGCGTGGTGCCGGAGCGCGATGGCGCGCTCATGCCGACGTGGCCGTTGTAGATCGGCTTGGCGAGATCGTCCCAGGTCTTCGGGATCGGCAGCTTCTTGGCCGCCATGTAGCGGGTATTCCACATGATGCCGTAGCCCGAGGCGGCGAATCCCTTGTAGAACCCCTCCGGGTCGTGGATCGGGAAGGCGCCGACCTTTTCGGGGATGCCCTTCACCTTGACGTCGTATTTCGCCAGCAGCCCGTCGCCCTTCAGCACCTCGAAGGCGTCCGGCGCCGACGCCCAGAACATGTCGGAGGTGTTCTTGGCCGCTGTCTCCTGCAGGTACTTGATGCTGGCCGAGGTGTTCTTGCCCAGTACCTCGACCTTGACGCTCGGGAACTTCTTCTCGAACGCCTTGCTGACGGTGACGGTGGTGTCGGGCGGATAAGACGTGACGATGACCAGTTTGTCCTCAAGCGCCGAGGCCTGGAACGGCGCCGCGATCGCGGCGATGATGAGCGCCGCGCCGGCGAACAATCGGCCGAGGCGGGATTTTGCGTTTGTCATTGGGTTCAACTCCTCCAAGGGTTTCGCCTGTTTTTTGTCGTTGTCGCCCGGCGGGCCGCTCGAGAACCGCGGCCTCGCCGCCGGGCGCGGCGAGAACGAAAATTGACGCTAGCCGAGGGCAAAAAACCGGTCAACTACGATTGCCACCGACGCGCCGGCGCCAACAGGCCGGAAAAAAAGAAAAATTATCGCCGCCGTGCCAGGGATGGTAGAATTGCCCGATTCGAGGCGTCGCAACGGCCGGCCTGGAGCGGAGCCGCCGTGCGGTGCGTCAGGGGATGGCCCGCGGGACGGCCTCGGGGGATAGCCCGGGGGATGGGTTGAGCCGGTGACCAGGGACCGCAATTTCGACCACCAGTTTCTTGACTTGCGATCGGCCGAGCAAGCGGACCGCCTTTTCCTCGGCGGCCTGAAGCTGGCGCAGCGCACACGGCTGTTCCTGCTCACCGGCCTTCTCGCCGTCGCCGCCTTCGCCGCCATCGCCATCGTCGTCGACCGCCGGGTCGACAACGCGCTCGTCGCGCTCGCCGCCTCGGATCGCATCGCCGAGCTGGTCGCTACGGCCGAGACAGAAATCGCCGCCGCCCGCGGCGAGGAAAAGAAGTTCCTGCTGAAGAAGAACCCTGCCGTTGCCGAGGCGTTTTCGGTGCACCTGGGCGCCGCCGCGCGCGCCTTGGATCAGTTGACGCGGATACCTGAAAGCGCCGCCATCCGCAAGCACGTGATCACCATCCGCGACGGTCTCGCCCAATACGACCAGCAGTTCTCGAAGCTGGTGCAATCGGAAAAGGCGCTGGGGCTTTCCGACAACTCCGGCCTCGCCCGCGACCTCAAGGAGGCGAGCGAGGAGTTGCAGACGCGATTCTCGACCGCCGGCTTCGCCAACCTCGCCGGCCAGGTGCAGCGCATCAACCGCGACGGCGAGGAGACGCTGGCGTCGGGCTCCAAGAAGAAC
>Ga0214471_10004011_pt1 | contig 11376 bp, 9 predicted proteins | sample RVTome_5_FD_207665 | JGI IMG/M metagenome (GOLD analysis project Ga0214471, IMG submission 207665) | Soil microbial communities from uranium-contaminated site in the Upper Colorado River Basin, Wyoming, United States - RVT142D155 | ecosystem: Environmental > Terrestrial > Soil > Contaminated >... | reverse complement strand
CGACTCGCACTCCCACGCCGACCACGTCTCGGGGGCGCGGCGGCTGGCCAAGGAAGCCGGCGCCGAGCTGGTCCTGCCCGAGCTCACCGACATCAGCTACGAGGCGCGGCGGGTCAAGGGCGGCGACGTGCTCGAGATGGACGACGTCTCGCTCGGCGTGCTGCATGTCCCCGGGCATCGGCCCGAGCAGATCAACCTGCTGGTCATCGACCACAGCCGCGGCGAGGAGCCCTGGTGCTTGCTGACCGCTGACTTCCTGCTGGTCGGCGACATCGCCCGCCCCGACCTCGCCCAAGGCGGCGAGGAGGGCGCGGCCATGATCTGGGACGTCGCCATCCCGGCCCTCGCCGAGCTGCCCGATTTCGTCGAGGTCTATCCCGGCCACGTCGCCGGCTCGACCTGAGGGCGGGTCACCAGTGGCAAGGTTGCCACTACGCTCGGTTACGAGAGGCGCTACAACCCCGCCCTGCAGTTCGACGGCCGCGACGCCTTCATCGCCTTCATGACCAAGGGCCAGCAGGCGCGCCCCGCCAACATCTTCAACATCGTCGCCATCAACCAGGGCAAGCAGCCGCTGACGATGCAGGAGCCGGTCGCCGAGCCGCTCGAAACGGCGCGGGTCGAGGAGCTGGCCGCCGCCGGCCACCTGCTCGTCGACGGCCGCTCGCCGGCGGATTTCGGCGCCGGCCACCTGCCGGGCTCCTACAGCGTCTGGATCGGCAGCCCGGAGTTCGAGCAGCGCGTCGGCTGGGTGGTCCCGCCGGACTCGCCGCTGGTGCTTGTGGTCGGCGACCCCGAGGCCGCGCAGCGGGCGGTGCACAAGATGGGGTTCGTCGGCCTCGACCGGCGGGTGGCCGGTTACCTGGAAGGCGGAACCAAGGCCTGGGTGGCGGCCGGCAAGGAGCTGGCCTCCGTGCCCCAGATCGGCGTCGACGAGCTGCACCGGGGCCTCACCGAGAGCGCCGACGGCGACGCGCCCCAGGTCCTGGACGTCCGCGAGCCCGCCGAGTGGCGTGACGGCCACATCGAGGGCGCCCGCCTGATGAGCCATAAGCACCTGCGCGAGCGCCTCGACGATCTCGACCTCGACCCGCAGCGGCAAGTCGCGGTGATCTGCGGCAGCGGCGTGCGCTCGAGCACGGCCAGCAGCGTCCTGGCCCGCAACGGCTACGAACGGCTGCTCAACGTCACCGGCGGCATGGACGCCTGGGCCGCCGCCGGCCTGCCGATGGTCGACGAAAAGGGCTGCTCGATCTCCGCGCCCGAGCCCGCCTAACCTTCGCAGCCGTCGCCGGAAGGTCCTGCGGACAAAAAAATGGCTGGGACGCAGGGACTCGAACCCCGATTCTACGGTCCAGAGCCGCATGTCCTGCCAATTGGACGACGTCCCAGCCAGACCTTCAATCTTAAGGGGGTGCCGGGGGGCTTGCAATTCCGGGAAGGGGCGAGTGCGAGGGCCACGACCCCCGCCTCCGGGCGCCAGGATCCCGCTGGCGCCGGTGGGCGCCGCCAGGCGATCGGGCCTCGCCCACCCCTGTTGACCCGCTGGCGGCGGGCGCGGGGTATCGTGTGGCCAGGAGTGGGTCCCACGTGAAGGCACGGACGACAACCAGCAGCTCGCCGGGATTGCGGCAGGCGGTCGCGATGGCCGGTCTTTTCGCCGTCGCCGGCGCGATGCCGGCGGTCGCTGAGGGCTACGGTCGCGCCGTCGCGGACGGGGTACGGGAGGGCGCCGGCCAGACCCCCTACGCAGTGGCCGGCCCCTGGGCCATGTCGCCGGCGACCCCGCAGGCGCAGCCGCTGCTCGGCGAGATCACCGGCGAGACCGTGGACTTCGACGGCACCCCGCTGCGCGGCGTGACGGTCGAGCTGGTCGGTCCCTTCCCGGAGGACACCAGCCGCACCCAGCAGTCCGGCGCCAACGCCCGCTTTGCCTTCACCCAGCTATTGCCGGGGAGATACCGGCTGTCGATCAAGTTTCCCGAGGTGGACGCCGCCGGCGATCTCGACGTCACGGTCAACCCGGGGATGCGGACCGAGACGACGCTGGTGTTGAGCCTCATGGCCATGAGGGTGAACGTCATCGTCCAGGCCCAGGCGCCGGCTGTGTCGGACACCGATCTGACCGACATCGAGGCGACCTCGGGGCTGCGGGCCCTGCCGGGGACGATCATCGAAAGCTTCCCGCTGCCGGCCGAGCAGGCGCTCGAGGTGCTGCCGCTGCTGCCCACCGTCGTGCGCGGGCCGAAGGGCGAGATCGCGATCGACGGCACCATGCCGGCCGACTCGGTGCTGCTCTTCAACGGCGTCGACCTGACCGACGGCTACTCGGGCAACTTCGACGTGCGGCTGCCGATCGAGGCCATCGACCGCATCGACGTGTTCACCGGCCTGGCGCCCGCGGAGTACGGGAACTTCGCCGGCGGCGTCATCGACGTGCGGACGCTGGCGGGCGGCGAGAGCTGGGATTGGCGGGTTGCCAGCTTCTTGCCGCGGCCACGGATCGAGGACGGCACCATCCGGGGCATCAAGGGCGCCTCGCCTCGCCTGCGGATCGGCGGGCCTTTGAAAGGGGGCGAGGCCTACCTGTCGCTGGCGGGCGAGTATCACTTCGACCGCGTCGACGTCTTCGAGATCCCCGGCGACCCCGACCAGGACCATGTCCGCGAGGAGGGCTGGAACGGAATGGTGCAGATCGACTGGCAGCCCGACGACCGCCACCGCTTCACGCTTTCGGCCCTGAGCTTCCCCCGCGACGACCGCTACGTCGGCCTCGACGGCCTTACGCCGCCGGAGGCGACCTTCAACGTCGAGCGCGGCGCCGAGGCGCTGTTCGTCCGCCACGCCTTCCGGCCGGACGAGGACCGCTCGCTGGAAGCGACGCTGCAGTTCAATCGCATCGACCTGCGCACCGGCCCGCAGGGGCCGGATCCCTTCGAGGTCACGCCCGACGGCTACGGCGGCAACCAGTTCCACGCCGAGGACAGGCGAACCACGCACTTCCAGAGCCAGGTCGTGCACAGCCGCCGGATCTCCCGCGACGACAGCATGCACGTCCTGCAGATGGGGATCGACTTGCACCGCCTGTACACGAGGGGCACCTACGAGAACGACGCGATCCTGGTGCACGGCAGCGACGGGCGCCTGCTGCAGCGGATCGATTTCGGCGCCCCCGTCGCATTTCGCCGCAGCAAGTACGAGTGGGCGGCATTCGTGCAGGATCGCTGGACGCGCAGCGAGCGCTTCTGGCTCGACCTCGGCCTCCGGTACAGCGGCGACTCGTTGACCGGCGACCACGGGATCGCGCCGCGGGTGGGCGTCGCCTTCGACCCCGCCGGCGATCGCCGGACCCTGCTGAAGGCGGCCGCCGGCCTGATCTACCGGCGCGTCTACCTCGGCGAGCTCCTCTGGGATGAGCTGCCGGTGCGCCTCGAGACCGCCTTCTCGACGCCGGACGGGCCGCGGCTGGCGGCGTACGTTCCCCGGCGGGCGGCGGCGCTCGACCCTCCCCGCACCTTGCTGCTGACCACCGAGTTGAGCCACCGGACAGGGTCGGGCTGGCTGTTCCGCTCCCGCTATTCGTACCGCCGCAGCGGCCACGACATCATCGCCGACCGCGTCGAGGGGGGCTCGGTGCGGCTGGCGCCCGGCGCCGACCCGCTGGCGAGCTATCTGCAGACCCCCGACTTCCCCGCCGGCTCGCTGCTGCTCTCCAACGGTGGCAGGTCGACCTCCTGGAGCGTCGAGCTGACCGCGGCCCGGCGCATCCCGACCGGCGGCGAGGTGGTCGTTTCCTACGTCCGCTCGTCGAGCTTCGGAGACCTCAACGATTTCACCCTGCTGGCGGGCGAGGCGCCGGGCGCCGTCTTCCGGCCCAACCGGCGGGGACCGCGTCCGTTCGACGCGCCCCATCGCGTGGTGGCGTGGGCGACGCTGGAGCTGCCGGCCCGCGTCCAGCTCACGCCGGTCGTCGAATGGCATACGGGGTTTCCCTACAGCGTCTTCACCGAGGGCCAGGCCTACGCGGGCGACGCCAACCGCGAGCGCTTCCCCGATTTCTTCGCCCTCGACGTGCAGGCCACCAAGGCGGTGGAGATCCGCGGCTACCTGATCACCGCCGGCGTCAAGGTCTCCAACGTCACCGGCCACGACAACCCCCGGCAGGTCGTCTCCAATCTCGCCAGCCCGCTCTTCGGCGACCTCCGCAACAGCGTGCCGATAAAGCTGCGCGCCAAGCTCTCGTTCGACTTCTGATTAGGGCTCGTGCAGAAATAACTGCGCGCACCGAGGGCGTCCGGGCGCCCTTCTCGCAAGGCGCGCGACCGAGGCATAGCGGGGCCTATGTCGCAGGGAGCGCAACGCCGCGAGGAGGGATGCACGGGCGCCCGAATGCCGCAGTTATTTCTGCACGAGCCCTTAGCTCGCGATCGATGCCTGGTTGGCCTGGGCCGCCTTGACCTTGGTCAGATAGCGGATCATCCGGTCGAGCCGCGCCCGGGTGTTCTCCCGCCCCATCAGCTCGAGGACCTCGAAGATCCCCGGTGAGGCGTGCTTGCCGGTCACCGCGACGCGGGTGCCGTGGATGAGGTCGCCGGCTTCGATGTCGAGGCTCTCGGCGGTTTGCCGCAGCGCCGACTCGATCTCCTCCTGGGTCCACGGATCGACCCGGCTCAGCGCATCGCGCAGCTTTTCCAACGGCTCGAGCAGGTTCTTGCCCTTGACGTGCTGGTCGATGGCGCCCGGCAGGTAGGGGAACGCCTCGGTCAGGAAGGGGGCGATGTTGTCGGCGAGCTCGTTGATCGTCCGCGAGCGCGACTGCCACATGTCGATCAGCGCGAAGATGTAATCGCGCCGCTCCATGTCGAGCTCCTCCTGCCAGCAGCCGCGGTTGCGCAGCGCCTCGCGGACCGAGTTCATCAGCTCGCCGGCGGGCACCTCGGCGATGTACTTGCCGTTGAGCCAGGCGAGCTTCTCGGCGTCGAAGACGGCGTTCGACGAGTTGACCCGATCGATGCTGAACTCGCGGGTCAGCTCCGGCAGCGTGAACACCTCGCGGTCGTCTCCCGGCGACCAGCCGAGCAGCGCCAGGTAGTTGACGACGGCGCCCGCCAGGTACCCCTTGTCGCGGAAATGGGTCACCGACGTGGCGCCGTGGCGCTTGGACAGGCGCTTCTTGTCGGACCCGAGGATCAAGGGCAAGTGGGCGAAGATCGGCAGCTTGGCGTTGAGGGCCTGGTACACGAGGATCTGCTTGGGCGTGTTGGGGAGGTGGTCGGCGCCGCGGATGACGTGGGTGATGCCCATCTCGATGTCGTCGACGACGCTCGACAGGTGGTAGGTGGGCTTCTCGTCCGAGCGCAGCAGCACGAAGTCCTCGAGGTTGACGTGCTCGAAGCTCACCTCGCCGTGGACGAGGTCGTTGACCACCGTCGTTCCCTCGGTGGGCACCTTGAAGCGCACCACCTTGGGGACGCCGGCGTCGATCTTCTGCTGTACTTCGTCGGCCGGCAGGGCGCGGCAGGTGCCGTCGTAGCGCCAGCCCTCACCCTGGTCCTGGGCTTCCTTGCGCTTCGCCTCGATCTCGTCGGTGCTGCAGAAGCAGTAGTAGGCGTGGCCGGAGTTCATCAGCAAGGACACGTAGTCGCGGTACAGGTCGAGGCGGGCCGACTGATAGATCGGGCCCTCGTCCCAGTCGAGGCCCAGCCAGTTCAGGGCGTCGAAGATCCCCTGGACCGACTCCTCCGTGGAGCGCTCCTCGTCGGTGTCCTCGACCCGCAGGATGAAGGTCCCGTTGTTCTGCCGTGAGAACAACCAGTTGAAAAGCGCGGTGCGGGCTCCACCGACGTGGAGCTCGCCGGTGGGGCTGGGCGCGAAGCGTACGCGCACCTCGGCGGAATCGGGCATGTCAAACCTCGTTGGCGCAGTAAAGCGTGGTCAAAACGGGAACGTGAAAGTCGTGAGCTCGTCGGCCGCGCCCCAGAACGCGGAAACAAGGACGATCGGGCGCGGCGCCTCGCGGGCGCCTCCGGCGAGCTTGCCGCAGAGCGGCGCCCGAGGGTGATGGTAGCCCAGTGCCGCCTGGGCGGCCAACCGGGCCGGCTATCTCTCCTGGGGGCGGACGAAGCCGCAGGACTCGCAGACCTCGGCCTTGCGGGTCAGCAGGGCGACGAAGACGGCCAGCGCCAGCAGGCTCAGCGACAGCGTGAATCCGAAGCCGAGCAGCGCCGCGAATACCGCGCTCCAGAAGGCGAGAACGGCGAGCAGGACGGAGCCGAACGGGCTGAAGCGGTGGCGGCGGCTGACCTGCCAGGCCGCCGGCGCGTCGCACGAGGGGCACCGCTCGTCGCCGTGAACATCGGGGCCATCAACCGGCCCGTCGCTCGCGGCTACCGACCGCGTCACCATGGTCAGGGCGACTCGGCAGCCGCGGTGGTCTTGCCGCAGCCCTCACAACGCCGGCGGCTCTTGCGAGGCCAGGCGAAATAGGCGGTCATCGGGAACACGATGGCCGCCAGCACCCAGGATGTCCAGTGGATCGACGGCCGGCTGAGCAGCCAGGCGAGCATGATCGCCGCCATTACCAGGGCGACCGCCTGCTCGCCGTAGGGGGCGATGCGCTGCATGCGCTTGTAGGCCATGCAGGTCGGGCAGAACTGGAATTCCACGGCAGTCCCTCGTCGGGGCAGAACGGCCCGCGCGGGGCGAGAAACGGAGGACGGAGGGGGAGGGATTCGAACCCTCGGCACCGGTTACCCAGTGCAACGGCTTAGCAGGCCGCCCTATTCGTCCACTCTAGCACCCCTCCGCAGGCGGAGGGAGAAGGATTCGAACCTTCGGACCGCGTAAACACGGTCAGCGGTTTTCAAGACCGCCGCCTTAAGCCAGACTCGGCCATCCCTCCTGAGGGCGAAGATTGTACCCCGCGCGCCGCAGGCGCGGGGGAGCGGCGAGGTGCGGGCGTGCCGGGGGTGACCCCCGGCGCCGTCAGCCGCGCAGGAAGCGCCGCCGCAAGGTGCCGATGTTCTCGAGCTCGCCGGCCTCGTTGCGATACTGCCAGAACGCCCAGCCGTTGCTCGAGCGCGTGTGGGAGTCCGAGCCGCGGACATCGGAGCAGGTGTCGCGCGCGTAGGTGGCCGCCGAGCACAGTGTGCAAAAGCTCTTGCCCATGCAGGTGACCGTTCCATCGGGCTCGATCTGGGCCTTGAGGCGGCGGTCGAAGTACCTTCGCTCCAGCTCCAACGGGGGATCGATCACGCCGGCCTCGATCAGCCCGATCACCAGCACCCCGAGCTTCTTCGGGCTCCCGGGGCCTATCCTTGCATTGACTCGACTGGCGCCGTTGGTTGAGCGCATCGCAACCGCCTTCAGGTAATCGCGCGGGCAACTCGAAGGAGCCGCGGGCGGGTCACCTGCAGAGAGTATACAAGGTCGGCGGACCGACCCCCTCGAGAGCCCTCGCAGATGGCGCCCGATCACGCCCGAAGAGGGCAAAAAAAAGCGCCCCGCCCGGGCGAAGCCACGGGCGGGGCGCCAATACCGCTAGTAAGAGCTAGACGGCACGGACGTTCGCGGCCGACAAGCCCTTCGGGCCTTCGGTGATGTCGAACTCGACGCTAGCGCCTTCGGCGAGCGACTTGAAGCCGCTGCCCTGAATCGCGGAATGGTGGACGAACACGTCGGGACCACCCTCTTGCGCGATGAAGCCGAAGCCCTTCGCGTCATTGAACCACTTGACAGTACCTTTGGCCATTCCTTGGCCCTCCTTCAACTGATGTGACGAACGTAGCTGCTCGCTGGCGAAGGATCTTCCTACGGGCACAAGAAAAACCCGCCGGCTGCTTCTTGGCGGGTTGCCTTTCGGTATCCGTCCTAAAGCAAACTACAACCAGTCGATATCTTAGCATTTCCGCGTCCGGAAAGCGCCACCAAAATGGGGTCTTCGCCGAACCCGTCGCGCCGCGCCCCCAAAAGCGGCTTCCCGGCCTGGAAACCGCCTCCAGAGGCCTGAAAACAGCCGCCTCGCCGCTGCCGGCGGCAGCCTGCTCACCTCCGGGCGGCTACAATCCTCTCGTGAACAAGATCCGCAACTTCTGCATCATCGCCCACATCGACCATGGCAAGTCGACGCTCGCCGACCGCCTGATACAGCGCTGTGGCGGCGTTACGGAGCGCGAGTTCCACGACCAGCTCCTCGACACGATGGACCTCGAGCGCGAGCGGGGCATCACGATCAAGAGCAACACGATCACCCTCGCCTACGAGGCAGCCGATGGGCTTACCTACACCCTCAACCTGATCGACACCCCCGGTCACGTCGACTTCTCGCACGAGGTGCGCCGCTCGTTGATGGCCTGCGAGGGGGCGCTGCTGCTCGTCGACGCCACCCAGGGGGTCGAGGCGCAGACTGTCGCCAACGTCTATCTCGCCCTCGAGCAGGAGCTCGACATCCTGCCGGTGATCAACAAGATCGACATGGAGGCGGCCGACGTCGACCGCGTCCTCGAGGAGATCGACGAGGACCTCGGCCTCGATCCGTTCGAGGCGCTGCAGGTCTCCGCCAAGCTCGGCACCGGGATCGACGAGCTGCTCGAGGCGATCGTCGCCAAGCTGCCGCCGCCGCAGGGCGACCCCGGGGCGCCGCTCAAGGCGCTCATCTTCGACGCCGAGTACAACCCCTACCGCGGCGTCGTCCTGTTCGTGCGCGTTTTCGAGGGGGCCGTCCGGCCGGGCCAGACCGTCCGGCTGATGCACAACGGCGCCGAGTACGAGGTCGAGGAGGTGGGTCTCATCAAGCTCCAGCAGGAGGCGCGGGAGGAGCTCGCCGCCGGCGCCGTCGGCTACATCGTGGCCGGCATCAAGGCGATCGCCGACATCGATATCGGCGACACCATCACCGGCGCCGAGCGACCGGCGGCCGAGCCGCTGGCCGGCTACGTCCCCGCCAAGCCGGTGGTCTTCTCGTCGATCTTCCCGGTATCCAACGACGACTACGAGGACCTCGCCAAGGCGCTCGCCAAGCTCAAGCTCAACGACGCGGCGCTCACCTATCAGAAGGACTCCTCGAGCGCCCTCGGGTTCGGCTTCCGTTGCGGCTTTCTCGGCATGCTCCACCTCGACGTCGTCCAGGAGCGGCTCAGCCGCGAGCACGGCCTGTCGCTGCTGCTGACCGCACCGTCGGTCGAGTTCCACGTCACCAACATGAAGGGCGAGACGCTGGTCGTCGAGAACCCCGCCGAGTACCCCGACCCGGCGAGCATCGAGGTCGTCGAGGAGCCGTACATCAAGGGCTCGATCCTGATGCCCGACCGCTACATCGGCACGGTCATGGAGCTGCTGCGCGAGAAGCGCGGCGAGGAGTCCAAGTTCCACTACCTGGCCGCCGGGCGCGTCGAGGTGAGCTCCGAGATGCCGCTCTCGGAGGTGCTGTTCGACTTCTACGACCGCCTCAAGACCATCACCCAGGGCTACGGCTCTTTCGACTACGAGCTGCTCGACTACCGGGCCACCGACCTGGTCAAGATCGACATCCTGGTCAACGGCGAGCGGGTCGACGCCCTCGCCATGCTGGTGCACCGCGACAAGGCCCGGGCGCGGGCGCTGCACGCCTGCAAGCAGCTCGAGAAGACCATCCCGCGGCAGAACTTCAAGATCGCCGTCCAGGGCGCCATCGGCCGCGACATCATCGCCCGCCGCACCATCAACGCCTTCCGCAAGGACGTCACCGCCAAGTGCTACGGCGGCGACATCACCCGCAAGCGCAAGCTGCTCGAGAAGCAGAAAGAGGGCAAGAAGCGGGCGCGCGCCTTCGGCAACGTCGAGATCCCCCAGGAAGCCTTCCTGGCGGTGCTGCGCTCCGACGTCGACGAGGCTTGAGGATGGCGACCTCGGGTACGGAGGTGTTTTCCGGGATGCGGACGCCAACGGCAGCCGCGACGGGAGAGGCCGGCGTCGGCGCAGCGGTGGGTGTGAGAGCGGAACCCGAGGTGAGCGCCGCCCCGGGTGCCCCGGGGCTCTACGTGCACGTCCCGTTCTGCGCCCGCGTCTGTCCCTATTGCGACTTCGCGGTGCAGACGGGCGGGCCGGAGCGCCGCGAGTGGTTCGCGCGCTCGCTGCGGCGCGAGGCCGAGCTATGGGGCCGACGCTGGCGGCACGATCTGACGTTTGACACGGTCTATCTCGGCGGCGGCACCCCTTCGTCGCTGGAGCCCGAGCAGCTCGCCGCCATCATCGAGACGCTGCGCCGCTCGCTTGCCGTCGACGATGCCGCGGCAATCACGCTGGAGGCAAACCCCGAGGACGTGACGTCCGCCGCGGTCGCCGCTTGGCGGCGGCTGGGCGTCACCACCCTGAGCCTCGGCGTGCAGTCGTTCGACGACGAGGCGCTGCGTTTTCTCGGCCGCGCGCACACGCCCGGAGGTGCCGTCGCCGCCGTCGAGGCGGCCCTGGCCGGCGGCTTCGCGACCGTCTCGCTCGACCTGATCTTTGGCCTGCCCGGCCAGAGCGACGAGCGCTGGCGGGCCGACCTGCAGCAGGGCGCCCGGCTATGCCCGCAGCACATCTCCTGCTACGAGTTGACGATCCACGAGGGGACGCCGTTCGGCGCCCGCAAGCAGCGGGGTGAGCTCGTGGAGGCGCCCGAGGAGCGGCGTGCCGACCTCTTCGTGCTGACCCACGAGGCGCTCGCCAGTGCCGGCTACGAGGCCTACGAGGTCTCGAACTTCGCCGCCGCGCCCGAGCATCGCTCGAGCCACAACTGCAAGTACTGGCAGCACGCCCCCTACCTCGGCATTGGCCCGTCGGCGCACTCGTTCGACGGCGTCTCGCGGCGCTGGTGGAATCATCGCCGGCTGAGCGATTGGCAGCGGGCGCTGGAGGGCCCCGATCGGTCCTCGCGGTTTGACGCCGGTGCCGGAGCCACGAGCCCCGCGTTCCCCATCGCCGGTGCTGAGGTCGCGAGCCCCGTGCCCGTTCTCGACGATTCCCGGGTCCCACGCCCCGCACTCCCCGTCGCCGGCTCCGAGATCCTCAGCCCCACCGACCTCGTCCTCGAGGCCCTGGCGCTCGGCTTGCGAACGACCGCAGGCGTCGACCTCGCTAGGTTGCGGCGACGCCACGGCATCGACGTTCTGGCGGCCAACGAAGCCCGCATCGAGGACCTACAACGCCGCAACCTGCTCGTTCTGCACCCGCCGGCCCGCCTGACGCCGACGTTGCGCGGCCTTGCCGTGGCCGACGCGCTGGCACGGGAGCTCGAGATCCCAAGGGGCACCTGATTCCAGCCCTTTCCACACAGCTCAATCTCAGCCGGCAAAGGGGTTGGAGGGCCGGTGCTATATTGCAAGAGTGTTCCGTAGCTTCGCGAGATCACGACGATGG
>Ga0214471_10004010_pt1 | contig 11377 bp, 14 predicted proteins | sample RVTome_5_FD_207665 | JGI IMG/M metagenome (GOLD analysis project Ga0214471, IMG submission 207665) | Soil microbial communities from uranium-contaminated site in the Upper Colorado River Basin, Wyoming, United States - RVT142D155 | ecosystem: Environmental > Terrestrial > Soil > Contaminated >... | reverse complement strand
GCGAGATCGGCACACGGGGCGCGCTCCTGATGCTCGGCTACTTCGACAATCAGGCGACCACCGAGGACTCGTTCAACAAGGACGGCTGGTTCCTCTCGGGCGACCTCGGCACGCTCGACGAGGGTGGCTGCCTACGGATCGTGGGCCGCAAAAAAGACCTCATCATTCGCGGCGGCCACAATATCCACCCCGCGCGCATCGAGGACCTCGCGCACAAGCACGGTGCGGTGCAGAAAGCGGCCGCCTTCGGCGTGCCCGATGAGCGCCTCGGCGAGAAGGTCTGCCTTGCGGTAATCTGCCGTGAGGGCATGCTCGTGTCCGGCAACGCACTGCTCGATCACCTGCACGCGGCCGGCCTCTCGAAATACGACATGCCCGAGTACTTCGTTGCCATGGAGGCCTTCCCGCTCACCGCGAGCGGCAAGATCCTCAAGCGCGAGCTGCAGGCGTGGGCAAAGAGCGGCCGCGTCGCGCCCAAGCCGGTGCGCTGGAGCGAACCCGTAAAGGAGAAATGACGTGTCGGTCGAACTCTCTCGCGTAGAGGAATTCGCGCTCATTCGCCTGAACCGCCCGAAGGCGCTGAATGCGCTTTCGTTCGCGCTGATCAAAGATCTCGGGCGCGCCTTCGACGAAGTCGCCGCGAGCGACGCGCGCGCGCTGCTCATCACCGGCGAAGGCGAGAAGGCGTTCTGTGCCGGCGCCGACATCGGTGAGCTCGCCAATCGCTCGCTGATGGACAAGAAGCGCGGTGCCGAGATCGGCCAGGCCACCATGGGCAAGCTCGAGCGCCTGCAGATGCCCTCGGTGGCGATCATCAACGGCTACGCCTTCGGCGGCGGGCTCGAGCTCGCGCTCGCCTGCACCTTTCGCCTCGCGACGCCGAACGCCAAGCTCGGGCTGCCCGAGATCAAGCTCGGCCTGATTCCCGGCTACGGCGGCACGCAGCGCCTGCCGCGCGTGGTGGGCGAGGCGCGCGCGCTCGAGATGATCCTCACCGGGAAGTCGGTCGATGCGGCGACCGCGCTCGCCTGGGGGCTCGTGAGCCGCATCGTCGAGGGCGACCCGGTGGCGCAGGGCATCGCCTTTGCGCTCGAGTTCTCGGGCCACAGCCTGCCGGTGCTCGGCTTTGCGCGCGAGGCCGTGACGCGCGCGCTTTCGACGACGGTGATCGAGGGGCTGAAGATCGAGGCCGACCTTTCCACGCTCGCCTTCCAGACCGAGGACGCCGCCGAAGGCATGGCGGCATTCATTGCGAAGCGCAAGCCGGCCTTCAAGGACCGCTGATATGGCGCTGGCGAACCAGGTGATCGCGGTCACCGGCGCGAGTCGCGGCATCGGCGCCGCGATCGCGCTCGAACTCGCGCAACGCGGCGTCACCGTCGGCTGTCTGACGCGCAAAGGCGCCGGCACCGAGGCCGGCGCCGTGCCTGCGCCGCTCGCCGAGCGCCTGGTCAACATCCCCTGCGATGTGACCGACGAGGATTCGCTCAAGCGCGCCTTTGCGGCGCTCGCCGAACGCACTGGCAGCATCGCGGGCCTGGTCAACAACGCCGGCATCCATCTCGACGGCCGCTCGCACGAGCTCACGACCAAGATCTACGACCAGGTCATGGACACCAACGCGCGCGCGGTGTTCGTCGCCTGCCGCGAGGTCTACCCGTACCTTGCGCGCGCCGGCGGCACCATCATCAATATCGGCTCGTTTTTCGACAAGCTTGGCGTCCAACGCAACCTCGCCTATTGCGCCTCCAAGGCCGCGGTCGGCGCCATCACGCGCTGCCTGGCGGTCGAGTGGGCGGCGAAGAAGATCCGCGTGCTCGACGTCGCGCCCGGCTACATCGAGACCGAGTTGAACGCCGAGGCGATGAAGGGACCGCTGCGCGCCTTCCTCGAGAGCCGCATTCCGGCGGGGCGCCCCGGCAAGGCTGCGGACGTTGCGAAACTGGTCGCCTCGCTCTTCGGCGACGACAACGCCTTCCTCACCGGCGAGACGATCTATCTCGACGGCGGCCAAGGCATGGCGCACTGATGAACGTCTTCGAGCGCTTGGACGACACGCTCGCGCTGAAGGACGAGGAGCGCATGCTCGTCGAGAGCGTGCGCACCCTCGCGCGCGAGGTGATCGCGCCGCGCGCCGAGCATTACGACCGCACGGCGCAGTTCCCCCACGACAACCTGAAAGCGATCAATGGGCTCGGCTTGAACGCGATGTTCATCCCCGAGGCCTACGGTGGCCTGCCCGTGTCCTACGCGGCGTATCTCGCCTGCGTGCGCGAGATCAGCAAGGCCTGCGCCGCGACCGGGATCATCTGGGCGACCAACTTCCACGGCATCAAGCCGCTCATTGACTTCGGCGCCGAGGAGCAGAAAAAGCGCCTGCTGCCGAGGATCGCGCAGGGGGGCCTTGTCGCACTCGCCATCACCGAGCCCACCGCCGGGTCGGACGCCACCGGCATGAAGACCCGCTTTCGCCCCGATGGCGAGCAAATTGTGATTGACGGTGGCAAAACTTTCATCACCAACGGCGATGCTGCCGACCTGATCCTGCTCTTCGGCAAGTGGAGCGCGATCGACGACGAGCGCGAGTCGATCTCGGCGCTGATCCTCGAAAAGGGCACGCCCGGGCTCTCGGTGGTACGCACCGAGGACAAGATGGGGATTCGCGCCTCGGGCACCGCGACGCTTGCGTTCGACAGTTGCCGCGTGAGGCGCGCCAACCTCCTCGGCAAGCCCGGCGACGGTTTGAAGCTCTTGCTCGCCTCGCTCAACAAGTCGCGCCCGAGCGTGGCGGCGCACGCGCTCGGCATTGCGCGCGCGGCGTTCGAGGACGCGGTCGAGTACATCAACGAGCGGCGCCAGTCGGGCCGGCGCATCATCGAATTCCAGGGCATCCAGTTCCTGCTCGCCGATCTCGCCAGCGAGCTCGCGCAGTGCGAGGCGTGGCTGTGGCACGTCGCGCGACTGGTCGACGGCGGCGCACAGGACATCGGCATCGAGGCCTCGATGCTGAAACTGCGCGCCTCCGACCTCGCGATGCGCATCGCCACCGAGGCGGTGCAGCTGCACGGCGGCAACGGCTACTGCAAGGACTACCGCGTCGAGCGCCTGATGCGCGACGCCAAGATCACCCAGATCTGGGAAGGCACCAACCAGATCCACCGGCAGCTGATCGGGCGCAGCTTCATCGCCAAGCGCTGAGCGGCACCACCGAGGAGGAGAGGGCATGGCAGGCATTCGAACCGTTGGGGTCGCAGGCTGCGGCACCATGGGCGCGGGCATCGCGATCGTCGCGGCGCGCGCGGGCATTCGCACGCTCGTCTACGACACGCACGCCGAGGCGCTCGCCAAAGCGCGCAAGCAGAGCGAGGCGTTCTTCGCCAAGTCGGTCGAGCGCGGCAAGTTGAAGCCCGAGCAGGTGGCGACGATCCTCGCGAACCTCGTCGGCACCACCAAGCTGGAGGACTTCCAGGCCTGCGACATCGTGATCGAGGCTGTATTCGAGGACCTAAAGGTGAAGCACACGCTCTTCGCCGAGCTCAACCGGGTCTGCCCGGCGCACACGCTGTTCGCCTCGAATACCTCGACCATCTCGATCACCGAGATCGCCGGCGGCTCGGGGCGGGACGACCGCTTTGTCGGCATGCATTTCTGCCTGCCGGCGCAGCTGATGAAGCTGGTAGAGATCTCGCCCGGCTTGAATACGAGCGAAGCGAGCTTCCAGGCGGCGTGGGCGTTCTGCAAGGCGCTCGGCCAGCACCCGGTGAAGACCAAGGACAGCCCGGGATTCGTCCTCAATTATTTTCTCATCCCGTTCAACAACGACGCCATCCGCCTGGTCGAGTCCGGCGTCGCCGAGCCCGCCGAGATCGACAAGGCGGTGAAGGGCGCGATGGGCTATGCAATGGGACCGTTCGAATTGCTCGATCTCATCGGCATGGACACCCAGCTCTTGCTGTGCGAGGCGATGCACGGCCTGACGCACGAGCCGCGCGCCGCTTGCCCACCGCTGGTCAAGCGCATGATCGCCGCCGGGCGCCTCGGCAGGAAGTCCGGCCGCGGCTTTCACGTTTACAAAGACTCGAAGATGTTCGGAGCATGACGATGACTTACTCCGTGATCGACACCGGCGACAGCCGCTCCTTTCCTGCCGCGCATACACTGGTGCAGGGTACTGCCGCGAACGGCGACGTGATCGCCGTCATCGGCGCCGAGGTGGGGCGCGGGCTCGCGCGCATCAGGGACCGCGAAGCAAAAGCCGCTATCGTGCTGGAACTGGGCACCGAGTGCCTGGGCGTGTACACCAGCGAATCACGCGGCACCGAAGGCTCGAACCTGCTCGGCTTCGCGCGCTTTCGCTTGGGCGACGCCGAGCCAAGCAATCTCGTCGAGCTGGTCCGGCAACCGAACACCGCTCCCGCCGCACTCGCCGCCGCGAAGACGCTGTTCGAGGACGCGGGTTTCGCGGTCGCGGTGTGCAACGATTTTCCCGGGCGCATCGTCGACCGGCTGATCCGGCCCTACCTGAACGCGGCGCTCCGGCGGCTCGACGAAGGCCTCGCCACAGCCGACGACATGGACACCACCTTGAAGCTCGGCCTCGGCTATCCCGAGGGTCCCATCGCGCTGCTCGAGCGCACCGGGCTTGCCGCGCACTTCGACGTCACGCAGGCGCTCTACGAAGCGCTCGGCGATGCCGCCTACGCGCCGGCGCGCCGCGCGCGCGTCGCCAAGTGGCGCGTCGGCGCCGACCGCGCCTTGCGCGGGCAACCCTAGCCGGCGATGCGCGCGGTCATCGTCCGCGAGCACGGCCCGGCCGCGCAACACCGGGTCGAATCCGTGCTCGACCCGGTGGCCGGACGCGGCGAAGTGCTGATCGAGGCGCGCGCAATGGGCGTCAATTTCCCCGACCTGATGGTGATGCAGGGCGACTACCAGCTCCTGCCGCCGCGGCCGTTCAGCCCGGGCAAGGAGGTCGCGGGCGTCGTCGGCGCGATCGGCCAAGGCGTCAAGCGTGTAAGCGTCGGCGATCACGTCATGTCGCTGCCCGAGTACGGCGCCTTCGCTGAGAAGGTCGTGGTGCCCGAGGCGATTTGCTATCGCATGCCGCCGGCGATGCCCTTCGACGAGGGCGCCGTGCTCGCGCTCGCCTACCAGACCGCACACTTCGCGCTCCTCGAGCGCGGCGCCTACAAGAAGGGCGAATCGGTGCTCGTCACCGGCGCTTCGGGCGGCGTCGGGCTCGCGTGCGTACAGCTCGCCAAGGCGCTTGGCGCGACTGTGCTCGCCGGCGTAACGAGCCCCGAAAAAGGCGAGCTCGCGCGGCGCCACGGCGCCGATTATGTCGTCGACCTCGCTGCGCCGGAGCTGCGCGATACCCTGCGCGCACAGATATTCCCCGCCGTGGGCAAGCGCGGCGTCGACATCGTGCTCGATAGCGTCGGCGGCGACGTGTTCGGTGCCACGCTGCGCGCGCTCGCCTGGCGCGGCCGCATGGTGGTGATCGGCTTCGCTGCCGGGCGCATCCCCGAGGTGAAGGCGGGCTACCTGCTGGTCAAGAACATCTCGGTGGCCGGGCTGCAGTGGACCGACTACCGGACGCGCGAATCCGAACGCGTGCGCGCAGTGCAGGAAGAGCTCTACGCGCTGTACGGCGAAGGAAAGTTGAAGCCCGAGATCACGGCACGCTACCCGCTCGAGCGCTTCGCCGAGGCGCTGGCACGCTTCGAGACGCGCCAGGTGCAGGGCAAGATCGTGCTCCTCCCCTGAAAGGACGACTCGCATGCTGATTGCACGCATTTTTGCCTTCGGCCAACCCGACAAGGTGATCGAGCTCGTCGAGCAGCCCGACCCCGGCGAGCCGGGCCCGGGCGAGGTGCTAGTCGCTACCGAGCTCGTGCCGATCAATCCGGCCGACCTGCTGAATCTCGAAGGCCGCTACGGCGCGACACCGCCGCCGCTGCCGCTCACGCCCGGCGCCGAAGGCGTCGGGCGCGTTACCAAGGTGGGCGCGGGCGTGAACCACGTAAAGCCGGGCGATCGCGTCATCGTTCCAGTCATCGGCACCTGGCGCTCACTGACCAAGGCGCCGGCGAATAGCGTTTTCGCGCTGCCCGCGGGCGTCGATCCGCGCCAGCTCGCGATGCTGCGCGTCAATCCACCGACCGCGTACCTGATGCTCAATGAGATCGTGCCGCCGAAAGCCGGCGACTGGGTGATCCAGAACGCCGCCAACTCGAGCGTCGGCAACTGCCTCATCCGCCTCGCGCGCAGGGCGGGCGTGAAAACGGTGAACGTGGTGCGGCGCGAAGCGCTGATCGCACCGCTGCGCGCCCAGGGCGCCGACGTGGTGCTGGTCGACGGGCCGGATCTGGATGCGCGAGTGCGCGCTGCGATCGGCGAGGGAGTGCTCAAGCTCGCCATCGACGCGGTGGGCGGTGCCGCCACCAAACGCCTCGCGCGCTGCGTGGCCGACGGAGGCACGGTGGTCAACTACGGGCTCTTGAGCGGCGAGCCCTGCGCGGTCGATGCGCGCGAGTTCGTGTTTCGCGACGTGCGCCTGCGCGGCTTCTGGCTGCGGCGCTGGTTCATGGAAACTCCGCCCGAGCAAATCGGCGCGCGCTACCGCGCACTCGCCGGGCTGCTCGCCGAAGGCACGCTGGCGGTCGAAGTGGAGGCGGTCTACCCGGTGCGTAAGATCAAAGAGGCGCTTGCGCACGCCGCGCGCCCCGGCCGCTCCGGCAAAATCCTGATCTCCTTCGCCGACGCGTAGCGCGCGGCTGAGCGACATTCTTCGCGCGAGCGGAACGGGATCGTTGTCACGTTGCCGTGCGGGTGTTGGGAGCGTGGGGCAGGCTGTGACGACAGCCAAGAACCATCGGCGTCGTTTGCCAGGATGGGAGTAACCTTGCGCCGTGGCGGGTACAAGCTTGCCTACTTCAAGACAGGAGCCACTATGATTGACAACTTAGGATTGGTGATGCGGCCGATTGTGGCGCTTATATTCCTGCTCGGCGGCATGCTGCTCCTGCGGGGATCGGCCTCCCGATTTGGCGCGCTATGCATCGTGGCGGGGGCCGTGCTCTTCCTTGTAGCGGAGCTCTATGGCGTGTTCACGCTGCGACCGTACGTCGGGCGCGTCTTCGACCCGGAATGGCGCGGGCAAATTGCCACTGTAGACATCGCAGCCACGCTCGGGCTCCTGCTTTGCGCGGGCGGTCTGGTAGCGTACGCATATAGGAAGTCCAGGTAGCTTCCAACCGGCCCGTTACACCGGGATGTAGAGTCCGGGCATGCGCCTGCACACCAAGGACCTGGGACTGCGCGTTCTCGGCACGCTGACCGGCGTTGGCTTCCTGCTGGTCGGACTCTACGCAATCTTCGGCGAGGACGACGGCAGCGTCGCGGCCGCGATGCGCACTCGCGCGAACTGGTTCGGCGTCGCGACGCTAGTCGCCGGCGTCTGGGCGATCGCGGTATCGTGGCTGGAGCCGGACCTCTCGGGAGTCTGGTGCCGCAGGCCGCGCGACAGCGGCCCACCGCCGCCTTGAGCGTTGCCGCGACGCTCCCGCCCGGATCCGCCGCGAAGCCACCACCAGCAGGCTCGCCGGCGGCGATGGCGCTCGGTCTCACGATCCCGCAGTCGGTGCTCGCGCGGGCGGACGAGGTCATTCGGTAGGGTCCGCGAATTACCGCTGTAGGCCCAAAACGCGTCGCAGGCAATGCGGCGAGCGCCGCGACAGGCTTAACCCGAGAACACCACGAGGGCTGAAACAATCAATGCCGCCCCGGCGATCCTCGCAATCCCCTCTCCGCGCGGAAACAGTTTCTCCAGAAGCACGTACAGAGTGAGCGCGACGATCCAGTAAGGGTTCATTACCCCGCCGGCGAACAGCAAGGCCATAAGGATCCAGCAGCACCCTACGCAATAGATGCCGTGTGCCGCGCCCATGTGCAATGCGCCCTTGTTTCCCGACCGGCGACAGCTGGTGAGGAACTCCACCGGGGAGCGACAGTGCCGCAAGCACGCGCGCTTGACAGGAGTGAGCTGCCACAGCCCGGCTGCAAAGAGCAGGCTGCCGGTAAGGTATTTGCTGGTGCCTTGCATCATCGGCGAGAGCAGACCGCCTGCCTGCAACGCGTACTGTGCCGCGACCGCGACGATGCTGAAGAACAACCACACCAGCAGATATCCGCCTGCGAACGCGCCAGTGGCACCGAACGGCGCGCGCTCCGCGCGCGACCGGCGGTTTAATTCCGCGGCAAGCAAGATGATAGGCGCAGCGCTGGGAAGCATCATGGCCACCATCATGATCCACCACATGGCGAGCATTGCCCATGCCTGCGCGAGCGTCCACTCGATGGCAGGCGTTGCCATCGTCTCGCCGCTTATCTGCGTCGCACCGCCTGCGTGACCGGTCACGGCGTGCGCATTCATCTCCAGCCCGACGCCTGCAATGGTATACGCCCACGCCAATGCGCTGATCAGCACGAGCCCGCCGATCATGACCCAGCGATCGTGCTGTAGCGCCCGCTCGATCAAACGCACCGATCCCGCCGCGGGTCTCACGCCTTCGCGACGCCACGCCCCGAGTGGCGCAGGACATTGAACTGCCCGTAGCTATCCGTGAGCTTCAAGGAGATGGCGCTGTCGCGGCCGGTCGTCGTCGTGGCGCTGCCGATCTCGGCGACTTCGAACTCGATGCCATCTGGAATCTGGATCCGCACACGATGCTCACCGTCGCTGTGCGGCGGCCGTATTGGGCGACCAATGGATTCCAGTACGCCCCGGATCGACGCGCGTGCGGTGCGGGCTTCGAGATCCACCTGGACCTCGATCGGTTTGAAAAGCGTCTCATGCACCCTGTCCGACATCTTGCGAAAAACCCACCAGTGGGTGGCAGCCTCTTCAGTTTCCCCGCCGTGCAGGATGGTCACCAGGGCGTCGCGCTGCTTCTTGTTCGCCGACTCGTCGATAATGACCTGTAACTCGCCTTTACCCTTGAAAATCGGACCCGGCCAAGCGTAGAGGATCGCGTACTTGACCTCGGCGAGATTCACGTCGGCGAAATGGCCCTTGTCGATTCGCATCGCTTCGAAGCCGCGGCAGTTGCCGTGAGTAGGCAGTGCCTCGAACTGACAAGGACAGCCGTACGCACAGTTGCAGTTTCCGAACGTTACGCCCTCCACGTACCAATCGATCACGGCGCGCCTCCGTCTATTGATGGCAAGAAATGCAGTGCCAACTATTCTGCATCAGTTGAATTTGGCAGATCAAGATTCAGGCCCGAGACCTCGTTCCTGGCGAAGAACCGTTCCGTACGCGGGGCCCCCGCCTCGATCCCACCCTAGTCGCCCGGGTGGCCGAATCTCATCTCGTCACCGATCGTTAGCGTGGTTGGAATGCGTAGTGCCTGGATCGGGAAATGAAAACGAGCGCGAACCCGGAGCTTCTCCCGGCTCGCGTCAACAACTTCGAGCCGGGATCTATTTACCGGGCGCGCGGTACTTCGCGGCGACGTTGCTGGCCAACTTCATCGCCTCGACATGCTGCTCCGGCGTGATCAGCTCGACCGACTCGGCATCGGAAAAAGCACCGCTCGCCATCACGACCATTGCCACGGCGGTCCCGGACACCGCGTTGCCCTCGACGATGCAGACCACATCGCCCTTGCCCGACATCCAGATGTTTTGCATCTTCATCCCCGCCGCATCGAACATCCCCCTGGCGATGCTCGCCCGCTCGGCGGGGTTGGCGATCATTCCTTTGTACGCCTCGGGGGTGTAGCGGGCGCGTGTCAGATAAAGACTCATGGTGGACCTCCTCTTTGGCGGACTTTCCTGTCGGTACAATCTTGCCGACGCGATCCAAGGTACGCCCGCGACGGGCCGCGGGCAAGGGTTATGCCGGCGACGGAGCGCCGGAACATTTCAGTGAGCGCTCTTGGCCGAAAGCGGACCGTGGGTGCGAGTCGGCGCAGGAAGAACCGAGAAAAACGCTACGTTTTCGCTGCGTTTAGGACCGGCAGATTATTGGGTGCATCAACGCCCGCTTCCGACCCGAAGCGGCCAGCTGAGCTGTTGCGGCAGGATCCTGACGAAGCGATCGAACGCCGCCGGCTCGAGCCACTCCCACGCGCCCAGCGTAATCCCTGCGAGCCCACCCGCGACCAGGATGAAACCCAGCAGCGAGCGTGGAACGCGCACCAGGAGCGTCCAGGCGAGGCTCCTGCGCCCGCGCGGGTTGAGCATCATTAGCACGCCGAGTCCGATGAGGAGGAGCCCGGCCGCGACCAGCACCGGCGCAGGCCGGCGCGTCAGGTAGTGCAGGGTCGAATACCACAGCCCATCGGAGAGAGCGTAGGCCGCCGCGATAAGTCCAGTCCCGATCATCAGCGCCATCAGCCCGACGATCATTGCCGGGGCGCCCGCGTAGCTCTCGTACGCGTCGTCCGAGCCACGAAAACACATGCGGCGCGTCAAGACGGACTCGAGCCCGCCGAGCGCGATGCCCGCGCCGATCAGGAACACGCCCAGGTGAAATCCCTTGGAAAGCGCGAAGTACTGGCCGGCGATCACGCCAATGATCCCGATGATCACCGCGGTAAATTCGATGAACGAGACGATGCGCACCTTGGCGTCAGTTTAGCGAAGATTGCACGGATCAAGGTCCGCGCCGCGATTCGAGCGCTGCGTGACGCTCGCGGGCATCGAAGATCGGCACACCCGCCAGTGGAAGGCCAGAGCTCCGGTAAGCAGCGCCATCAACTAATAATCCGCTGCAGCGGGGTCCGGGTGACTGCTCGACCTTGTTAGGCGGGCAGTCGTTTCTTCCCGCGCCGGCCTAGCGGGTGCGTGCCGCTCTCACGAACTCGAGTGAGGCCTGAAATAACTGCAGATCCTTCTCATATCCGACCGCATCGGCACGATTGATCTGTATCCATTCCCTCGTACTCGCTATACCGCTGGGCTGAAACTGAACGACGTTGTCCCTTGAGAACTGCAATTCGGTCGCGGTGGCGACGGGCAGGCGCAGTCCGATGCCGCTTCCGCTGATGCAGGCGAACATCTTGTCGCTGACGAAGTAGGCGTCAAGGCCGTTGATTTTTCTTACGCTGACGCCCGGGAGCTTGAGAAGCACAGCGTCGATCTGCGCCTTGCGGCTGGACTCGGGTGCATCGGCTTTCATAGGAAATCCGCCTGGTTTGTCAGGAACACTGCGATGAACGTAAAAACGGCGAATCCGGGGCGAGTGACATACCACCGGACCCTGATCAAACAGCGGGCCCGGTTCAAGTCTTATCGTAACGGATATCGCCTGGGGGCGGCCCCCCCGGCCAGGACTGAGGTCCGCGAACGGCCGTTAGCACACGTTCGATTC
>Ga0214471_10004009_pt1 | contig 11378 bp, 10 predicted proteins | sample RVTome_5_FD_207665 | JGI IMG/M metagenome (GOLD analysis project Ga0214471, IMG submission 207665) | Soil microbial communities from uranium-contaminated site in the Upper Colorado River Basin, Wyoming, United States - RVT142D155 | ecosystem: Environmental > Terrestrial > Soil > Contaminated >... | reverse complement strand
GTCCATGAAGCCGAAGATGCGCTGCATGCGGTAGGGCGAGAACACGACGAGCAGCGCGAAGCCCGCGGCGAGCATGGCGAGCAGAGCGGCGAAGTGCCGGCCGTTCATGCCGCCGAGAAACAGGATCGAGAACGCGATCACGGCGATCACCACCAGCGCGCCGAAATCCGGCTCGCGCAGGAGCAGCCAGGACACCAGCAGCATCACTGCGAGCATCGGCAGCAGCCCGCGCCTGAAGCTCTTCAACACGGCGTGCTTGCGTGCGGTGTAATCCGCGGCGTACAGCACGACCGCCAGCTTCATCGCCTCCGAAGGCTGGAAGCCGACGCCGGGCAGGTCGAGCCAGCGCCGCGCGCCGTTGACCTCGCGGCCGAAGCCGGGCACCAGCACCAGCGCCAGCCCCGCCAGGGCGGCGAGGAACAGCCAGGGCGCGAGCTTCTGCCACAGCCGGGCCGGGATCAGGAACACCGTGATGGCCGCCGCGAGCGCGATCGCGAGATAGGCCCCGTGGCGCGCCAGGAACCACGCGGCGTTGTTCCCGGTGTAGCGGCTCGCTTCGGCTGTGGCGATCGATGCCGAGTACACCATCACCAGCCCGATCGCGGCGAGGAGCAGCGCCACCCAGGTCGCCGAGCGGTCGTATTCGGCGCTCGGCGCGCTGCGCGCGAAAACATAGGTCTGGCTCATGGGGCGAGCCGGCCTACCGCCTGCGCGAACACCTCGCCGCGATGGCGATAGTCGCGGAACATGTCGAAGCTCGCGCACGCCGGAGACAGCAGGACCGCCTCGCCCGCTTGCGCGATTTCGGATGCTTTCCGGACGGCCTCCTCGAGCGAGCGGCAGCGCTCGCCGCCGACGACCTTTTCGATCCGGGGCGCATCGCGGCCGATGAGGAGAATCTTCGATGCGCAGCGCGCGACCGGCTCCTTGAGCGGCGAGAAATCCTGGCCCTTGCCGTCGCCGCCGAGGATCAGCACCGCCTTGCGCCCGAGCCCGCGCAGCGCAGCGACGGTGGCGCCGACATTCGTGCCCTTGGAATCGTCGTACCACTCGACCCCGCGGCGCGTCGCCACGAGCTGCAGCCGGTGCGGCAGGCCGCGGAAGGTTTTCAGACCCCGGGCCAGGGCGTGTGGCGCGACCCCGAACGTGGAAACAAGCGCACAAGCGGCAAGGGCATTCGCGACGTTGTGCGAGCCGCGGATCGCCAGCTCGTCGACCGGGAGGATCTCGATGCTGCCCCGGACGAGGCTATTCTCCCGGACGCCAAAATCCCGCTCGCCGGGCGGCGCGCCAAGGCCGAACGTGATCACCTTCTTGCCCGCCTGCGCCATGGCGAGCGAGCGCGGGTCGTCGCGGTTCAGGACCTGCGCGCTCGCGCCCATGAAGATGCGCGCCTTGGCCGCGCCGTAATCGTCGAGGCTCGCGTAGCGGTCGAGATGGTCCTCGGTGAGGTTGAGCATCGCCGCAGCCACCGGCCCGAGCGACCAAGTGGTCTCGAGCTGGTAGCTGGAGAGCTCGAGCACCCAGGCGAGGGGCAGTTTGCCTTCACCCAGACGTTTCAGCAGTGAATCGAGTACGGGTGGCCCGATATTGCCCGCGACTTCGCAGTCCACGTCCGCGCAGCGCAGCAAGTGCCCGGCGAGCGCGGTGACGGTGCTCTTGCCGTTGGTCCCGGTGACGGCGACCACGGGCTGCCGCGCGTGCCAGGCGAAGAGCTCGATGTCGCCGAGAACCGGAAGACGCTTCACGATCGCTTGCCCGACGATTTCTTCCTCGAGGGAAAGGCCCGGGCTCACGCAGACGACGTCGACCTCGTCGAGCAGGGACTCGGAGAACGGGCCGGTGTGCAGCTCGCCGCCGAAGTCCTTTTTCCTGGGAGGATCCTCGCGGCTGTCGGCCATGCGCACCTTGCCGCCCTCGCGCTCGATCCCGGGGGCGCGCGCGAGCCCGGTGTCGCCGAGGCCGAGCACCAGCACGCGCCTTCCCACCAGAGGCGTCGGCGTCGGAGGCGGCAGCCGCCGGAAAGGCGGTTCGCGCATCATCTGAGCTTGAGCGTCGACAGGCCGAACAGGACGAGCATCATGGTGATGATCCAGAAGCGCACCACGACCTGGCTCTCCTTCCAGCCCTCGAGCTCGTAGTGGTGGTGCAGCGGCGCCATGCGGAAGATGCGCTTGCCGCCGGTCCATTTGAAGTAGACGACCTGGATCATCACCGACAGCGTCTCGGCCACGAACACGCCGCCCATGATGAACAGCACGATCTCCTGGCGCACGATGACGGCGATGGTGCCGAGCGCTGCGCCGAGCGCGAGGGCGCCGACGTCGCCCATGAACACCTCGGCCGGGTAGGCGTTGAACCAGAGAAAGCCCAGGCCCGCGCCGGCCATCGCGCCGCAGATCACCGCGAGCTCGCCCGCGCCGGCGATGTAGGGCAGGCCGAGATACTTGGAGAACACCGCGTGCCCGGCGACGTAGGCGAAGATGCCGAGCGCGCTGCCCACCATCACCGTCGGCATGATGGCGAGGCCGTCCAGGCCGTCGGTGAGGTTGACCGCGTTCGACGTGCCCACGATCACGAAGAACGTCAGCAGGATGAAGCCCGCGGTGCCCAGCGGATAGGCGATGTGCTTGAAGAACGGCACGATGAGCTGATTGAGCGCGGGCATCGACTGCGACGTGTAGCCCAGGTAGACCGCGGCCGAAAGGCCAATCACGGCCTGCCAGAAGAATTTCGCCTTGGCCGAAAGCCCCTTCGGATTGCGGTGCACCACCTTGCGGTAGTCGTCCACCCAGCCGATGGTGCCGAACGCAAGGGTGACGAGCACCACCACCCACAGCAAGCGGTTGGAGAGATCCCCCCAGAGCAGCGTGGTGAGGCACATCGACACCAGGATCAGCGCCCCGCCCATGGTCGGCGTGCCCGCCTTGGTGAGATGCGAGCGCGGGCCCTCCTCGCGCACCGCCTGGCCGATCTTGTACGCAGTGAGCTTGCGGATGACGTAGGGGCCGAGGATCAGCGACACGGCGAGGGCGGTCAGGCAGGCGAGCACCGCGCGCAGCGTGATGTAGTTGAAGACGTTGAAGAGGCGCACGTCCTTGGCCAGCCATTGCGCCAGCTCGAGCAGCATCAGTGCCCTCCCTCGGTTGCGCCAGTGAGCGCCGCCACGACGCGCTCCATCTTCATGAACCTCGAGCCTTTCACCAATACGGTTTTCGCCTCGATTTTTGAGATGAGCTCTTCTGCAGTTGCGAAATGCCGAGCGCCTTCGCCGAAGGCATCGACCGCGTGACGCGTCGCATCGCCCAGCGCCAGGAGCTGCGATACCCCCTTGCTCCGCGCGTAGGCGCCGACCTCGCGGTGGAACTCGACGCCGTGCTCGCCGACCTCGCCCATGTCGCCGAGCACCAGCGCGGTCGGCGCCGGGCAGGATGCGAGCACATCGATCGCCGCGCGCACCGAGTCGGGATTCGCGTTGTAGCTGTCGTCGATGACGGTGGTGCCGCCTGCGGCCGCCTTGACCTGCAGCCGCCCGGTGTAGGGGCGAAACGCCGTCAAGCCCTCGCCGATGGTTTTCACGGGAACATCGACTGCAAAAGCGCAGGCGGCCGCGGCAAGCGCGTTGCGCACGTTATGCAGGCCGGGAATGGCGAGCGTCGCATCGGCTTCGCCGGCCGGCGTCTGCAGGCGGATCTCGCTCGACAGGCGCTCGAGCCGGTAACGCGCGGTGACTTCGCCGCCGGCCAGGCCGAACTCGAGCGCGCGGCGCTTGCCGGCGCGCCCGCGGAACAACGCGGCGTGCGGATCGTCGGCGTTGATCACCGCGACCCCTTCGGGCGGCAGCGCGTCGTAGACCGAGGCGTTCTCGGCGGCGACCTCCTCGACCGAGCGCATGAACTCGAGATGCTCGCGCTGCGCGTTGTTGACCAGCGCCACCGTCGGCCGGGCGATGCCGGCGAGGTAGGCGATTTCGCCCTTGTGGTTCATGCCGAGCTCGATCGCGCACCAGCGGTGCTTGTGGCGCAACCCGAGCAGCGTGAGCGGCAGCCCGATGTCATTGTTCAGATTGCCGCGGGTGGCGAGCACTGCATCGTCTCCGGCGTGGCGGCGCAGGATTGCCGCGAGCATCTCCTTCACGGTGGTCTTGCCGTTCGAGCCCGTGATCGCGACGAGGGCCGGGGCGAAGCGCGCGCGCCAGTAGCGCGCGAGATCGCCGAGCGAGCGGCGCGTGTCGTCGACCACCAGCGTCGGCAGGCGGTATTCGCCCTCGTACTTGCCGTCGACCATCGCCGCCGCCGCCTTCGCCGCCGCCACCGCCTTGAGGAAGTCGTGGCCGTCGAAGCGCTCGCCGCGCAGCGCGACGAAGAGCTCGCCCTCGTGGATGTTGCGGCTGTCGGTGGACACGCCGCTGAACAGCGCATCGGCGCCGCTCGTGCGGGCGCCGAGCGCGGCGGCGGCCTCCGCGAGGCGCATCATTCAGTCCTCCTGGCGAGGGCGCTGCGCGCATGCTCCTCGTCGGAGAAGTGCAGGCGGCGGCCGGCGACCTCCTGGTAGCTCTCGTGGCCTTTTCCCGCAATGAGCACCACGTCTTTCGCTTCCGCCGACGAAATGACTCTCTCGATGGCGAGCGCGCGGTCGGCTTCGACCTCGTGCTTTCCCTCGACGCCTTGTTCGATCTGCGAAATGATCGCGAGCGGCTGTTCGCTGCGCGGGTTGTCGGAGGTGATCAGCACGCGGTCGGCGAGGCGCGCGGCGATCGCGCCCATCAGCGGGCGCTTGCCGGGATCGCGGTCGCCGCCGGCGCCGAACACCACCGCCAGGCGCCCGCCGCGCGCCGCCGCGACGGGGCGCAGCGCCTGCAGCACGTTCTCCAGCGCATCGGGGGTGTGCGCGTAATCGATCACCACCAGCGGTTCCTCGCCTACGGCCTGCATGCGTCCCGGCACGGGCGGCAGCGTCCGCAGCAGCCTCGCGCCTTCCTCGACCGGAATGCCATTTGCCACCAGGCAGCCGAGCACGCCAAGGGCATTCGACACATTGAAGCGGCCCAGGACCGGGATCGAGTCGACATCGACTTGCCGCCCCGCAACGATCAGCTCGTCTACCGGAGCGTCGCGCACGGAAAGGCCATAGCCGATGGTGCGCACGCGGCCGCGAAGGCGCCGCGCGAGCTCGACGCCGAACGCGTCATCGAGGTTGAGCACCGCGGCCTGGAGCCCGGGCAGGTCGAAGAGCCGCGCCTTCGCCGCGCCGTAGTGCGCCATCGAGCCGTGGTAGTCGAGATGGTCGCGCGAAAGATTGGTGAAGAGCGCGCACGAGAAGCGCACGCCGTTGACCCGCCCCTGCACCAGCCCGTGCGACGAGACTTCCATCGCCACGGCCTGCGCGCCTTCATCCAGGAACGTTCTCAGCAGGAACTGGGTTTCGAGCGCATCGGGCGTGGTGTTCACGGCCGCGGAAAGCGCGCCGGGAAAGCCCGCGCCGAGGGTTCCGATGACGGCGGTTTTTTTCAGCAGCGCGCCGATCCACTGGCTGCACGAGGTCTTGCCGTTGGTGCCGGTGACGCCGCACACCCAGAGCGATTCGGAGGGGCGGCCGTAGAACTCGTGCGCCAGCGCGCCCGCCTGCTGCTTCAGATCTCGCATGGGAAGGTTTGGCAGTCGCCAATCCCTGCGCCACTGGAAGCCCTTCTCTTCCCAAAGCACGGCAGAAGCGCCGCGCGCGATGGCGTCGCCGATGTGCGCGCGGCCGTCGGCGGACTCGCCCGGATAGGCGAGGAACGCGACGCCCGGCGCGCAGCGCCGGCTGTCGGAGGAGAGCCGCTCGATCATCGTTCCTTGCGCCGCCAGTTGCAGGAATGGGTCCACGCCACACAATCCACTCTAGGTGCTCTCCTTCGCTTCGTCCGCTTCGCCCGGAGCGTCCAAGGGAACATTCAGCGGCGCATCGTGCGGCACCCCGAGCAGGCGCAACGCGCCCTGCATCACCTGCGCGAATACCGGCGCCGCCACCGCGCCGCCGTAGTGCTGCCCGGCCGAGGGCTCGTCGATCATGACCGCCACCACCAGGCGCGGCGCGCTCACCGGAGCGAAGCCGACGAAGGACGAGAGATACTTGTCGGACGCGTAACCGCCGTTCTCCTGCTTGTGCGCGGTGCCGGTCTTGCCCGCGACCCGCCACCCCATGATGCGGGCGCGCGGGCCGGTGGCGCGCGGCTGCACCGCAGCCTCGAGCATGGCGCGCACCGCCCGCGCCGCCTCGGCCGACAGCACCTTATCCCCGCTCACTTCCGCGCCTGTTTTGACCAGCGTCAGCGGAACCAATTCCCCGTCGCGCGCGAACACGGTGTAGGCGCGCGCGAGCTGCGCCAGGCTGAGGGACATCCCCATGCCGTAGCCGAGCGTCGCCTGCTCGACCTGCCGCCAGCTCTTGTAGGGGCGCAGCCTGCCCGCCGCGGCGCCCGGAAAGCCGAGCTCGGGGGCTGCGCCGAAGCCGACGCGGCGCAGGAAATCCCACATCGCTTCGCGCGGCAGCGCGAGCGCGATTTTCGCGGCGCCGACGTTGGACGAGCGCGCGAGCACCTGCCCGACGCTGAGCGAGGCGGCCGGATGCAGGTCGCGGATGGTGTACTTCGCGAGCGTCAGCCGGCCCGGCGCGGTATTCACCAGCGTCGAGCGGCTCACCTTGCCGGTCTCGATGGCGAGCGCGATGGTGAAAGGCTTCAGCGTGGAGCCCGGCTCGAACAGATCGGTGATGACGCGGTTGCGCAGCTGCGCGCCGGTGAGGCGCGCGCGGTTGTTGGGGTTGTACGAGGGAACGTTGGCGAGCGCGAGAATCTCGCCGCTCCTCACGTCGATCGCGATGATCGCGCCGGCCTTGGCGCGGTGGCGCTCGACCGCGCTTTTGAGCGCGCCGTAGGCGAGACTCTGGACCTTGCGGTCGATGGAGAGCGCGAGGTCCGCGCCGTCCTGCCCGGAGCGGATCGACTCCACGTCCTCGACGATGCGCCCCAGGCGGTCGCGGATGACGCGCCGGCTGCCCGGCTTGCCGCCGAGGGTCGCTTGGTGCGCGAGCTCGATGCCTTCCTGGCCGGCATCGTCGACGCCGGTAAACCCTATTACGTGAGCGGTCACTTCGCCGCCGGGGTAGTAGCGCCTGTATTCGGGGTGCTGATGGATGCCTTGCATCCCGAGCGCCAGCACCGCGGAGGCGGTTTCCGGCGGCACCTGGCGCTTCAAGTAGACGAAGTCGCGTGAAGTGTCCGAGACACGCTTCTCCAGTTCGCTCCTCGGGAGTGAAAGCAATGCCGCAAGCTTGCGGCGCTGGGCCGGGGAAGCGTCCACGTCGGCGGGAATCGCCCACACCGACTTCACCGGGGTCGAAACCGCGAGCGCCTCGCCGTTGCGGTCGAGGATGCGGCCGCGCGTCGCGGGGATCTCGATCAGCCGCGAATAGCGCGCGTCGCCCTTCTCCTGCAGGAAGTCGGTCCGCACCGCCTGCAGGTAGAGCGCGCGGCCGCCGAGCACCGCGAAGCCGGCGACGAGGGCGATCAGCACCACGCGGGCGCGCCACACCGGCAGGCGCACCAGGCCCTGCGCGGCGCTGCTCACCGCCCGGCGTCTCGCCCGACGAAGCGCACGCGCCTCGGATCGGCCGGGCGCAGGCCGAGCGAGCGCGTGGCGAGTTTCTCGACGCGCGAGTGCAGGCTCCAGGTGCTCGCTTCGAGCTGCAGGCGGCCGAACTCGGCCTCGAGCTCGCGCGCAGCCGCCTGCTCGCGCTCCAGCTGCGAGAACAGGCGCCGGCCCTTGTGCTGCGAAGTGACGAGCCCGAGCGCGCAGGCGACGAGAACCGCGAGGAGGAGGAGGTTCAGTTTCGCCACCGCGCGCCGGGCTCGATTCGTGTGTTGGGGGACGGCATGGAATAAGGGGCCGCGGTGCGCTCGGCCACCCTGAGGGTGGCGCTTCGCGCCCGCGGGTTTCTTCTTGTCTCTTCCGGGGACGCGCGCTGCGCACGTCCCACGATTCTGACAACGGGTTGTGGCATCTCGCTGGCGCGCAGCGGAAGACGGCGTGGCATTTCAGGGCGCGCCAGCCCTTGCATGAACCGCTTGACGATCCGGTCCTCGAGCGAATGGAAGCCGATCACTGCGAGGCGGCCCTGCGGCGCGAGCCGCGCCACCGCCTGCGGCAGCATCAACGACACTTCCTCAAGCTCCCGATTGACGTGAATCCGTACAGCCTGAAAGGTGCGCGTCGCCGGGTCCTGGCCCGGCTCGCGTGTACGGACCGTCTTTGCCACGAGATCGGCCAGTTGCCGGGTGCGGACGATGGGCTCGCCGCGGCGAGCAGCAACAATCGCCGCTGCAATCTGTTTAGCAAACCGTTCTTCGCCATAGTCGCGGATTACCCCCCTGATTTCTTGTTCTTCTGCGCTCGCGAGCCACTCAGCGGCGCTCATGCCCGCCTCCGGATCCATGCGCATGTCGAGCGGGCCGTCGTGGCGAAAGGAGAAGCCGCGTCCCGGGTCGTCCAGCTGGGGCGAGGACACGCCCAGGTCGAACAGCATCCCCTGGACCCGGGCGGGCACCATCGACAGATCGGAAAACTTCGCCTTGAAGAAGGTGAATCGCGGGTCGGCGATCGCGCGCGCAGCCTCGGCTGCCTGCGGGTCGCGATCGAGCGCGATCAATCGGCCCGCGGCCCCCAGCCGTTCGAGAATCAGCCGGCTGTGGCCGCCCCGGCCGAAGGTGCCGTCCACGTACACGCCCTCGGGTCGCAGCGCCAGCGCATCGACCGCCTCGCGGGCTAGAACCGGCTCGTGCAGGGTCGGCCCTCACAGCGAAAAGTCCTCGATCCCGGCCGGCGGCGTGGCCGTGCCGGACAGCGCCTGGCCGAGCTTGGCGGCCCACACCCCGGAGTCCCAGAGCTCGAAGTAGTGGCCCTGCCCGACCATCATCGCTTCGCGCTCGAGCTTCGCGTGCTGCCGCAAAGCCGGCGCGAGCAGGATGCGGCCGGAGCCGTCGGGCACCACGTGCTCTTCGAAGCCGAGCAGCAGGCGCTTCCACCAGCTCGCCTTGGGATCGAAGCTCGGAAAGGTCTCGACGCGCGCGCGCACCGGCTCCCAGGCGGACTCGGGATAGATCAGCACGCAACCCTCGGGATGGGCGGTGAGGACCAGCGATTTCGCGCCGTCGAGCAGCGCCCCGCGATGGCGCGTCGGGACAGCGACACGTCCCTTCGCGTCGAGCGTGATGACCGCGGCTCCGTGAAACGCTGCTCCCATTTGGCTTTTTTCGCCACTTTTTACTACCTTTTGCCACTCTACGGCCAAACTGGAAGCCGGTCAAGCGTGAATTTCCAAGCCCGACAAGGACTTACGTAGGTTTTTTACGACACGAAATTGAAAGAACAACTACTAGCATTATCAGATACTTATATACATGAGTGAAAGTCGAGTCTGAGAAAGTCCCGGAAAACGGCGGATGCCATAATTCACGCTCGGATGATCAATAAATTCGTCGCCAGCCCCGAAGCGGCGCTCGCCGACGTACCCGATGGCGCGACGATCATGATCCACGGCTTCGGCAACGCCGGCATGCCCTCCGTCCTGATCGACGCGCTGATCGCCCAGGGCGCGCGCGAGCTCACCATCGTCAACAACAACGCGGGCAATGCCGACACCGGGCTCGCCGCGCTGATCGGCGCGAAGCGCGTGCGCAAGATCCTGTGCTCGTTCCCGCGCCAGGCCGACTCCTGGCACTTCGAGCGGCTCTACCGCGCCGGCGAGATCGAGCTCGAGCTGGTGCCGCAGGGCACGCTCGCCGAGCGCATCCGCGCCGCCGGCGCGGGGATCGGCGCCTTCTTCACGCCCACCGCTTACGGCACCAAGCTCGCCGAGGGCAAGGAGACGCGCCGCATCCACGACCGCGACTACGTGCTCGAATATCCGATCCACGCCGACTACGCGCTGATCAAGGCCGACCGCGCCGACCGCTGGGGCAACCTCACCTACCGCAAGAGCGCGCGCAACTTCGGGCCGATCATGGCGATGGCGGCGAAGACCACCGTCGCGCAGGTGCGCGAGACCGTAGAATTGGGCGAGCTCGACCCGGAGCACATCGTCACCCCGGGAATATTCGTCAAACGAATCGTCAAGCACTGATGAAAAAACTCGACCGCAAGCAAATGGCTGCGCGCGTGGCGCGCGACATTCCCGAAGGCGCGTACGTCAACCTCGGCATCGGCCTGCCGACGCTGGTCGCCGATTACCTGCCGAAGGGCCGCGAGATCATCCTGCACAGCGAGAACGGCATCCTCGGCGTCGGGCCGAAGCCGGCGCCGGGCGCGGAAGACGAGGACCTGATCAATGCCGGCAAGGAGCCGGTCACGCTGCTCACCGGGGGATCGTATTTCCACCACGCCGATTCGTTCGGCATGATCCGCGGCCGGCACCTCGATTTCGCCATCCTCGGCGCCTTCCAGGTCTCGGCGGCGGGCGACCTCGCCAACTGGCACACCGGCGGCGCCGATGCCATCCCCGCCGTGGGCGGCGCGATGGACCTCGCCGTCGGCGCGAAGAAGGTGCTGGTGATGATGGAGCACCTCACGAAGAGCGGCGAGAGCAAGATCGTCGAGCGCTGCAGCTACCCGCTCACCGGCGCGCGCTGCGTCGACCGCATCTACACCGATCTCGCGGTGATCGACGTAAAGGCCGATGGCCTCCACGTCGTAGACCTTGTTGAGAACTTAAGCTTTGAAGAACTCCAACGCCTGACCGGCGTGCCGCTGAAGCGTCTCGCGACTGCCGCTTAGCCGGCGGGTTGAGGCTCGAGCCCGCCCTTGGGCGGTGCGATCCGGCGGTGGCGCCAGATGCCGTAGACCGTTGCCGGCAGCACGAGCGCAGCCGCGACGCTCGCCACGCGATCGTCCGGGTGGAACATGTTGACGAAGGCGAGGACCGCCAGCCCGAGGCGCGACAGGATGTCTGCGCCGGGATGCTCGAACAACCGCCCGAACATCGCAAGCGTGATGCCGCAGGTGCTGATCAGCACCAGGGCGGTGGCGGCGACCTGCGGCCAGCCCGGATTCACGACGATGTCGGGTCGCGTGAAGATCGCGAAGGTCATGAGCGTGATCGGCAGGCAGATTTTCAGCGCTTCCCACATGGTCCGCATGAACGAGGCCTCGGCGATGCGCGCGCAAATGGCCGCCGTCAGCGAGGTCGGCGGCGACAGCTCGCCCCACACCGAGAGCAGGAACACGAAGAAATGCGCCACCCAGGGGTTGACGCCGAGCTCGCGCAGCGGCCCGACGATGATCACCGCGCCGATGACGTAGGTGGCGGTCGGCGGCAGCCCCGCGCCGACCAGCCAGCCGAAG
>Ga0214471_10004008_pt1 | contig 11379 bp, 8 predicted proteins | sample RVTome_5_FD_207665 | JGI IMG/M metagenome (GOLD analysis project Ga0214471, IMG submission 207665) | Soil microbial communities from uranium-contaminated site in the Upper Colorado River Basin, Wyoming, United States - RVT142D155 | ecosystem: Environmental > Terrestrial > Soil > Contaminated >... | reverse complement strand
AACTCGACGTCGAATCGATCGCGCGGAAGACGTTCTGCCAGGGCGAGCATCTGGCGTTCAGCCCCACCCGGGTTGAGGCTGGCCGGCAGATACGCGACGCGGAGACGCGACATCAGGCGCGTCTCCGCGGACGTTGTCGGCGGACGGCTGACATGGATATCGTGATCAGCGTCCGGGGCTCCTCCATGCCAAGCAACGTGGCCGCCGCCAGATAGCCCAATCCACCGAGTACGCCCATGACGGCCAGCGCGACCAGCGCCGCGACGTCCTTGATCTCGACGACACCGAACCAGCAGAAGGCGCCGATCGCCATGGTCCCGGGCATGCTGGCCAGGATGGCCTGTCCGAGGGTACGGGCGATCGGGTCGATGGTGAACGCCGGCTCGGACGTTTCCAGGCGACGGGCGAAGTAGATGAGGACCAGCGTAGAGGTGATCGATGATGCGAGGGCCACTCCGACGATCCCGATCGAAAACCCGAGGACGACGTCCAGGAGGCAATTGACGATGACATTGAGCGTGGCTCCGGTGAGGAGTACGCGGCCGCTCCGGCGAGCATTGTGGGCGCCCGTGAGGATCGGCGAGATCATCAGGATGAGCAGGAGTGGCGCGAAGGCGGCGACGGTGCCGGCCGTCAGTTGGAGGGCGTCAGAGGCAAAAGCGCCGCGATCGTAGGCCAGCGTAACGGCGAGCGGCGCAACGGCCATCGTCAGCATCGCGACCGGGACGAAGACCGCTATCGCGTATCGGAGGGTCCGTTGCGTGTCCGACGCGAGCGAGCCGACAACGCCGCCCAGCGTCGATCGGACGAGGGCAGGATAGATCGCCGAACCCCAGGCTGGGCCGATCGCGCCGACCGGGACTCGAACAAGCACGTCCGCGTAGCGCAACACGCTCACGGCACCTGGGCCAAGCAGTGACGCTACGGCGCGATCGGCGGCGACATTGATCTGCAGGATGGCCGCTCCGACGGTAAGCGGAGCGGCGTGACGGACGAACGGGCCGAGCCGGCCGCCGGGTCGGACGACCAGGATGGGCACGAGGGAAGCTCGGATCATCGAAGCGATCAGGATGCCGACGACGATCCCGGGTCCGATCAGGCTCCCGATCGCCAGCGCGCGAAGTCCCATCGAATCCCAGAGCAAGAGCATGGTCGCGAGCGTGGCGGCCGGCCCGGCGAAACTCGCCGCGGACATGGTCAGGAACTGCTGCTCAGCCTGGCATACGGCAAACAGAATCGCCGAAATCGCCGTGATGAGCGCAAGCGGGGCCAGGAGCTGGAGAAAGCCGACGGCTTCCGCGCGGCCCGCCGAGGTCAAGCCGGGTCCGGTGACCGCCACGGCAGGGACGGCAAGCGCCGTGATGGCGATCCAGATCGCGGCGCCGGCGATCGCAGTCCAGACGAGAATCGCGCCGGCGAGTCGCTGGGCTTCGGTGAGCCCGCTCGTGTGCCTGGCCTCGAGATATGCGGGAACAAGCGCGGTTATGGCGCCGCTCGTCAGGATGCTGGGTAGGGCCGTCGGCAGGACAAGTGCGATCAACAGGGCGTCGAGCTCCGCGGTAGCCCCGATCTGTGCCGCCAGGAAAAGCTCACGAGCGATCCCCAGGACCTGGACCGCGACGGCGCCACCGGTCAGGACGAGCGCCGAACGACTAACGGAATAGAGCGAAAGAGATTCGCTTGGATCGGAGCTCACGCGCCTGGGACGGGCGACCGGTCGGCAAGCGACCGACTCCCGGCCGCTTCGTCCCGATACCAAGCCACGGTTCGCGCGATCCCCTCATGGAAGGAGACGACCGGCTCATACCCCAGGGACTCTCGGGCGAGCGTGATGTCTGCCTGTGAATGAACGATGTCGCCGGCCCGCGGTGGGCCGAATGCAGGCTCAACCTGATGCCCCGCCGCGTCGCCGATCGCGTTCAGCAATTCCAGCAACGTGAAGCGGCTGCCGCAGGCCACGTTGCAGGTGAGACCGGATGGGCTCGCCGATTGTGCCGCCAGCAGATTGGCCTCAACGACGTTGTCCACGTAGGTGAAATCCCGCGAAATCTCACTGCTGCCGTTGATCACCGGCGTTCGGCCCGCGAGGACCGCGGTCGCAAACCGCGGGATCACGGCCGAGTACTCCGACGCCGGGTCCTGGCCCGGCCCGAAGACGTTGAAATAGCGCAGCGCCACGGTCTCGATACCGTGCAACTGGCCAAGCGTGTGCAGGTAGTGCTCCGCGGCGAGCTTGCTGGTCCCGTATGGGGAGCTTGGCGCGGGTCGCTGCGTCTCGCGACAGGGGAGCACGGCCGCCGGTCCGTAGACGGACGAGGATCCCGCCAGGACTACCCGCCGCACGCCGTGCCTTGCTGCCGCGAGCATCACCTCGATCGTACCGGTCGCGTTCGCGGCATGGGAGGCCTTCGGCGCGATAACCGAGCGGGCGACGGACGGAATCGCCGCCTCGTGAAGAATGACCTCCGACGACGCGACAGCTCGATCAAGCATCGCTTCATCGAGAATGCTCCCCGAGACCACGGAGACTCGGTCGCGAAATGCCTCGAGGCGCCAGGGAAACCCGGTCGAGAAGTCATCGATCACGGTCACATCGTCCTCGCGTTCGACAAGCCGACGAACGAGGTGGTGGCCAATGAATCCGGCGCCGCCGGTGACGAGAATTCGCACGAGTCTCCTCAGCCTTTACATGACAGGTCCGACATGGATCGAGCAGGCAGGCTCGCCACGCGCCGGGACATGATAGTGCCCACGAAGTCTGGCCGGCCGAACCGGTCAGGCGCACGGCTCTGCTAGGATGCCGACCAATTCTGTGGCACACGCCGAGAAGGACCCTGAAAACGGGCCCGTCGCGTCCAACCGTTTGAGCACGGAGCAACGGCGGAGCCAAGCAGCGGCGGGAGACAGATGCGACCGCGTGTGACCGTTATCGTCCCCACGTACAACCGCGGCGCGCTCGTCACTCGTGCAATTGACAGCGTACTTGGCCAGACGTACCCAAATGTCGACGTGCTCGTCGTCGATGACGGCTCCACGGATGACACGCTCGAACGATTGCGTGTCTACGAGCCGAACCAGCGATTCCAACTGGTACGTCTGGAGCATAACCGCGGCGTCACGGGCGCCAAGAACGCCGGCTTAGACAATCTTGGCGCCGAGACCGCCTACGCGGGGATACTCGATAGCGACGACACGTTGATCCCGGGAGCTGTCGAGGCGATCATGCGCGTCTTTGAATCCAATGCTGGTCACTTCTCGCAGGTCTTCGCCTGGGGTGTCGACGTGGTCACCGGTCAGCCGACTGGCCTGATGTCGCACCGCGAGGGACCGGTTACCTACGACGACGCTCTCTCGGGCCGCTTCGCCGGCGATTTCTGGCATATCTTCGACCATGGTTTGATTGCTGGTAGGCGATTCGACGAGCGGGCGTCCGGCGCGGAGTCCGCCATCTGGTGGCCACTGCTCAAACAGCGGGGAGCCTGGCTCGCTCCCGACGTCGTGTTGCTGGTCGATACGTCCGGGACCGATCGAATCTCGCCAGTCCATTACGGCCAGTCGTTGGCTATCCGGCGGATGTGGACGTGTCATGCGGGCCTGGCGGCGGTGGCCGACGACATGCGGGATCGATATCCCCGTCGCTACGGTGACTGGCTGGTCGAGCTGGCCAAGTGGTCCGCCTTGGCGGGCGAACGACGCCGCGCCCTGAAGGCGGCGCGCGAGGGAATTCGGTACGCACCGTCCCCACGGTCCCTCGTGATGTTCGGACTCGTCATGCTGCCGCGGAGCCTCGTGCGCGGTCTGATCGGCTTGCGATCCTCGATTCGTGGCGCGTCCGGATCGCGTCGAGCAACGCCAGCGTCGTGACGTCGGCCAGGACAGGCAGCAGTCAGCCTTCGGTCCTCTACATCGCGACGGTATCGGTCACGGTCCGCGGGTTTCTCGCGCCTATCGCCCGACACCTGCGTGCGATTGGCTGGCGTGTGGAGGCCGCAGCCAACGGCACCGCTGCTCTCACCCAAATGACTGACGCCTTCGATCGCGTCCATGAGTTGCCGCTCTCGCGCTCCGTACGCGATCCGTTGGCGATGCTCCATGGCTACCAGTCGATCAGTCAGGTCATTCGCGAGGCCAACGCGGACATCGTTCACGTGCATACGCCGATTGCGTCGTTCATCACACGATTGGCGGTCCGCCGCATGCCAGCACGGCGTCGGCCGGCCGTGATCTACACGGCACACGGGTTCCACTTCTACGCGGGCGGTCACCCGATCGGGAATGCCGTGTTCCGGACGATCGAGCAGCTCGCGGGGCGATGGACGGATCGCCTCGTGGTAATCAACGATGAGGACGACGACGCGGCGCGACGATACCGGATTGTGCCTCGAGGCCGCCTCGTTCGGATGCAGGGAATCGGCGTCGATACGGCCTGGTATGCACCAGCGGCCGTCGCGCCGGACATGGTCTCGGCGGCCCGGGCCGACCTCGGGATCCCGACCCACGCACCGGTGTTTGTCGTCATCGGGGAGCTATCGAGCAACAAGCGCCAGGCGGTCGCAATCGACGCCCTGGCCGCGATGCGGCACGGGGAGGCTCGCCTTGTCCTCTTGGGCGATGGAACGCTGCGTGAGCGGCTCACCAGCCGAGCCGTGGATCGCGGGGTCGCCGAGCGCGTGCTGTTTGCGGGGGTGGTCGAGGATGTCCGGCCCTTCATCCAGGGGTCGACAGCGCTTGTCATCAACAGCGCCCGAGAGGGTCTCGCACGGTCGGTGATGGAGGCACTGTCGCTCGAGGTGCCCGTCGCTGCTTCGCGAGCTCGTGGCAACGCAGAGCTGGTCGCTGATGACGGGTTTGTCCTGCCGATCGGCGACGTGGAGAGCCTGGCTCGCGCCCTCGACTGGTTCATCGAACATCCCACCGAGCGTCGCCTGATGGGTCAACGTGGCCGTGTGCGCATGGTTAAGCGATACGACCTCGGAATCGTCATCGCGCTGCACGACGAGCTCTATGCCGACGTTCTGGCTGAGCGCGTCTCGCGGCGTCCGTCGGGTCTCTAATCTCCGCGATTCGAGCCGCCGATCCGAAGCAGCTCAGCCCGTCGTTACGGTCAGCGCCGCCTCGTCGAGCCCGCATCTCGATACAGCGACGCAGTGGCGCCCACGAGACGTTCCACCGTAAACGACCGCGCCGTTTCCTGCGCGGCACGACCAAGGTGTGCGCGGAGTTGCGCATCGACGGCAACTCGGCGCAACGCCGAGGCGAGTGCCGTAACGTCGCCGGGCGGGACCAGCAATCCATCGCGGTCGGCGGTCAGGATCTCCGTGGTTCCTCCCACCGCTGTGGCCACGATGGGTAGACCGGCTACCGATGCTTCGAGAATCACGTTCGGCAGACCCTCGGAGTGCGAGGCCTGCACCGCGATGTCGAAGGCGGCGTAGACATGCCTGGCATCAGGTTCCGCTCCGTGCAGCCTGATGACCGATCCCAGTCCGCGTTCGTTGATGTCGTCCTGAAGCGTGCTTCGGAGTGGCCCTTCACCGATGATGACAACGCGCAAGGCAGGAAGATCACCTCGAATCCTGTCTGTCGCCTCGATCAACACGCCGAGCCCTTTCTCGGGTTTGTAGTTGGCGACACATCCGACCACCAGGGTGGTGGGGCCCCAACCCCATGCGGACCGATAGCGTCGCCGATCCGAACTCGTCGACGTCGATGGGTGGACTGCATTGGGAATGACGCGCACGCGTGCGGCCGGCACACGATCGTCGACGACAACCTCCGCGGCCGCTGCGTTCGAATTGGCCACGATCGCGTCCATTCGGCGCGCCGCGGCTGAGGCGAGGATCCGGCGATACCAGGGCTTCGATCGGTAGATGTCGCCGAGATTGCGACGTCCCCCAAGCACCGTCGGAACCCGCACCCACGGCTGAGCAACGGCTGCAAACGTCATGGCCGGCACGAGCCACGCGTCGACGATATCCACATCGGCAGTGAGTTGATGGTACCGACGCAGGGCTCGAACGAAACCAACAAGACATGTGGGTCCCATGTGTTTGCAGTCCCGCTGCCGAAGTCCAAGGTGGTGGACAGCGATCCCTGCAGCCTCGGCTTCTATGGCCAGCTGCCCCCGCTCGGAGAGCACAAGGAATCGGACCTCGAACTCGTCCCGAGGAAGCGCGGTCGCGAGAGTCAGCATCTGCCGCTCGGCCCCACCTGCCTGCAGGGTAGGGGTCAGATACGCCACTCGGATCGGGCGATGGACCGGACGGCCCGAGATCACCGAGCGAGTGTGGCTCAGGTCAGGCGACTGCCGAAGGAACGCCGAGCCACCGGCGGGCCCACAGCTCGAACATCAAGAGCGACCACAGCCGCCCATCGTGCTCTGCCTGACCTCCACGGTGCTCCAGAAGCATCGCGCGAGCGACCGACTGGTCCAGGTGATCCCTTGAGGCGGCATCTGGCGCGAGCACCATCTCCTCATAGCGGTCACCGAGCGCCCCCCGGAACCAATCGCCGATCGGAGCGGCGAAGCCCATCTTGGGGCGATCGACGTGCTCGGCGGGCATCAGGCGCTTGGCGATGGCGCGGAGGAGCACCTTGGTAATCTTGCCGTCGATCTTTCGGTCGATCGGCAACCGAGCAACGAACTCGACGAGGTGGTGGTCGAGTAAGGGTGACCTTGCCTCAAGTGAGTTGGCCATGCTTGCCCGGTCCATCTTGACCAGCAGGTCCTCCGGAAGGTACGTGAGAAGGTCCGCACGCAGAAGTCTGTCAATTGGGTCATCCGGGCCCTCTCGCAGAACGTCCAGCAAATACGGCCTCGCTCCGTTCGCCTCGAGCATGAGATTCGACCGGCTCGGCTCATCCAGGCTCGTCATCTGCATGACGTAGCGCTCGTCGGCTTTGAGCCCCAACAGCCCCTCGGCGATCGTGAACCGCCTCCGAAGCCGCGATCGAACGCCGAGGGGCGTGGCCGCGACCCGCCCAGCCCGTGCCACTGCCCGGAGCACCGGGCTCGGGATGACCTCGAAAGTACCGAGGACCTCGTTGACGCGATAGCGCGAGTAACCGCCGAAGGACTCGTCGCCTCCGTCGCCGGTCAGGACTACCTTGAGATGCCGGGCCGCCAGTTGGGAGACCCGGAAGGTTGGCACCGCCGATGAATCCGCGAAAGGCTCATCGAAGTGGTCCGCGAGTTCGGGAAGGAGCTCGATCGCGTCCAAGCGGACGATTTCCTCGGTATGCACCGTTCCGTATCGTTCGGCGACTGCTCGTGCATACTCGAGCTCATCGAACGTCTCGTTCTCGAAACCGATCGAGAACGTCCTCACGGGCTGGCTCGACGCTTCCGCCATGACGGCTGTGACCACGCTCGAGTCCATGCCGCCGCTCAAAAAGACGCCAACCGGAACATCGCTGCGTAGACGGAGCCGCACCGCTTCGCGAATGATCTCCAGCCCTTCGTCCACATCATCCTGGAAGGCCTGCCGGGTCTTCGGCTCGTACTGTGGTGACCAGTACCGTTCGATCGAAGGCTCGTCACCGTCCCACACCAGCGTGCTGGCCGGTGGCAGTTTGGAGACCCCGCGCAGGATCGTCCAGGGTGCCGGCACGTACTGGTGCTGCAGATAGAGGTCCAGGGCTTCTCGATCGACAGCGCGATCGAGTGCCGGATCCTCCATGATCGTCTTGAGCTCGGAACCGTAGGTCAACCGGCCGTCGGCCAGGCGCCAGTAGAGGGGCTTCTTCCCGAGGCGGTCCCGGGCAAGGATGAGGCGGCCAATTCGACCATCCCAGATAGCGATCGCGAACATGCCGCGCAGGTGGTGCACGAATTCCCGTCCGTGCTCCTCGTACAGGTGGACGATGGTCTCGGTGTCACTTCGGGTCTGGAAGACGTGCCCTTTCTGCCGAAGTTCCTCCCGAAGCTCTACGTAGTTGTAGATCTCACCGTTCTGGGTCGCCAGGATCCGTCCCGACTCGTCTGACTGCGGCTGGCGACCCCCTTCGAGATCAATGATCGACAGTCGCCGAACCCCCACCCACGCCCGTTCGTCGCCGGCCATGTGCTGATCGTCAGGGCCGCGATGGGCGATGCACCGGAGCATGGCGTCCGTCAGGCGCGCGTCATCCGCGCGCACGCCGTCGCGCGTGGCGATGCCGGCGATTCCGCACATCTCAGGTTCCGGCCCAGCGCTTCTGCGTAGCGGACGCGATCATCGAATCATCTCCAGGGTAGTCGTTGGCCGGCGGCCAGTTTGCCGCGAGCGCAGCCACCAGGAGAAGGGATGGTAACGCGACTGTCTGAAAAGAGGTCGGGAGTTCCAGGAACATGGAGGCGACGATGAAAGCGACGAACACGGGGAAACCCACCGACCTGGGAAGCGATGGCCTCGCTCGAAGCGCGACGCCATACGTGACGAGCACGGACAACCACAACGTGATGCCTACCAGACCCTGCTCGCCCAGAACGTAGATGTACCAGTTGTGCGCGCCGATGGCATTCCGGCCGGCGCTCAGCTCAACGGTGGCCGACAGGTACTGCCCGAAACCAACCCCCACGATCGGCGATGAGAGGAACAGCGGCAACCCGGCGAGCACGCCCGAGAGGCGACCCTCATCGCTCCTGGCCATGACCTCAAACGCTGCCGACGATGCGGACCCGGTCAGGTTCACGAGACGCCACTCCACGAAGGCGGGATAGATCACGAATGCGCCAACCAATCCGAGGACCAGGAGCGCCACCGCGGATGCACGACTCCGAGTCAGCGCCAGCCAGGCCACGCCGGCGAACGCGGCGATGAGGGCGCCCCGGGACAATGTGATCACGATCGCTCCGCCGATGGCAATCGCGGCGCAGATCAGGATCCCACGGATTCGAACGTCACGCGTGATCGTCAACAGGGCGAGGGTCCCGGCCAGGGCCACGGCCATGGATCCTCCCATGAAGTTCGGGTTGCTGAACGGTCCACTCGCGCGCGTGAGATCCTCGGAGTTGCCCGACAGGTTGGCGAAGGGCGCGCCGATAGCCGGCAGAACGTAGGGGACCAGTGCGATCAGAGCCGCCAGCGATGCGCCCGCGATACCCATGACGATGGCTGGATAGGGAGATCTGTCAGCCAGGAGCCAGATCGCCGCCACCACGAAGCCGAACGCGGTGAGCAATTGGAAGAACAGGTAGCCGACCGCGTGGGCCTGCTGCCCGGAATAGCCGCCCGCCATCTCCGGTGACTGCTGCACGGTCACGAACAGGACGAAGGCAGATAGGAGCAGGAGCGGTGCGTTCGCACGCGGTCGGGGCCGTTCGAGCGGGAGGCGATACACGCATCCAACAAGCGTCGCGCCCACCATCATCGATGCGAACCCCGGTGCGGGGATGCCGCCTGGTGACTGCAGCGTTGCCATGAACGCCAGTACGGCGAGACCAACGGCCGGCGAGACAACGGCGACCAAGATCGCCGCAAATGCTGCAACCGTTTCGAGCGATCGCAACCCCGCTGCCGTCGCCAGAACGATCGAGGCGGCGACTGGGACAGCGACAATGAGTACCGAGACGTCTGGGCTCGTAGGCCAGCCCCTTACCGCAGCCGGCCTTGGGGACCGGCGATCGGCCGCCCCGGCCTGAGCAGCCACGACTACCTCGTCTCGACGTTCGAAGGGGGATTCTCCGCCCCGGTGATATGGCCGACCTGAACGCCTGTCGACACCTCGGAACTGCCGTAGTAACGACCGTACTCTGACGGCGTCTTGGGCGATATGCCATTGAGGACGACGCCGATCAGGTGGGCATTCGCCTTCGAGAGTGCCTCTCGGGCAGCACGGATCTGAGAACGCCGTCCCCGCCGCGACTCAACCACCAGGACGGTCCCGTCGAGATGAGCGCTGAGTAACGCCGCATCCGTAAAGACCTGCAGAGGTGGGCTATCGACGATCACGATGTCATGCACTTCCTTGATGGTGGCCAGGAGGGCCTTCATCCGCTGGGAGCCGAGCAGCTCAGCGGGATTCGGTGGATGCGGACCCGCCGTCAGGACCTGCAGGTTCTTCTGCTCCGTCGATCGAACCGCCATCTCGAGCTGAACGTCGTCGCTGCGCAAGAGGTCCGTCAGTCCTTCGTCATTCGCCAATGCAAAGAGCTCGTGAACGCCTGGCTTGCGCAGATCCGCATCGACCAGCAGGACCTTCCGGCCCGTCTGGGCAAAGACGACCGCGAGATTGGCCGCGGTGACGGACTTTCCCTCCGACGGCACCGCGCTCGTCACGAGGATGGTGCGAATGGGACGGTCGACCGCGGCGAACTCGATATTCGTGCGGAGTGCCCTGTACGCTTCCGCCGCCACCGAACGCGGGTACAGCAGCGCCGCGAGGCGATAGATCGGAGCCCGATCGCTGCCGCCCCTCATGCGCTCGATGGCAGCGAGCGTGGGTAGGCCGATGGCCGCCTCGACCTCGTCGGGGTCCTTGATCGCGTCATCGAAGTACTCGAGCACGAAGATCGCAGACGACGCGATGATGAACGTGATGACGCCAGCGAGCAGCGCATCAAACAGTGGTCGGGGTGTCACGGCGCCGGCTGGCTCGACAGCCGGTTGGATGATCGTCAGCAGATTGGAGGACGTCGTAGGCAGGAAGGCGAGGAGCGCGACGTACGTCGAGCGAAGGCTGATGACGCGTCCCCGCAGCGTATCGAGCCGCGCTTCCTGTGCGGGCGTCCGAGCCGGTAGGTCGGCCAGGGTTGCGATCTCGGCCCGTGCCTCAGCGAGGTCGTCCTGAATTTGACGAAGATCCTCGTCCACCGTCTCCAGCACGTCCGTCGGCTGGACCTGGACGGCCGGGTTCGCGGCCACCAACTCCGCGGCGACGGCGTTGGCCAGATCGGCGGCCCGTTTCGGGTCCCCGTCCCGGGCGGCAATCGTCAGCAGTGCACCGTCGGTGTTGGAGATCGCAGACACTCGGCGCGCGAGCTGGTCTGGTGTGTCCCGCAGCCCCAGTTCTTCGATAACCCGCGTCATCACCGGGCGGGTCGTTGCCACGGTCGCGTACGTGGCCGACAGTGTTTGGGACACGAGTATCTGGTTGTAGTCGGGATTGACCGCCGAGAGCGCCTGGCCGACGATGAGCGTCGCGTCGGCCTGGTACGACTTGGGTTGGAGGCTCGAGAACCCATATGACGCGACGGTCGCCACCGCGACCGCGACCACCAACAATGGCAGGCGCGACAGGATGATGCTCAGTTGCTGACGCATCTGCACGTTGTCGGGTCTCCTGATGGCCTCGGCTTCAGGGCATCTCGAGCGACGCTACATCCCCGCGTCGTCGACGGCACTATAGCCGAGGTCCGCGGGCTGCCTGCTGAAGGAGCAAATGAACGACCCTGAGAAC
>Ga0214471_10004007_pt1 | contig 11379 bp, 24 predicted proteins | sample RVTome_5_FD_207665 | JGI IMG/M metagenome (GOLD analysis project Ga0214471, IMG submission 207665) | Soil microbial communities from uranium-contaminated site in the Upper Colorado River Basin, Wyoming, United States - RVT142D155 | ecosystem: Environmental > Terrestrial > Soil > Contaminated >... | reverse complement strand
TGTGGGCACGACGAGGACCACGACGGCCACGACCTATGCACCGTTGAGGAAAACGCGGCGGCTGGCGGAAAGTCCTGCGACGGGCCGTGGGCGGTATGGTGCCGCAACCCACCCGCTCCTGACATCCTCTCGGGGGTGGCCTAGATGGACCCCAACGACGCGCCCGACGACCGACCCAGCCCATGGGGTTGGTATGTCGTCCCCCTCTTCCTTTTCCTCCTATCGAGTCTCATGGCCGCCTACCTGATCGGACTCGACCGATTGGAGGAGATCGGCGACTCGGTCCTGGAAAACGAAACGGCGGCCCAGGAAGCGTCCCAGGAGCCCGCCCAGCCCACGACCGACACAACGGACACCAACGACACCGGGAACGCCACACGGGCCGCTAGGACGCCAACGGTGGCCCCTAGCGGCCGAGAGCCGCCCGTCCCCGACCCGTCCCCCACGACCGAGCTCGAGCCCGAGCCCGAGCCCGAGCCGGAATGGGAGCCCGAACCCGAGCCGGTCCCCGAGCCCCCCGAGGACGACCCTCTCCACGGTCTGGTTGAAAGCGACGCCAAAGACAACGAAGGAGGCGGTCCCTCTGGATGAGCTGGATGAGATGGTGGGTGACCGATTGGCTGACCCGTCCTGGCACCTGGCGAGCGTCGGGCGGGACCTTGTGTGCCTCCGTTGTGGGCACGACGAGGACCACGACGGCCACGACCTATGCACCGTTGAGGAAAACGCGGCGGCTGGCGGAAAGTCCTGCGACGGGCCGTGGGCGGTATGGTGCCGCAACCCACCCGCTCCTGACAACAGAGGTGGTCAATCGTGAGGCCGTGCGATCACCCCAGATGCCCGGTCTGCCGTGGCCCTGTTGACGACTCGAGTCGTCGCGAGGTCTCGAGACCGCGCGCGAGCGCCGGGTCCGACAACGAACCCGGGAGGGATGAGGCGTAACCGTGGCGGCGCTGTTTGTCTCGGAAATCGGCCCCTATGCGTCGGATGACCGGTTCGACGCCTACGGGGTATCCCGGGACGCCCGAACGTACTCCGGGCCCCACCCGGTCGTCGCACATCCACCCTGTGAGCGATGGGGTCGGATGGCGAAGGGCTCGCCCACCGCGCAACGGTTCGAGATTGGCGACGACAGCGGCTGTTTCGCGGCCGCGCTCGATGCCGTGCGGCGCTTCGGCGGCGTGCTGGAACACCCACAGGGCACCCATGCCTTCCGTCGGTTCCGGCTCCCCATCCCGCCGAAGAAGGGTTGGAGCGCGCCGGACGAGCACGGCGGGCGCTCGTGCTACATCGACCAGGGCGCCTATGGCCACCCGGCCAAGAAGCCGACGTGGCTCTATGCGGTGCTGCCAGTGTTCCCTGAGCTGGACTGGACTCGTGTCTGGGGTCGTCCACGGATCGGCGGCGACGGGTTCCACAGTGCGCGGGAGCGCGCCCGTGCCAAAGCCCGGGTCGGTGGCATCAAGCCGTTTCCACAAATCCCGGCTGACTGGCGTTGGAAAACGCCCGACCGGCTGAAGACGCTTCTGCATGACCTGGCCGCGTCGGCCCGCGGATTCCGCCCATCCGTCGTCGCTCCAGCTCAATCGGTGCTCTTCGCCGGCTCCGACAACGAACTCGGGAGGGATGTGGCGTGAGTTTATACTGGTGGCTATTTGCGTCCTGGGCGGTCGCCTACACGCTGTTTCTACCTCTCGTGGCTGCCGGGGATTGCATCGCGCGCCTGTTCGTCAACGAATCCGGGAGGGATGCGTGATGGGCGCCCACCCCGACGACCCGTTCCCTGACCTGCCGTGCGACCCGAACGAAGAGGTCGGCTGCGACCAGTGTGGAGCAGCGGACCCGTCATGGTGCCAACGGCCAGGTGGCTACCGCCCGCCGTCGGACTTCGACAACGAACCCGGGAGGGATGCGCGATGAGCCTCCTGGCGCGGCTTGATGCGGCGGCTCGGTGGTGCGCGGAGCCGCTGACCTGGTCGGTGTTTGATATGGAGCGAGTTATCGAAAACTGGGACGTGCGCGACATGCTTGCTCCCCTCTGGGTGGTCCCGGCGCTGCTGGGTCTAATGTGGCTCGTCGTCCGGCGGTGGCCGGCTGACTCTGACAACGAACCTGGGAGGGAGTCGCCATGAGTCTGCATTCCTCGTTCGTCTTCAGCATGTTCATCCTGATTGCGTATCTGATGATGGCCTTGGCCCCGCTGCCGGAGTGCGCCGCGCCGGGGGTCTGCCCCTCTCTCCATGCAACGCCATTTATGGGGACTCGTGTCCTAGCGATTGCGCTCTTCTTCTGGTCGTACTGGTATATGCACGGTGGCCCGGGGGGTGGTTCGGGTGAGTGAGTTTCAGAAGGGTGCCCTTGTGGACGGTACGTGTGGGTGGTGTGGGGAGCGTTCGCGGTTGATGCCGTCGGGCCTCTGTTATGGCTGTGATTCGGAGGCCTGGGGGCAGATCAGGGCGGCGCTCGTTGAGTTCAGTAAGGAGGCGCGGTCATGCTGATTCCGTGGTGGGTTCGGGAGTGGTTGCCGTTGGTAGCGTTAGTGGTGTTGGTGATGGGTATCTGGTTCGTCTGGGCCGTTGTTTTATGGGGTTATCTCGGGGGCTAGGGTTCCGTGCGTCGCGTTCGTCGCCCACGCGCGCGCTTTTCTTCGCGTTCTTTCTTCGGGTCGTAGTTCATGACGCGGTCGTCCTTTCGTGCCATGTATGCGTCCCACTCTGGCCCCTCAACTCGGCCGAAGCTGAAGCGACACACTTTCTTCCATCGGCCGCCGGGGTCTTCTTCGTCGAGTCCCATCGGGTCCGCGCCGACCCGGCGGTACAAGATGGCCCGGCCACGTCGTCGCACAGACACGGCAAAAAGGGCGCGGTCGTCGCGCACGCGGCCCGACATCTGACGGAGCCGGGCCATGTTCACAATCAGGATTACGCCTCGGCGGCGGCACACATCAAGCCACCGCACAAAGTCCTTAGACTCGCGGGTCGCAAAGTCGAGCGAATAGACCACCTCGACCCCTTCATCGACCACGACAACGTCCCCTCGCTGCGCGACCTTGAGCGCAGCTTCCACCTCCTGCTGCGAAAGACACATGTGGCTCTGATTGAACCCAGGGTCCAGTTCTTCCCCTAGGCGCCATGCGAGGGTCGATTTGCCGACCCCGGTATAACCAACGTCTGCAATGCAAGCGTCCCAGTCGTTGGCGATGCGGTCGCGTACCTCGGCAAACCAGGTCTCCAGGGGTCCGCCGGGCCTCAAAGTTCGTCTTCCTCCAACGGGGCTGGCCTCAACAGGCCGCTTGCGTGGAGGCATGCGTAAACGTCGTTGAAGAGTCCCAGCCAGTCGTCGGCGCCCTCGATGCGCTGCGCTTCTTTCATCCAGCGGCCGTACCGTGCGGGTGTGGCATGTGGTCCGGCGATGCCAATTAGCCCACGGACGGCCTGGGCGAGTGCTGCGTTGTATTGGTCGCTAGGAAGCTCCGGATTGAATGCGGGCGACGCGGTCAGGGATAGGACGCGGTCGACATGCCTTGATGCGATCCAGCGTTCGGTTCTGGGCTGGCGGGTCTCGCTCATTTGTCAGACCGTCCACGGTGCCGCGCCCATGACAGATATGCGATCCATGCAAACAGCCCGATTGAGCCGAGTAGCCAAAGGGATAGCAGGGTGGCGAGTGTGAGCTTCGGGAAGATGGCCATGATGTGCGGCGCTATCAATCCGAATCGCTCCGTTCCATGCGTCCGCCTCGCTGCACAGTCACGCGTTCTTTCAGTTCGCGGCCGGACTTGATGGCGTCGACAAATGCAGCGGCGCGCGTTCCTTTGACAGAGGGGCTAGTCTGGAACCACCGGGTCAGCAAGGATTCTCCATCGACGATCTCATAATCCTTGCAAAGTGACATGCCGACCAGATAATCCCACTGCGCTTCCTCGGATGGGAGTTCAGCGACAAAATCAAGTCGGCCTTGTTCGAGGAGTTCGCGGGCTGCGAATGGTGGGTTCGGGCGTTCAGCGATTGCTTTCGCGTAACCCGTTTGCCAGTCCGACACTTTACCACCAGCCTTGTGATTTGCCGGTGCCTGCGAGGACGGCGGCGACCATGCCTAACATAAGGAGCATCATAAGGGGGATGTAGGGGGCAAGTTCGGAGAATGGTCCGGAGGCGGTGCGGCGGAGGGCGATGCCGCCGAGGGTTTTCGCCATGCTCCCGATTCGGCCCGCGTGAAGTTTCGGTGCAAGGGGCTCGGTGTTCTCGAATGCAAAGGCTTGGCCGCTGGTCATGTCCAGGAAAACGACGGTGCTTACCTTGAGCTTGCGGCGTAGCCGGCGGAGGGTCATGGGACCGATATCGGCCTTGCAGTCCTCGCCCGCAAATCGGTATGAAAGTACGGTGTCGCGGACGCGGCCCTTGATTTCCACGGCGTCCCCGGCGGGAGGTATGAGGAATATGGTGGCGCGGCTCGCCAGATATGCGGCGATGTGGCTTCCAAAGAGGAAGTAGAAAACGGCCATGAGGCCGAGGAAGATGGCGCTGACTTGTTCGGTTGTGTTTAGGATGTGGAATCACCTTTCTTTGCTTTCTTTCGTCCGGGGAAGAGGCGTTGGCGGGCGAGTGTGAAGAGGATCGCGGCAATTGCGTAGCCAGCGAGGGCGCCAGGGCCGAGGGGTGCCCCGACGGCGGCGGTAAGCGTCGCAAGTATGGCGATGAAGATAAGGAGTGGGTTGCGAATGCTGAAGCCAATTACTAGGAGTCCGGCCAGGATGAGAAAGGTAAGCCATGGGTCTAGTGCCGTTTCGATGTTTAGGGTGTCCATTTCCATTACCTCATTTTGGACTAGGCGCATGGATGCAAATGCGCGGGCGTTGGTGAAGCTGGTGAAGTTGAGGTATACGGTTTGTTGGCCGCTGACGTAGTTTGGTAGGTAACAGTCCCCTTGCCATGTGGGCCAGTTCCGCGCGGCCGTGCCTGCGGGTGCGTCGGCCTGGTCGTTGCATAGGAGGGTATTGCCGGTTTTCCAGCGTATCTGCCATGTGCCTTGTGCGGTCTGGACCGGTGAGGGCGTAAGGTGTAACGTGATATCAAAGCTGATGTGGCTTGTGCTGGCAGATTCGTTCACTGTGCCGGGTGCCGTCGCGTTCACGGTCAAGGCCATATTGGGCGTGCCGTCTAGGAGCGCATGTTGGCCGCCAGCGCTTCGCTCTTGCACCCATGCGAATCCGCTGGCACTCGGGACAAAGAGTAGGATGCACAAGGCGGCGATGAGGGCGGGTTTCAATCGTCGGCCCCCGAACGGATGAGCCGGAAAATCTTGATGGCCAGGAGGGTCGGGAGGATGGCTGAAAGAACGATGTTCACAACTAAGGGGGCGTCTGGGATGGGCTCGAACAGGAGGACGGCCAGCGTAATGCCTAGGAGGATAACGAAGATGACCAGGTCGATGATGAAGAGGACTATCCAGACGATGAAGGCGCCGATGTTGTAGATGGCTAGGCCTAAGAACTTGGTGCAGCCTGTGATAGAGTTGCAGTTGCCTAGGTCATAGGTGCGTATGCACTGGGTGGCGTTGTTGATGGCGGTGTTGTTCTCGGGGCTGTCTCCGCAGTCTCCGATCTGGCGGGGCTCGATTGCGGGGATGTCAAAGTCGCCGCCGGTCGCGGTGCTGATGATTTCCGCGCGCACGAATGCGTAGATCAGGAAGATGAAGACCAGGGTAACGAATCGCACGTCACCCGACCCTCCGACCGGCCGCCGCTAGGCCTAGCAAGACGATGACTAGAACGATCCATATGGGTAGTAGGCCGGTAGTCCAGGTGACTCCGCCGCCGATGAGTGAGAGTGCCGCGAATGGTAGTTGCCCGCGTCGTGCGCCTGCCAACATCATGAATCCGAGGATGGCGGCGCCGAGGATGAAGCCGGCCGTTTCGGCTCCAACGGCGAAGAAATCGGAAGTGGCATTGACTAAGAATGCGATGATGCCGCCGCTTGTGGGGGTTTCTCCGGCGGGTGGTGGTTCTCCTTCGCCGCCGCCTGCGCCGCCTGCGCCGCCGCCGGGTTCGCCTGGTGGGATGACTCCGCCGCCGCCGGTTTCGCCGCCGCCTTCGCCGCCGCTACCTGCGCCGCCCCCGGCTCCGCCACCGGCTTCCCCGGCCGTTGTTTCGCACAGTCGGAGCGATTGCTGGTCCTGTGTCGTTGACCACACATTTGTCCCATAGAATGGGGGGGCTGTGATGCGGATGTTGGCGCCGAGGTCGATAACGCAGGACCCGGTAAGCGTTGTGGCGACGGCGCCGTTGATGACGCGCCCGAACTCTTCATCGCCAAGGGTGCTGTCGTCAATCCATGAAAATACGCGGTCGTGGACGCTGTCGGTGCTGACGCCATGGCGGTTGAAGGTTCCGTTCTGGTGCATGGTCACGTTCAGGGATGCGGAACCGCTTGACCAGAAGTATTTCTTCAGCGTGGAGTGGCCGTCTGTGCCTGTGCATGTGTTCGCGTCTATGGCAACGCAGGTTACGATGTGGACGGCGTCTAGGAGTTGACCATTCGTTCCCCATGCCGGGGCAAGGCGTGGGCGAAAATCTAGGGTAAGGGAGGCGATGTTTGTTCCGTCGCTGACGCTACGCTTGCGTACTGCGTTTTGAAGGGCTTCGGCCGTCAACCACCAGGTCGTGTCGGAGGCGACTGCGACTTGAGCCGGATTCAGGCCTTCAGTACTGAGGTTCGTGGTCCATAGGTTTGTGCATGTCCCTTCATGGTCACCGACGGCTGGCATGGCGAGGCTTCGATAGCCTTCGCCTGTGATGATGGCGAATCCGTCGGTTGTTCCGGAGCGGGGGTATCGCCAAAATGGGGTGTTCCCGATGAGGCTCCAGGAGTTTTCGACAGCGTGGCTTGTTTGCGCGAACGCGCAAGAGGCGACCGGGTCGGATGTTGTGAAGTTGTCGGGATCGTAAATCAGGAGGGCGTAGGCGTCGCTTTGGCGGGTGATGACGGCCATGAAGCCGTCGGTGGTCCATGCGGCGGCCGTGAAGTGGCAGTTCGTGGTCGTGCCGCCGATGAAACAGATGAGCTTTTGGGATATGTCGCCGTTGGGTTTGGCGATGCCGACGTGGGCTTGTTCGAGTTTGATGGCGTAGAAGATGGCGTCGCCGTCGCCGTTGAGGGCGTGGTATGCCGTTTCTGGCATGCGGATACTGTAGTCTTGGGCGATGCTGGGGGTGGATGTGCGTACTAGGTTGAGTGCGGCGCCGACGATGGGTGCCAGAAGAAGGAGGGTGAAGAGTAGGGTGAGGACTAGGAGCCGACGGTTCTGTCGGTGCTGTGGCGCTCGTGGGAATCCTCGGCTCCGTCGCAAGCGATCAGTTCCGGTTGCTGATGACGAATGCTCCGATGATCATCGAGAACAGGACGATGACTGCGACTAGTGGGATGACGGGGCCGAGGGCGGCCAGGAGGCCGTCGGCTCCGGCATCGCCGGTACTGCCGGTGGTGAAGTTCTCGGTCACGTCCGCGGTCGCTCCGAGGAACGGGCTCACCAGGGCGCCGATCACGATGAAAGCCAGAATGGCTCCCACGACGGTGAAGACGATTCCCAGGGGCGCGCTGAAGTCGATGTTCGCGCGAGTGTCGCGGTGCAGGTGGCGGATGCCCAGACGGGCACGGTGGGGTGTGGGTTGTTTGTGGTCCATGGAGGCACCGCATGCGCGGAAAGCCTCGGGGTTTATATGGGGTTGGCTGGGCCGGTCGTGGTTCATGCGCTGGGGTTATGTGCCCCCTCCCCCCTAGTACCCCCCACCCTAGGAAGGGGGGGCTGTCCGGCTCTCCGCCTCGGGTCGCGGCGCGGGCGCGCGCATGGGGCGCAGCCCTTATGTGCTGGCGCTGTCCTGATGTCTTGTCCCGCTTCGGCGGGCTCGCCACCACACGGGTCCGGGTTGCTCCGGCCTGTTACCACACCCAAACGCTCGGGGGCGACGCGATCCGGCAGGACGCGCCGCACCGGGGCCACCCGACAATCCTGAGCGGACGGGGGCCCCGGGCCCCGGTGTCTGCGTGGTCGGTGGCCGTGGGTCGTGGTCGCATGAACAACTCAAGAAAGCCGCTCGCCGCTGGGCACCCAACAAAAAAATCATTCGCTGTAACGCCTGTGACAAGCTTTTGTGACCAACTCGGAGGCCAAGCTCCATGAGTAAGAGGGGTGACTCGGTTTCTGCTTCAACTCGAATCCTCGCCTTCATGCAGGAAAACCCCGGCCGTGTCTGGCGCGGCGCGGCCATCGCGGACCGTCTCGACATAGCAAAACCGACCGCTCGTCAAGCGTTCCGCCGATTACTTCAAAACCAAAACGGCACCCACCCCCCCTTATTGCGGGTGGAACCCGGAAAATACCGTCTCTTCCAAACCGCCGGAGCGATCTTCGGCGCCGAACCCGGACCAATCCTCTTGCACGCTCTCGGTTTCCGGTGCACGGCGTCACGGAATAGGGGGTGGTCCCCCCCAGGAGGCCGTCAGCGCCGCTCTCTCGAAATAGGAGATTTGCGCGCACCGTCCGGCTGGGACTGGTCGCCCGAAAATCGGCAGAACATCAAGCGGTCGTCCTGGCTCGGCCGCGACGTAACGGTCCAGGTCTCCGAGTCCGGGACCGTCCTAGTCCAGGTCTGCGCGTCCCAGCCCGAAGAGAACCTGACCCCCTCCGATCTGGAACGCTGTTTGTCCTGGCTGGACGGACTCCTGCTAGGCGAGGGGCTGGAGTGGTCGCAACGGGACGCGCGCCTGGTCAGCGTTGAAATGCACCGGCACTTCCAACGCTTCCGCCTCCACGCCTCGGTCCAGGGTATGACCTTGCAACTCTGGCGCAACGCGTGGGCGCAAGTCTACCAGAAAGAGGAGGGGCTGTTGCGGGCGGAGCTACGATGGAACGAAGGGTCCCAAGAGGTATCGCTCTCGGAGGCCGTGGCTCTCCTGCGTGCGCTCCAGTTCCCGGGGGCCCGGCCATGAGCGAGTCGTGGGGTCGCTTCCTGCATGGCGCCGGTACGGATGCGTGCGGCGCGCGCGGCTTCGGTCTCTGTCAGGGCTGCAGACAACCCTCGGTCTGCCTCTTGAACAGGGGCCACGAAAAGATGGGGGTTCGGTGCCGGCTGCGCTGCGGGTGCCGTGGCGGCCGGGACGTGCCAGTCGGCCAAAGGAGGTTGCCGCTTGGCTGATGTGGGCCGGGTCGAGTGCCGTACCTGCCTCGTCCTGTTCGCGCGCGGGGAGGGGGTCGGGCAAATCTGCGCGAAATGCGCGGGCCTCCTCGGGCTGCTCGACGTAGGCGCCGCGCGGGCCGAGGTACGCGACCAGGTCGCGGTAGAAGCCTGGTCGTCGAACCGTCAGCACCGGGCGCGGGAACCGTCGCCCGAAGAACGGCGCCGCGCAGCCCTCGGCCGCCTCCGACTCGAAGGCCGCCGGGCATGTCCGGGCGGCTGCGGTCGCCGCTTCCGCCTCAACCGCTGGGGCGGCCTTCCTTCTCACAAGCTGGCGGAGGGGTCCGCCGCCTACTGTCCGGGCCCAAAACAGGAGATCCTAAGGAATGACGAATAACGACGATGTGGAACAGGAAATCGACCAATGGCCGGCCGACCTAGTGGGTCGCGCGGCCGAGCGGGCCAAGCGGCTGAGCGATGCGCGCGCGGAACGTCGGCGCCTGAAACGGGCGGATGAGCGCGCCCTTGAGGTCATGCGGGCGGCCCGGCGTCGCGCGCACGACCGCACGCGCGGGGGCGTATTTTGATGCTCCCAACGATCTACGTGGCGTATCTACGTGTCTCGACGGATGACAAAGGGCAGGATGTCGCGTCGCAACGCGCGCGGATTCTGGCCTGGGAGGAACGGGAGCGCGTCATGGTCGCTCGGCATTTCGTGGACGAAGGTACGTCTGCATCTAAGACGAATCCGTTCGAGCGGCCCGTCTTCATGGAAGCGCTGCGGGCCGCTGCTGATGGCGGGGCTGGCCTGGTCGTTGCGGAACCCGGGCGCCTGACTCGTCAGGGCTCGCATGAAATGGGCTGGGCCATGGTCGAAGCGAAGAATCTCGCGGTCCGGATTGTCTTCGCGGACGCGGCGCTGGCTGGTCAGGATGAGATCGGCGGCCGGGTCGTCCAAGCGGTCCAAGCGGAGGCGGCGGCGGCCTGGGTCAAGACGCATTCGGCCGCGACGCGCGCGGCGATGCAGAAAAAGAGTGATGAGGGCCAGCACATGGGCCGGCCCCGCAAGGCCTTCACGGACGCGGAAGACGTGCTGATGGTCAAGCTGAAATCTGGGGGCGTGGGTTACCGGCGAATCGCGGTTGAGGTCAACCAGCTACGGGGCGTCCATCGGATCGCGGACCCGAAAGCGCGGCGGCGGCGCGCGGTCAGCCACGCGTCGGTTCAACGTCGGCTCGCGGCGCTCGGCATGGCGTCACAAAACCCAAAGCGTTACAAAAGTCTGGGCGACTCGGAGCGCGTGGCGAAAGAACGCAAGGGCCCCCTTGTGGACTGGATGACGGGAGTGCCGGCGTCCCTCCGTCAATCGGAACCCTCCGCTAATGAATCCGTAGAAGGGCAAGTCGCCGAGGGGCAACCTGTGGTCGAAAACGGGGGTCTGCCGGATGCCTGACGTGACCGACCCCACCTGCTTCTGGTGTCTCCAAGAGCTGGCGGGACTCACCCTACCGAGGGGCTTAGTGGTGGGCCACATCGAATGCGTCGAAGCTGAGATCCAGGCAAGGATTGCGCGCCAACGTGCCGCCCCCGTCAACGAACCCGGGAGGGATGCCGCATGAGCCTGCTGGCGCGGCTCGATGCCGTGGCATGGTGGTGCGCGGAGCCGCTGGCCTGGTCGTTATTCGACATGCGCGAAGCATGGGATAACTGGGACGTGCGCGACATGCTCTGGCCTCTATGGGGCGTCCCGATGTTGATCGGCCTACTTTGGTTGGTAGCTCGACGCTGGCCCGCCGCCCCCGTCAACGAACCCGGGAGGCGGTCGGCGTGAGCCTCAACCCCGAGCAAGAAAGTGTCTTCCGCGAACGGGCCACCTATGTTGACTTCCTGCTCGTATGGGCCACGTTCCGGTCCCTGGATGACGCGATTCTGAGTCTGCCCGGCGATGGGGCGCAACATCCGGCCTGTGATGTTACGTGCATCACTGGGTGGCCCTTTTCGCCTGAGTGGCGCGCGGGGATTTCACCAGACGTGATAACGGTCGGGGGTGTCGGAATCTGGCGCCGTGGGAGAGGATGGGTCGCGGTCGCGCCCAGGGTGTGCGGACTGTTCAAGCACCCCGCTCCCGACAACGAAGGAGGCGGTCCCTCTGGATGAGCTGGATGAGATGGTGGGTGACCGATTGGCTGACCCGTCCTGGCACCTGG
>Ga0214471_10004003_pt1 | contig 11386 bp, 13 predicted proteins | sample RVTome_5_FD_207665 | JGI IMG/M metagenome (GOLD analysis project Ga0214471, IMG submission 207665) | Soil microbial communities from uranium-contaminated site in the Upper Colorado River Basin, Wyoming, United States - RVT142D155 | ecosystem: Environmental > Terrestrial > Soil > Contaminated >... | reverse complement strand
GCGGACATAGGCACATCGCTGAGGGAATCGGCGCAAACGCTCGGATTGTCCGAATGGGCGCAGCTGCGGCAGATAGAGCTGCCGCTGGCCGCGCGGTCCATTCTGGCCGGCATCAAAACCTCCGCGGTGATCAATGTCGGCACCGCGACCGTGGCCGCTTTTATTGGTGCGGGCGGCTATGGAGAGCGCATTGTGGCCGGCCTGGCGGTTCACGACAACGCGATGCTGCTCGCGGGCGCCATCCCGGCGGCATTGCTTGCCTTGTTGATTCAGCTGGGTTTTGATGTGCTCGACCGGTGGGCGATCCCGCGAGGGCTCCAGCCGGGCAGGGGCAGGGCGTACTGAGGGTCCGTTGGCCGGGCAAATCCGGGGCACTGCCGCAACCGGCTGTCCGCCGGCACCCTCGAACGAGCGAGCCGGGAACAGTCGTAGCCCGGAACGGGCGTCCGGCGTGAATCCCTGTTAGGAAGTGAACTAATTTAAGCCAACCGGGTCAGTGCATTAACGATCGTCTCGCGCGCCACCGAACCATGCGGGCCGGGTATACTGTGCTCTTTTTATCCAGCCGGTAAAGCCGCTCGACTTGGATAATAACTTCAACGTCAGGGACGGGTTTGATGAGCGATCGCGAAGTCGATCAGCAGCTGGTCGAGCGCGCGCAGCGCGGCGACAAACAGGCGTTCGAGCTGCTGGTGAGCAAGTACCAGCGCAAGCTTGCGCGGTTGTTGTCACGCTTTATCAGGGATTCGACGGAGGTCGAAGACGTAACGCAGGAGGCGTTCATCAAGGCCTACCGGGCGTTGCCGACGTTTCGCGGAGACAGCGCGTTTTATACGTGGTTGTATCGGATCGGCATCAATACCGCCAAGAATTATCTGGTGGCGATGGGGCGGCGCGCGCCGACGACGACGGATTTCGACAGCGACGAAGCCGAGAATTTCGAGGACGGCGATCAGCTGCGCGACCTGAACACGCCGGAGAACGAACTGATGAGCCGGCAGGTCGCCGAAACGGTGAACCAAACGCTGGCGGAACTGCCAGAAGAATTGCGAACAGCGATTACATTGCGTGAGATCGAGGGCCTCAGCTACGAAGACATCGCGAGCATCATGAATTGCCCGATCGGAACGGTCAGGTCGCGGATTTTCAGGGCACGCGAGGCAATAGCCGAAAAACTAAGACCGCTGCTCGGCACACGCAAGGACAGGAGATGGTAGATGGACAAAATTTCCGCATTGATGGATGGCGAGCTTGACGCGCGTCAGGCGCAGCAGGAACTCGCCCGGCTCCGGCAGAACGGCGAGCTGCAGCAGAAATGGGACACTTTTCACCTGGTCGGGGACGCGTTGCGCGGCGAGCGGCTGCTGTTGACCGATGTCGCCGGCGCGCTGGCGGAGCGCCTGGCGCGGGAGCCGACGGTGCTGGCGCCCAATCGCGGCGCCGCGCGGAAGATGACGACTTATGTCCTGTCGGCCGCGGCGTCCGTCGCCGCCGTCGCGCTGGTCGGCTGGCTGGCTTTATCCAGCCCGCCGGCGTTAAACGCGCGGAACGAGGTAGCCAGCGCCCCGCCGATGGTCGTGCTTCCCGCGGCCCTTCCTGCGCCTGCGGTCCCGCAGGTCGCGAGCGTCCCTGACGATGGCAGAACGAATGAGTATCTCCTCGCCCATCAGGCATTCTCGCCGAGCACCGCAATCCAGGGTGTCGTCCCCTACATTCGCAGCGTGTCGACCAGGCAGTCTTTCAAAGATCGCTGATCCGCGTATGAAAGCCGTCTGGCCGGTCGTTTTTCTCGGATTGTCGGCCGCCAATTTCGCGCTGGCGGACAGTACCGGCTCCCGTGAAGGTCTCGCCTGGCTTGACAAGATGGCAGGTGCATCGAACCACCTCAATTATTCCGGTACCTTCGTCTATCAGCACCGCGGCTCGTCCGAAACCTCGCGCATCGCGCATTTTGTAAACCCGGCCGGGGGCGTATTCGAGAGACTCGAAGCGCTCGATGGGCCGGTGCGCGAGGTGATCCGCAGCAATGATCAGGTTACCTGTTATCTTCCGAGCAGCAAGACCGTACTGATCGAACAGCGCAATGCGCGGCTGCTGCCGGCGCTGCTGCCCGAAAGCCTGGCGGGAATCACGGAAAGCTACGTGGTCCGGATCGGTCGGCGCGACCGGGTTGCCGGCCATGAATGTCAGGTCGTGGCCCTTGAACCGGCGGACGACCTGCGTTACGGCCGCCAGTTCTGCCTCGAGATACGCTCGGGTCTCCCGTTACGCGTGCGCACCGTCAACGACAAAAATGAAGCCGTGGAGTCGTTTGCGTTCACCCAGCTCAGGATCGGCGGCAGCTTCGACCGCGACAAGGTCAAGTCGAAATATGCCGCCAAAAGCCGGCACTGGCGCGTCGACCGCTCGGCGCTGAACGTGACCGAAAAAGCGGTGGAAACGGGTTGGGTGGTCAATAATCGGCCGGCCGGTTTCAGGAAGTTGATGGAGATCAATCGCTCGATCGCCGGCCGGACCGGTCCGGTGGCGCAGATCGTCTTTTCCGACGGGCTGGCCGCGATATCGGTCTTCATCGAACCCCTGCCAAAGGAGCGCCCGGCGGAGACGACGCTGACCCATCAAGGGGCCGTCAATATCTACACCCGCTCGTACGCGGATCGCATGGTGACGGTGCTGGGAGAGGCGCCGGCTGCCACGGTGATGCAGATCGCCAATTCGCTCGAGCTGAGGAGCAGCGCTGCTGCCAAGTAGCGGGTGCGACAAAATCAGTTTTCCCCAATAAATTCCGCAAACAATAAAAGTCAAAGGTTTGCCGCATGCTAAAACGCTTTGTTTTTGCACTGTTCTTTCTAGTACCCGTCGCAACGGCAGCGCAACTCCCGGATTTTACGGATCTGGTCGAAAAACAGGGATCGACGGTCGTGAATATCAGTACGACGCAGTCGGCGCGAAGTGCCTTGGCGCCGCAGATTCCGAATATCCCGGAAGACGATCCATTCTACGAATTTTTTCGCCGCTTCATCCCGAGTCCCGGTCCGCGTGAATTCCAGTCGCAGTCGCTCGGCTCGGGCTTCATCATCAGCAACGATGGCTATATTTTGACCAACGCGCACGTCGTTGACGCCGCGGATGAAATCACGGTCAAGCTGAACGATAAACGGGAATTCAAGGCGAAGGTCATCGGAGCCGACCGCCGCACCGACATTGCGCTGCTCAAGATCGACGCGAGCGGGCTGCATGCGGTGCGCGTGGGCGATCCGGGGCGGCTCAGGGTCGGCGAATGGGTCGTGGCAATCGGTTCACCCTTCGGATTCGAGAACACCGTTACTGCCGGCATCGTGAGCGCCAAGGGCCGTTCGCTGCCCCAGGAAAACTTCGTCCCGTTCATCCAGACCGATGTCGCCGTCAATCCCGGCAACTCGGGCGGGCCCCTATTCAATATGAGGGGCGAAGTCGTCGGCATCAACTCGCAGATATACAGCCGCACTGGCGGGTTTATGGGCCTGTCATTTGCCATCCCGATCGACGTTGCCAACGATATCGCGCAGCAGTTGCGCGGCACCGGAAAAGTCACCCGCGGCCGTATTGGCGTGGTGATTCAGCCGATCACGAAGGAGCTGGCAGAGTCTTTCGGGCTGTCCAAGCCGATGGGCGCACTGGTTAACTCGGTGGAGAAGGGCGGGCCGGCGGACAAGGCCGGCATCGAGTCGGGCGACGTGATCCTGCGGTTCGACGGCAAGAGCGTCGCTTCGTCGGAAGATCTGCCGCGCGTCGTCGGTGGCACCCGACCCGGCAGCAAGGTCTCCGTTCAGATCTGGCGCAACAAGGCGGCGCGTGAGGTGCAGGTGACGGTTGCTGAATTGCAGGACGACCGCACGGCGCGGCAGTCCAAGCGCGGTGGCAAACCGCCGGCCACCAGCCAGTACGGCCTGGCGCTCGCCGATCTCAGTGAGGCGCAGCGCAAGGAGCTCAAGGTCGATGGCGGCGTGCTGGTCGAAAACGCCCAGGGCGCAGCGGCGCGGGCAGGCATACGCCGCGGTGACGTCATTCTCGCTGTCAACAATCAGGACGTGAAATCGGTGGAGCAGTTCAAGGAACTCATGAGCCAGTCCGAAAAAGGACGCATCGTGGCACTGCTGGTGCGGCGCGGCGCGAACTCGCTGTACATTCCTTTCAGAGTGGATGGCAATTGACGCGCCGCCCCGTCTGACCGTCTACAGCCGCAGCCGGTGCCGCCTGTGCGATGACATGATCACCGCGCTGCGCCGGCTGCAGGCGGCAAATTCCTTCGATTTCTGCACCGTAGACGTCGACCGTGACCCGGACTTGGAGCGCCGTTACGGCGACAAGGTTCCAGTGCTGGCGTACGGGGCGCGTGAACTCTGCCATTATCGGCTGGAGGCCGCGGTTGTTACTGCGTTTCTAGCGGAATTCCGATAAAATACACCGCTTTAACAGCGACAAGGGCGCTCAATGGCGCCCTTTTCTATGCAACATACCCGCAATTTCTCCATCATTGCTCACATCGACCACGGCAAGTCTACGCTGGCGGACCGGTTTATCCAGTTATGCGGCGGGCTCTCCGACCGCGAAATGGAAAACCAGGTGCTGGACTCGATGGACCTCGAACGCGAGCGCGGCATCACCATCAAGGCGCAGACAGCCGCGCTCACCTATCGGGCGCGCGACGGGCAGATTTATGCCTTTAATCTGATCGATACGCCGGGGCACGTCGATTTTTCCTACGAGGTATCGCGGTCGCTGGCGGCGTGCGAAGGGGCGCTGCTGGTCGTCGATGCGTCGCAGGGGGTGGAAGCCCAGACTGTCGCCAACTGCTACACCGCGATCGAGCAGGGCGTGGAGGTGGTGCCGGTGCTCAACAAGATGGATCTGCCGCAAGCCGATCCCGAGCGGGTGATCACCGAGATTGAAGACATCATTGGCATTCCGGCAAAAGACGCGTTGAAGGTGAGCGCGAAAACCGGTGCGGGCGTAACCGACATTCTGGAGGCGGTGATCGAACGCATCCCGCCGCCAAGGGGAGATCCGCACAAACCCTTGAAGGCGCTCATCATCGATTCATGGTTCGACAATTACGTCGGGGTCGTCATGCTGGTGCGCGTTGTCGACGGAGAATTGCGGCCGAAAGACCGCCTCCTTCTGATATCGAACGGGGCGAGCTACCTGTGCGAAGAGGTGGGGGTCTTTACGCCCAAATCCCGGACGAGAGACCGGCTGGCGGCGGGCGACGTGGGCTTCGTCATCGCCGGCATCAAGGAGCTCCAGGCGGCGCGCGTGGGGGATACGCTGACCCTGGCCGTCAATCCCGCGGCCGAGCCGCTTCCCGGATTCAAGGAAATCAAGCCGCAGGTTTTCGCCGGCCTCTATCCGGTGGACCCGAACGAATACGACGCATTGCGCGATGCGCTGGAGAAGCTCCACCTCAACGATGCCGCGTTCCGATATGAACCGGAGTCTTCGCAGGCGCTGGGTTTCGGATTCCGCTGCGGGTTCCTGGGGTTGTTGCACCTGGATATCGTGCAGGAGCGGCTCGAGCGCGAATACAACATGGCGCTCATCACGACGGCGCCTACGGTGGTCTACCAGGTGGCGCTGCGCGACGGGTCCGTGATCGAGATCGAAAATCCGTCCAAGCTGCCCGATCCGTCGCAGGTGGATGAAATCCGCGAGCCGGTCATCATGGCGTCGATACTCGTGCCGCAGGACTACGTCGGCTCCGTGATGACGCTGTGCACGCAAAAGCGCGGCATGCAGCGCAACATGCAATACCTCGGGCGCCAGGTCATGCTCACCTATGAAATGCCGCTCAACGAAGTCGTGATGGATTTTTTTGACCGCCTGAAGTCCATTTCCCGGGGTTACGCTTCGCTCGATTATGACTTCCTCGAGTATCGTGCCGGCGATCTCGTCAAGCTCGATATTCTGATCAATGGCGACCGGATCGATGCGCTGTCGCTCATCGTGCACCGGGACAACGCGCATTATCGCGGGCGCGAGCTTGCCGCCAAGATGCGCCAGCTCATTCCGCGCCAGATGTTCGACGTCGCGGTCCAGTCCGCGATTGGTTCACACATCATTGCGCGCGAAACGGTCAAGGCGCTGCGCAAGAACGTGCTGGCGAAGTGCTATGGGGGCGACATCACCCGCAAGAAAAAGCTGCTCGAGAAACAGAAGGCGGGCAAGAAACGCATGAAACAGGTCGGCAGCGTCGAGATTCCGCAGGAGGCGTTCCTCGCGATTTTGCAGGTGGAAAAGTGACGGGCGACTCGCAACGACAGCAGGGGATGCGCGGGCGTGAACAGCCGGTGATGGCTCCCGGTCATCTGTCGCCTCCCGTCCTTCGCGAAAAGGACAAGCCGTGAACTTCGCCCTCATCATGTTCGTTCTTCTGGTCGTGACCGGCGCAGTCTGGCTGCTCGACCATTTTGTGCTGAAGCGCCTGCGGGAACCCGACCAGCCCGAGCCGTGGTGGATCGAGTATCCGAAAAGCTTTTTCCCGGTGATTCTGATCGTATTCCTGTTGCGCTCGTTCCTGGTCGAGCCGTTCAAGATTCCGTCCGGCTCCATGCTGCCGACGCTGCTGGTCGGTGATTTCATCCTGGTGAACAAGTTCACCTACGGTGTCCGTCTCCCCATCCTCAACGTGAAGCTGCTGGACATGAACGATCCGCTGCGCGGCGAGATCATGGTGTTCCGCTATCCGGAAAATCCTTCGCTCGATTACATCAAACGCGTCGTGGGCCTGCCGGGAGACAGGGTGGCCTATCGCGACAAGCGCCTCTGGATCAACGGCGAGGAAGTCAAGGTCACCCCGGCCGGCGAGTATAATTATGTCGAATCGGGACTCAGTTTCGTGTCGGCGCTGCGATATTCCGAAGCGCTCGACGATCACCCGCACGCGATCCTCATTCAGCCGGAGGCGTCCACGGTGCAGTTGAGCGGCGTGCGCCCGTTTCCTTACCGTGATAATTGCACATACAATGACAGCGGTTTGACCTGCACCGTGCCGCCGGGGCATTATTTCCTGATGGGCGACAACCGAGACAGCAGCAGCGACAGCCGCTACTGGGGTTTCGTGCCGGAGCAGAACATCGTCGGCAAGGCGTTTCTGATCTGGTGGAATTTCGACGATTTCAGGAGAATCGGTCGGTCGATAAACTAAGAGTCTGTAACATAATGAAGCACGTGTGCGTTGCGAGCTAGAATTGGGGATGACGCGAAGGGCGGCGCGGCTCATATCGCGAATATGAGCAAGCCGACCGACAAAGTCAGCGCCGATTGGGGCCGCAACCCTTCGGGCTGGCACGAATTTCATTATGTTACAGACTCTAAAGGGGGATATCATCATGCGGAAACAACACGGGTTGACGATGACGGGCTTTCTGGTAACGGCCGTGATATTGGTGGTCACGGCTCTGCTCGGATTCCAGATCGGGCCGCCCTACATGGAGTACTACACGATCAAGAAGCAGATCAAACTCGTTGCCAACGAATTGACTGCGACCGATCGCCGCGCTGTCGAAAATGCTTTTGATCGGCGCGCAACGGTGGAGAACATTACGGCAATCAGCGCCAGGGATCTGGAGATCGCAAAAGACGGCGACAAGATAATCCTGAGCGTGGAATACGCGGTTAAGGTGCCACTGGCCGGCAACCTGAGCGCGTGCATGGATTTCAACGTAAGCTCTGATAAATAACCGCACGTGGAGCGCCGACCACTTCCGTGATGGACCCAGAGGGTTTTAGTCTCAAAATCGGCCATTGCTTTAACGACCCCGAACTGCTGCGGCGGGCGCTGACCCACCGCAGCCACGGCGCCCTGCATAACGAACGCCTCGAGTATCTCGGTGACAGTGTCGTCAACTGCGCCGTTGCGCTCGAGCTTTTTCACAAATTCCCGGCGCTCAGTGAAGGCGAGCTTTCGCGCTTGCGCGCAAGTCTGGTCAGCCAGGAAGCGCTGTCCGTGGCGGCCCAGCGGTTCGGTTTCGGCGAGCAGATTCTTCTCGGCGAGGGCGAAATCCGGAGCGGCGGGTTCCGGCGCCCGTCGATTCTCGCCGACGCCCTGGAAGCGGTCGTAGGCGCGGTTTTTCTCGACGGTGGATTCGACGCGGCGGTGGGCGTCGTGCGCATCCTGTTTGCCGATTCTCTCGCAGTGGTGGATCCCCATACCGTGGGCAAGGACCCGAAGACATTGCTGCAGGAATACCTGCAGGGCCGGCACCTGGGGCTGCCGCAGTACGGCGTGGTCGCAACGCGCGGCGAAGCCCACCAGCATGTGTTTCAGGTCGAATGTGTGATTCCGGAGCTCAACATCCGCTCCACGGGGGAAGGAAGCAGCCGGCGCAATGCCGAGCAGATCGCGGCGCGGCGCGCCTATGAACTGGCGACGCGGGAATGAGCGGGCCGCTGCATCGAGCGGGTTATGTCACGATCGTGGGACGGCCCAATGTCGGCAAATCCACGCTCCTGAACTGCCTGGTCGGCCAGAAAATCAGCATCACGTCGCGCAAGCCCCAGACCACCCGGCAGCGGATCACCGGCATCCTGACGCGGAAGGACGCCCAGCTGGTCTTCGTGGACACGCCGGGATTCCAGGACCGCCGCAACACCGCGCTCAACCGGCTCATGAACCGCAGCGTGATAAGCAGCGTGCAGCACGTCGATGTGATTCTGCTCGTCATCGAGGCGCTCAAACTGGACAAACGCGACGTCGAACTGCGCGAATTGCTGCCACAGCCGGTACCGCTCGTGGTGGCAATCAACAAGATCGATCGGCTTCGCGACAGGAATCTGCTGCTGCCTTTTATCCAGTCGGTCCACGAGCGGTTCAACGGTGCAGCCTTGGTGCCGGTCTCGGCGCTGAAGAATTCAGGACGGGATGAACTCGTGAATGCGCTCGCAGCGCTGATGCCGGCCGGCCCGCGTCTCTTCGATGAAGACGAGATCACCCATTCGAGCGAGCGGTTTCTCGCGGCGGAACTGATCCGGGAAAAACTGTTCCGGGTTCTCGGAGACGAGCTGCCGTATGCGGCGGCGGTCGACATCGCGCAGTTCGAAACACACGGCAACCTTCGCCGCATTTACGCCGAAATCATCGTGGACAAAGAGAGCCAGAAGCCGATCGTGATCGGCAAAAAGGGCGAGAAACTGAAAACCATCGCGTCCCGGGCGCGAGCGGACATGGAACAGCTTTTCGGCAGCAAGGTCTTCCTGGAAGTTTGGGTGAAGGTGAGAAGCGGCTGGGCGGATGACGAGCGCGCGCTCAAGCGCTTGGGATACGATGTATAACGATGAACGCGAAATGATGAACGCGGAACGGAGATTTTCCGGGCAAGCCTCGTCGACGGGGCGCCGTTCGTTCAGGGGCCATCGCTTTCGACAGGCAATGCGTTCTTTGTTCCCCGCTCGGGCTGCCGAAGTGCCGTGATAAAGCCAGCCGCTACCTCGCGCCAGGACCAGCAGCCCGGCTTCGTGCTGCACAGTTATCCGTTCCGCGAGACCAGTCTCATCATCGAAGCGTTCACCCGCGACCTGGGACGGGTGGGACTCGTGGCGCGCGGTGCGCGCCGCCCCAGGTCAACGCTGCGCGGGGTGCTGCTTGCGTTTCAGCCGCTGTTGCTGTCCTGGTCCGGCAGGGCGGAGCTACGCACGTTGCACAAGGCGGAATGGCAGGGCGGCTACGCGCCCCTCAAAGGGCTTTCTCTTATCTGTGGGTTCTATCTGAACGAACTGCTCCTCAAGTTCCTCGCGCGCGACGATCCTCACGAGCGCCTGTTTGCGGAGTATCGGGAGGCACTGGGTGCGCTCGCCTGTAATGGCGACTCGGCGGCAACGCTCAGACGCTTCGAAAAGAACCTGCTGCGCGAACTCGGCTATGGGCTGATGCTGGATCGGGAGGCGGAGACCGGCGCTCCGATCGCGGCAGAAGCGCGCTACACGTATATCGTGGAGCGCGGGCCGGTTGTCCAGTGCGGCGATGCGCTCCCAAACGGGGTAGAATTGAGCGGCCAGACGCTGATCGACATGCAGGCGGATAACTACACGACGATGGCCACCCTGCAGCAGAGCAAGGTGCTGATGCGGGCACTGATCAGTCATTACCTCGGCGACAAGACGCTGCATACGCGGCAGCTATTGCGCGACCTGCGGGCATTATGACCTTGCTCGGCGTCAACATCGATCACGTGGCGACATTGCGCGAGGCGCGGGGCACGCGGTATCCGAGTCCCATCGAGGCCGCCTTGCTCGCCGAGACGGCCGGCGCCGACTACATCACGCTGCACCTGCGGGAAGACCGCAGGCATATTCAGGACAAGGATGTGCTGGTGCTGCGCGATGCGCTCAAGACGCGGATGAATCTCGAGTCGGCCGTGACCGGCGAGATGATCGCGTTTGCCGCGCGCGTACGGCCGCATGATGTATGCCTGGTGCCGGAGAAGCGCGCCGAGCTGACGACCGAGGGCGGTCTGGACGTAAGGAATAATTTCCAGCGGGTAAAGGAAGCGGTGCGTGAACTGGGTGGCGCCGGCATCCGCGTATCGCTTTTCATCGACGCCGACGCGGCGCAAATCGACGCTGCCTGCGAGGCCGGGGCGCCGGTCATCGAGTTGCACACCGGAAGCTATGCCGATGCCGGGACGCTGACGGGGCAAGCGGCCGAGCTCGAAAAGGTCCGCGCGGCGGCACGCTATGCGGTGGGAAAAGGTCTGCACGTCAACGCCGGCCATGGACTCAATTACCACAACGTGCGCCCGGTTGCTGCAATCGCCGAAATCCGCGAGCTCAATATCGGCCACGCCATCGTGGCGCAGGCGGTGATGGTCGGGTTCGCGTCAGCAGTGCGTGAAATGAAGCGGCTGGTCGAGTCCGCGCGATGATTTACGGTATCGGCATCGACGTGATCGAGCCCCGGCGCGTCGCGCGGCTTATCGACAAGTACGGCGAACGCTTCGCACGGCGGGTGCTCACCCCGCTTGAATGGCCGGGCTATCAGAAAACGGCGCGGCCGGTACTGTTCATCGCGAATCGCTTTGCCGCCAAGGAGGCGTTCTCCAAGGCGATGGGAACGGGCTTTCGGTATCCCGTGACTTTGCAGTGCATCAGCGTGGTGCAGAACAGGGCAGGCAAACCCGGACTCGCTTTTCATCCCAATCTTGAACGGCTGGTGAACGATCGCGGTATCGTGAGCCATCATCTGACCATCAGCGACGAGTCCAGTCTCGCCTGCGCCTGCGTCGTCCTGGAGGCTGCGTGAGCGAACGAACCATGCCGCTGGGGCCGGTTGTGCTGGATGTCGCCGGCACCACGCTTACGGCGGACGATCGCCGCAGGCTCACGCATCGGCTCACGGGCGGGGTGATCCTTT
>Ga0214471_10004002_pt1 | contig 11389 bp, 11 predicted proteins | sample RVTome_5_FD_207665 | JGI IMG/M metagenome (GOLD analysis project Ga0214471, IMG submission 207665) | Soil microbial communities from uranium-contaminated site in the Upper Colorado River Basin, Wyoming, United States - RVT142D155 | ecosystem: Environmental > Terrestrial > Soil > Contaminated >... | reverse complement strand
GAGCGCCGCGATGGTCAGCAGCACGCCGCACACCGTCGTCAGCCGCTCGCCGGCCCAGGCCGAGACGATGCCGCCGGCCACCGCCCCACCGGCGATGGCCAGGGTGAGGCCGGTCAGCGCCGTGGCGGACGGTTCGGCGCCGCCGTTCAGGACGCGGTTGACGAACACCGGGCCACCGATGATCGCGGTCACCAGCGTGTAGCCGGTAAGCAGGCTCACCGCGTTGGCGGCGGAGAAGCGGCGGTCGCGGAAGAGGCGCGGATCGATCAGCGGAGCCCGGAGCCGCAGCTCGAGCGCGACGAAGAGGCCGATGGCGACGAGTGCCACGGCGGCGGCTCCGAGCAGGAACGGGTCGCCCCAGCCCCGCTGGCCGGCGAGCGTCAGCGTCCCGACCCCGGCGAGCAGCCCCACGCTCACCAGCAGCGCGCCGCCCAGATCGATCCGGCCCGCGCCGCGCGGCGTCTCGATCCCGCCCGCCACGACGTAGATCAGCAGCAGGGTGACGATCGCGGCCGGCGCGTTGAGGAAGAAAATCCATTGCCAGGTGGCCAGGTCGATGCCCGGCAGCGGCAGAGTGAAGTGGAGCAGCACCCAGGCCCCGTAGGCTGGGCCGACGGCCATGCCGACGAACGTCGCCGCTCCCTCCAGGCCCAGCGCGACGGCGCGAGCCCGGCCGACGAAGAGATGGCTGGCCAGCGCCATCGAGAGCGGAACCAGGGCGCCGCCGCCGAGGCCCTGCACCACGCGCGCCACGATGAGCCAGTCGAGCCCTGCCTCGGGACCCGCGAACCGCGCCAGCCCGGCGCCCAGGCTGCCTGCGGCGAAGAGCAGGAGGGCCACCACGTAGAGCCGCCGCGCGCCCCACAGGTCGGCGGCGCGCCCGGCGAGGGGCATGGCGACCAGGTAGGCGAGCAGATAGGCGTTCACGATCCACGACGCCCGCGACAGGTCGGCCCATCCGCCGAAGTCGGCCACGATGGCAGGCAACGCGATCGCCACCACCATCAGCTCGGCGCCGCCCAGAAAGACGCCGAGCGAGGCGACGAGCAGGACGGCCCAGGCCGCCGCCGGGTGCAGGTTGACGGCGGGGTACTCCGCGTCGTTCACAGGTCGATGCGCTCGAGCCGGGCCGAGGCCAACAGCAGCAGCCCCGCGGCAACGGCGAGGGCGGTCCCGGATGCTCGCGCGGCGTCGGCGATCGGACGTGCCGCATCTCCGAAGCCGGCCAGCACCGCGAGGCCGGCCGCGGGCAGCGGCGACCAGCCGGGTGGGCCCAGGGCCGCGACCAGCAGGGTCCCGCCGACCAGGACGAGCGTGACCAGCACCGCGGCGATGGGCCGCAGCAGGGTGCCAACCAGGAGGCCGGAGGCCGTCGCCGCCAGCCCGGCGGCGCCGACCGCCCCGCTGACCGCGATGAGGGCGGTCGGTCGGCTGGCGACCTGCGCGTCGTCGAGCGACGAGGCCGCCAGCGCGACCGAGGCGGCCAGACCGAGCGCCAGCACCAGCGCGAAGGCCCCGAACCAGGCGAGCAGCACTGTCGTTCGCGGCACGGCGCGGACGGCGAGCCACGCCAGGGTGCCGCGACCGCGCTCCCCCGAAAGCGTGCCGGCCGCGATGCCGGCCACCAGGGCCAGCGCTCCCGCCAGGCCGGCCGCGAAGCAGGCCGGCCGCTCGAGCGGCGCGCCCGCAAGCGTCAACGCGGGCAGCTGCGGCAGGAGCGCCACCGGCAGCGCGGCGGCGACGAGCGCCGCGAGGATGGTCAGCAGCCGGTAGCTCAGCCAGAGCTCGCGCAGGGCCAGCCCGACGAGCGTCGCGAAGCGCCTCACCCCGGCGCGGCGGCGGGCAGGCCGGCGGCGCGGAGGTCGGCAAGGGCCTCGATCCCCCGCATGGAGGGTGGCAAGCCTGCCCGCTCCAGATCCGCGACGGGTGCGTGCAGCGCCAGCCGCCCGTCGCGCAGCAGCGCGACCTGGTTCATGAGACCCGCATCACTCGCCGGAAGGCGGCTGGCAAGGAGGATGGTCGTGCGCGCCCCCAGCAGGCGAAGCAGCCGGGCGCGCTCCAGGGGCTCAACCGAGCGCAGAGGCTCGTCGAGGAGGAGCACCTCCGGCTCGGTCAGCATCGCGGCGGCCAGCGAGGTCTTCTGGCCCAGCGCCGCGCCACCGCGCGAGATCGGCCGATCCACCCCGCTCCCCAACCGAAAGTGCTCGGTCGCGGCCTCGATCCGGCGGCGCCGCTCGGCGCGATCGTAGCCCGCCAGCCGCCCAGCCAGGTCGAGCGCCTCGTTGGGTGACAGCCAGGAGTAGATGCCCGCCCCCGGGGCCAGGTAGGTCACGCGGCGCGCCCAGCCCGCGGCCGAGTCATCGGCCCGGGACAGCCCGGCCAGCAGCACGGTGCCCGCCGACGGCCGCACCAGGCCGGCCAGCACGCGCAGCAGGATGGAGACGCTCTCCTCCGGCCGCGAGACGAGCAGCAGCCGCGCGCCGACGGAGACCCGCAGCTCGAGCCCGTCGAGCAGCCTGCGACGGCCCTCCGAACGGCGCAGGCCGTGCACCTCGACCGCAGCCGGGCGCATCAGCCGGACCGAGCGGGAGGCCCACAGCGCGTCGGGCGTGGAGCTCGTCAGGGCGCACCTCCTCGGTCGCAGCGGTGCCGGAGGGCGGCCAGTCTAGCACCCCCTTGACGCCATCCCGCGTGTCCCCATATCATAAGCGCCCGCTTATATCAATCCGCATTTGATAAAGAAGCCCTACGAGATGACACTCCCTCACGAGACCAGTGGCGAGCGTGACCTGCGCCGCCTGCGCGTCCTCTACCGGGCACTCGGCGACGAGACGCGCCTGCGCGTGATCGCGCTCCTGGCAGAGCTCGGGCCGATGCCCGTCAACCAGCTCTCGGCCAACGTCGGGCTCTCCCAGCCCCTGATCAGTTGGCACCTGCGCATCCTGCGACTGGCCGGCTTGATCGACACCGCCCGCCATGGTCGCGAGGTGATCTGCCAGCTGCGGACGGCGGCCTTCGAGGAGCTCCACGAGTCTGAGGCCCGCCTCATCGGCGGCGCGGTGAGCATCGACCGCGCGGCGACGTCGGGTCAATCGGAGGTGGCCGATGTCGGCTAGCCATCCCAGCGCCCACGATCTCCGTCGCGGAGACTCGCTCCTCTCGGCGCGGGCAAAGGAGCTCGGGCGTGCCCTGCTGACCCCGGTCGTGCGCCTCGCGGTGCGCCTGCACCTGACTCCGAACACGGTGACGGTCATCGGCTTCGCGATCGTGGTGGTCGCCGCCGGCCTGGTCGGGACCGGCAGCCTGCTGGCCGGCGCGGCCGTCCTGGTCGCCGGCTCGCTGCTCGACGCGGTGGATGGCGCGCTGGCGCGAGCCACCGGCGGAACGACCGCCTTCGGCAGCTTCCTCGACTCGACCCTCGATCGCGCGGCGGAGGCGTCACTCTACGGCGGCGTGGCCGCCTACTATCTCGCCACGGCCGCCGACCCCACCGGGCCGGTGCTTCTGGCGCTGGTCGCCATGGCGGCCTCGTTCATGGTCAGCTACACCCGCGCGAGGGCGGAGGGGATCGGGGTCACCGCGACCGTGGGGCTGGCTCCGCGAATGGAGCGGCTCGTGCTCCTGGTGGCCGGCATCCTGCTTGCGGGGATGGGCCTGGAGATCGGTCTCATCGGTGCCATAGGCGTCATCGCCGCCCTCTCGGTGGCGACCACAATCCAGCGCATCTGGCACGTTCATCGGCTCAGCACGGCGGGGCCCGGCCCGGCCACGGACGACACGACAAGGGAGAACGCATAGCGTGGCTAACGGCAACGGCAAGACCGCAACGAACGGCAAGCGCGCCTCCGACGGCAAGGTCCGGGTGGCGATCGTGGGCGTCGGCAACTGCGCATCCAGCCTGGTGCAGGGCCGCTACTACTACGAGAATGCGAAGCGCGGCGACTTCGTCCCCGGGCTCATGCACGTCGACCTGGGCGGCTACCACGTCCGCGACATCGAGTTCGTGGCGGCCTTCGACGTCGACCGCGAGAAGGTGGGCAAGGACCTGTCCGAGGCGATCTTCTCCGGGCAGAACAACACCTTCAAGTTCCAGGACGTGGCCCCCATGGGCGTGAGGGTCGACCGCGGCATGACCCACGACGGGCTGGGCAAGTACCTGAGCCAGGTCATCCACAAGGCGCCCGGGCCCACGGCGGACGTGGTGGGCATCCTCAAGGAGCGCAAGGTCGACGTCATGGTCTCCTACCTGCCGGTCGGCAGCGAGACGGCGACCAAGTGGTACGTCGAGCAGGCGCTGCAGGCGGGAGTCGCGTTCGTGAACGCGATCCCGGTCTTCATCGGTCGTGAGCCCTATTGGCAGCGTCGCTTCGCGGAGGCGGGCCTGCCGGTGATCGGCGACGACATCAAGAGCCAGGTTGGCGCCACCATCACCCATCGCGTCCTGACCCGCCTGTTCATGGACCGCGGCGTGCGCATCGACCGCACCTACCAGCTGAACTTCGGCGGCAACACCGACTTCCTGAACATGCTCGAGCGGGAGCGGCTGGAGTCGAAGAAGATCAGCAAGACGAACGCGGTCACCAGCATGATCGACTACGAGATCGGCGACGACAACGTGCACGTCGGCCCCTCCGACTACGTGCCGTGGCTCCAGGACCGCAAGTGGTGCCACATCCGGATGGAGGGCACCACCTACGGCGACGTGCCGCTCAACCTGGAGCTCAAGCTCGAGGTCTGGGACTCGCCCAACAGCGCCGGCGTGATCACCGATGCGATCCGCTGCGCCAAGCTGGGCCTCGACCGCGGACTGGCCGGGACACTGGTCGCGCCCTCGTCCTATTTCATGAAGTCGCCGCCTCACCAGATCCACGACGACGTCGCGTACACGCGGGTCGAGGCCTTCATCCGCGGGGACGACAATGAGACGCTGGTCGGGACCGAGGCGCCGACGCGCAAGTCGCTGAAGAAGCTGGCGGCCGACAAGGCGAAGGCGGCCGCGGGGGCCGGCTGAGGCCGTGCCGCCCACCACCTCGGCCGGCGAGCTCGCAACGCCAGGCGCCCCACCCGCGCCCGCGGTCGCGCGCGAGAGCGCCGCTCCGCCAGCGGCCGGGACCGGCGAGCGCAAGCGCGAGCTGCTCACCTACCTGGCCTACCGAGCCGCCGAGCGGGTGATCAGCGCGCTACCGCGCGGCGTCGTGCTGCCGGCGGCGGCCGCGGTCGGCAATGTGGCCTACGACCTCGGCGGCGACAAGGCTCGGCTGGTGCGCGAGAACCTGGCTCGACCGTTGGGCCTGGCCGCTGACCACCGCCGCGTCCATCGCGCGGCGCGGCGTGCGTTCCGCAACTACGCCAAGTACCTCGTCGACGTCATGCGGCTCTCCGGGGTCGGCCCCGACGTGATCGGCCGCCTAGTCGAGATCGAGAACATGGGCCTGCTCGACGAGGCGAAGGCCCCCGGCAAAGGCGTCCTGCTGTGCACGGTGCACGTCGGCGGCATGGACCTCATCGCCCCGCCGCTGGCCCTCCGCGGTGAGCAGCTGCACGTCGTGGCCGACGACACGACCTACGGCCGCCTGTACGACCACCTCAGCGAGGTCCGGGCGCGCCACGGCCTGACCCTCGTCGGCTGGCGCCGGCTGCGCAACCTCATCAAGGCGCTGCGCGCGGGCGAGAACCTTGTCCTCTTCTGCGACGGCGGCTACCGGCGCGGCGACGTGCCGGTCGAGTTCCTGGGCGAGGCGACGACCTTCCCGGCAGGCCCCGCGACGCTCTCGGCCCGCTCGGGAGCACCGATGCTGCCGGTCGCCGCACTGCGCACCGCGGACGATCGCTTCTACGCCGCCGGCCTGCCCCTGGTCTGGGCGGCCAGCGACGAACCGGCCGAGCTGCATCGAGCAACCCAGCAGCTTGCCGACGAGCTGGGGAGCGTCATCGCCGCCGACCCGGGGCAGTGGTACATGTTCCGATCGGTCTGGCCCCAGACCGATGCCGACCGCGCGCGGGCGCGCGCCGCCCTGGAGATCGCGCGCCGCGGCGAGGACTGGACGAAGGCCAAGGCGCGCGCCTAGCCGATGCGGGGCCTGCTGCTGCGCCTCGGCCTGAACGTGGCGGACCTGGTGGCCCGCTCGCTGCCGCGCGGCGCCGCCTACGCCCTGGCCGATCTGGCGGGGCGCGTCTGGTTCCGCTTGGCGCCTGAACGACGCGCGCTCGTCACGGAGAGCCTGGCGCGCGTCTGCGCGGCGACCGGCCGGCCCACGACCGGCGGGGTGTTCAACCGGCTCGTGGAGGCTGCCTTCGTGTCGCACGCGCGCTACTACCTCGAGGTCCTGCGGGCGCCCCACTACCCCGACGACAAGGTCGACGAGATCGTGCGTGCCGAGGACTGGGATCATTGGGCGAAGGTGATGCGCGGCGGGGCGGTGGTCGTCACCGCGCACTACGGCAGCTTCGAGCCGTTCGGCCACCTGGTGGCCGCGCGCGGGATCATCGGGGTCGTGCCGGTGGAGGAGATCGAGCCGCGCGAGCTGTACGAGTTTCTCCTCGCCCGCCGTGGGGCCGGGAGGGGCGTCGAGGCGATCCCACTCTCGCGGGCGCGACGGCCCATGGTGGAGGCGCTGCGCGCCGGCCGGATGGTGGCGCTCGCGGCGGACCGCGATCTGGCCGGCGACGGGATCGAGGTCAAGATGTTCGGCCACCCGACCACGCTGCCGACCGGCCCCGCCGCGCTCGCGCTGATGACCGGCCGCCCGCTGATGCTCGCCACCTGCACGCGTGAGGCTCCCGAGCGCTTCGTCGGCCGCGGCTGGTCGGTGGAGGCCGATCTGACCGGCGATCGGCGGCAGGACGTGGCGGCGCTGACGCGCGCCCTGGCGGCTCGCTTCGAGGAGGCGATCGCGATGGCGCCGGAGCAGTGGTTCGCAATGTTCCAGCCGTACTGGAGCGACCAGCGCGCGGTGCAGGCGCCATGAACGCGCGGCGGCCGCGATCCGGAGCGGAGCGCGGGATGGCGGACATGCACCTGCACACGCTGTACTCCGACGGGACGGCGGAGGTGCGGGCCCTGCTGGACCACGTCGAGCGCCACACCAAGCTGGACCTGATCGCCATCACCGACCACGAGCGGATCGACGGCGCGCTGCGCGCCCGCGAGATCCACGCCGCCGGCGACTACTCGTTCGACCTGGTGATCGGCGAGGAGGTGACCACGCGGCGCGGCCACCTGCTCGCCCTGTACGTCGAGGAGCGGATCCCGGCCCTGCGCTCGCTGACCGAGACGCTGGAGCGGATTCGCGACCAGGGAGCGCTGGCCATCGCGCCACATCCCATGGCCGCGCTGACGCCGAGCGTCGGCCGCCGCAGCCTTCTGCAGCTCCACGCCGACCCTGACGAGCGGCACCGCCTCGACGCGATCGAGCTGCTGAACCCCAGCGCCGCGGGTCGCTCGCGCCAGGCTGCCCGGCAGCGTCTCAACGAGCGGGTGCTGCGGCTGCCGGCGGTCGGCAACTCCGACGCCCACGTGCTGGAGGGGATCGCCACCGCCTGGACCTGGTTCCGCGGCATGAGCGCGGCTGATTACCGGGCGGCGCTGGCGGACGGGGCGGTGGAGCCGGACGGCGCGCACTGGAGCCAGTGGCACAACGTCTCGGTCTACGGCCGCCAGCTCGTAGCCAAGGCACGCCACCTGCGGCATACTCTCCGTCCCACGGGAGAGTGGCGATGACGCGAACGGAACCGGCCCCCCCGGCCGAGCGCGACGCGCAGGATCGCGGCGAGGCGACACCATCGGTCCAGGCCGCCCAGACGCGCGGTCCGTTGAAGGTGGCGATCGTCAGCCCGTACGGCTACCCGCACCCCGGCGGCGTCAACGAGCACGTGCGTCACACCTACGAGGCGATGCGGCGCCTGGGCCATGACGTCTGGATCATCACCAGCAAGTACGGCAAGGAGCGCATCGACGAGGGCCGCGTCATCCGGCTGGGCACCGGCTTCGCCTTCCCGGCCAACGGCAGCATGGGCCGCGTGACGCTCGGCTGGCGCTTCAAGGAGCAGGCCCGTCAGCTGCTGGCCGAGCATCGGTTCGACGTGCTGCATTTCCACGAGCCGCTCGTGCCGTTCCTTTCGCCGACGGTCCTCGACCAGTCGCAGACGATCAACGTGGCCACCTTCCACGCCTTCGGGGGGTTCTCACCGTCCTACTGGGTCGGCAAGCGCTTCGCGGGGCAGCTGGCCAGCAAGCTGCACGGCCGGATCGCGGTCAGCGGCGCGGCGCGGCACTTCATCAGCCGTTACTTCCCGGGCGACTACCGGATCATCCCCAACGGGGTCGACCTGGACCGATTCGCAGACGCCGAGCCCTTCGACGAGTGGCGCGACGGCACCATCAACATCCTGTTCGTCGGCCGCTTCGAGGAGCGCAAGGGCCTGATCCATTTGCTGAAGGCCTATCACCGGCTTCGCAAGCGACACGTCGACGCGCGGTTGCTGGTCGTCGGCAGCGGGCCGAAGGCGCGCGAGTACCGCCGCTACGTGGGACTCCGCCAGATCCGCGACGTCGAGTTCCTGGGCCGCGTCTCAGACGACGCCAAGGCGCGCTTCTTCGCCAGCGCCGACATCTTCTGCGCGCCGGCGACCGGCCAGGAGAGCTTCGGGATCGTGCTGCTCGAGGCGATGGCGGCCGGCGTCCCGATCGTGGCCTCCGACATCCACGGCTACAAGCAGGTCGTGCAGCGCGGGGTCCAGGGGCTGCTGGTCGAGCCGCGCAACCATCGAGCGCTGGCCGCCGCGCTCTACACGCTGGCCAACGACCCGGATCTACGGCACCGCATGGGGGAGGCCGGGCGGGCGCGCGCGCCGGAGTACAGCTGGGACCGCGTCACGCAGCAGATCGTCGACTACTACCACGAGGTCCGCGAGCGAGCCCTCGCCTAGCCGGCCGCCATCGGCTTGCGGTAGGCGGTCGAGCGGGTGTCGACCTCGAAGCCGGCCTCCTCGTAGATGCGGGTCGCCGCTTGCGGGTTGTCGGCGTCGACGCCCAGGCCCGCGCTCGTCATGCCGCGCTCGCGCAGCAGCACCAGGCTCCGCCCGACGAGCGCGCGCGCCAGGCCGCGGCGTCGCCACGCGCGGCGGGTGAAGACGCTCTGCAGCCAGCCGCGCTGGCGGTTGAAGGCCGCGTTCTCTGCCTCGCTGATGGTGTTGATCACCCCGCCGGCGATCTCGTCGCCGTCCCAGGCCACGACCCACAGCCCTGGGTCGAACTTCGGATCCTTGAGCCAGGCCTGGTAGACGGCCTCGGAGCCGTCGAAGCCGCCCCAATGATCCCGGAAGGCCTCGACGTCGGCGTCCCACAGCTGCCGGTAGGCGGCCGGCGCCACCGGTCGAACCTCGAGCCCATCGGGCAGCGGCGGCAGGTCGATCTCCTCCATGTCGGGCCGGACCATCTCGAAGAACCATCGCGCCGGCTGGTAGCCCTCCTGCTCGAGCAGGATCCGCTTGCCGACGCGCGAGTCCGGGTTCCACGAGCCAAAGATCTGCGGCAGCTCGGTTGGGTAGCGGGCCGCCAGCATCTCGGCGTGCCGCTCCATGCGGCGCATGAGCCAACGACCGATGCCGCGGCGCCGCCAGTCGGGGTCGACCATGCCGCCCAGCCGGTATTCGCGCTGCCCGTCGGTGGTGTCGATCCACTCCACCTCCGAATAGGCGACCGGCACCCCGGTCAGCTCCACGATCTCGACGTCGCGGGTCACGTCGTACTGGTCGTTGCTGCGCTCCAACCAGGCTGCGGTCTCCTCAGGGCTGGATCGCCACTGGACCCCATCGGCCTCGTCGCCGCGGTTGTTCAGGTCGGTTACGACCGTGGCATCGCCGGTGCGGTACGCCCGGGTCTCCAGGCCGGCGATCGGTGGCGTGGTGGCGGTGCTGGGAGCGCTCATCGGTCCATCTCCTGCATTGGCTTACGGTATTCGCTCGAGCGCAGGTCGACCGCGAAGCCGGCGCGCTTGTAGACGCCCAACGCTCCGGTCGGGTTGTCGGCATCCACGCCCAGCCAGGCGCTGGTCATGCCGCGCCCGCGCAGCAGGACCAGGCTGCGTGCCACCAGCGCCGCTGCCAGGCCGCGGCCGCGCCACGGACGGCGGGTGAAGACGCTGTCGAGCAGCCCTCGCGCGCGGCCAAGGGCCTCGTTCTCGTGGCGATTGATGGTGTTGGTCACCGCGCCCGCGATCTGGTCGCCGTCGAAGGCGACCACGAACAGGCTCGGGTCGAAGTCGGGGTCGGTCAGCCATGACTCGAACGACGCGTCCGACGCGTCGAAGCCACCCCAATGGTCGGCGAACGCCTCGACGTCGGCGTCGAACAGCGCGCGCACCTGCTCCCTCCCGGCGATCGGCCGGACCTCGAGCCCGGCCGGAGGCTCGGGCACAACGATGTCGTCGAGGGTCGGTCGCACCATGTCGAAGAAGTAGCGTACCGGCTGGTAGCCGGCACCCAGCAGCAGCGCCACGGCGCCCGGCCGGCGCTCCGGCGCGTAGGCGGCGTAGGTCCGCGGCCGCTCGCTGTCGTGGCCGGCGGCCAGCTGACCCAGCCGCGCCTCGTTGTGGCGCAGGAGGGCGGTGCCAACGCGGCGTCGCCGCCAGGCGGGGTGCAAATGGCCGCGCGTGGCGTACTCGCGCAGGCCGTCGGTGGTGTCCACCCACGAGGTCCAGCCGTAGCCGACCACCTCGCCGTCGACCACCGCCAACACGATGTCGCCGCCCGGGTCGAAGTGGGGCGAGGGATGCTCGACCCAGTTCCGCAGCGCCTCGACCGAGATGCGCTCCTCGATCCGGTCCTCCACGTTGGCCGCGTTGAAGACTCGGACCATGGCCTTCAGGTCGGGCTCGCCCTGATAGGGACGCAGCTCGAGCCCGGCGGGCGCATCGGTCCTGTCAGGCCGGTGGTGACTGTCAACCACTGGTTCGGTGGTCATGGTCGTCAGCCCACGCGCTTGAGCTTGCCGGTGCGCTTGGCGTAGCGCTCCGCCCGGCCGAAGGCCCACAGGCCGGCCGGGATGAAGAAGGCGCCCATCAGCAGCAGCGGCCACACGTTGCCGAGCAGCGCGCCCATGCCGACCCCCTCGATCAGCCCGGCCCGCACGCCATCCAGCACGTAGGTGGCCGGTGAGACGGCGCTGACCGCCTGCATCCAGCCGGGCAGGATGTCGACGTCGTAGTAGACCCCGCTGACCAGCAGCAGGACCGACTGGATCACGAAAACCATCTGCGCCCCGCGCTCGACGTACATGAGCGGCAGGATCGAGGCGGCGATCCCGATCCCGATGAAGCTCACCGTGCCGAGCAGGGTGAAGGCCGCGGCGGTGGCGAAGTTGGCGCTGGCCAGGTCCAGCTCGAAGAAG
>Ga0214471_10004001_pt1 | contig 11392 bp, 7 predicted proteins | sample RVTome_5_FD_207665 | JGI IMG/M metagenome (GOLD analysis project Ga0214471, IMG submission 207665) | Soil microbial communities from uranium-contaminated site in the Upper Colorado River Basin, Wyoming, United States - RVT142D155 | ecosystem: Environmental > Terrestrial > Soil > Contaminated >... | reverse complement strand
CGACCGTGACGAGTGCAATTGCTACCAGCGTGCCGGCCTCACGGGAAAAGCGCCTACTCGCGGCCCGCATGGCTTGGGTGGGGGTGACTATCCTGGTCGTGGCTTTGGTCGCCCTGGGCGTGCCCGGCCTGTACGCCCGCCTGATCGCGGGAGTCGACGAACGATCGGTGACCGACCTTGGCTGGACGCTGGCCGGCTATGGCAGCTACCTCACCAGCCTGTACCTGCTGGTCGTCTTCGCCCACCTGGTCATCGGGGCGATTGTGTTCTGGCGACGCTCCGATGAGTGGATCGCCCTAGCGCTCGCATTCGCGCTGGTTTGCAACGGGGCTCTGTTGCCGCTCTCCTTGATTTACCCTTCCGGCAGCGTCTCACCCTTCGTGCAGCTGCTGGTGGGTTTGGTGACCTATATCGGCCTGGTCACCGGCTTGAGCCTGCTTTACCTCTTCCCGGACGGGCGCTTCGTCCCCCGCTGGACTCGGATCATGGTCATCACCTGGGCCGGGCTCTTGTTGTTTGCAATCTTTCTGCCAACTTCGGCGATGAGCCTGGCCGCCTGGCCGATCCCAGTGCAATTGCTGGTTCTCGTCCTTTGGTCGGGTGTCGGGCTCTACGCCCAACTGCACCGCTATCTGGAAGTCTCGAGCCCGCTCCAACGCCAGCAGACCAAATGGGCCATCCTGGGGTTGGTGTTGGCGGTGCTCGGTCCGTTTGGCTACTTCTTACCCTTCGTGATCATTCCAGCCCTGACCGGTCCGGAGGTCCCCAACATCCTGTATCAGCGGGTCGGACCAGCGCTCTTCACGTTTTCGCTGGTCGTTCGCCTGGTGGGCCTCACCGGTTTCACCCTCTCGTTGCTGATCTTCCCGGTCTCATTCGTCGTCGCGATTCTGCGCTATCGGCTGTGGGACATCGACGTCATCATCAACCGTACGCTGGTCTACGGCCTGCTGACCGGCACGCTGGCGCTGCTGTATCTGGGCGGCGTGGCGGTACTGACTAACCTGTTCCGCCTGGTGACCGGTCAGGGAGATCAGCTGGCCATCGTCGCCACCACCCTGGGCATCGCGGCGGTCTTCAATCCGCTGCGCGGCCGCATACAGGAAGTCATCGACCGGCGCTTCTATCGCCGCCGCTACGACGCCGCTCGGGCACTGGCGGCCTTCAGCGGAAGTGTGCGCGACGAGGTCGAATTGGAGGACCTCAGTCAGGTGCTGCTGCAGGTGGTCGAGGAAACGGTGCAGCCGGTTCGCAGCTCGATCTGGCTACGGGAGCCATCCAAGGGAAGCTGAGCGGCCGAGCCTACTTGTGAACCCATCCTCTCCGAACCTGGGCGGGCATAAACGACCGCCCGCGGTGACTTTGGCGCGTTTGCTCTGGGTCATTCTTGCGTCGGTCTACTTCGCGGTCTTCGTCGCGGCCTTCCCCTCCAGCCTGGCCGCTTATCACGAGCTTTGCCGCGGTGACGATTGTGGGCTACACCAGTTGACCGAGCAAGAGCTTGTGCTGCTTCAGGAGATCGGAGTCTCACGGGACTTCTACGCCGGATTCTTTGCCTCCTCCGAGGCTCTGTTGCTCACCTGGGCAGCCCTGGGGGTGCTGATTTACCTGCGGCGATCGCATGAATGGATCGGACTCCTGGTTTCGATGGCGTTGATTGCGATTGGCATCAACATGGTGTCGGATAACGTCAGTATCCTGGCGCAGCGGACCCCGGCTCTGGCACCGCTGTACATCACCCTGAACGCTATCGGCGCCAGCCTGGTGATCTTGCTCATCTTTCTGTTTCCAGACGGCCGATTCGTTCCCGACTGGGCGCGCTACCTTGCCATCCCCTTTGCCCTGCTCGCACTGGCCGATCCGCTGCTGGTGCAAGTCATGCCACCCATGCAGTCGGCGACAGGGACGGTCGCGAAGCTGGCGGCGGGGCTTGCTGGCCTGTCGATCGGCGGGGGCACGCAGATCCATCGCTACCGCCATCACTCAAGTGTGGAGCAACGGCAGCAAACCAAATGGGTGCTGCTCGGCTTCCTGGCCCTCATCCTGGTGGCCGTAACATGGACCATCTTTACGCAAGTCAGCCCACCACCTCCAGGGCCGGGGCGGCTCTACTTCTTTCTGATCGGCCTTCCCATCACGCTGGTCCTGCTCTTGACCTTGCCGATCAGCATGACCTTCTCAATCCTGCGCTACCGGCTGTTTGACATCGACATCATCATCAAGCGCACGCTGACCTACGGCACCCTGACGCTGGCGATCGTGACCACCTACTTTGTGGCGGTGGTCGCGCTGCAGGGAGCCTTCCGAGCGCTGACCGGCCAGGCCAACCAACTGGCCATCGTCGCCTCGACGCTGCTGATCGCGGCGCTCTTCAATCCGCTGCGTCGGCGCATCCAAGAGGCAGTGAATCGCCGCTTCTTCCGCGGAGACTACGACGCGGCGCAGACGCTCAAGAGCTTTGGCGAGTCGGTGCGCGATGAAGTCGAGCTGGCCAGCATGCAGGCCGCACTGCTGGCCACAGTTCAGGAGAGCATGCAGCCCTCCTACCTGTCGCTGTGGCTGCGATCCGAATCGCGCCGCCCAGCATCGTTGGCCGAGGATCGCTGATCATGCCCAACTGCTGTCCGCTGCGACCTGCAAGCCGTGGAGGCTTGAGCCTGTGAGACCAACCGGTTTTTCCACGGTCGCGCTGATTGCGCTGTGCGCCGTGGTCTCCGTGCCGGCCCTGGTGTTGCTCGCCGATCGGGCGCTGCGGTCCGCTGACGGGGCGCTGCTCGACCTGCAGTCCGTGCCGCCGGATGGGCCGGGGCTTCTTGTCACCAGGCTGCCCTCGGCCGGCTCTCCGCTGCGGGACGGCGACCTGCTGATCGCGATCGATGGCCAGCCAGTCGAAGAGCTTCTGGTCAAGCGGAGCACCATGGAAGTGCAGCGGCAAGCCGGGGCGATCCGCTACCTGGTGATCAGGGACTCCAAGCAGCTCGAACTGACCGGTCAGCTGACCCGACGCAGCTTGATCCCATCGCTTGTCACGAATTGGTCGAGTCAACTGTTCCTGGTTTACCTGATCGGGATTGCGATCTTCGTCTTCGTGCATCGGCTGGATCTGCCATCCGCCCGCGTCCTGCTCTGGATGGCTTGTTTGATGTTGGGCAGCGGACTGGCTTTCTTCCTCGGGTTGCGCCCGGTGGACCTGATCCGCGGCTGGCCGTACGCCGTTTTCCTGCTTGCCGCCATTCCGCTGTTCGGTCTGGCGATGGCCGCAGTAGTCCACTTCAGCCTGGTCTTTCCCCGCAAACGTGGCTTTTTGGTCCGGAGGCGGTGGGCCGTCCCCGCGCTATACCTTGGACCCTGGGGGCCATACTTGCTGCTGCTCGTCTCCGGCTGGGCGGCCGGCGGCACGAACAGCGAGCGTCTGCTGCTGGCGCTGCGCCTGAGTGGAGTGTTCACCTTGGCTCTTCCGGCGCTGGCCATGGCAATCGTCATCCATGGCTACGTCCGCCATTTCGATTCTAAAGAGCGTCGACAGACCCGCTGGTTGGTCTGGGGCGGAATCGCGGTGCTGCTGCCTTGGTTCACGCTCTCGGTCCTCCCCAGCCTGCTCGGCGGTGAGCCGGCCGTGCCACAATCCGCGGTCGGGCTGATGTGGCTGATCTTGCCGACCGCCTTCGCGGTCGCCATCCTGCGCGAGAACATGTTCGACATCGACCTGATCATCAACCGCACCCTGGTCTATGCCATGTTGACCCTGACGCTGGCGGCGCTGTACTTTGCCGGGGTGACGCTGCTGCAATCGCTGTTCCAGGCGGTCACCGATCAGCAGTCGCCGCTGGCGGTGGTGATCTCCACGCTGGTGATCGCGGCGATCTTCAATCCGCTTCGGGCTCAAATTCAGACGGTGATCGACCGGCGCTTCTATCGCAGCCGTTATGACGCGGCGCGTGCGCTGAGCGAGTTCGCGGTCCAGATCCGGGACGAGGTGGACCTCCAGCGCATGCAGGTGATGGTGCTCGATACCGTGCGTGAAACAATGCAGCCCAGCAGCCTGTCGCTGTGGGTGAGGGAGTCGTGAGCGAGGTCGCCCGGCTGCCTGGCTCGCGCTGGCTGCCGGCGGCCCGCGTGCTCTGGGTGCTGCTGGTGCTCGTGAACGTGGGCTGGTTCCTGGCTAACCTCCCCGTCGACTATCGGGAGCTGCTGGTGCCCTGCGTGGGCGCGCAGTGCGATTTCGCCAGCCTGGCGACGCAGGAAGTGACGATCCTGAACGAGCTCGGGGTGTCGATTGAGTCTTACGCTGCGTTTCAGGTCGGTACCACGGCCGGGGTGGGCGCGGTCATGTTCGCCCTGGGTCTGCTGATCTTCCTGCGCCGCTCCCAAGATCGGATCGGACTGCTGGCCTCCCTCGCGTTGGCCCTCTTCGGCCTCTCGGGAGACTGGCCCCTCGCCGAGCAGTCGGCGACCTTAGCGGCCCTTGCCTGGCTGCTCGACTCATTGGCGATCGTCTCGATTGTGCTGCTTTTCTATCTCTTCCCCGATGGGCGGGCGGTGCCAGGCTGGACGCGCTATGCCGTGGCGCTGGTCATTGGGACCATGGTCGTCACGCTCCTGCCGATCGCTTTGCTGCCAACGTTCCAGGAGCGACTCGAGTCCGGCGGTGGGGACCTGGTCATCGTGGGATTCATGGCGGCGGCCCTGGTGGCGCAGGCCCAGCGCTACCGCCGCCATTCCGATGCGGTCCAGCGGCAGCAGACGAAGTGGGTGCTGTTCGGGCTGGCGGGGACCGTCCTTGGTTATCTGCTTTGGGTGCTGACCTTCGTGATCTTACCCATTGAGCGCGGAGCCCCCCGGCTCTACTGGAACGTGTTCGGCCTGACCGGCCTCGCCCTGCTGCTCACGGCGCTGCCGATCACCTTGGCGATTTCGATCCTGCGCTACCGCCTGTTCGACATCGACATCGTGATCAAGCGCACCCTGGTCTACGGCGCGGTCACGGCCAGCGTGCTGGGGCTCTATTTCGGATCGGTAGTGGCGCTTCAGGCCGCCTTCCGGGCAGTCGCTGGGCAGGAATCCCCGTTGGCGATCGTCGCTTCCACGCTGACGATCGCGGCATTGTTCAACCCTTTGCGCCGCCGCTTCCAAACCACGGTGGACCGGCGCTTCTACCGCGCCGATTACGACGCCGCGCTGGCGCTCAAGACCTTCAGCGAATCGGTCCGAGACGAGGTGGACATCGAGCGCATCCAGGAGGCGCTGATAGGCCTGGCCCAGGAAACCATGCAGCCGGAGAGCGTCTCGCTCTGGCTCAGAGAGCCGACCACGCCATGAGTCGCCTGGAGATGGACGCGTCGATCACCCGGCTTGCCCCACCCTGGTCGAGCCTCGCTCAGGGGTTGTGGCTCGCGACCGCGGCGCTGACCATCGCGCTGTGGGCCTTGGGCAGCCATCAACTGCTGCTGGGCGCGCCACCTGACTGCGCGCGGACCCCGTGCGACTTCGTCGAGTTCTCAGCCGGGGATGTAGAGATGATGCGGGGGCTGGACCTGCCTGCGCTGGCCAACTCCAGGGTGTGGACGGCCGTGAGCGTCCTCTACTCGGCCTTCTTCTTCACCCTGGCCGGATTGGTTTTCTGGCGCAAGAGAGACAATTGGATGGCGCTGTTGGTGGCCTTCGCGTTGACGTTCCTGGGGGCCTTAGGCTTCACAACCAGCGACGACGCGCTGCGGCGCGCCTATCCCCAGATCTCCCTGTTGCTGTCGCTCCTGGACCTGGTCGGCTTCGGTTCCTTGATGACCCTTTTCTTGACCTTCCCCAGCGGACGGGTCATCCCGCGCTGGGCGGCGGGGGTTGTGTTTGCGCTTCTGTTCGCGACCCAGGTCGTCCCGCTGGTCTTGGTCTCCTCCACCCGCCTCCAGGGACCGCGCATCCCACTGCTGGTCACCCTGCTCTGGCTGCTGCTCTTCATCGGCATGATCGGGATCGGGCTGTATTCGCAGATCTACCGATTCCGCCATGTGTCCTCCGCCAGCGAGCGGCAGCAGACGAAGTGGGTCCTGTTCGGCCTCGGCGGCGCCTTCGCCGTCGTGCCGCTGTGGACCACCATCGGCATCGCCTTCCCTCCGGCGGAACCGAGCCCGACCCGGGTGTGGTTGCTGCTGGTCGGGACGCCGGTGATCCTTGCCTTCGCCTCGCTGCTGCCGCTGTCACTAACAATCTCCATCCTGCGCTACCGCCTCTTCGAAATCGACATCGTGATCAAGCGCACCCTGGTCTACGGCGCGGTCACTGCCAGCGTGCTGGGGCTCTATTTCGGGTCGGTCTTGGCGCTTCAGGCCATCTTTCGAGCGGTCGCCGGCCAAGAATCGCCGCTGGCCATTGTCGCCTCCACGCTGGCGATCGCGGCATTGTTCAACCCCTTGCGCCGCCGCTTCCAGACCGCGGTGAACCGGCGCTTCTACCGCGCCGATTACGACGCCGCGCTGGCGCTGCAGGGCTTCGGAGAGCGGGTCCGCGAGGAGGTTGACTTGGGGGAATTGGAGCAGGCATTGATCGGAACCGTCCATGACACCCTGCAGCCGGCCCATGTGTCATTGTGGCTCCGATCCGGGCCGGGGGACCGGACATGAACCGGCTAAGGGCCGAGGGGCCCCACCGAGCCAACGAGCCAGCGGTTGGGGATTTCGGACAGCCGCGGGTACAAGTGCTGAAATCGCGTTCATCGCAGCTATGAGACCAAAGGAGCAAGACGTGGACAGTTCATCCGTTCCTGAGAAGCAAATCGAGACCTCATCCCAGGAGGCGGGCAGCTATTTCCGCCACATGGCCCAGTTTGTGGGTTTCAGGGACGAGGACGCGGCGGCCATCAAGGAAAGTCAGCTGGTGATCGAGAAGTACATCCCCGAGATCGTTGGTAAGTTCTACGATCATTTGCTGCGCTATCCTCCCACCCGCCGGTACTTCTTGAAGAGCGACGGGAGCCTCGATCAGGATTACCTGCAATTTCGAATGGTCCACCTCACAAACTTTTGGCGCCGCACCGCCTCCGGCGAATACGACGACGAGTATGCCCACTTTGTGGACAAGGTCGGTCTGGCCCACACCTCCCGGGGCGCCGATCCGCAGGTCTATATTCCGGAGCGATACGTTATCGGGCAGATGGGCTTTGTGCAGCATGCCATCGGAGAAGCGCTGCGAAAGGAACTCCACGACCTCGATCCGGATCTGGAAGCCCGGGCCTCGAAGGCCTGGAACCTGCTCTTGATGGTGCTGCTCGAAATGCTCTCGCGCGCCTACAGCGACGAACACGAGGTCGAAGCCGGAGGACCCTACATCAGCGGGGACACCGCCCAGGTCCGCCAGCTTGCTGTGGACACCTACGAGCGCGGCTTGGGATTGTTCCGCACGATCGAATACGAGGACAGGGTGGTGGCCGAGGCCGGGGACATTCCGGACGGCGAACGGAAGATCGTGCAGGTCGGAGACCGATCGATCGGGGTCTTCCACCACGAAGGCAAGTGGTATGCCCTGCGCAATTACTGCCTGCATCGGGGCGGTCCGGTCGCAACCGGCACCCTGGAAGGCGACACCCTGACCTGCCCATGGCACGGCTATCAATACGACGTCACCACGGGCAAGTTCCAGCTCGATCCGGGGGTCGGGTTGGAGACTTTCTCCGTAGAGGTGAGCGATGGGAACGTGCATTTGCGCATCCCCACGTCAACCCTGGGGTCTGAAGAGATACAAAGTCCCACTGCGGTCACAAGCCCCGCGGCGCTCGCGCCAAACCAGTTTCGCCTCGAGGACCTCCGGCCGGGCCGGGCCTTGTTGGTGCAAGTGAGTGGGCAACGAGTGGCGGTGTACAACGTCGGCGGTACTTTCTACGCGACCCAACACGACTGCACCCACGAGGGCGGTCCGCTGAGCGAGGGCGACCTGCAAGGAACGGTGATTACCTGCCCATGGCACGGGTCGCGATTCGACGTCACCAGCGGAAAGCCCGTACGTGGACCGGCCCAACGCCCGCTGCAGACCTTCCGAGTATCCGTGGAAGGTGAAGTCGCTCAAGTCGAATGATGTTGGAACGCGTCGAGGTCCTCGTGATCGGGGGCGGTCCAGCAGGCGTGACCGCCGCGCTGCGAGCCCGCGAGTTGGGGGCCTCGGTCGCATTGGTGGAGCGCGACCGGCTGGGCGGCACGTGCACCAACGATGGCTGCGTGCCCACCCGGGTGCTGGCGAAAGCGGCCCGGCTGCGGCGAGAGGCCCAACAGTTTTCGGAGTATGGCCTGATTGGGGAACTCCCCCGAGTGGATTTCGTTCGCCTGCTCAACCGCACCCAGCGGGTGGTGTACCAGATTCACGAGAAGAAGCAGTTAATTAACCATTTGGAAAGATCTGGCGTTCGGGTCCATGCCGGCGTGGGAGAGCCGCGCTTCGTCGATGCGAACACGCTCGAGCTGAGTGACGGGCAGACCCTGCAAGCGGAGAAATTCGTGCTCTGCCTCGGGGGCCATCCCCGGCGGCTCAATTTCCCCGGCGCCGAATTCGGGCTGACCCACAGCGACACCTGGTCGCTGAGCCAGCTGCCGCGATCGCTGGTCGTGATCGGCGGGGCGGCTACCGGCTGCCAGGTAGCCTCCAACTTCGCCGCTTTTGGCTCCGAAGTGACGATCCTGGAGGTCGCACCCCGGCTATTGCCCCTGGAAGACGCGACCGTGTCCGCCCAAATGGAGCACGGATTCGAGACCCGAGGCATCAGGCTAGCGACCGGCATCAGTGGGGTTGAGCGGCTCGAGAAGAATGGCGGCACTCTCAGACTGGTTTTCCACTCCGCTGACCGGGAGACCAACCTCCAGTCGGATGCGGTGCTCTTTGCGGTCGGGTGGGTCGGGAACGTCGACAATCTGAACCTGGAAGCCGCCGGCGTACGGGTCGAGGCCGGCCTTGTCCCGGTAGATGAACACCTCCAGACTTCTGCCCCGCACATCTTCGCCGCTGGCGACATCACCGGCCGGATGATGCTGGTACAGAGCGCCGGCTATGAGGCTCGCATTGCGGCCGAGAACGCGGTCTCGGGGCCCGAGTTGCGCTTTGAGCATCGGATCGTGCCCCACGGCGGCTTCACTGATCCGGAATACGGCAGCGTTGGACTAACCGAGCAGGCCGCCCGGGCAGCCGGCGAGGCGATCGCGGTGGCCGAGGTGCCCTATGCCGACCTCGATCGGGCGGTGATCGATGGGCGGCCAGAAGGAATCTTCAAGTTGATCGTCTCCCAGCAGTCGCACCAGGTCCTGGGAGCCCATTGCGTCGGCGAACAAGCCCTGGAAGTGATCCAAACGGTCGCGGCGGGCATGGCCGCAGAAATGTGGGTGGAGCAGTTGGCACAAATGGAGCTGGCTTACCCGACTTTCACCGCTATTGTCGGCCTGGCCGCCCGGCAAGTCGTTCACCAGCTCGGCGTTGCGCCTGTGGCGCCTGAATGGCAGGCCCTGGCCCGGTCCCCAGCCGCCGAATGGGAGCGGCGGGACCCTTCGTAACGATTCTGGGACTCATGATGTGCACAATGGAGGCCAGATGAACACACATACTCGGGATGTCTGGCGCATCCTGGCTCAACCCAGGGAGGCCCTCGCCGCGCCGGACCCTGAGCCCCCCAGAGTCGAGATCGCGCCTTACGATCCTCTGGTGGGCTACCTTCAATCGGCACGCGGGGTGGTGGAGATCGATCGGGTTGATCTGGACTCGCCAGCCCTTCGATCGCTGAGGGATGCCGGCGTGAAGCTCACTATTCCATTGGTCGCCCAGGGCGAGCTGATCGGCCTGCTCAACCTGGGGCAGCGGCTGAGCGAGCAGGAGTATTCGGTAGACGATCGTGCGCTGCTGAGCAGCCTTGCCACCCAGGCCGCCCCTGCGCTCCGGGTGGCCCAGCTGGTTCGGCAACAGAAAGATGAAGCCCGCCGCCGGGAACGGCTGGAGCAGGAGCTGCGCATCGCCCGGCTGATTCAGCAAACCCTCTTGCCGCGCGAACTCCCAAAGTTGCCGGGATGGGAAGTGGCCGCGTACTACCGGCCAGCCCGGGAGGTTGGCGGCGATTTCTACGACTTCATCCACCTGCCAGACGGCAAGCTGGTTGTGATCGTGGCGGATGTAACCGACAAGGGCGTGCCGGCCGCGCTCGTCATGGCCACCACTCGCAGTGTCTTGCACGCCGCGGCCGAGCGCCTGATCTCGCCCTCCCAAGTATTGGCCCGGGTCAACGACCAGCTTATTCCGAATATGCCCGAGAACATGTTCGTCACTTGTTTGTATTCGGTGCTGGACCCAATCAAACGAAGCTTCCGCTTCGCCAATGCCGGCCACGGGCTGGCTTTCCGGCGCGGAGCCGGGGGTGTATCGGAGCTGAAGGCCACCGGCATGCCCCTCGGGTTGATGCCAGGCATGCGCTACGAAGAGAACGAGGTGCTGCTCGCTCCAGGAGAGACAATCTTGCTCCAGAGCGATGGACTGGCCGAGGCTCACAATGCCCGACACGAGATGTTCGGTTTTCCACGCGTGAAGCAGCTCATGACCGACCACCCAAGCGGACCGGATCAGTTGATCGCCACGCTGGTGGCCGAGCTGGAGCGCTTCACCGCCGGCGGCTGGGAGCACGAAGACGACGTCACGCTCCTGGCTATCGAATGTTCCTCGGTGGGCCGCAAGGCGGTCGAAGCAGATCGTCGCGTGGCCTCGGAAGTTTCTCCACCGCTGCAAATTGAATTCAGCATTCCCAGCCGGCCGGGAAATGAGCGGCTTGCCATCGAGCGGGTGAGCGAGGCCGTTCAAGAGCTTGGTCTCCCGGGCAGCCGACTAGAGAAACTGAAAACTGCAGTTGGTGAGGCGACCATGAACGCCATGGAGCATGGCAACCAATACAACGAGGACCTTCCGGTCCGCATCCGGCTGGAGACCTCAGATAAGGTACTCTCGGTCTTCATTACCGACCAGGGCGGGGGCCAAGGAATTCCGGAGGCTGCGACGCCGGACCTGGAGGCCAAACTGGATGGGCAACAAAGCCCGCGCGGCTGGGGTCTGTTCCTGATCCGGAACATGGTAGATGACTTGCGAGTGACAACCGACGACAAGCATCATACGGTGGAGCTGATCCTTCATTTGGAAGGAGGGCAAAATGGCTGAGGTCCGGATCGAGGCCACTGTCCGAACGGCAAACGGGATGGCGATTATCGACATGGACGGCGAAATCAATGCCTTCGCAGAGAGCGCATTGGTCGCGGCCTACCTGGAGGCAAGTGAGATTCAGCCCGGTGCCGTAGCGCTGAACTTCAGCCGGGTGGATTACATAAACAGCACTGGGATCGCCTTGATCGTCAGCTTGCTCGCTCGGGCCCGCAAAGACAAGCGCCGG
>Ga0214471_10003999_pt1 | contig 11393 bp, 9 predicted proteins | sample RVTome_5_FD_207665 | JGI IMG/M metagenome (GOLD analysis project Ga0214471, IMG submission 207665) | Soil microbial communities from uranium-contaminated site in the Upper Colorado River Basin, Wyoming, United States - RVT142D155 | ecosystem: Environmental > Terrestrial > Soil > Contaminated >... | reverse complement strand
GTGCACGGGCACCACGTCGTAGCCCCGACCCCGCAGCTCGCGAAAGAGTGAGCGGCTCAGGTCCCGGGGATCGCGGGACACGCCGACGAGCGCGATCCGGCGCTGTTCCAGGAAATCGTTCGCCAGCATAGCCTGGGTAGTCATGGTCAGGCCCCTCCAGCATCCAATCTAGCCGCCCCCCGGGCAGACTCCCATGGATCATCCGGCCCGGGGGTCAGGTCTTGAACTGAGGCATCGCCGCAGACGGCGGCGTTGGCCGAAAGCTATGATGGCCGCCCCGCTCTGGAGGTCCAAGATGTTGATCGCTCGCGCATCCGTCCTCGCGGCCGCCCTCGTCGCAAGCGCGGCTTCCGCCGCAAGCGCGTCGACCGATCCCGCGCCGCTCCTGCTGCAGAAGCCGTCGGTCAGCCTCACTCACGTCGTGTTCTCCTTCGCGGGCGACCTCTGGACGGTGCCCCGCACGGGCGGCGACGCGCAGCGACTCACGAGCGGGGTCGGGCGCGAGACCGAGCCCTTCTTTTCGCCGGACGGCTCGCTCGTGGCGTTCACCGGCGAGTACGACGGCAACGTGGACGCGTACGTCGTCGAGTCGGCAGGCGGCATCCCGCGACGCCTGACCTGGCATCCTGCCCCGGATCACGCCGCCGGCTGGACACCTGACGGCGGGGACGTGCTCTTCTACTCGGATCGGGCGAGCTTCCACCACTTCGACCGCCTGTTCACGATCCCGCTCGCGGGTGGCCTCCCGCGCGAGCTGCCGCTGCCGCGCGCCGCGCAGGGCAGTTTCTCGCCGGACGGAGCGCGGCTCGCCTACGTGCCGCTCAATCAGTGGCAGCGCGCCTGGAAGCGCTACCGCGGCGGCCAGACGACGCCGGTGTGGATCGCCGATCTCGGCGACTCGTCCGTGGAAGCCGTCCCGCGCACGAACTCGAACGACGCCTGCCCGGCCTGGCTCGGCGATCGGGTCTACTTCCTGTCGGATCGCAACGGCCCGGTCACGCTCTTCGCCTACGACACGAAGACCAGGCAGGTGAGCGAGCTCGTGAAGAACGACGGCCTCGACTTCAAGTGGCTGAGCGCCGGCCCCGACGTGCTGGCCTACGAGCAGTTCGGCTCGATCTTCCTCTACGACCCCAAGGCGGGGCGCCCGATCCCCTTGAGCGTTCGCCTGGCCGGAGACTTCCCGGAGGTGCGGACGCGCTTCGCGAGCGTCGCGAAGAAACTCGCGGCGCCGACGCTCTCGCCGAGCGGCAAGCGCGTCGCGTTCGAGGCGCGCGGCGAGATCCTGACCGTGCCCGCCGAGAAGGGCGACATCCGGAACATCACGCGCTCCCCGGGCGCGGCCGACCGCGATCCGGCCTGGTCTCCCGACGGCCAGCGGCTCGCCTGGCTCTCGGACGAGTCCGGCGAGTACGCGCTCCACATCCGCGACCAGGGCGGGCTCGGAGACGTGCGGCGGATCGGGCTGGGCGAGCCGCCCTCCTTCTTCTACCGGCCTCGCTTCTCGCCCGACGGAAAGAAGATCGCGCTCGCCGACAAGCGCGGGATGGTCTGGCTCGTCGACGTCGCGGCAGGCGGCCCTCCGCTCAAGCTCGACCAGGATCCCTGGGAGATCCCCGAGCCCGTCTGGTCTCCCGACTCGCGCTGGCTCGCCTACACCAAGGTGCTGGCGAGCCAGTTCGCGGCGGTGTTCGTGTACTCACTCGCGACCCGCACGTCGACGCAGCTCACCGACGGGCTCGGCGACGCTCGCTTCCCGACCTGGGACCGCGGCGGCAAGTACCTCTACTTCGCCGCCAGCACCGACCTCGGTCCGATCGCTTCACCCGGCAGCATGGCGGGAATGAACCGCCCGATGAGCCGATCGGTCTACGCCATGGTGCTGCGAAAGGACCTGCCCTCCCCCCTGGCACCGGAGAGCGACGAGGAGAAGCCGGAGGAAAAGAAGGACGAGAAGAAGGACGCCCCTGCAACGCCGGGCGGCAAGGGCAACGCCGTCGCGGAGGACGACGCGAAGGCGGACAAGGAGAACGTGACGGTCGCGATCGATCCCGAGCGCATCGGCCAGAGGACCATGGCGCTCCCGATTCCAGCCGAGAACTACGCCGCCCTCGCGTCCGGCAAGGAGGGCCAGCTGTTCCTGCTGAAGGGTCCCCGCGTCTCGCTGGTCGGCGACGAGGGCCGAGCCACGTCCGAGGTGGTCCGCTTCGATCTCGAGAAGCGCAAGACCGAGACGCTCGTCTCGGGGATCGACGAATGGAGCCTCGCGGCGGGCGGCGAGAAGCTCGTCTACAAGAAGGGCGATTCCTGGTTCGTCGCCGCGACCGACGCGCCCGCCAAAGAGGGAGAGGGCGAGGTGAAGATCGGCGAGGCGCAGGTGCTCGTCGACCCGCGCGCCGAGTGGCGGCAGATGTACCGCGAGACCTGGCGCATCGAGCGCGACTTCCTCTACGACCCCGGCTTCCACGGGCTGGACCTGAAGGCCGCCGAGGCCCGCTACGCGCCCTGGATCGAGGGCCTGCGCAGCCGCGCCGACCTCAACGTGCTCTTCGAGGAGATGCTGGGCGAGCTGACGCTCGGCCACGTCTACATCGGGGGCGGCGACCGGCCCGAGCCGCCGAAGGTGAAGGGCGGGCTGCTCGGCGCAGACTTCACGGTCTCGAACGGGCGCTATCGCTTCGCGCGCGTCTACGACGGCGAGAGCTGGAATCCGGGCGTGCGCGCGCCGCTCACGCAGCCGGGCGTGAACGTGGTCGCGGGAGAATACCTGCTGGCGATCGGAGGCGAGGAGATCCGCCCACCCACGAGCGTCTACCGGCCCCTGGAGGCGACGGCGGGCCGGGCGGTCGTGCTGCGCGTGGGACCGAGCCCGGACGGCACGGGCGCGCGGGAGGTGACGGTCGTCCCCGTGGACGACGAGGGGAAGCTGCGGCGGCTCGCGTGGATCGAGGACAACCGGCGCAAGGTCGACGAGCTCTCGAAGGGCCGCCTCGCCTACGTCTACCTGCCCGACACCGCGGGCGGCGGCTACACCGCCTTCAACCGCTACTACTTCGCGCAGATCGACCGCGCGGGCGTGGTGCTCGACGAGCGCTGGAACGGCGGGGGCTTCCTGGCCGACTACGTGATCGACTTCCTGCGCCGGCCGGTGATGAGCTACGCGGTCACGCGCGAGGGCAGCACGTTCGCCTTTCCGGCGGCGATCTACGGTCCGAAGGTGATGATCATCAACGAGTCGGCCGGCTCCGGCGGCGACGCGATGCCGTGGTACTTCCGCAAGGCCGGCCTCGGCACGCTCGTCGGGAAGCGCACCTGGGGCGGTCTCGTCGGGATCGGCGGCTACCCGTCGCTCCTCGACGGCGGCTCCGTCACCGCGCCGCGCTTCGCGATCTACGGCCTCGAAGGCCAATGGGAGGTCGAGAACGTGGGCATTGCGCCGGACGTCGAGGTCGAGCTCGACCCGAAGGCCTGGCGCGCCGGCCACGACCTGCAGCTCGAGAAGGCCGTCGAGATCGCACTCGCGGCGCTCGAGAAGAGCCCGCTTCCCGTGCACTCCCGACCGCCGTACCCGAACTACCAGAAACCGCGCTGAGCGGGCTCAGCTCTTCTTGGGCGGGGCGACGCTGAAGACCAGCGAGACGCTCAAGCCCTGGTCGGTCTTCTTGTAGGGGGCGAGTACCGTCAGGCCCGTGGGCGCTCCCCCGGTCGTGAAGAGCGGGACCTCTGTCGAGGGCGGCAGGTTGTTGTACAGGATCCGCCAGTTGACCTTGAGCCCCAGCCGGGCGCTCATCGCCACGTGCAAGCCGAACTGCGCGTCGAAGCGCCGCGCGGCGGAGTCCTCGAAGCTCTGGTCGAAGATGAAGTTGTGACTGAAGGTGGTCGCGGAGAACAGCTGCTGGCGGAAGTCCCAGCCGACGCGCGCGCCGATGAAGCTGCCGTCCTGGCCGTCCGAAGCCGTATAGCCCTCGCTCGTGTAGGTGATGCCCGCGGCCCCGCGGAAGCTGGTGCGCGCATTGTTGAGCAAGATGTAGCCGATGCCGGTGTCGATCACCCAGCGGTTCTCGATGCCCGCGAAGCGATTGCGCTCCCAGCCGGCGCCGAGCGTGTAGAAGAGCCGCTCCGACAGCTTGTAGTCGTAGCGCCCGCGGCCGTAGTACGCCTCGGCCGTGGGCTCCGTCTCCGGGATCTGGACCTCGAAGTCGACCGGCGTGCCGACCGCGATGCGCGCGTCGGGGGACGAGCTCGCGCGAATCCCAGAGGCGGCGAAGCCGATCGACTGCTTGGTGAAGCGGCGCGTGACGTCGCCCTTGAAGCCCAGGCTGCTCGAGGTCGAGTTGCCCGAGGTGAGCACGTACGAGAGATCCGCGCTCGCGTAGAGGCCGGGCGCGTCGGCCTTGAAGGCCTTCTCGTCGACGGCCTGCGCCCCGGTCGGGACGGGGCTCTGCGCCCTGGCGATCGCCGCGAGCGCAAGGGTGGCTAGGGCCGTGACGAGCATGAGGCGTGAGGGCTGCGACATCTCTCTCTCTGACTCCTTCGCGAAACGAGCCTGGCAGTGTCGCCACGAGCAGGGTGCGTGTCAACCGCGGGAGGGGGCGGACGGCCCGGGAGGCCGCCCGCCCCCTCCGCGAAGGAGCAGCTCCTATCGGAGGGAGACGTCGTCCACGCGGAAGCTCGTCGCGAGCGAGCCGTCCGTCGTGGCGCGGAACTGCACCCTGATCGCCTGTCCTTTCCACGCCGCCAGGCTAAAGCTGGTGGTCCCGCGGACGGCACCGCCGAGGCGTTTCGCCATGCGTCGACCTCCCGTGTGAATGTGTCGAATAGCGCGACGAATCGTGGATAGCGCGTGAAACCGCGCACAGTGGGCCGTGCACTGTGCGCTGGCTCACACCAGGAGCCTGTCGACCTCCTCGGCGATGGCAGGAGCGGACGTGAGGCCCGGCGAGTCGATTCCGATCAGGTCGACGAAACCCGGCAGGCCGCGGGCCGCTTCCTCCGCGATCACGAAGTCGCGGAAGCCCTCCCCGGGCCCCTGGAGCTTGGGGCGGATCCCGGCGATGTCCGGGGTCAGGTCCTGGGCGCTGATCGCCGGGACGAGACGGTGCACCCCTTCGGCGAACGCATGGCGCTTCGACTCGTCGACGGCGTAGTCGAGCTGGCGCTCGGGCAGGTGCTCGGCGTCGGGGCCGAAGCGCAGCCGGCCCTCGAGCCCGAGGACGGCATGCACGCCCAGGCTGACGTGAGCTGGCACCGGGTAGACGAGCCGCGACACGAGCCGCGCCTTCCGGCCGGTCACGGCGAAGTAGCTGCCCTTCCACCAGTGGAGCCTGTAGCCCGCGGCGACGACGTCGATTCCGGCGAGCGCCGCCACGCGGTCCGCGTCGAGCCCGGCGGCGTTCACGACGCGCTCGCTCGTGAGCGTCTCCGTGCCCTCCGGCGTGCGGATCTCGAGCCGGTAGTCGCAGTCGCGCCTCTCGATCCCGACGAGCTCCGCGCGCGGCTGCAGCATCGCCCCGTGGCCTCTCGCCTCGTGCAGCAGCGCGTCCATCAGGCCGTGGGCGCTCACGATCCCCGTCGTGGGCGAGACCAGCGCCGCGACCGCGGGCTCGGCCGGCTCGAGCTGCCGGCACGCGTCCGCGCCGACGAGCTCCTGCTCGACGCCGTTACGCAGCCCCTGCTCGAGCAGACGCTCGAGCTCCGCCGTCTCCTCGGCCTGCATCGCGACGATCAGCTTGCCGATGCGGCGGTGGGGGACGCCCACGCGCTCGCTGAGCTCGTAGAGCAGGTGCTTGCCGCGCACGCACAGGCGCGCTTTCAGCGAGCCCGGGGGGTAGTACATCCCTGCGTGGATCACCTCGCTGTTGCGGCTCGAAGTCTCGCTGCCGTGCCGCTCGCGCCGCTCCAGGATCAGGAGCTCGGGGAAGCGTCCGGCGAGCCGCGCCGCGACCGCGAGGCCCACGACGCCCGCGCCGACGACGGTGAGGGGAGTGTCCGCCACGCAGGCGGATCTTAGTCCGCCGTGCGCGGGCATGGAACGCGTGATCTATGGAGCCGGCCGCGTCCCAGGGGTCACTCTGGACCTCTGAGCATCGGAGGTCCCATGAGCGAGACCGAGCGGATCTGGAACCAACTGCAGCGGTCCTTCGAGGGCAACGAGGCCTGGAAGTGCCCGTCGCTGCGCGACCTGCTGGCGGAGGTGACGGCGGTGCAGGCGGCGGCGCACCCGATCGCCGGGGCGCCCTCGATCTGGGAGCTGCTGCTGCACACGACCGCCCACGAGCGCGTCGCTGGCCGCCGTCTCGCGGGCGAGTCCGTCGCATCGCTTCCCGACGCGCTGGATTGGCCGAAGCCGGCCGCCGTTTCGGCCGACGCCTGGATTCGCGCTCGGCTGGACTTCGGCGACGCCCGCCGGGTGCTGCGGCAGGCCGTGGCAGCGCTCCCCGAGGCGCGCCTCAACCAGCCCGTGCCCGGGCGCGAGTACAGCCACTACGTGATGCTCCACGGCATCGTCGAGCACGCGCTCTACCACGCCGGCCAGGTCGAGATGCTGATGCTGGCGCAGGGCGTGCGGCCGAAGGCCTCGCCGATGGCGGCTAGCCGAGAAGCGCCTCCGCTTCCTGCCTGAGCGCCCGGACCGCGTCAAGGACCCGCTCCTCGTGGGTGCGGAAGCTCAGCACGCACAGGCGCAGTGCGTACCGCCCGCGTAGGCGCGTGCTCGACAGGAACACGCGCTTCCTCTCGTTCACGCGGCGCAGCAGCTCCGGGCCCAGCCGGTCCGCCTGTTCCGCCGGCGCGCGTAGCCGAAACGCCACGACCGAGAGCTGCGGCTCGCCTGTGAGCTCGAAGTGGCGGTCGCTCGCGAGCTCCTGGTACGCCCAGCGGGCGAGCGCGAGCTTCTCGTCGAGCTGCTCGCGAAAGGCGCCCAGGCCGTGGAGCATGAGCGGCAGCCACAGGCGCAGCCCGCGAAACTCGCGCGACAGCTCCGGAGACAGGTCGGCAAAGCCCAGCGTGCCCTCGCGGGTCACGTCCTGCACGTAGCTCGCCCCCTCGCGGTGCACCCTCGCGAGCGCCTCGCCGTCTCGCACCAGGAGCGCCCCGAGCCCGTACGGCAGGAAAAGCCCCTTGTGGGGGTCGAGCGTGATCGAGTCGCACTGCTCGATCCCCGCGAGAAGCCGCTCGCCGGTCGGCGCGAGGCGGAAGAAGCCGCCGTAGGCCGCGTCCGCGTGGAGCCACAGGCCGTGCTCGCGCGCGACGTCGACGAGCTCGGGCAGCGGGTCGACGGCCCCGGTGTTGGTGGTCCCGACGTTGGCCACCACCAGGAACGGGCGCCGGCCGAAGCGCCGGTCCTCCCGGATCGCTTCGACGAGCGCCGCCGGCCGCAGGCGGTAGCGGGCATCGGTCGGCAGGGCGCGCAGGCTGGCGCGCGGGAAGCCGGCGAGGCGCGCGGCCTTCGCGACGCAGTAGTGCGTCTCTTCCGAGAAGTAGAGGACGCCGTCCTGGAACGCCTCGCCGAGCCGCTCGTGGCGTGCCGTGACCACGGCCGAGAAGCTGGAGAGCGAGCCGCCCGAGGTCAGGATGCCGCGCGCCCCGGAAGGGAGGCCCATCAGCCGGCACAGCCACGCGACCGACGTCTCCTCGATCTGAGCGAGGGCGGGCGCCGCCTGCGCCACGCCCATGTAGCGGTTGACGGCGCAGGCGACGAAGTCCGCGAGCGCCGCCGCGTAGACGCCTCCGCCGGGGATGTAGGCGAGGTATCCGGGGCCTGCGGTGTTGTAGCTCTTGGCGATCGCCGGCTTCAGCCGCTCGAGCAGCGGCCCGAGCGAGCTCGGATGCTCGGGCGGGTCTTCGACGAAGCTCGCGCGCAGCGGCTCGGCCCCGTCGAGGTCGAACGACGGCGTGTCGGCAAGGCCGCCGAGCTGGGCCAGCACGAAGTCGGCGACCATGCGAGTCTGCGCTTCGAGCTCTTCCGGGCCAGGCTCGAGCGGCCAGGAGGCGGGCATGCTCGGACTCAGGGAGCGGCGAGCTCCTTGAGCGCGCGCTCGAGCAGGCGGTTGAACTCGGCCGGATCCTCGAGCATGGGGAAGTGGCCGAGGCCCGGCATCACGGCGAGCTGCACGTCCGGCTTGTGCTTGCGGGCCGCCGCGAGGTCGGTGGGCCAGCGGTCGGCGTTGATCAGGCGGAGCGGGACCCTGACCGCAGCGAGCGCCGCGGCCTCGTCGTAGTCGATCAGGTTGTCGAGCGCGGAGAGGGCCACCTCCTTCGGCGCCGCGGCCATGTCCTGCGCGATGCGCTCGGCGAGGGCCGGGTCGCTCTTCGGCGTGAACATGAAGTCGCGGACGAACTTCCGTGTGGCGGCCCCGAAGTCCGCGCGCATCGGCTCGAGGAACGCCCGCTTCTCTTCGGCCGAGGTCTTCTCCCCGACGCGTCCGAGCGTGTCGATCGGTACCAGCGCCACGACCCGCTCCGGCATCAGGCGCGCGGCCTCGAGCGTGACCGGCCCGCCCATCGAGTGGCCGACGAGCACCACCCGCTTGAGGCCGAGCGCATCGACCACCGCCTTCACGTCGGCGCCGAAGGCCTCAACCGAGTAGCGCTGGCGTCCGAGACCCGACTCGCCGTGGCCGGCGAGGTCGATCGCCACGATCCGGCGAGAGCGAGCGAAGTAGGCGGCCTGCCCGCTCCAGTACGTGCGGTCGCACGACCAGCCGTGCACGAACACGATCGCGGGCTCGCCGTTGCCGGCGGCCTCGTAGCGGATCTCGACGCCGTCGGGGGCCTTGACGGAGCCCGTCAGCACGGTGAGCGGCGCGGCAGGAGAAGCCGCGAGCACCGCGGCCAGGACGAGCGCGGGGGTTCTCAAGGGCGCACCTCCGGTCCGATCCTACCCTGCGGAGCCGCGGATGGGGCTCAGGGAGGCGTCGGGCCGTGAGAGAGGCCGCGCAGCCGCTCGGGGCGGTCGACGGTCGCGTCGAGCCGCAGCAGGACGATCACGCCCGGGAGCGCCACGAGCGGCATCAGGCCCCAGAACAGCCGCTCTCCGAGTGCTTCGTGGAGCGGCAGCGTGAGCGCCGGGTTGACCGCGAACGCGACCGACCAGGTGGCCTGGTACAGGCTCAGGTAGCGGCCGCGGGCCTCGGGCGGCGCCCAGTCCGCGATGAACGCCATCTGCTGCGGAGCGGAGAGGATCTCGCCGAGAGTGAAGACCAGCACCGCGAGCAGGAACCAGGCCCAGTGCATCACGAGCCCGATCATGCCGAAGCCCAGCGCGGCGAGGGCGTAGCCGAGAGCCGCGAGCCGCAGCCTGCGGAAGCGCTTGAGCTTGGCCACGATCGTGATCTCGAAGAGTGCGACGAGCACGCCGTTGAGCGCGGCCATCAGGCCGAAGACGACGGCGGGGTAGCCGGCCGACTGGGTCACCGTGAGCGGCAACACCACGAGGTGCGAGCAGAAGATCAGCGTGAACAGGAAGCTCACCGCCACCGACTCGAGGAAGACGAGGTCGGCGAACGGGCTCGTCCGCGGGCGCCTGCGGGAGTCGCGGGGCGCGCTGTCGGGGTCGGGCTTCAGGGCGGCCCCCGCTGTCGCATGCGGCGAGACCGGCACGCTCGCCTGGGGCCGCGTCTCGGGGATCATGAAATAGACGAGCACCCCGTAGGCGAGCGTCGTGAGCCCGTCGCCGAGGAAGAGCAGCCGCCAGTCCCAGTCCGCGAGCAGGCCGCCCAGGGCGGTGCCGGCCGCCCAGCCCAGGTTGACCGCCATGCGCAAGCCGGCGAAGCCGGTCGCCCGCTCGCTCGAGGGCAGCAGGTCGCCGATGATCGCCGAGGCCGCGGGCCGGTAGAGGTCCGCGATGAACCCGAACGCCACGAGCAGCGGCACGAAGAAGCGCGGCGAGGGCAGGAGCCCCATCACGACCGCGAGCACGCCCGACCCCAGCAGGCTCAGCAGCAGCGTGCGCCGCCGGCCGAGGCGATCGGTGAGGACGCCGCCGACGAGGATCGAGACGACGGAGCCCGCGCCGTAGGCGAAGAGCAGCAGGGCCACCTCGCCCTCCGCCATGCGGAAGTCCCGCAGCAGCACGAGCGTCAGGTACGGGACGATGAAGGTCCCGAGCTTGTTGACGAGCGTGCCGACGAGCAGCAGCCGCACGGGCCGCGGGAAGCGCGCGACCACCCGGACCGGGTTCAGGGACATGGGCCTCGGGGGCCACTCTATAATGAGCCCTCGCGATCGGAGGGCTTCATTCCATGTACACGCTGGTCCTGCTGCGCCACGGCGAGAGCACCTGGAACCTCGAGAACCGCTTCACCGGCTGGACGGACGTCGACCTCTCGCCGAAGGGGCTCGAGGAGGCTTCGGCCGCGGCGCAGCTGCTGAAGCAGGGCGGCTACGCCTTCGACGTGGCCCACACGTCGCTCTTGCGCCGCGCGATCCGCACGCTCTGGATCACGCTCGAGGGGATGGACCGGATGTGGATCCCGGTCCGCAAGAGCTGGCGGCTCAACGAGCGCCACTACGGCGCGCTCCAAGGCCTCAACAAGGCCGAGACCGCGAAGAAGTTCGGCGACGAGCAGGTGAAGATCTGGCGCCGCAGCTACGCGACCCCGCCGCCGGCGCTCTCGCCCGACGACGAGCGCCACCCCGGGCGCGATCCCCGCTACGCGAGCCTGCCCAAGGACCTGCTGCCGCTCACGGAATCGCTCGAGAGCACCGTGGCGCGCTTCCTCCCGTACTGGCACGACCAGATCGTGCCCGACGTCCTGGCCGGACGCCGCGTGCTGATCGCCGCCCACGGCAACAGCCTGCGCGCGCTCGTGAAGCACCTCGACGGCGTGTCGCAGGACGAGATCGTCTCGCTCAACATCCCGACCGGGATCCCGCTCGTCTACGAGCTGGACGCCGACCTCAAGCCGCTCGGCAGCCGCTACCTCGGCGACCCCGCGGCGGCGAAGAGGGCGGCCGAGGCCGTCGCGAACCAGTCGAAGACCTGAGGCGGAGGGACCATGACGACGACGAACAAGACCGGCAGGCCACGACGCTGGCCGCGGGTCGTGGGGGGCACGCTCGCCGTGGTGGTGCTCGCCGCGGGCGGATCCGGCGCCTACTTCCACGCGCGCGTGCGCGCGAGCTTGCCGCTCGTCGACGGCGAGCGCAGGCTCGCGGGCCTCGGCGCGCCGGTCCGCATCGAGCGCGACCTTCGCGGCGTGCCGGTGGTGCGCGGCGGAAGTCGGCTGGACGTGGCCCGCGCCACCGGCTTCCTCCACGCGCAGGACCGCTTCTTCCAGATGGACCTCCTGAGGCGCAGCGCCGCCGGCGAGCTCGCCGCGCTCTTCGGCCGGCCCGCGCTGGAGCTGGACCGCGAGGCCCGCGTTCTCCGGCTCCGGCAGGTCGCCCGCAGG
>Ga0214471_10003998_pt1 | contig 11394 bp, 20 predicted proteins | sample RVTome_5_FD_207665 | JGI IMG/M metagenome (GOLD analysis project Ga0214471, IMG submission 207665) | Soil microbial communities from uranium-contaminated site in the Upper Colorado River Basin, Wyoming, United States - RVT142D155 | ecosystem: Environmental > Terrestrial > Soil > Contaminated >... | reverse complement strand
AACGCAGACTATGAATTTGTGGGAAAGCACACTAGCGCGACACCAGCACCGGCGCCTCGCGGAACACCTCCGGCATGATGCTCTTCAGGTTGGCGATCTTGGGCCGGTCGAAGGCCACGATATAGGGCGAATCGGGGTGCCGGGTCGCGTAGTCCTGGTGATAGGCTTCGGCCGGATAGAACGCTTGCAGCGGCGCCAGCTGCGTCACGATCTTGCGCGGGAACGCCCGCGCCGCCTCCAGTTGGGCGATGTAACGCCCGGCCACGTCTTTCTGGTCCTTGCCGGCGAAAAAAAGCGCCGAGCGGTATTGCGGGCCGACATCCGGGCCCTGCCGGTTGAGCTGCGTTGGATCATGGGCGACAGAGAAGTAGATCTGCAGCAGCTTGCCGTAGGAGACCTGTTTCGGGTCGTAGGTGACCTGCACTGCCTCCGCATGGCCGGTCGCCCCGGTCGTCACGGCCTGGTAATTGGCGCTCTCCCGGGTGCCCCCGGCATAACCCGAGACGGCATTGAGCACGCCGCGTGTGTGCTGGAACACGGCCTGCACCCCCCAGAAGCACCCGCCGGCGAACACCGCCGTCTGCGGTCCCTGGACGGCCGCGGGAGTGTCGAACGCCGGCGCCGGCAACTTGACTGCTTTCTCGACCGCGGCGCTGGCGGCCATCCAGGCACCCACGGCCACGGCGATCGCGACGGCGATCACCAGTATCTTGTCCGCGAGAAAACCAGCGGCGTTGGCCACGAAGCCGGCGGGTCGGATTTTCATGTCTTTTGGGAAGTGAAGGTCAGTGCCACGCCATTCATGCAGTAGCGCAGGCCGGTGGGCTTGGGGCCGTCGTCGAACACATGGCCCAGGTGGCTGCCGCAGCGGCGGCACAGGACTTCCACGCGCCGCATGCCGAGGCTGGAATCCACCTTTTCGTCCACCGCCTTGTCCAGCGGTTGCCAGAAGCTGGGCCAGCCGGTTCCGCTGTTGAATTTGGTGCTGGACGAAAACAGCGGCAAGCCGCAGCCGGCGCAGTTGAAGACACCGGCGCGTTTCTCCTTGTCCAGAGGGCTGGAGTACGGGCGTTCGGTCCCGGCCCTGCGCAGCACCTGGTACTGCTCATTGCTGAGCAGCTTGCGCCATTCGGCGTCGGTGCGCGTCAGCTCGTATGACCGGGTGGGCTGAGCGGCCTCGGCCGGGCCGCTGGCGAACAGCCCACGGACCCCGGCGGCGAGGCCCGACAGGATTCCGAGACCCAGCAGCGTATTGCGTCGATTGCTCATGGGGCTGCTCCTTGTTCGCGCATTGTGGACCTGCACGGTAGTCGGCGGGGCGGCGCCGTTCTTACAACCATATTCGGTTCATAGGTCACCCCCGGCGCTGGCCGGTTGCGGCGTCGGGCAGAGCCTCGAATGCCGGCGGCGCCTGTCAACGCAAAGTAGAAATGTCCCTTTTCTCCAAAATAGAAATGTCCCTTTTCTTTTGTCGAGCACGGGACAGTCTGTGGACGGATTGCTTCTTTTTCACTCCAGCGGCTGTTTGGCAAGCGAAGCGCGTCAGGCCGAAGGCTCCAAGCCGGGGAGCGGTGGGTAACTGACGCACCGGAGTATTCGCCGGCTGTCCACACCTTCAGGGTGTGGGCAGGTCAGTTATCCACGGCGGGCGGAATCGGCAGGGATCAAGGGTGGCTGTTGCACATGCTCGTTCAGGCTGGAGCCGAAGCGATGAATGAAAGGCGCGGCACCGATGTGCAGGGCGGTCTTGTCCAGCTGCGCCGCACCAGGGCAGTGGGCCTGCAGACTTTGCGCAACGACCCGCAGGAAGATGCGCAGCACCATGTTGAGCACCACCCCGTCGCGCTGCATGAAGTAGCGCAGTCGTTTGATAAAGCACTATGATGTATTCGACAACGCTTTTCCACAGTACAGGATTCGATCGACGTTGCATATGAGCACTACACTTACTCATCCGCTGAGTCTTGGAAGTTCTGGAACAGCGGTTCGTGCCCTGCAAACACAACTCAATGCATCACAACTGGCACTAGGACCAAAACTTTCTGTTGATGGCAGTTTTGGCAAAGTGACGCACATCGCGGTGATCGCGTTCCAGCGGCGGAAAGGCCTTAAGGCTGACGGCGTCGTCGGGGCGAAGACTGCAAGGGCCCTGGCCTGGAATTATCAACCGGTGAATGAAAAGCCCTACATCGTAAGGTATGACAAACCGCCCCTGCCTGCTGCGACTCCGCCGCTCGCGGTCGTTGCGGAAGCTATACGCGCGGGCATGGACCCATTAACGGAGAAGCTCGCCGACGACCTTTGGGTAGCTTTTAACGACCCGAACAACGATCCTAATTATCGAACACTAATGGGCAAGGCTCACGCGCACGATCCTTCTCTTTCGCAGAAACAGAACCGGCAGATCATTCTCCGGATCAAAGATCTAATTTTTCATTACAAGAAGTTTTCGGAAGTCCTGAGTCAATTGGGAGATCTATCAGCGAGTGATCCGGAAATCGTACCTTCACGTCTGCGAGGCGCATTCAAGGAATTCGTAAACCAAATCATTTCAGCGTGCAACGCTATGGATTTTTATTACGGAATCACGGAACACTGTCGTAAACGGCTGAACCGTCTTCCATATGAAAGCATTGTCGGCAAAGTTGAAAGCGTACTGAAAGGCGACCGCACCGTTACGTTTGCCGTAGCTGAAATACAAATGCTGTTTCAGACAATGGCATACGCCGCCGTATTTGATCGGTCAAAAGTGGTTGACCGGCCGACTCTCGATTGGCTGGAACGGTTCGAATACCACCTTAAGCCTAACTTTAATTAAGTCGTGTCTTGCCCGCGCAGTAGCGCAGGAAGAGGCACTGCACTTCACGCTCGTGCGCGATCACCTTGCGTCGCTGGGTTATGCGTACGGTGATTTCCCCGTGCACAACGCCTTGTGGGAGATGGCCGAGAGGACTCGCGACGACGTGCTGGCGCGCATGGCGCTGGTGCCACGCACGTTGGAGGCGCGCGGCCTGGACGCCTCGCCGCCCATGAAAGCGAAATTCCTTGCAGCAGGCGACGTCGCGGCCGCCGGCATCCTGGACGCGGAAGGACAGATCTCGAACTGGCAGGGTACGTTGTGGGACCTCAGTGAGCACCCTGACCTGGGCAGTTGAAGTCAGGCGGTGAAGTGATGGGCCTGTCGTTCCGTCGATTTCTGATTGCTCAGGACGGAAGCCTCCATCACCTGGCTGCGCTAAATGTCTGCTGCTGCCGACGGCGCCTGCGTGCGGCGGCCGGAAAATGGCCGATGGCGGGCACATAGGGAGCTATATTCCGTAAGGCCAACGGTCGGCGGCGCCTTGCCCAACCGTTTGCTGCGGGCTACCATCGCTTGCGCCCGTATGCCCGTCCAGGTTCTTCCGGAGGCTTCCATGCCGCAACTCATCGCGTCGGTCGAAGGTGTCCAGATCAAGCACGTGTACCTGCAGCAGGACCGCACGACCCTGGGGCGCCATCCCGACAACGACATCGTGCTGGACAACATGGTGGTCAGCAGCCACCACTGCGTGTTCGAACTGAAGGGGCTGGCGGACGTGTTCATCGAGGACCTGCGCAGCACCAACGGCACCTACATCAACGGCAAGATGGTCAAGCGCCAGAGGCTGCACGACGGCGAAGTCATCGCCATCGGCAACTTCCGCATCCAGTACCTCGCGGAATCCGAACGGCCCAGCGGATTTTCATCCAGCGGTTTTTCCCATACCACGGCGATGGAGCTCGATGCGCAAGGAGTTCCGGTCGCGCACGCCTTCTTCCGGGTCCTGACGGGCTCGTCGGCGGGGCTGGAGGTGCCGGTCGTCAAGGCCGTCTCCACCTTCGGCAAACCGGGCGTATCCGTGGTGGCCGTGTCGCACCGGCGGGACGGCTTCTATGTGGCGCACCTGGACGGCGACGCGCCGCCAACTTTGAACGGCGACCGCATCGGTTCCCAGGCGGTGATGCTGTCCAACCACGACGTGGTGGAACTCGCCGGCACCAGGATGCTGTTCCAGCTGAAAGAGCAGCCGTAGGAGTCTGCAGCGATAATGCGCTTCATGGGATACGCGGTCGGCGACTTATGGGAATGCTGAAGAAATTTTTCGGCGGGGGCCGCGGCGCCGGCGAATCGCAGCCGCCGCATTCGTCGCAGTTCCACGAAAGCGAAACCACGGCGCAGCATCACGGCTCGCGCAACGCGCCGCGCCGCGAGCTGGTGCAATTGGTGCTGCGCGACACCATGCGCAAGCATGGCATTCCTTCCGACTGGATCGACTGCCGCATCCTTTCGGTGGTCACCCGCAGGCACATGTCGGGCATGCACGTGCAGTTCATCGTCGACAAGGGCCAGTCGCGCCTGCTCGCTTACGTGCAGCCGTTCCAGGAGAGCTTCTGGGAGGAAATCGAGAAGTTCGAGCCGCATGCCCGGGATTGGCTGTTCAGCCTGGCCTGGCAATTCGACGGCCCCGGCACTCGCGGCAGGTCCATGCCCGGCCCGGGCGGATGGTATGGCGACGAGGCACGCGCAGGCGGCGACACCCAGTCACCCGACGCGGACGCGGACGAACTGGCGTCCGACTTGCAGGCGCTCTATGCCATCCGGGACGCGGCACTGTCCCCGCCGGCGGAACGCACGGCGCCGCAAGGTGGACCCGAGCCTTCAAGCCGCCCCGGCGGCCCGCCCGACTCCTGAAACCGGCTTGACTTGGGCCACGGCCGCCCCATACTGGAGCGTCCAACGGACGGAGGCGCAAGATGTCTGGCGTGAGCATATCGGACCCTGTCGCGAAAGAAGATGGGGTCGAATTCACCGCAACCCGAGGCGGCGTCGAACAGAAATTCCTGGCGCACCGCGAAGCCTTGCAAGACCTGGACTACAGCGTTTTCGAAACCGCGGAGGCACTGCTGAAGGCCTTCCACCGGCACCAGGGCCAGATCGCCGCCATCGCCGGCAGAGCGATGGACCAGGGCGCCGGCGCCGGCACCACGGTAGTACTGCAGAGCCTGCTCTAGGCCCGACGCGCCCATGCGGTGGGCCTTGCATTCGGGGCCATCAGCCCCAGCTTCGATGCATGAACCCTACCCCGTTCCTTACGCTACCGGGCCAAGCCTGAGGACGCCACATCATGAGCGAAGCGCTGCATGTCGTGTGCCCGCACTGCCATACCACCAATCGGGTCGGGCAGGGCGACCTGGCCAAGGCGCCGGATTGCGGCAACTGCCACAAGCCGCTGTTCACGGCCCGTTCGACGCCCCTGGACGAAGCCGCTTTCGAGCGCCATATCGCCCGCAACGACATTCCGGTGCTGGTCGATTTCTGGGCGCCGTGGTGCGGCCCCTGCCGGCAGATGGCGCCGGCTTTCGAGCAGGCCGCCGCGCAGCTGGAGCCGAAGGTGCGCGTCGCCAAGGTCAACACCGAGGAGGCGCAGTCGCTTGGCGCGCGCCATCGCATCCGCAGTATTCCCACACTGGCGTTGTTCATGAAAGGCCGCGAGGTCGCGCGACAGGCCGGCGCGATGGGCGCGGCCGACATCGTGCGCTGGACGCAGGCGCAACTGCGCTGAACGCAAGAACAGTGCGAGCAGGCCCTAATTGAAGCGCTCGAGCACCTGGTAGCCTGCCCCGCCGGGCAGCGAGCGCACCAGCACATAACCCGAGTCGATATGCCAGCGCAAGGCGGGCCCTTGCGGCGGCGGCCTGGCGCCCTTGGCGCGCCGCGCCAGCGTGACGTGCGCGAGATACGGCCGCGTTTCCACCGGAAGGTCCAGGTCGACAAGCCGGTGGCGCAAGGCCGCGTGCAGCCGCAGGAGCGCAGGCGGGTTGGCAGCGGACCGAAGCACGGCCACGCCGTTGGGGAAGACCTCGCCCTGATCCAGTTCCAGGGTGAAGGACTCGAAGGGAACCCGCAGCGCCCGCGTCAGGTGCAGCAAGCGATCCGCGGGCACATCCCCGAGGAAATGCAAGGTGATGTGCAGCCGCTCGGGCTTCACGCGCGCGGCCCGTGGCGGCCAGTCCCAGGCCTGTTGCCAGGACGCGATGGCCAGGCGCACTTCCTCTTTGGGCCATAACGCGACGAACAGCCGCAGTGGCTTGCCGGCATCGGGGGCGACAGCTTGCATGGAGCCAATTTTGCGCGCGCGATACGCGGCCACATATTCCCTAGAATGGCCGCAACGATGACAAAAGCCGACATTCCGGACGAGGTCCGGCGCTTCATCCTGACCAGCGTGCCTTCCGTGCCTTACCTCGAGGCCATCATCCTGTTGCGCGCCGAGCCAAAAGGTCCCTGGGACGCGCAACGCCTGTCGCGCCGACTTTACCTGCCTGAGCCGCGGACGGCCGAACTGTTGCAGGCGTTGGCCGCGGCAGGCATCGCGGAGCCGGCGCAGCAAGAGGCATCGCAGCGGGAGAGCGAAGCTTTCCGGTTCAAACCCGCTACGCCCGAGCTGGACGCCATGCTCGATCAACTCACCCGCGTCTACGCCGGCGACCTGATGGGCGTGACCGACCTGATCCATTCCCGCGTCGACAAGCGCGCACAGCAGTTCGCGGACGCGTTCCGCTGGCGAAAGGACTCATGACATGGCCGCATTTATCTATTCGCTATGTGCGTTGACGTGCCTGGCCGCCTTCGGGCTGCTGCTGCGCTCGTGGCGGGCCACGAGACATCGGCTGCTGTTCTGGAGCGCGCTGTGCTTTGCCTTCCTGAGCCTGAACAACATCCTGCTGGTGGTGGACAACCTGGTGTTGCCGCAGGTCGATCTATCGACGCCACGGCTCCTGTCCGCCTTGCTGGGCGTACTGCTGCTGCTGTTCGGCCTGGTCTGGGAAGAGGAGTAGGCAGCGATGAACCAGATGCTCATGGGCGCCATTGCGGTGGCTTCGTTGCTGGCGAGCCTTTTCTTCCTGCGTTTCTGGCGCCATACGCGCGACCGCTTTTTCCTGTATTTCGCCCTCTCGTTCGCGATCGAGGGGTTCAATCGCCTGGTGATGGGACTCCTCGACGCAACGCGCGAGGACAACCCTGTCTTCTACAGCGTCCGCATCGTGGCCTATGGGTTGATCGTGGCAGCCATCTGGCAGAAAAACCGGCCGCGCCCGTAACAAACCCGATCAGGCGAGCCAGGCCAGGAACTCGTCGAGCAACCGGTTGAACTCCAGCGGCTTGTCCATGTGCGGCCAGTGGCTCGTGCCGATGATGACCTTGCGCGACACGTCGGGCAATTGCCGGTGCAAGGCCGTGGGGCTGTCGCCGTGTGGCGTATCGATGATCAGCTTGGGGCCCGGATAGCGGCCCAGGTCGGGGAGGGGATCGAAGTCGAAGATCGCGCCGATCATCGCGAGCGACGGCTCGCGCCCGACGCTGCGCATCCCGGCGTCCAGCAACTCGCGCACGGGTGGCTCGGCCCCTTGGAGCAGGGAACTCCAATAGCCGGCCATCACGTTGTCGTAGTCGGCGCGCAACGCGTCCATGATCTTCTGCGCTTCGCTCGCGGAGGACTTACCCGGTGAACCTGCCAGCACCAGCCCGGCAACCCGGCGCGGGTGTCTGCCGGCATAGGCCGACGCGGCCGCACCGCCCATGCTGTGGCCGACCAGGACGAAGCGACTGAGCTCGAGCGCGTCGGCCACCGCTGCGATGTCCTCGGCCAATGCGGGAACGCTGTGGTCGCCGGATGCCGGGGCATCGGAGCGGCCATGGCCGCGCAAGTCCATCGCCAGCGCTCGGCGGCGTCGCCTGAGATGGGCCAATTGCGCCTTCCAGTGCGAGCTGCTGCCCGCATAGGAGTGAACGAGCAGCACCGGCAGGGCGCCTGCGCCGCCGTCGTCGACATGGAGCTGGCCGGCCGGGCCCGCGATCGTTGTCATGGATTGGCTCCTTCAGAGCTTGGGAATGTGCAGCGTCTTGCTGATCATCAAGCTGCCGGAAAGCACGAACAGCAGTGCCAGCGGATGCAGCACCCAGGGGCCGATGGTGTAGGCGCCGCCGTAAAGCTCGTCGCCCAGCCGTCCCTGCGCCGCCGCGAATGCCAGCAGCCCGGTGAGTACTACGCTGGTGGGAATCGGCGTGCCTTCGAAATACGACACCTTGTCGCTGCCCGCCGAAAGTTCCTCGGCCGTCACGTTGTAGCGGGCGAGCCGGCTCACACCGCAGCAGACGAAAAAGATCAGCGCGGCCACGTCCCACCCCCCCTGAAGGCCGGCGGCGAATCCAAGCGCCGCGGGCGCGACGCCGAACGAGATCACGTCGGACAGGGAATCGAGTTCGCGACCCAGTGGGGAATGCTCATGGCGAGCGCGGGCGATGCGCCCGTCCAGCACGTCGAAGATGAAAGCAGCCGGGGCGAGCGCCGCGGCCGCGTAGAAATGCAAGGGGGATTCGCCGGCGACGAAGAGCATTGCGAAGAACACCGCGCCCACGCCGCAGGCCGCGTTGCCCAGCGTGAAGAAATCGGCCACATGAAAACCCCGCAGCATCGAGAAGTGGCGGGGAGCGGCTTGTTGCATGCGCGGTCCTTCGAAGTGTCGAGCTCACCTTAAGCGCGGCGGCTCGCCTTTCCCGTCGGACCCGGGCACGCGCGCCTGTCGGCGCTGTCCGACGCCCACGGCGGAGCTGCCGGCGCAAAAAAAAGAAGGGCCCGTGCGAACCCTTCCTGCAACGCGTGGCGACGGCGGGTCAGCCGCCGGCCTTCAGGTACATCAGGATTTCCTTGAACTGGTCGGCGTTCATCGCTTCGCCCTTCGCGCCCATCTTGCGCGCGTTCATGTCCCAGGTGAGATTCATCATGTCGATGAATTCCTTTTTCGAGACCATGCCGTCCTTGTTCTTGTCCAGCATCTTCATGGACATGATCTCCTGGAATGGGTAGTACTCGGCGTTGGTGGGGCCCGCGGCGAATGCGGTTCCCGCGGCCAGCAGCGTGGCCGCGAGGGCGATGCGCGCGGCGGTTTGGTTCGGTTTCATGGGAAAGACTCCGGTAGTGAGGTGAATGAGGATGACCAGGGCCCTGGCGGGCCCTTCGCGGCGAGGGCCGCGCGCCGGCGTGTCAGCCACCGGCCCTCAGGTACATCAGGATTTCGCTGGAGGACTGGGCATCCGAGGACGCATGACCCTGGGCGCCCATCGTCTTCGTGTCGCCATTCGTGGATTTCGTCGTGGACTTCATCGCGGTGCTGCTGTCGATGACTTTGACCGACGACGTCGTTTCCTGGAAGGGATAGAACTCGGCGTTGGTGGGACCCGCCGCGATGGCGGTGCCCGCGGCCAGCAGCGTGGCGGCGAAGGTGAGGGCGGCGGCGACTTGGTTCGGCTTCATGGTGACTCTCCAATCAATACAAGAGGTGGAAGACAAGGCGGGCATCGGAATTGATGCCTGCCGCATCGGAAGGAAGGTGTTCGCCTCGTGTCCGATGTGCGTGTCAGTCGCCGGGCGAGCGGCTTGCTTACCGGCGGAATGGGCGTTAGTCGCAGCGTCCGTGAAATACGCCACACAACCTGGCACTATCTTCGGTATGGGTGCCGGCGGCACAGGCTCAGCCGTGTGCGCCATGCCGGGCACCGCGCACCGCGTACCATTCATGTTCCGTCGGGTTCGAAGAAAGAGGCATATGGACATCGAGCAATTCATGCAAGGCTACAAGCGGGCCTGGGAAGGCAGGGACCCAGCGCTCTTCTGTGCCCTGTTCGCGCAGGACGGCGTATATCGCAACACGCCATTCGCGGTGCAGCGTGGGCATGCGCAGCTCGCGCAGTATTGGGAGCGAGTGAAGCTGCAGGAGGATGTGAAGGTCCTGTTCGATGTGCTGGCGTCGGCGCCGGCCAGCGGTATCGCGCATTGGCGCGTGACGTACCAGGTGGCGTCCGAGGAGCTGTTCAGGATCTGGGCCGCGTCCACGGGCACGAACCTGGTCGCGCGCAAGCCGGGCGATCCGCTTCCGCGCATGGTTCTCGATGGTGTGCTGCACGCTCGTTTCTCAGGTGAGCTGTGCAGTGAATGCAGGATCTGGTGGCACAGCATGCCTGTGCCGGCGTAAGAAGTCGATTGTTGTGCCGGCGAGGTGATAGATTCATGGCGTGACGAGCACATCCAAGATCCTTGCCGCCCTGCTGGGCGGCTACGTCCTGCTCGTCGTGCCCGCGTACGTCGGGCCCGCGTTTCTCGAAGAGTTCAGCGGCTTTTTCGTGCTGGTGCCGCTCCTGTCGATCTACCTTTTTCACAAGGTCGGCGTTCCGGGGCTGCTCGAGCATGGCGGTGCCTGCGGCTGGGGCTGGTGCGCGCCGACTGTTTTCGGGTGGATATTCGCGGCGCTGTTCTGGACCGGACTCGCCTGGCTGGCGGCCGCGGGCCTGGCACGCCTGATCTCACGCTTTTCAAGATGAGGCTGGCGGCGCTTACCGGCGCACGCGCCGCCTTGCGGCTGCTCGCTTATGCCTGGGCGGCGCCATACTCGCTACTGGGTCTGACTGTCGGGCTGCTGGCCCTGCTATTGGGCGCCCGCGCCCGCTTGCGCGAAGGCGCGATGGAGTTTGGCGGCGGCCGGCTGGGCGTGCGGCTGTCGCGCTTGCCCGCGCCCTTCTGTTTTTCCGCGATCACGGTCGGCCACGTGATCCTGGGCATCGATGAGGCAACGCTCGCCGCCGCACGGGCGCACGAGCACGTTCATGTGCGGCAATACGAGCGTTGGGGGCCGCTCTTCGTGCCGGCGTACCTGCTGTCGAGCCTGGCGCAACTCGTGCGCGGCCGGCGTCCCTACCTCGACAATCGCTTCGAGCGCGAGGCGTATTCCGTGGCCGGCTGCGGACCCGGCGCAGCGCAGGGGCGGTCTTTGCCAAAGCCGGGTGAACAGCGGTAGCATTCGTCTCCCCTGAAGAGCCGGGCGCCGCAAGACGCCGGTTGAAGCCGCCCAAGGAGACTCACGATGAAGGCCGACGATTTGCGGGCGCTGCAGTCGCCGCTGAAGGAGCGTTATCGCAACGAGCCCGCGGCGGCGCTCATCACGCTCAGCGCGCAAGGACGGTTGGGCGAAGGAGTGACCTGCCGGATCGAGACCGGCAAGGCTCTGGTCGCCGCGGGGCTGCATCCGGCGACAGGCGGTACCGGCATGAGCGCTTGTTCCGGCGACATGCTGCTGGAGGCGCTGGTCGCGTGCGCGGGGGTCACCATGAATGCCGTGGCAACTTCCCTTGGCATCGAGCTGCGGGATGCCGCGGTACACGCCGAGGGCGATCTGGACTTCCGTGGCACCCTGGGTGTTTCCAGGGAAACGCCGGTCGGATTCCAGGCCATTCGGCTGCGGTTCACGCTGGACACCGATGCATCGCAGGAACAGCTGTCGACGTTGGTGCGCCTGACGGAAAAATATTGCGTCATGTAC